>WNGI01009296.1_pt1 | contig 13173 bp, 17 predicted proteins | sample 5400621 | NCBI WGS metagenome assembly WNGI01 (sample SAMN13153374, study PRJNA577476) | soil metagenome | isolation source: 20 cm soil or saprolite under Garry oak tree replicate 1 | place: USA:California | collected 2016-06-15
AAGGTCAACGATATTTTCCGCATGCGGGCCGGTGAGGTCACCGCCTGGATCGGGCCCAACAACGAGGGCAAGTCCACCGCCGTGCTGCACCTGATCGGGGATCTGGCGTTAAGTGGTGAGCACTGCTTCGTGGCCTCGCTCGAGATGCCGGTCAAGGAGCAGATCAAGACCATCTGTCGCCAGCAGCTGGTTCGTGACTTTGGCAATCGCCCGCGCTTCGAGCGCTTGCTGGACCGGCTGGACGAGCGCATCACCTTCTTCGACGACAAGGGCGCGATGGCGCCGGCCACTGCACTGGCGCTGACGCGCTACGCGGCGCGCGAGCTGGGCGCTGGGCACGTGGTGATCGACAATTTGACCAAGATCGTGCCCCCATCCTTGGATAGCGACCGGCGCCTAGCCCAGCTGATCGGCGCGGCCACCTTGCTGGCCTCCGAGGAATCGATTCACCTGACCCTGGTTGGCCACGTGCGCAAACCGGAGCGCGGCAAGACAATCACCCGGTATGACTGGCGCGGCACCGGAGCGGCGAGCGACATGGTCGATAACGTCATCACTGTCCAGGACAATCCTAAGAAAAAGCCTGTGATCGACGGGCGCGAGGACGAGCTCGACGATAGCTTTGACACGCTGGTTTGCGTCGACAAGCAACGGTACGGACGGGCCCGCCGACGGTTTCGTTTCTGGTTTTGCGAGGAGCAACGCCGGCTGTCATCCGGCCGCGGTTATGCGATGGCGGCTTTCGACGACTAGGGGCGATGGCACATGAGCAGTCGAGTCTTGCGCGATGACCTCTGGACCTCGGAACCGATCGATCAATTGCACGACAAAACATTTCGCCTGTACGTGTGCTTAATCAACGCTGCGGATGATTACGGTTTGGTCGAGACCGGCTTTGGCCATATCTGCCGCGCAGCGCCGTTGAAGCGTTGGAACGGAGAAGAGGTCGCCAAAATGCTTGGCGAGCTGACAGACTCCAAGGTGATTCTGCCATATTCCGTAACGTATAAAGGCTATGCCGCGATCGACAAATGGCAGGCGTTTATACGGTCTATGAAGCCTCGATGTCCGATGCCGACGTTCGGAATGGGCCACGTCAGAATGCCTTACGGATTCAAAAATTCAAGGGTCCGCCTTGCAGCGTCTTTAATTCTCAAGCACTTGGACATAAAAGATACTACCCCAGGGTCTACCCAGGGTAGTTCCGGGGATGACCTGGGTCACGAAGGGAGTAGGGAAGAAGGGAAGAAGGGAGTAAAGAAAAAGAAAAGAGATGGGCGCGCACCACGTGCGCACCTTCCAGCCACCCCATTGCCTGACGGCTTCGAACTCACTGATTCCATGTTCTCATCAGGGCTTAAGCTCGGGCTCGACCGCGATGAAGTCAAACGAGCATTCGTACGGTTTTGCGACAATGCCCAAGCCAAAGGGCACCTGTACGCGAGTTGGCCGGCAGCTTTTCGCACGTGGTGCGGCTTTGACGCCGATCGCAAACGCAAGGAAGATCCTCCGGTGGACTTGACCGATGGCGGGAAATACGTCGTGAGCTGACGATGAGCCAGCCGCCTGACCTCGAGCAAATGCTCTCCGAGCACATGGCGCGCATCCGCAAGGACGTGCTGCCGTTTTGGGCCGGCACACAGACCGCGAGCATGATCTCGGACGCGCTGGACGACGCAGTAGACGCGATCATCTCCGGCGACGATGCCAGCATGCGCGATGCGCTGACCACGCTGCAGCGCTACTGCTCCACGGTCAAGACCAAATGACCCAGATCACGCCCGACCAAGCGATCGAGCAATCCAAGCCGGACGTGGCTCGTGTGATCCAGATCGTCGACCTGATTCTGGCTCAGTACGGCGGTATCGACCCGCAACTGGCCAAGGCGCTGGCAGAGGAGATCGCCGGCTGCCAAGCGCGCCTTGCTCTGCTCAGCATCGCGGCGGATGTGAATTTGCCGAACCGCTAGATGCGCAGCCTAGGCCACCAAGGGCGCGTCGACGTGAATCAGGACGCGATCGTCACCGCACTGCGCAAGGCCGGATGCAGCGTGCTATCGCTGGCGCGCATTGGGGGCGGAGCTCCGGACTTGCTGGTGGCTCGCAAGGGGCAGATGTGGCTGCTCGAGGTGAAGACGGACGGCGGCACGCTGTCACAGTCGCAGCTCGACTGGATCAACGGCTGGAATGCGTCGGTGTCGACCGTGCGAAGCATCGAGGGGGCGCTCGCTATCGTCGGACTTGCCAAACCGTAACGCGCGGCCTAGGATCGCGCCAACCGCTAGGAGCCCAGCATGCCAAAGATGAGTCAGCCCAGCACCGACTACGGCAAGAAAGGCGAAACCGGCGAAAAAGCTCCATCCGGTGCCAAGGCATCCGATGCGAGCGGTCAGCGTAGCGCGAAAATCACCAATGGCGTGGCAATGGGCCAGCGCGATGACCTGGTAGGCCGCAATGGCTCCGACGCAGGCAAGGCCGAGGGGCGCACTGGGGAGCTGAACACCGGGCGCAAGGGCGAGGGGCATTTTTACACGCACGCTAAGTCGGATTACCGCGCCAAGGGCTGAGCGTGAGTAAGCCCATCGTCCTGTCAATCGGCAAGCTCGAGCTGCCCGAGGGCGTGATGCACGGCGTGTACGTCGACGGCGAGATGCGAGAGGTGATCTGCTACGAAGTATCGAGCGACCGCTTCCGCGTGCGCTGGGATACCGTCATCGAGGGCTGGCAGTACACCGTGAGCAAGTGGACCCCGGACCGCACGCGGGTAGGCTCGGCCGAGTTCGCGAAGAGCGAGCGCGAATCAACCCGCAACCTGTTCGTCGACCTGGCCCAGACCGGAGTCGAACTAGAGGCCAAGATCGTGGGCTACGCCAGATGATCCGTCCGCTGCGTGACCGCATCGTGGTCAAGCCAGACCCGATCGCCGCGCATGTCAGTGAATTGCTTATCCTTAAAGCCCGCGAGGCTATTACCACTAGCCGCGAGCAGCTCGGTCGAACTGGCACGGTCATCGCAGTCGGACCTGGCAAGCGTACACGCAAGGGCGCTGTGTTGACGCCAGAGGTTAAGCCAGGCGATAAAGTGCTACTAGGCGAATGGGAATATCCGAAGGCCGATGACCTGCTGGTGTGCCAGGAAGCCGACGTATGTGGAGTTGTCGAGAAATGACGAATTGCGAGCTGTGGAAGCTCGTTTGGCTGAACTGGCTATGGAAGGGCGAGAGGATCCAGATCTTGGCGCTGAGGCCGGTTTTGACGGCTCTGTGCGGCAATTACGAAGGGTAGGAACGTGAGCAACTCGCTCTCCGACAAACAACGACTGACCGAACTCGAACAGCAAATGTTCCGGCTGGTCAAGCTGTTGCATGAGTACAAATCCCAGACCGACGAGAAAATCCTGATTGCGCAGTCGCAGATCGTTGCGATGACCTCTGCCCTTCAAAATCTCAACGGCGCCATGGAACACATGGCCGCAGCAGCAGCGCTTAGCATCGACGCTAGACTGGAAATGGAAAACCCACACTGATGCCTCTTAAGAAATCAGCCAGCAAGCAGGCATTCAAATCCAACATCCGTGAAATGGTCTCTAGCGGCCATCCGGTCCGTCAAGCCGTAGCTGCAGCCTATGCGACCAAGCGTGCTGCAAAGCGGAAGAAAAAGTGAGAATGTTGCAGAAATGCAAAGAAAATCAATTCAATGGCTGCGCGCAAGCGGAAAATCCGCCTGACTGAAGAGTGGAAAGACAAGATCAGTGCCGGTCGAATCATGAATCGGCTGCTAGGCCACGTCGATGGCGAAATAGAAATGTCGACTACTCAAGTTGCGGCAGCTCGTATTCTGCTCGCCAAAGTGGTACCTGACTTGCAGAGCACGCAGCTGACGGTTCCACAGAACATCGTGCATGAGATTCGCTGGAATGTCGTGAAACCGTGACACTGGAACCGGACATTGCGCCGGCGTTTGTGCCGCTATTGCAGCCAGCGCGCTACAAAGGGCTTTATGGTGGCCGTGGTTCAGCCAAATCACATTGTTTTGCTGGCATGCTTGTTGCCAGATCGGTTGCAGCTAAGACCGATGCCGTATGCATTCGCGAGAACCAGATATCGCTCGATCAATCCGTCAAAAAACTCTTGGAAGCGAAAATCGCCGCTTATGGTGTGAGCAGCTATTTCAAGATCCAGGAGCGCGAGATCAAGAGCATTCACGGCGGCATCATCATTTTCACCGGCATGCAGAACCACACGGCCGACTCGATCATGTCGCTCGAAGCCTACGACATCGCCTGGTTCGAGCAGGCTGAGAAGGCCAGTCAGAAATCGATCGACTTGCTGCGCCCGACCATCCGCAAGGAAGGTTCGGAACTGTGGTTCTCGTGGAATCCCAACCTGCCCACCGATCCGATAGAGGTCTTGCTGCGCGGGGAGGATCCGCCTCCTGGCACCGTGGTTGTGCGCTCCAACTGGCACGACAATCCGTGGTTTCCGGAAGTACTCAAGATCGAGAAGGATTATGACCTCAAGAGGGACCCGGACAAGTACGCCCATATTTGGCAGGGCGAGTACCAAAGAAATTCGGAAGCGCGTGTATTTCGAAATTGGACCGTGGAGGATTTCGAGAGTCGACCTGGAACCATTTTCCGTTTCGGAGCTGATTGGGGATTTGCTACCGACCCTTCAGTCCTCATTCGTTGCTGGATCGAAGGAAACAGACTCTACGTCGATCACGAAGCGTGGATGATCGGATGCGAGATCGTGAACCTGCCGGCTCTGTTCCAATCGATTCCGGAGGCCGAGAAATGGCCGATCGTGGCTGACTCAGCTAGACCGGAGACGATCTCCCACATGCGTAAGCACGGATTCCCCAAGATCTTCGCCGCGATCAAGGGACCGAAGTCGCTTGAGGAAGGAGTTGAGTTTCTCAAGAGCTTCGACATAATTGTGCATCCGCGCTGCACGCACCTGATCGACGAGTTGACCATGTACAGCTATCGCACCGATCCGCTCACCAATCGCATCATGCCGATCCTGGAGGACAAGGACAACCACGTGATCGATGCGCTGCGCTATGCGTGCGAGGGAGCTCGACGCGCCAACTACAAGCCGCAGAGGCAACAGCGATCACAGGAGCCGGCGATATGGGCGGCATGAAGCTGCGGATGCCAATGCCGCCAATTACGCTCATTGCGTATGAGAATGGTGTCGGTGTGATGGTGAATTGCAAGGATGGTGTTCAGCGAGTCTTCACCGATATCGGCTATGGAAGTCTCGGTGGAGACGACGGACACGAAACGTTGGTTAGTTGGCTGTCAAAGTATTACGCAGACAACGAGGACAAAGATGCTCAGTCTTGAAGAGGTTAGAGTCGACGAGTTCTTCGCCAATTCGCAGATGCCTCATGGCATCAAGCTCACGCACCTACCAACCGGGCTGCAGGTCGAAGGCAACTGCAGAAACGAGACCAGCAAGGCCAACCTGCAGACGACTCTGATGAATGTGCTCGGCCAGTTCGTCGCCTCGTCTGAGTGGGCCAAGAAGTCGCGTGCGGCTCCGGCCAGTAGCGATGACGAGAACGCGTATTTGCGCGAGCAGCTGCGAAGCATGCAGGCACAGCTGGATCGGCTGATCGGCAACAAGGATCCTGGCCCGAAGGTGCAGCGTATAGCCAAGCCGACCAAGGCGAAGAAAGCCAAAGGCGGCTGGACGGCTGAGCGCCGGGCTGCTGCCAGCGCACGCATGGTCAAGCAGCAGGCGGATAAGAAAGCCGCCGAGCCTGAGCCGGACGAGGCCGAGCTGCTGCGCCAACAGATGCGGCCTCCGACCGATGCGCCGGCTGTGCTGCCCAAGGTGCATCAGAGCCATGGAAGCACGGTAGCTGTTGTCAGTCCTGAATCGAGAGCACGCGGATATAGGCCATAACAGACATGGCTGACTCAGACATTCCTGGCGAAGCAGTCGAATTCCTGCGCGCCTCCAACGATTACGAAGCCCACAACCGGCAGGAGGGGCTCGACGATTTGCGCTTCTCCTATGGCGAGCAGTGGTCGGCCCAGATGCAGAACGCCCGTCACCTGGAATCGCGCCCATGGTTCGTGATCAACGAGACCGACAGCTACGTGCGGCAGATCTGCAACCAAATGCGGCAGCAGCGCCCGCGCATCAAGGCCCATGGCGTCAACAGCAGCGCTGATGCCAAGACGGCCGAGATCATCACCGGAATTACGCGCCACATCGAGGAGCTGTCAGACGCTGATAACGCCTATGACATCGCGGGCGAGTTCGCGGTGCGCATGGGTTGGGGCTACTGGCGCTTGACCGGCGATTACGTACGCGACGACAGCTTTGACCAGGACATACGGATCCGTCCGATCTTCAATCCGTTCTCGGTCTCGTTCGATCCCTACTCGCACGCGCCTGACGGCGCCGACCAGACCAAATGCCTGATCTCCGACAAGATCGCCAAGGAAGAATTCAAGCGCCTGTATCCGGATGCCGATGAGACCAACTTCACGGTGCGCGCGGTGGGGGATCAGACCGGCGACTGGCTGGATAAGGACTCGATTCGGGTGGCCGAGTTCTATCGCATCGAGCAGGACCGCGAAAAGCTCATCAGCCTGTCGGACGGCACAGCTTGGTGGGCCAGCGAGATCCCGGATGCGGGCGCGTTAGAGGAAGCCGGTGTCAAGCTCAAGGGGGATCGGTTCTCGTGGCGCAAGACGGTGCGCTGGTACAAGGTCACGGCCGTGGAAACGCTTGAATCCCGCATCATCCCGGGCCGCTACATCCCGGTGATCCCGGTGTATGGCGCCAACCTGTCGATAGACGGCAAGGTGCGCCGGTTCGGCGTGGTGCGCATGGCCAAGGATCCACAGCGCATGCTGAATTACTGGCAGACGGCGATCACCGAGATGGTGGCGCTGGCCGCCAAGGCCAAATGGGTCGGTCCAGCGGCAGCTTTTGATGGCTTCGAGCGCGAATGGGAGCGGGCTAACGTGGTGGCCTACCCGATGCTCAAGTACAACCATTCTGACGAGGCCGGCCAGCCGATCCCGCCACCGGAGCGCCAGGCTCCAGAGCCTCCGCCGGAGGGCGCCATGGCCGCCGCCCAGCTGGCGCATGACAACCTGCAGCGGGTGCTTGGCATGTTCGACCCGGCCATGCGGCGCGAGGGCAACATCAGTGGCAAGGCCCTGAACGCCGAGCAGCAGCAGTCGGATATGAGCAACTACCACTTCTACGACAACCTGACCCGCAGCATCAAGCACACGGGTCGCATCATCCTGGACTGGATCCCAAGTTACTACGGCAAGCGGCGCGTGATGCGGATCATCGGCGACGACGGCAAGCCTGACCTGGTGACCATCAACGATTCGCAGGCGATCGGCAAGATCGAAAACGACGTGACGGTAGGCGAATACGATGTGGTGATGGAGACCGGGCCCGGTTACAACTCCAAACGGCAGGAAGCGGTTGAATCGATGGCTCCATTGCTGCAAGGGCCGAACAATCCGCTGATGCAGGTCGCGGGGGATCTATTTTTCAGAAACATGGATTTCCCAGGCGCGGAGGCCATCGCCGACCGTTTGGCCGCATCGAATCCGCTAGCGCAGATCGACGACAAGTCGGATGTGCCGCCTCGCGCGCAGATGATGATCAAGCAGCTGCAAAAACAGTTGCAAGATGCGGGCCAGCAATTGCAGGCTGCCGGCATGCAGATCAAGAGTCGTTCGGACGTGGAAGCCATGAGCGAGGCTGCAGAGAGTCATCGTACGGAAATCAAGGAGCGCGGTCAGACCGAGCGCGCGCATCTGAAGGCTCGCACGGAACTGCAGCGTGAGGGCATCGAGGATGCGACTTGGCGCTTTGACATAGAGACCAAGGCCATCGCCTCTCAGAATGTCGAGGAGCTGCGCGGGATGGTGCAACTGCTGCTGCACCACTTGAGCGCGAAAGAAGCCGAAAAGGCTGCCAAGCGTGATGATGCGCAGATTGCGCAGAACGGAGCTGGCAATGGCTGAAATAGTCACTTCCGAGAACTTGGCCGAGTTCAACCGATCCCGTCTGCGTCTTCCAACCACAGACGCAAATCCTGCCGAAAAGCAGACAGAGCCAGTCGAGAAACCGGGGACAGCCATTGTTTCACGGGAAACATCAGAATCGGCGGAAAAGCCAGCGGAAGAGGCTGAGCCCAAGAAAAACGGCATCGCACAGCGCTTTTCCGAGTTGACTGGTGCTCGCAAGGAAGCCGAACGGCGCGAGCAGGAGGCACTAGCCCGCGCGGCAGCAGCCGAGGCCAAGCTGGCCGAGAGCGAGAAGGCCAGGAAACCAGCCGATGCCGAGCCTCAGACGGCGGATTTCAAGGATGCGTTCGAATACGCCAAAGCCCTATCGGCCTGGTCGGTGCGTGATGCGTTGCGAAAACGCGACGAGAAGGACTTCCAGGACCGAGTGACCAGCGAATCGGCCCGTGTTGCGAAGGAATGGGATATCAAGGCCAGGAAAGCGGCCAAGGAGATCGACGATTACACCGATACCATCGCCGACGCTGACCTGAAAATCCCGGAAACGCTGACCATGGCGCTGCTGGAGAGCGATATTGGACCGCGTATGCAGTATTTCCTGGCGAAGAATCGCGATGAGCTGGATCGGCTGACCGCGATGAGTCCGGTGGCGATGCTGCGCGCCTTCGGGCGGTTGGAGGCGAAGATCGAGGCCGAGATCGGCAAGCCAGCCGGCAAAAAGGAAGATGAAACGCCTACCAAGAAGGAAACCGAGCCAGTAAAAATACCTGCCAAGCGCGTGCAAGAAGCTCCGGAGCCGATCACGCCGATTGTTGGGGGTAGTACAGGCAGCCAAGGCGTGGTCGACGCTGACGGCAATGTGACTGGGAGCTACCGCGATTACAAACAGGCGCGAAAAGCTGGAAAAATCCGTTAAGCGGGCGTATAAGACGAAAATTCGCTGACCGCAGCGTCGTAGCGGGCGTATCCGTGTACCTCCACGTCAGAGGCCATCAATGGACTTCTTGACGCAGCGGAGGCCACCACCGGCCCTGCGCTGAACGTCGAGGATTTCAACGAGACCTCGATCCCGGTCGTGCTGACAACTCAGTTTCACACCGATACGCAGTTCACCACCCAGGATCTTGCGCTATCGATCGACATGTTCGCCGATCGGGTGCTAAAGCCGCAGATCGCCGCCATCGCCAACAAGGTCGACCGTGACGGCCTGCTGATGGCCAAGAACAACACGGCCAACACGGTAGGCGTGGCCGGCACGGCCCCCACTGGGCTCATCACATACCTCACCGCGGCAGCGTTTCTGGATGCCGAGGGCACGCCACGCGACGGGCGTAGATGCGTGGTGGTCGAGCCGTTCACATCCGCGACCATCGTTGATTCGCTCAAAGGCTTGTTCACTCCAGCTGACCAGATTGGCGAGCAGTACAAGAAGGGCCTGATGGGCCGCGACGCGGGCGGCATGAACTGGAAGATGGATCAGAACGTCATCTCTCACACGTACGGGGCCTTTGCCACGACCGCAGGAGTGCTGACGGTCAATGGCACGCCACAAGGACTTGCCACTGGTTGGGCCTCGACCTCGACTCTGGCGCTGTCGACCAGTCAGACCGTGACTCTGCAGCAGGGCGATACGATCCAGATCGCCGGTGTGTTCGCGGCCAACCCGCAGAACCGCCAGGCGTACGGGGCCAACCGTCTGCGCAGCTTCGTGGTGGTGACCGCGGTCACGAGCGCAGCTGGCAACTTCAGTCTGACAGTTTCCCCTGCGCTGATCTATGGCGGCCAGTTCCAGAATGTGACGGCCACGCCTGCAGGAGGTGCTGTCATTACCCCGTTTTCGGCGGCCGCAACGACTGCCACGGCCCAGGTTTCGCCGCAAAACCTCATCTTCCATCGCAATGCGTTCACGCTCGCGGTGGCCGACCTGGAACTGCCGGAAGGGGTGCACTTTGCCGGCCGAGCCTCCGATGAGGAGATCGGATTGAGCATCAGGGTGGTGCGGCAGTACACCATCAACAACGACTCGATTCCCACCCGGTTGGACGTGCTGTACGGGTGGGCCCCGCTGTATCCCGAACTGGCCTGCCGCATTGCGGCCTAGGAGACGAAAATGGCGAATCCTGGACCCAATGTACAAGTCACAGAACATCCGCTCTACGGCGGCGGCGGCCCGGACTATCTGGGCTCGGTCGGCGGCACCATCGGCTTCTTTGCAGATCCATACGGCGCTTCCTTCCTCGGCTACACTTCTGGCACCACGCTGACCGTCACGCAGCTACTCTCCGGCACCATCCAGGTCGGTCAACCCCTGGTGCAGGTGAGCGGTGTGCTGGCCAACAGCAGCATCACCGCGCTGGGTACCGGCGCCGGCGGCAGCAATCCGATTACCGCGCTTGGCACCTACACGATCACTCCGAGCCAGACGGTCGGAACCTCAAGCGTTCCGGTCGGGCTGCAGACGCTCGGGACCGCCGTGGCGCAGCCAGGCTATGCGCTGACCGGCAGCCAGAACCTCGGAGCCTTCAACACGGCCAGCACCGGCGCCATCTGCAAGTATCAGTTGAACGTGAACGTGACTGGACCCTTGGCCACCACCACCACTGAGGTGACCTCCACCGTGTCCTCTGGCGTGATGGCCGGACTTGCCACTAGCTCGGTGGTGTTCGTCAACAAGCTCACCGCCCAGGCCGGATACGGGATCGGTGGCTACCGCGTATCGGCGGCCAATACGCTGGCGATCACCTACGTCAATGTCTCCACCGGTCCGATCACCACGGCCACCGAGATCAACGATGTGATCGAGATCAAAGCCGGGCCCCTGGTCACGACCGCGGTTCTTTCGCCGGCCAATGTCGCCGTGAACACCACTGCCGAACAAATCTTCACGATCACCGGCAACGCGTGTCTACCGGGGACAGTGGCAATCGTGGACAAGCCGACTGCCCAGGCCGGCCTTTTCTACAATCCGTTCGCCCGCGTGGTGGCTCCCAACCAGGTCGGGATCACATTCGGCGTGGTGACGACCGGTGCCGTGACGACCGGGGTGACTCCCACGGCCTCGGAGACCTACCAGTTCGCGTTCATCCCGCAGCTGAACGCGTTCAATCCGACCTATATTTATACGATCTCCGGCACCCAGAACGCGACCACGGCCAGCACCACGACCGAGGCCACCACCACAGTGGTCGGTACCCTGCTCACAGACATGGTGTCCGGATTTTCCAAGCCCACGGTCAATGCCAGCACGGCCATAACCACTGGCCGGGTCACAGCGGCCGGAGTGATCGGGATCACCTATGTCACGCAGTCGGCCGCTTCCACGCCATCCTCGAGCGAGATCCTGACGGTGGCCATCAATCGGCAGGTGCCCCTGAATCCTGCGCTGATCTACAACGCAGCGCTGGCTACCAGTGCCGTCGCTGGCACCACCTCGACCGAGGTCACAACAACGGTCACGGGCCTGCTCGTCTCGACCTCGGTAGCAGTGACCAAGCCCAGCAATACGCCTGGCCTGGTGGTGGTCGGCGCCCGCGTATCGGCGGCCAACACGCTGGCCGTGACCTACATGAACCTGACCACGACCTCGATCAACGTGCCATCCGAGACGTACACGATCGCCAATATCCAGCTGCAGGGCCCGTCTTCGGCCGCCTCGGTATCTTCAGCCCAGTCGGTGACCCAGACTTACTATCCGGCTGTGCAGCAGACATTACAGGTAGCGGCGGCAACACGTACTGCGCTCGTTGCGCTCGGGCTGATGACGGGCGTTTGAAAATGGGGAGGTCATGCGAGTATCTATCGTCATTCCAGCCTACAACGGGGCCAAATGGATTCGGGCCGCTGTTGAAAGCGCACTAGCGCAGAACTTCGTGGCCGGCGACGGACTGCCGGAGCTATACGAGGTCATCGTCCGGGACGATGGATCCAATGACGGCACCCTGGAGGCCCTAGAAAGCCTCCAGGATCGCCGGCTGCGGCTCGTGCGCGGCGAGGCCAATCTAGGCCTGGTTGCCTCGTTCCAGGCCGCCTTTGACCTTGCCCAGAGCCAGTTCGTGACGATCATGGGACAGGATGACCTGATTGATGCCGATTACCTGTCCACCGTGATGCGCGAGTTTGGCGCGCGCGATGTGGCGATGGTCTCGTGCTACCCGCGCTTCATCGATGCTGAATTCAAGCCGTATCCGTACGTCGACGACCCGCGGCTGAAGATCCCCAAGCCGGACAACGCGCCCCGGGAAGCTCTGCGGGCTAGTTTGAACTGCGGCAACATGTACTTCGGCATCAACACCTACAAGCGGCAGGCGGTGATCGATGCCGGCGGATTCGATTCGAAGGCCGGCTGGTTGCTCGACTGGGATCTGTACCTGCGGCTGCTCAAAGATCACGAGATCTACATCGTGACGCGCGAGCTGTGTTCACTCATGCTGCGCATGGACACCACGAGCTACATCGATCCGCCTAAGGTGCCGGCACAGCATGCCTATTTTCGCCACGTGCGCGAGAAAAATTTCCGTCCGACCGCCTTTAAGGTCGCCTTGGCGACCCCTTTTTACATGCAGCAGGAAAACTCCCACTTCGGTCAATCGATGCTGCATACCTGCCATATGCTGACGCTGGCCGGTATCCCGTGGGAGCTGATCCGGATCGAGGGCGACTCCTACGTAGATCGCGCCAAGAACACGATCGTTGCCAACTTTCTGGAGACAGACTGCACCGACCTCATCATGATCGACTCCGATGAGAGCTGGCATCCGAACGCGATCTCACGTCTGCTGCAGCATCCGGAGGAGGTCGTGGCCGGAGCCTATCCGTTCAAGAATCGCTGGAATCAGTTCGCCGGCACTCCTCTGGAGGAGGTCAAGGACGGCGTGCTGCAATATTCTGGTTGGCGCGAGCTCTCGGACGGAGCGTGTTTACTGGAGGCGTACAGCGTCGCCGGCGGCTTTCTGCGCATCAAGCGCAGTGCCCTGGAAAAATTCGCCGATGCCTACCCGCAGGACGTCTACATCGATGACTATGCCTGGCCGGGTCGGCCTGGGCGCACTTATACCGCGTTTTTCGAATGCGCCCGCCACAATTACTTCAGGCTGGGCGAGGATTCGGAATTCTCGCGCAAGATGCGGGCCGCTGGCATCAAACTGTGGATCGATCCGAA
>WNGI01004640.1_pt1 | contig 13169 bp, 9 predicted proteins | sample 5400621 | NCBI WGS metagenome assembly WNGI01 (sample SAMN13153374, study PRJNA577476) | soil metagenome | isolation source: 20 cm soil or saprolite under Garry oak tree replicate 1 | place: USA:California | collected 2016-06-15
CGATGCCGCCCGAAACATACGCGCCGACCGGCACATCGCTGCGCAGATGCACCGCGACCGTGTCGTCGAGCAACTCAATCAAGCGGCGCTCGAAATAGCGCTCGTTGTGCTCGAAATCGATGTCGTAGCGGACGTCCCAGTATCGCCAAACCTTGACCTGCCCCTTCTCGATGGTCAGCGCATGGCCCGGCAGCAACTGCTTCACGCCGCGAAACAGCGTCGCTTCGCCAAGCGTGTATTGGAACGTCAGGTATTCGGCGAGCGCCGCGGGGTCGGTCTCGATCCCCGGCAGAAACGGCACCAGCGCCTTCGCCTCCGAGGCAAACACAAACAAATTGCCGACCGTCGCATAATAGAACGGCTTGATGCCGAACCGGTCGCGGGCGCAGAACAGCGCCTTGCGGCGGTCGTCCCAGATTGCGAAGGCGAACATCCCGCGCAGGCGATCGAGGCAGTCGGCGCCGTGACGCTCGTAAGCGGCGAGAATGCATTCGGTGTCGGAGGTCGACCGGAAGGACCAGCGATCGCCGAGCGTCTCGCGCAGCTCCAGGTAATTGTAGATTTCTCCGTTGTAGGTGATCGCGGTCGGGCCTGGCGCAAGCATCGGCTGCGCCGCCGCCGCGGAGAGGTCGATGATCGCCAGACGGCGGTGAACGAGGCCGGCGGAGCGGCATGGGCTCGTCCACGCGCCATGGCCATCGGGACCGCGATGCGCGATCATGCGGTCGAGGACATGCAGCGCCGCATCGAGTCGTGGAACCGGTGTTCCGTCGAGCGAAACGATGCCTGCGATACCGCACATAAGAGCCTCTCTCCCCTGTCGAGGTCTGTTTCGGAAGCGAGCGCGCCGCGATGGCGCGGCCGCCGATTGGATCAGCTATGCCGCCGGCGCGTGCGAGGCGACATGCGCCGGCATCGCCGGCTCGGGCTGAGCGGCATCGGCCCCTTGATAGAGCGCCAGCAGCACTTCACCTTGCACCTGCCAATTAAAGCACTCGCGCGCAAAGCGCCGCGCATTCTCCCGCCCCCGCCGCAGCAATGCGGGGTCGTCGAGTATCGCACTCACCGCCGCGACCAGCGTCGCCAAATCGGCGGAGGTGTAGAAAAGCCCTGCCTCGGCCTCGCTCAGCACCGATTTGACATAAGGCAGATCGTTGGCGAGAACCATCAGCCCGGCATGCAGATACTGCGACAGCTTGTTCGGGCAGGACAGCCTGTCGTTGAGGATCAGCGGCTCATAGGGAATGACGCCGACATCGGCTTCCGCCGCCGCCGCGACCAGCTCGTCTTCCCTGACCGCCTCGAGAAAATACACAGAACGGCCGAGCAGCCCAAGCTGCGTCGCTTTCTCGATCGCCGCCGCGCGCCATATGTTGTCGGGTCCACGCAAAAACAGCGCAGCGCGCTCCCGGTCGACCGCGACCCAGCCCTCGATCAGCTCGTCGATGCCGCGCGCCGGCGTAAAGCGGCCCTGAAACAGAAACTTCACCCGCCCGTTTGCGAGCCTTTCCATCTCGCTGCCGGCATCCGGTTCCGGGCACTCTCCGGTCCACGGCTCGGCATTCGGAACGGAGTACACCCGCTCCAGCCGGTAGGCGGCGCGCATCGCTTCACCAAGCATCGGGTTTACCGTAACCACCGCATCTGCGTGCCGGATCAGCAACCGTTCAATCAGCGAGAAAAAAGTGATGTCGAGCCAATTCCCATGCGGATCGCTGACCGGATAGAATTCGTGCGCGTCGTAGACGAGACGGCAGCCATAATATCGTTTCGCCAGGACGCCGACCAGCAACGTGTCGAGATCGTTGCAATGCACAACAGCAGGTTTTCGCGGCATCTCGCGAAGGCAGTTCCAAAATGCCGAAGCGGCCGGTGAGAATTGCGCGCGCAGCACGGCTAGAATGTATTCCAGCCGCATCGGCAGCCGGCGGCGCGCCCAGCCGATTGCGCTCGATAGTCGCGACCGCTGGAGAAAAACCGAAATTCGCGGCCGCCGCACGATCATGCGCAGGGAACGGCCCCCGATCTCGGCGAGCAGCAGCACCGGCGCCAAGAGCAGGGCGAGCGCGGCGAGCGGGATGTACATCGGCAGCGGCAGGACATCCTTCAGGCGCCAGAAGAAATAGGCAGCGCTTACGGCCGGGCGGACGAGACGCACGATTTGGTAGCCGCTACCGCTGTCGCGCGCGGGTTCCGGGCCGTCGTCCCGGTTGAACCCGAGGACCGTCACATCGAAGCGCCGCGCCGCCGCCTCGGCCTCCCACCGGATGCGCGGGTCGAGGCTCGGCTCGTGCGCGCAGATCATCAGCACGTCGGTGCGCATCGGAATGGGCATTACAGCCATTACGAGGGGAGCCGCGCGACGGTGGGGGTCGCAGCCGGGCCACCGCGACCCCGGCGATACGAGCGCCAAACCGCCAAGAGCGCCGCCGGCCGAATGACGGCCGGGCGGATCGTTGCGGCGAGCTCCTGATACCGGTGTTCGACGCGGGCGGCCTGCTCCGCGAGATTGGCTTCGGCTAAGACAATCTCGCGGGCGCGATCGGAAATTCGCCGGTGCAATGCCGAGTCTGTCAACAGCCGCAGAATGCCGTCGGCGATATCTGCCGGGTTCGGTTCGACAAAATAGGCGCTCTCCTCGTGACGAACGATCTCCTCGTAGCGTGGCAGGCGGCTCAGGATGTTTGGCGTGCCGCACGCCATGCTTTCGAGAAGCGTTTGCGGCAACCCGTCGGAGGACGGAACCGCGACGCAAATCTCGGCCAGGCTGTAATAGGCGGGCATCTCGGCGTGATCGACCTGGCCGCAGAAGAGGACGTGCTCGGCCAGGCCAAGCTCATCGATACGCCGCTTGATCGCGCCGCGGTAGTCGGCATCGGGCATGTATTCGGTCAAGAGCAGGACTGCGTCGGGGCAGCTCTCCCGCACCAGCACCATCGCCTCGACAACGAGATCAACCCGATAGAGCGGGCGCAAGATCTTTGGGCTGAGGATGACCCGCCGTTGCGCCACGATGCCCAGAAGCTGCCGCAGCGATGAAGCATCCACTTGACGAAATGTCTCGACCGGAACGCCCCAGAGGATGCGCTCGGTCTTATCGGCAAAACCGCCGAACCCGTCGAGGATTTCGGTCAGATGATGGGATTTCGACGTGATGTAATCCGCTTTACGAAGCAGCTCCAAGGTCAGCCATTTGCCGATCGGCGTTGGCGACCCCTGCTCCTCGAACAGCACATCCCCGCCCATGACCGTGACGACGAGTGGCCGGCAGCCGAGCAGGCCCGCGGCCCAGCCGTAAAGACTGTACGCGTAATGCACATGCACGATATCGGGCCGGCAGCGGAGCAGAAGGCGCACAAACCCGACAATCCGAAAAAGATGGCACAGCGTTTCGCCGCCCATCCTGCGGCAACCTCTTGCGAGCGCCCCCCTCCAGCCGCGATCGGCGAGAGCCGCGTCGAAGCCGGGGACCAGCTCGGTGACGCCCGCGATACCACGCCGGCTCGGCGATGGCGTTATCAGGTAGACGTGGTGGCCCATATCGGCAAAGCAGCGGATCCTCGTTGCCACATGCACGCTGTCGGCCTCGCCGATCGCGCAAATCGTCAGCCGTTTCCGCGGCGAAACACCCGTGCCGCGAATAGGACGCGCCTCAGACGACATAATCCCGTCGCACATCGGCAAATTTCTGGAACCACAATTCAAGCATGACCAGCGCAAAGATCTTGTTGGATGAATCCGCCCGACCCGAGTCGTGGTCATCCAGCAACCCGCGTATCGCGTTTCGGCGAAACAGGCCGCGCTCCGTCAGCGATTGCGAGGTCAGCGTATCGCGCACGAAATCATGCAATTCGTGCCGCATCCACATCCCGAGCGGAACATTGAAGCCCTGTTTCGGGCGGTACAGGATTTCGCGAGGCAGGCGATCCTCGAAAGCTTTTTTGACCAACCGCTTGCCTTCGCCATTGTGCAATTTATGCCGCGCCGGAACGGTGAAGGCCCATTCTACGAGCCGATGATCGAGAAACGGCACCCGCGCCTCGAGCCCGTGCGCCATCGTCATCCGATCCACCTTCGTCAGCATCTCGCTGACCAAGGTCGTTTTGATGTCGGCGTAGAGCTTGCGGGACAGCTGCTCGTGTCCGGCGGTCTCGTCGAGACGGCGCAGCACGCTATCGCCGAGCGCCTCACCGATTCCTGCGGCCGCATCGGGCAGCAGCAGCTTGGTCAGCTCGTCGCGCTGAAAGCACGCAAAAGAGCGTAGGTACCGCTCCTCCCAACCGGACGCCTGCCCGAGACGGCGGCGCAGCGTTTCCGGCACCAGCTGCGCGATCGGTCCCAAAGCGTCGGCCGCCGCACCGAGGCGCGAGGCCGCGGCAATCGCCAGCTCGGGGAGTTCGGCAAAATCCCGGTGACGCCACACATAGCCGGCGAACACCTCATCGCCGCCATCGCCGCTCAGCACGACCTTGACCCGCTCACGCGCCTCCTTAGCGAGGAAGTACAGCGCAAAGCCGGACGAGATCGCGAACGGCTCGTCGGCATGCCACACGACGCGGTCGATCGCCTCGATCAGGTTCGGAGTGAGGCTGAATTCATGGTGATCGGCGGCACAATGGCGCGCGACAGCCGCCGCATAGGGACTCTCGTCGAACTCCGGCAAACCGGGAAAAGTGATGCTGAACGTCTCGATCGGCGTCGTGGTCTGTTGTGACGCGGCGCAGACGATCGCGCTCGAATCGACCCCGCCGCTCAAAAACGCTCCGACCGGCACGTCAGCCACCATATGCGACCGCACCGAAGCGGTGAACAGCCGATCGAATGCCTCACAATCTGCGTCAAAGCTGCGGCCCGGATCGGGCGCGATCGCCAGATCCCAATAGCGGTGCTCGGTTATGCCGTCGCGCGACACCGTCAGATAGCGCCCCGGCAAAAGCTTGCGCACGCCTCTCAAAATGCAGTTCGGGTCCGGAATGCTGAGCAGATGGAAATATTCGCCGAGCGCCGCCGGATCGATATCGGTCGGGACTCGCGGATCAGCGAGCAGGCTCTTCATTTCCGATGCGAAGAGCAAATGCTCGCGATCGGCAAAGTAATACAAAGGTTTGATGCCGAGGCGGTCACGGGCGACAAGCATCTGCTGCTTGCGCTCGTCCCAGATCGCGAGCGCGAACATGCCGTCGATCGCCTCGAGGAAGCGCTCCCCCTGCTCAAGGTACAGGTGAAGCAGGACTTCGGTGTCGGAACTCGAGCGAAAGCGGTGGCCGCGCGCGCGCAGCGAGCGCGCCAGCTCGCCGTAATTGTAGCACTCGCCGTTGTAGGTGATCCAAACCGCGCCATCCTCGCTCGCCATCGGCTGATGGCCCGCCGCGGACAGATCGATGATCGAGAGCCGGCGATGGCCCAACCCGACGCTGCCGCGCAGCACCAGCCCGCTATCGTCCGGCCCGCGATGAGCGATCAGCTCGGTCATGCGATCGAGCAGCCGCGCATCGGCGACAGCGCCGCGACCGAACTCAAATATGCCCGCTATGCCGCACATTGCCGGTTCTTGGGCCGGTTCTTGGAGGGATGTTGGCTCACGCGCGCACGGTTGCGGTCACGGTGCGCAACAGCTTCTCGACGCGATGCCGGTATGTATGCTCCGCCATGACAAAATCATAGGCGCGCTCGGCGATGCGGGTGCGATGGCCGGCATCACGAAACCGTTCGATCGCGTCGTCGATATTCGTGAGATCTTTTCTAATGGCGATGTAATGCTCGTCCGCTTTCAGAATACCGTTGTAGTTCCCTTCGAGCAGGAGCTGGCACGTCTTGGTCCCGATCGGCTCGAAGTGGCGCGACGAGATGCATTTCCCGGAAATGCCGCGCGGCAGCTCGTGATAAAACCTGCCATAAACCTCGTCGAACGTGGCGGCCCGGTTCTCGTTCAGATTATATCGGCGCGCCCGGTCGAGCACCCCTCCGCGCTCGTTGAGGTAATAGGTGCCGGATTCGGCGCCGACCAGCGCCTGGCAGCTATTGAGAAACAGGTTCCATTCCTGGCGCGGCAGGCGGCTTTTTCGGATGTCGCAGCGCAGGCCACGTCCCGCTCCGTGCCGCTCGAACCATTCGATGATGTCGGTGCGTTCGCGATCGCCGAGGAACGGCCAATAGATATCCCCGGCGAAGCCGATATCGATGTCGCGCGGCGTTTCCGGCACGAGATGAAAATTTGCCGGGTTGAGCGCATGCGGCATCTCGATAATCTGCGCGCCGGCCGCTTCGCCATAGAGATAGCGTCCGGCCTCGATCGGCAATTGCGTGCAAACAAACTCCGCGCCCGTTTGGCGGATAAAGCGGATCTTATCGGGAAGCAGGTCGTATTCGTTGCCGATAAAGACGACGAGCGGCGCACGCCGGCGGTCGAACAGTGCTGCGGCGCGCAACAGCAGACCCATATCGTCACCCGCCGCGGCGTGCGACACGATGATCAGACCATATTCTTTCAGACGCCGAAGGCAGGTCGCGAAGTGCAGCAGATTGTTGATGTTGCACCATTCGACATCCAGCTCGGGCGAGCCCACGATCGCCTCTCGCCAATCGATGGCATAGGAAAGCGCGTCGTTGACGTCGCGCAATTGCCGGAACAGCGCTGCGGCGGGGCGAAACCGGCGTAGCGGCTTTGGCGGGAGATCGCCGTCGCGGTAGCCGAAGATGCCGCGCAGCAGCGTGTCGATGACGACACTGCGCCATCCGACCCCGTTCGCATCGAGATACAGCGTTCGCATGCGGCTGGCCGTCCGCACCGGCAATACGCGCCGCTCGCGGGTTATGGCAGTCGAAGCGGCGACACGCTGCAGCCCGGCAATGCTCACGAAAGCCGTCCCAGCGCCAGTACGAGCTTGGCCTTGACCGCGCTCCCGACCGTGCGGGGAAGCATCGACACGAAGCCGCGCGCGAGCCGGCGCGTATGCCGGTTGAGCGCCAGCTTCAATAAAGAATTTCTGACTCGCCGCCATTGCCCCAGGATCGTTCTTGGCATAACCACGGTCGTCCCGATGGCGGAACTCGGCCAGGACGGCAGCGCCAGATCGCGCATATCGTAGCCGGCTTCGATCCATGAAAAATCGTATTCCGACGTGCGCGCTTTCCTGGCACCGAGGCAGCTGCGGATATTAGCAAAGAGTTCGGCGCTGACGGTCTCCCAATTGAACTCTGATCTGAAATAGGCCTGCGCCCGTTCCGCCATCTCGGCGACCGCCTCGCGCCGGGCAAAGCGCTCGATCGTTCGCGCCAGTTTGTCGGTATCGCGAAAGCTGACAACCGCACCGAGCCCGTTCTCGACAATGACCTGCTGCACGAAATCCAGCTCGTTCGCGATCACCGGCAGCCCGGCAGCGAAGTATTGCGACAATTTGTTCGGGCACGAGAAGCGGTTGTTCGGGCTGTTCGGCTCGTACGGGATGAGGCCGATATCGGCCTCGGCCGCGGCTTCGACCAGCCGCGCTTCACTGACCGGTTCGGGAAAGAAGACCCGCCGATTTTTCAGATCGAGGCTCTCGGCCAGCCGTTCCATTTCGGCTTTGAAGGGATTGTTCGGTCCGCGGAGCAGCAGTCGCGCCGGCGCGTCGACCTGAGCCCAAGCGCGAATGACGTGTTCGATGCCCCGTCCGGGTGCGAACCCGCCCTGGTAAAGGAAGACGAGCTCATCGCCCGCCGATCGCTTCTGCCGCCGCTCCGGGGCATCCACCGCCACGACATCCGTGAGAGGGGTGCAATTCGGGACCGCCGTGAACGCGCAACCGTAATCCTCGGTGAGGCGAGCGGCGAGCGGTGGCGATACCGTCACCCGGATTGTCGCTTCTTTTGCGAGCGCGCGCTCCAGCCCCGACCAGAACTCGATCTCCCAATGGCGAAAATCATTGTAGGAATAGGGCCAATATTCGTGCGCGTCGTACACGACAACCGCGCCGTTCTCGTGTCCCAAGACGAGCGCTGCAGGCAGGGATTCGAGGTCTGCCGCGACGATGACGTCAAACGATCCTGTCAGTCGCCCCGCCTCGATCAAAGCGCCGTTCGTATTCACGAAATAGGTGCAGAGCTCCCGGAACCGGTCGAGGGTCGCGGCATCCGCATCGAAGGCGCCGAGCGCGCGACACAGCGCGCGCTCCGGGAGGCACGCGTAGGTGAACAGCAAGGCGAGCTGTTGCACGACCGGATTGGCCTGGTCGCTGGGCGCAACCATCCAATCCCAATCATGACGGGTTCGTTCGACACGAATTCGGTGCCGGTGTTCCGAAATCCGCTCCAGCGACGGCCCCGATCCGCGCTCGTTGAAGCGATATGTGCCGATCTCGCAGACGTCGTAATCACGCGCGAGGCTCGTCGCGACCCAATCGACGCGTGGGTCGAGAACCGGCTCATGCGGCATCAGCACAAGAGCGCGCAGGCGGTCCGAAGATCGTCCGCCCTGCCGGTGCTTCGGCCGCCCCTTTTCCCGCAGCGCGGCCTCGATCGCCTTGTCGACCTGGAAAACGAACGCGTGATAATGGTAAGTCGGATTACCGATAACCTCCTCGAAGGCCGCGTCGGTGATCTGTCCCCGCTGCCGTTCGTCCCGCATGATCTCGATCGCATGATCGAGATCCGCAAGGTCGCGCCGCAGCGGCACAAAATGCCGGTGCGGCTGCAATATGCCGGAATATTCCCCCTCATAGAGGATCTGCAGCGTCCGGGTCGCGGCCGCCTCGAAATGCCGCGGTGAGATTTGCGCGTAAAGGACGTTCTCTTCGAAGTCTTTCAAATAGGTCTCATAGGCTTCCCGGTAAAATTCCTCGGACAAGTGATCCCGATCACGGTTCCTGCGGCAGAACTTCTCGCACCACGCTTCGACCTCGCCGGTAAAATCGAACAGGTTCGATCCGGATTCGACGCCGAGCACCGCTTTTGAACGGCTGAGAAAGTCAAGCCAGGCTCGGCCGGTGATCCGGTCCTCCCAACGGCTCGACATGTCGAGGTTGAGCGGGCGGCCGGCGCACGCCCTCGCGACATCATAGCCGATCTTGCGCTTCTCCAGGCCGAGCCGCCCAACCGACAGCGGCTGTATCGAGCCACGATAGCTGATGTCGAGCTCACGAACTTGGTCGGGGGCGACATTCAGCCCTTTGAGCAGTGGCGAGACATACCCCGTCAATGCCTGGACGAATTGGATGCCGCCCACCCTGGAGCGTGGATAGACCTTTTCGAGCTCGCCGGCGGGAACGCAGGTGATCAAGATATCGAAGGCGTTGTCGGCGAGGAATTTGCAAACCGCGTGGGTGCGCCGGTGCTCATCCTGTTTGATCAGGATCTTGACACCGTCATACGCAGAAAAGCGGCGGGACAGATGCCGGTCGAGATATTGCAGCTGGTCCGGGTCATACGAGACGGTCGAGTGCAGAATGCAGCCGTCGAACTCGTCCAGCGCCACCGAGCTCGGTATCGAGCTGCCGCCGGGCCAGAGATTGAGCACTTCGATTTGGTAGCGGCTCGCGCTCTGCCATAGCGCGACATATTCGTAAACGGTGACAATCCCGCCGGGATCGAACGAACAGACCAACAGGAGGCGCCGATTGTCCTTTCCCCGGACGCGTCCGAGCTTGGGCCGGAGGTCGAAATTATGCATCGGCGCCGAGGACATCGCGCTGCTCAAGACTCGGATTCCGTTTGTGCTGCCAGGGTTCGCCGGATGCCTTCCTCGAGGGTCGTGAAGCGGCTGAAATCAAAGCGGCGCCGCAGCCGTTCCAGATCCGGCACGATGGCGCCTGCCTTCCGATCATTCACGTCGAAGCAGGGCTGCTTCCCCAGTGCGCTGCCGATCACCTCGGCGAGTTCTCGGAGGTTGACGACCGCGGGACTAGCAATGTTGAAGACACCCCGCCAATGAGCGGCAAGCGCCGTCTCCATGACCGCGGCTATATCGTCGACAAAGGTCGGGACAAGCCGCAGGCCCTCACCATCCGACGCCAAATGCACAGGCGTGCCGTTGCGTACACGTTCGATCACGTCTGGAACGAGGCGTTCCGTCTGCCCCGGCCCGTAAGGAAAAAACAGGCGAAGAATGCTGACATCAAACAAATCCGCGTATGGCCGCGCCAGGGTCTCGGCCGCCAGCTTGCTCGCGCCGAGATACCGAGTCGGCGCTACCGGTGCGTCTTCGCTGATCCTGCCGTCATACGGCTCATACACCGTGCCGCTCGATACGAGGCAGAACACCGAGGCACGGGCTTGACGGCTATATTCCAACAGGGCCGCTGTAGCATTGACGTTGACCCGAAACATCTCCGGCGCGTCGTCCGGGAAATTTCGGTAGTGACGCGCTTGCGCCAGATGCGCCACGGCATCGATGCGGTCCGGCAGATCGCGCGGTGTCACGGGGCTTTCCAGATCCCAAAAAACATCCGTACCGCTCGTTGACCGCCCCGCGCCGTCCCGGCGGACGCAAAACACGTCGTGCCCCTCTTCGGTCAGCCTGTGCACAAATCTGCTGCCGATGAAACCACTAGCCCCGGTGACGAGAACCCGCATGTGAACTCGTCAGCCCTCAGCCTTGGTGAGAAGCACCGAGATGCCGTTCGGATTAGCATCATTGAACTGGTATTCCCGCACGCCCAGCTCGTCGAGCCAGCCTCTCACTTCGTCTTCGGTATGCTGCCAGGCATCGTGCGGATGGTACCAATCGAAGTTCACCATGTTGTTGGTCTCGAAATCGAAGGCGTCATTCCAGAAGCACTTCAGAAAGGTGTGATAAATCAGTCGCTGCACATCATGCGTTCCGGCGGCGACGCCGAGGATTTCGATCGGCCGGCTGAGCGTGATCGTCGCGTTTAACCGGCTCAATTCCCGTCCGAGCTCAGTGATCCCTTCACACGCGGCGTAGCACTCCTCGGGGGGAAGCTTTGTGAAGTGGGCGCGTATATGCGAATCGCAGAATTGCCGTGCCGGCCCCATCTTTCGGTAGAGATAGAAGAAGAGCTGGCCCCCGGGTCTGACCTTGCGATAGAGCGCACGCACCGCGGCCTGTGTATCCGGCGTGTGGTGAAGGACCCCGTCAGCGATGATCAGATCGAAAAAGCCATCGCGGAACGGCGCCTCCATGAGATCCGCCTGAACAACGGTGCAGTTCGGCAGATCCCGCGTATTCTCGAACGTCGTAAAGGCCGCATCGGATATGTCGAGCGCGTAGACCTCGCCACGGCACTGCTCGGCAATAAACCGAGTGTTGAACCCGGAGCCCGGCCCCACCTCCAGCACGCGGTCGCGATCGCGATAAAAGGCGGCCAGATCCGACCGGTCCTCAAGGCCAAATTTCTTGCAGTACCAGCCCATCAGGAAATCCTGATGTGCCGGTTCGAGCCCATATGATCGGAAGCGGCGCCATTTATCGGAGAATGTCGCGGCCGTCTTGGCCTGCTGTATCGCACTCGATTTGGCTTCCGCATCGTCAGGACGCTCGAGGCCGTATCGCTCGCAGAAATCGCGCAGATCCGGCCGCAGCGGACCGGTCAGGAAGCTCGGCACACCGCGCGTGATCGGAAACCATGTGCCGTTCTTTGCACCGCGCAACAGGCCTTCCATGACATGCGATCCGGCTTCCTCGAAGGCGATCAACTCAAGGGATTCGGCACCCGGAAGACCGGCCGGCTGGAATGGCAGAAACTGAACGTGCCGCACTCTCAACCCCCGGCGATTCTGGCTGATGCATTTAACGGCTCATGACCGGCGCCGGCGGTCGCTCGGTCGGCGATGTATTGCAGTATGGTCATCGGCGTTGAGGGATCCTTGTACAGTTCGATCATCGCTTGTGCGATCGTACGCGGGTTATGCCATGTCTCGGCGAAATGGCGTGAGCGAGCGGACCAGTCGCCCCACTCCGACCGCCGATCCAGCACCGCCGCGATGTCCTCGGCGAGATTGTCCGGTCTGATCTCCGCGATCGGCAAGTCGGCCAGCATTTCGTCGGGAACGCACTCGAAATCCTCATGACGCAGATAGCACATGACCGGTTTTCCCATCGCCATCGCTTCGACGGCAAAGCCCCCATACCAACCCGACAGGGCCTGGTCGATGACGATATCGGCCGTACGGTAGATTTCGAGAGCCTGCGCGTGCGGCATGTTTTGCACGAGCACAAGCTCGAAATCACGCTCGTTCCTAAGCATCTCAAGCGCCCGCAGGATGAGCGGCGTTCCCTTGATCGACGGATCGCTCGGCGCGTGCACGATCCTAGGCCGGCCGTGACTTTTTGGCGGATGCACCGCTATCGCTTCAACATCCACATTTCCGACGCTTGTCATCCTCCTTCGAGACGCAAGAGGAAAACAAGCCGCAGGCATCGCTCCGACAGGGCGTGAAAGAAAGCTTCGTCGATTCTCCGGCAATCCTGACATCGCAGCCTTGCAAGGTGAAGAACACCGGCTTCCCAAGCTGCCTCGCGATCTCGAGATCCAGGTACCGGTAGTCATCGCCAGTGAGGTAATCGTCCCAGCACAACAGCGTCTTCCCGAAATAGAAGTGAAAGACGTCGTAATCCAACGGCGCACGCAGCCCCGCCTGCAACCGGTTGTGCAATTCCGCGGGCGATTTGTCACCGACCTTGCTGATGACCTTATCGGCGCGATACCCGAAGGCGCCGTCATAATTGACATGGAAGTCGCTCTCAATGCCGAGCTTCCGTTCATAGCGGGACAGCACCCAAGGCTGGTTCCCGATATTTACCGGTGCGTGGAGAACGCGCATTTACCGGACCAACTCCGACATGCGGTCCTTCACCTTGCTGCCACCTGTGCCGGAAGCCGCATCCGTTGATCGGCTTTTCCCGCGGGCTCCCAGGGAACCGGCGGCGAGCCCGGTAGCAACGATGGCAATCGCACCTCGAGATCGGAGACGTGCCGGTAAATCATCCGGTTTATGCGGTTCGAGAATGTGGCGGTTTCCAGGTATAATTTCCCGAGGCGAATGGCGACGGCTTCGAGGCTGTAATAGTGCTCGATATAGGAGCGGCTGCGTCTACCGAGCTCTGCCAGATCGAAATCGCCATCGAGGCAGCTTCGAAGCACATCTCCGATTGTGTCCGGCGAGCAATTAATCATCGGGCAGTTCGCTGGATCGATAGCCGCCTGGGGGTCGCGCAGATAGCACAGGACCGG
>WNGI01003962.1_pt1 | contig 13165 bp, 9 predicted proteins | sample 5400621 | NCBI WGS metagenome assembly WNGI01 (sample SAMN13153374, study PRJNA577476) | soil metagenome | isolation source: 20 cm soil or saprolite under Garry oak tree replicate 1 | place: USA:California | collected 2016-06-15
ATTTGACGGAGCATTAGCCAACCCGCATTTTCTTCGGCTCAGGCGACTTCGATTCCACCTGCAGGTAGGCGGTTTAATCAGGGCCGCCGGAGAAATTTATGCAGGAACTTTCCTACGCCATCGTGACGCCTTATTCGATGCGCAAATCGCGCACTGGCGGAATTGTGGCGCGCCTCATATCGCGCACTGGACTCGACATTGTAGCGGGGCGGATGTTCGCGCCCAGCGTCGAGCTGGTGAAACGGTATGCCGAAACGATTGTGACAGAAACAGAATCGCGGCACCGCGCTACCCAGGAGTTGATTCGCGAATACGTGCGGCGGAATTTTACCGGTAAAATCAATGATCAACGGCCGCGTGTCCTTTTTCTCATTTTTCGCGGCGAGGACGCTGTGGCCAAGGTTCATCGCACGGTCGGTCATATCGTGAACGAGCGGACGAGCGGCGAAACAATTCGCGATACTTTCGGGGACTACATCGCGGACGAGAGCGGCAAGGTCACTTATTTCGAACCCGCAGTGCTGACAGCGATTCAGCCCGATCAGGTGAAACGCGACTTAAAACTATGGGCCGAATTTTCGGATGCGGACGGGGGGATTTTGGAAAAGGTGATTGAACATCGAGCCGGGGCGAAAGTCGAAAAGACACTTGTGTTGATCAAACCAGACAACTTCAAATTTCCTAATTTACGACCAGGCGGCGTGATCGAAGTCTTTTCGCGCACCGGGCTTTACATCATTGGATTCAAGGTTCATCGCATGAGCGTGGCGCAGGCGGAGGAATTTTACGGGCCTGTCTTGCCTGTATTGCAGGAAAAACTCGGAACCGGACAAGGTCGGAACGCGTGGGAGGACATTGTCGAATTCATGTCCGGCGGACGGCCAAGCCAAATCGCATCAGCTCAAAAGAACGAGCCCGGCACCGAAAAATGCATCGCAATTGTCTATCAAGGTGAGAACGCGGTGCAAAAAATTCGCGAAGTGTTGGGCCCGACCGATCCGAGCAAAGCGCCACCGGGTTCAATCCGAAAAGAATTTGGTCAAACCATCATGATCAATGCGGCGCATGCCTCTGATTCCATCGAGAACGCCCGACGCGAGATGAAGATCGTGCAGGTTGATGAGAACAATTTTAAACCGCTGATTGAAAACTTTTACCGCCAGAAATAATAAATTATGACTACTACTACTCCCATGGAAATCTCAGGCCGCGCCAACCAACTCACTCCCTCTCTCACCCTCAGCATCGACGCCAAAGCAAAAGCGATGAAAGCAGAGGGTATCGACGTCTGCGGATTTGGCGCAGGCGAACCGGACTTCGATACGCCCGAACACATCAAGCAGGCAGCGATTAGCGCTCTGCAAAGCGGATTTACCAAATACACCCCCAGCTCCGGAATTCCGGAGTTGCGACAGGCGATTGCAGAAAAATTAGCAGCGGACAACGGGCTCAACTACAAACCGACGCAAGTGGTGGTGAGCAACGGTGCGAAGCATGCCTGTTACAACGCCATTCTCGCCACCTGTCAGCCCGGGGATGAAGTAATTATTCCGGCTCCCTATTGGGTGAGCTATCCCGATATGGTGCGCTTGGCTGGGGCGGAGGCGGTGATCATTCCAACGAGCGAGCGCAACGGTTGGAAAATGCGGGCAGAAGATTTTCAGAACGCGATGACGCCCCGTACGAAAATGCTGATTTTGAATTCGCCGGGAAACCCGAGCGGCTCAGTCTATACCCGCGAAGAAATGGAAGCACTGGTCGACATCGCCGCCGGCGAAGACATTTACATCTTATCGGACGAAATTTACGAGAAGCTCGTTTACGACGACGCGAAACACGTCAGCATCGCATCGCTTTCGAAAGAGGCCTACGATCTCACCCTCACCGTCAACGGTTTCAGTAAATCATATGCCATGACCGGCTGGCGACTTGGTTACCTGGCGGCGCCCGAGGCAGTGGCGAAAGCAGTCGATTCCATTCAAAGTCACAGCACGGCGAATCCATGCTCCTTCGCGCAGCGTGGCGCGCTCGCGGCCCTCAAGGGCGATCAGCAACCAATTGCGGACATGCGCGATGAATTCGATATGCGCCGCCACTACATGTTTGATCGCATTTCCAAAATTCCCAACGTGACTGCGGTCAAACCGCAAGGCGCCTTTTACGTGCTGGTGAATATCAGCCAGCTCGGCCTGACCTCGCAAAATTTTGCGGATCGTCTGTTGAGCAAAGCGAATGTCGCGGTCGTGCCGGGGGCTGCCTTCGGCGACGATCGCACCGTTCGGCTCAGCTACGCCACCAGCATCGACGTGATCAAGAAAGGACTCGATCGCTTTCAGGATTTTTGTCGAACGCTCTAGCGAGGCCTCCGAAACTTGGTCATCCCGAGCGAAAGCGAGGGATTCCCGTTGAATGAGCTTTCAAGTTTCGCCGGGAGATCCCTCGGTCCGAACCGGACTGGCGTTTTCGCTGGGAATGAGGTCATGACCGGTTCCCTCGCTCTCGTTTTCCACACGCCTTTGGTGCAACATCCCGAGCGTTGTCATTCTGAGTCGCGCAGAAGACGAAGAATCTCCCGAGCTTCAGAAACAACTCTCCACTCGCGAGGTTTCTCGCTTCGCTCGAAATGACGAAGGGCACCGGCTCGCTCGCCCTCATTCTTCACGCTCACCTGCCTTTCGTGCGACATCCCGAGCACGAATTCTTTCACGAAGAAAACTGGCTCTTCGAAGCGATCAGCGAGAGCTATGTGCCGCTCCTGCAAATGATGCGGCGCTTGCTCCGCCGAGGCCTTCGTTTCAAACTTACTCTTTCGGTTTCCCCCACCTTGTCCGCCATGCTAAGCGATCCGCTCTTGCGGAACCGCTACATCAGACATCTCGATTTGCTGATCGCGCTGGCGGAGCGCGAATGCGAACGCAATCGCGCCGAGAAAAATTTATTGTCGCTCTCGGAGTTCTACCGCGAATTTTTTGCGGACACACGGCGCACCGTTATCGAACAATGGGATTGCGATTTGCTTGGAGTTTTTCGGCAGCTCCGCGGAACTGGCGCGGTTGAGATAATGGCCAGTGCGGCGACGCACGCGATTCTGCCGATCTTGCAGCAATCGCCGGGGGCGGCGCACGCACAGATTGCAATCGGGTGCGATCAGTTTCGCGAGACATTCGGCGGCGAACCGACTGGGTTTTGGCTACCAGAATGTGCCTACGCCGCCGCCATCGCAAAATCGTTGCAGGCAGAAAATATTCGCTGGTTCATCGTTGACGCGCATGCGTTAGGGCAGGCGCGACGGGGAACTTTTTCGCCCTGTTTTACAAAAGCCGGACCGGCTGCTTTCGCTCGCGAGATCCAGGCCAGCCGTCAGGTTTGGAGCGCGCAACAAGGTTATCCCGGGGATCCAGCATACCGCGATTTCTACCGCGACATCGGTTTCGACCTGTCATCCGAGGAGCTCGCACCGCTGCCCAGGAACAACTTTACCGGAATTAAATATCACCGCGTCACTAGCCGCGATGTTCCGAAACAAGTTTACGATCGCGCGGCCGCGGAAGAAACGGCCCGCCGGCATGCCCATCATTTTATCGAGCGGTGCGTCGCCGAACTTCAAAGTCTGCAAGCTGATGATTGGAATCCAATTATGACAGTGCCATTCGATGCCGAGCTCTTCGGACATTGGTGGTTTGAGGGACCAATCTTTCTTGAGCACGTGATTCTGGCGGCGGCGGAAAATAACCTGCCACTGACCACGCCGAGCGAATTTCTCGAGCAAAATCTGACCCAACAAGTGACAGAACCAGCGACATCGAGTTGGGGTGATCAAGGTTTTCTGGATGTCTGGCTCGATCAAAAATGCGGCTGGATTTATCCACACCTTTTCGCGGCGAACACCCGCATGGCCACGCTGGCAAAATCGCGCGGTCGGGAGGTAACGGCAGATGATGACCGCGTCCTGCGCCAGCTCGCACGCGAGCTCCTGCTCGCGCAATCCAGCGATTGGGCATTTCTCATTCGCAACGGCACAGCGAAAGATTATGCAACGCAAAGAGTGACCGATCATTTTTCACGCTTCCAAAAACTGGCGGAGCAATTCGAGAAAAAGAATGTCGATGCCGAATTTCTCGCGCAGTGCGAAGAACGCGATAACCTGTTTCCGCATGTGGACTGGCGGCGGTTTCTCTAGTTTGTCATTCCGAGCGAAGTTGCTTGTCGCGCCGCAGCTTTATGCGAAGGCTGGGAGGAATCTCTCGATATTCTAAAGAAGAAAAAATAGTCAGAGATGTCTCGACTTCGCTCGACATGACAAAAACGGTCCTGGCGCTAACGATCGGGTTCTTGGCTATCTCATTCTTGCGCGCGCAGGAAACGTCCCCTTCACCCAGTCCAAGTGAGACTCCGGCCCGATCGGTTCGGATCAGTTTTGTTCCCCCACCGCTCGAGGGCAAAATTAGTCTCGGGGTCTATAACGAGTGGGGTAAACTGTTGCGGGTGTTACACCAGGAAGCGGAGTTCGATGAGTTCGCCATCGGGCCCGATGCCCTCAGTACCAAATGGGACGGCAAAGATGATTACGATTATGATTTGCCCGCGGGAAAATATTCCGCCCGCGGCTTTCTAGTCGCGCCGATGAAGATCGGAACCGAAACAATTACAACTAGTGTCGCGCCGTCGGGAGCCAATTCTGTCCGCATCAAGTTAGTAGCAAATCCGTTGGAGAATAACGAACGACCAACGGTCGATATCTGCGCAGGTTTCGATGATGACGACGTTTATCTGCAAACAATCGATGGCCTGCCGTTGGTTACAATCGCAAAGCGACAGGATGCCGAAAGTGTGTCGTTGGCAGCGGGGCGCGAAAACAAGAGCGTCATCGTTTTCCTGAGCAACGGCACGAATGTTCGTCAATTCGAAGTTAGCAGCATCACTAAGATGATGGCGTTTGACTGCGGGCAATTTGAATTGAAATAGCTCTGGCTAGGTCGGAGGAACACAGACTTCCAATTCTGTGCGCCAAGATAGCACGTCATCCCGAGCGCCAGTCGAGGGATCCCGTCGGGAAGGCTTAAAGGTAACTTCAACGGGATCCCTCGACCGCGCTCGGGATGACCAGCGGCTGGGGCAATAACGCCTGTGTTCAGTCCCTCAACCGATTGCTGGCCAGCGCGCCAATTCTTTGTTAGTTAGCGCGCGATGACTGCCGAGCTTCAACATACCCTGGCGAAATCTGCCGGATTCAGCGGCACTTCTTTGCACACCGGCGAAAAGGTGACGCTCAAGTTGCAGCCGGCCCCGGTCGATCACGGGATCAAATTCAAGCGCAAAGACCTGGCGGACGAGCCGACTATTGACGCGAACATCGCGAACCTGAAGACGGTCGAGCGCGCCACCACTATCGGGGAAGGCGCGGTCCGGGTGCACACGGTCGAGCATGTGCTTTCCGCCTTAAGCGCGATGGGGGTGGATAACGCGGTCATCGAGATGGACGCGAACGAGCCGCCGATCGGGGATGGCAGCGCCGCGCCGTATGTGGAGGTGATCAAAAAAGCGGGAACGGCCGCGCAGGAAGCGCCGCGCCGATTTTTCGACGTTCGCGAACCAATTCATCTTGAATCAAAAAGCGGTTCTCTCCTCGTGCTCCTGCCCGATGACAAGTTTCGCGTTTCTTGTACACAGGCAGGACCGAACAATCGCTTCACCCAGTTTTTCTCCGCCGAGATTTCGCCGGCACTTTACGAACGCGAAATCGCGCCCGCACGCACCTTTGTTTATTACGAAGAAGTCGCGCCCTTGATGGAGAAAAATTTGATCAAAGGGGGGAGCTTGGAAAACGCGATTGTGGTCCGGGGCGACGCGGTCCTGAGTAAGGAACCGTTGCGTTTTGCCGATGAATTCGCGCGGCACAAAATTCTCGACATCATCGGCGACATCGCGCTCATCGGCACGCGCATTCGTGGTCATATTATTGCGGTGAAACCAGGTCATGCGGTCAACGCGGAGTTGGCGCGGGCGATCGTGAAACAACACGCCAAGATCACGGCGCTTTCCGTTCCCCGGACCTTCCCGCCGGGAGAAGGCGGTCTCGATATTAATCAAGTGATGGAAATTCTACCGCATCGCTACCCATTTCTGATGGTCGATCGCATTCTGGGCTTCGAAGGGGAAACGAAATGCACCGGAATGAAAACGGTAACGGTAAACGAACCGTTTTTCGCCGGACACTTTCCAGGCCACCCGGTGATGCCCGGCGTCTTGCAGGTCGAAGCCATGGCACAGGTCGCAAGCATTTTGCTGATGAAGCTGGCGAAGAGCGCGAGCCGGATCGGTTATTTCATGAGCGCGGACGAAGTGAAATTTCGCAAACCCGTTTTTCCAGGCGACACCCTTTTCATTCACGCGGAATTGATCAAGGCGCGCAGCAATCGGCTCGCGAAGGCACATTGCAGTTGCGTGGTGAACGACGCCATCGTTTCTGAAGGCGATCTCATGTTCACATTCCTGGATAAATGAGCGGCGCGCAGGTCCACTCGAGCGCGTTTGTTGATCCAACCGCAGAGCTAGGTGCCGAAACGATTGTCGGGCCTTTTTGCATCGTCGGCGCCGATGTTGTGCTCGGAGAATCTTGCTGGCTACAACATCATGTCACCCTTGCCGGGCCGATGCAGGCGGGCGCGAAAAATAAATTTTATGCCTACTGTTCGATCGGTCAGCAGACTCAGGATTTAAAATACGCCGGCGAACCGACCTATTTGGAAATTGGCGACGAAAATACGTTCCGCGAATTTTGCACGGTCAATCGCAGCACCAAAAGCGACGGCAAAACGCGCGTTGGCAATCGCGGAAATTTTCTCGCTTACAGTCACATCGGCCACGATTGCACGGTCGGCGATTCGGTGGTGTTCTCGAACAACGGCACTCTCGCCGGACATGTTGAGGTGGGCGATCACGCGGTTATGGGCGGACTCACCGCCGTGCACCAATTTTGCCGGATTGGACGATTCGCGATCACCGGCGGTTGCTCCAAGATCGTCCAGGACGTCCCGCCATTCTTGGTCGCAGACGGAAATCCCGCCGAGATTCGCGGAGTCAATCTGATCGGACTCGAGCGTGCCGGCTTTCCGCCGGAAAGTGTGAAGGCGATCAAGGAAGCGTTTCGTTTGCTTTACCGATCGAAGTTAAACACGCGGCAGGCGATCGAGGCCGTGCGCAACCAAATCGAGCCACGCGAAGAGATCACGGCGTTGATCGAGTTCATCGAAAAATCGGAGCGCGGGATCATTCGGTAGCAGAACCGTCATCCGAGCGTAGTCGAGGGATGACCGGCTAGTAGGGCGTGGGTTTGGGCGCGAGGTCGCTCTCGATTTTGTGAAGCAGTTGCGCTGCGGGCGATTCCGGTACAATCCGCAAGACCCTGCGGACAAGATCGAGGGCACGGCTCGGTTTGCCGGATTTTATGAAAACCTCGCATTCTTCCAGAACGCAGCGGATGATGTCATCCCGTTTGGAATAGGCGCCGCGGGCCTGTTCCAGCGCCGCGATTGCATTGGAAAATTTTGCATCACGCATTTCCATCAGGCCTATATCCTCCAGCATAATTCCGTTGCGCGTTCGCGCGGCAGCAACGCGCGCTTGAGTGCGATAATCGGAAGGCTCAAGCTTGCTGTTCTTGATCGCGAAATCATGATAGGCGCGCCATCCGGCGGCCGACTTCGGCGGAGTTTTTGAGTCGATCTGTGTCCAATTGAGATAGGGACGATAAAGTGGATCACCTAGCGCCACTCCCATCCAGGAGAGCACGCGTGACGACATGGATACGCTTTCCGCAAAGGTGAAACCGTGCAGCAAGCGATCGTTGAGAATATCGAGATGCGCGGTTAGCTCGAGATATGGTTCGTAAACGTTGCCGACGGTGGCAGCGGCACCCCGCGAGACTAGTGGACCGGCCCAGCCTGAATTCGCATCCCGCAATGTTGCCGCGCTGTAGGAATGAATGTGCGCGGCGATCGCCCCCGGCACGAACTTGAAGCCCGGCTGGTTGAACGGGCCCGCGACGTTGCCAGCATACCATCCATAATAAAGAGCGCAGTCGCTCATCGGAAACGCATCGGGAAAAATCGCCGGCGAATCATCGAACACCACCGGCACGCCGTCCTTGTGACATTGATCGACAATCGCGCGCATCCAGGCATCACCGACTTCTTTGCCGCCGCTGGTTTCGTGGGTGCCGTCCACGAATGCGCGTCCCCACAATCCGTTTTTCTCCGCCTCAATCGCATCAGTAATCATTCGGCGCACTGTCGCGGTCTCCGGTGCATCGAGTCGGGTAACGAGGAGAACAGGCGCTGCCGTCAGTTCGGCGATCGGACGGAATCCCTGAAAATAAGGATTAGTGACCGCGCCAGAGATTTGTCTCGTGAAGAAACCGAGTGTGCCCAATTCCGAATCAACGGAAGCCTCGTTTCGGCTCTGAATGGGACCGCCTCCAGGAGTATCGCCCGGATATGGCGTCGCAGCGGGCCGAATCTTCAGAGGCATGCCGCGGACGAGAGCGATGAAATGAACCGCGAGCGTCTGCACCCGTTTTTCACCATCGGGGGTCTCGTGAATGTGCCACCATTGCCGTTCCTCAAACATTTTGCGCAACGGCTCGGCAATCGTGGTGTCGTATTGCTCGCGCGAAATTTCTTCCTCGGATGGACAATCGAGCCCGACCAGATGATCAGCAGCAATTCCGCGTTTCTCGGCATAAAATTTCGCGAGCGCCTCGGAATCGGGAACGGCGGTGTTAAACACAACGATGGTTTGAGCCGGCAAATTTTCCGCTGCGTGCGCGTCGATCCCTAGCAGGAAAAGGAATGCGAACGCCAGGATTCTTGGGACATAGAGACGAGATGGTCGGATGTAGCTGCCGCCGTCAGCGGCGGCAGAACCTTTTGCATTCTGCCGCCGCTGACGGCGGCAGCTACAACGACGAATTCTGATTTTCATCAAAAGCTCAGCTTCAGGCCGTCGTAGGCGATGTGGGTGTGCGGCGGCAGATTCTCCTCGAACGATTGTGCCAGCTCATGCGCGATGTGGATGAAATAAGTTTCTTTAGGCTGAACGCGCGTTGCGACTTCGAGCGCCTGGGCGACGCTCAAATGAGTCGGGTGCGGTTTCTCCCGCAGCGCATCGATGATCAAACATTCAACGCCCAGAATCTTTTGCGCGATCTCATCCGGCACCGCGCTGCAATCGCTGAGATACGCGATGAGCTTGCGTTCGTGCCGGAACATAGGGCTCTGTCCTGTGTGCCCAGCCCCGAATGCTTTCGGGGCTGCCTGAGAAATCTCATATTCCCTTTCGGTCTTCGATTCAGCGGAGTGCAACTCCACTGGGCGCACAGACTGTAAGTCTGTGTTCCGCGGGCGGGAAAATAAATAACCATTCACCTCCGCCTTGCCATGCGGAACCGGCAACGGCGTGATCGTTGTTTTACCCAACTGAAACGGTCCGCTAATAAGATGCGGCTCAGGTTTCAAATAACCGGGAAATGGGTTGGTCCCTTTAAAGGCGAACATGAAAACGCGCTCGAGATCAGCCATGGTTTTGGCGGAGGCATAGACCGGCATCGAGCCGCGTTGCCAGGAAAAGCGCCGCAGATCGTCGAAGCCCATAATGTGGTCGGTGTGCGAGTGCGTGAAAACGACTGCGTCGACACGGCGGATGTTTTCACGTAGCGCCTGGGTGCGGAAGTCCGTTCCGGTATCGACGATAAAGGCGGTCTCGGGCGTTTCGATGTAAACGGAAGAGCGCAGCCGTTTATCGCGCGGGTCGGAGGAGCGACAAACGGCGCAATCGCAGCCGATCATTGGCACGCCTTGCGAAGTCCCGGTGCCGAGAAAAGTGAGAGTGAGTTCGGAGTTGAGAGTTGCGGGTGGAGAGTTCAAGATTTTTCGGCGCGCGCACTCTCAACTCTGAACTCTCAACACTCAACCAATGCTTCTCCAACTCTTACGGATCAAGAATCTCGCGCTGGTTGAGGATTTGGAATGGGAAATTGCGCCGGGATTTACCGCCATCACCGGCGAAACCGGCGCGGGCAAATCAATCATTATCGGTGCGCTTCAGTTGTTGCTGGGCGAACGCGCCGACAAGTCGCTCGTCCGCACCGGAGCAGACACGTGCACGGTGGAGGCAATTTTTCACGGTGATGATTTCGCGAAATGGAATGCACGCTTCGAGGAATCAGGAATCGAACCATGCGACAACGATTTGATTTTGAAACGCAGTCTTTCTCTTTCGGGAACGAATCGCCAGTTCATCAATGGGTCGCCCACTACCCTGGCGAACCTCAAGGAACTCGGTGACGACCTGGTTGACCTTCACGGACCACACGACCATCAATCGCTGCTTTCACCCGATCGACAGCTCGATTTGCTCGATGCCTTTGCCGCCGCGGGTGAGGCGCACGATAGATTCGGGAAAATTTTCCGGCAACTGCGCGCGCTCGAAGCGGAACACGCGGCGCTCAACACGGCCGAGACGGCGCGTGAACAGGAGCTCGATTTACTGCGGCATCAGGTGAATGAGATCGCGTTGGCTAATTTATCGGCCGAGGAAGAAGCGCAGATTGAATCGCGCTATCGCCTGGCACGCAACAGCCGACGATTGATTGAGATTGCATCCGCCGTGGCAACGAAGCTTTCCGAAGCAGACGATGCGATTTTGTCGCAGCTAGGGGAAACGCAAAAGCTATTGCGCGAATTGGAAAAGTTAGATCCGTCGATGGCGACCGCGGCGAATATTCATGAGACGGCGGTGGTCGAGTTATCGGAGATTGCGCGCGATCTTGGCCGCTACGCGGAGAATCTCGATCTCGATCCCGAACAACTCACCGCTCTCGAGCAACGAGTCTCGCTTTTTGAGTCGTTGAAGCGAAAATACGGAGCGACGATACCTGAAGTCATCGCTTTTGGCGAGCGCGCGGCTGAACGAATGCGGAAAATCGAAGGGCGCGATGAAGAGTTGCAGCGGCTGATTAGCGAGATTGCGACACACAGCGCAGAGTTGCGGCGGGCTGGCGAGGCTTTGCGAAAACTGCGTGCGAAAGCGGCACCCAAACTTTCGGAAATGGTCCGCCGGAATTTACGCGATCTTGGATTCAAGCAATCGCAGTTCGAAGCAAAAATGAGCCAAATGGAGACGCCCCGGGCTTCTGGCCTTGATGCGGTGGACCTTTTGTTTTCGCCGAATCCGGGCGAGCCGCTAAAGCCGATGCGCGCGATTGCATCGAGCGGCGAAATTTCCCGCTTGATGCTCGCGATCAAGTCGGCGTTGGCCGCGCAGGATGCAGTGCCGTTGCTCGTCTTCGATGAGATTGACGCGAACGTCGGCGGCGAGATTGCCCACGCCGTCGGCGCGCGCATGCGTGAGTTGGCGAAGCGGCACCAGGTGCTTTGCATTACCCATTTGCCACCGGTGGCGGCGGCAGCGACCTCGCAGTTCGTGGTGACGAAAGAAGTGCGCGGCGGGCGCACCTTTACGCAATTACGTGAGGTTAGCGGTAAGGCGCGACGCGAAGAGATCGCGCGCATGCTCGGCGGAAAGAGTGATGAAGCGCTGAAACTCGCCGCGACAATGCTGGATCAGCATTAGCGTCATCCCGAGTTTGTCGAGGAATCCCGGAGCGTAAGCTTAAAGGTAGCTTCAACGGGATCCCTCGACTTTCGCTCGGGATGACGGGAGTCATGGAGTGTTGAATCAAAGGGCTCATAATCGGCTCCAACCTCCATTTCCAAATCCACGGCTCGCAGAGGTCGCCCCCTGCAACTCGCCCGTTGTAACGATGCAACCGTTTTAACTTTTTTACATCAGGGCGCAAAAGCGGCTTCATTTTTCCCTAGCCAGCCACGCGGTCGTTTCTCTATCGTCACATTTCTAAATGATTCAGCGGGATTATCTCATTATCGGCGCGGGTATCGGAGGGGCATGTGCCTGTGAAGCAATTCGAAAACACGATAAGCGCGGGAGTGTGACGTTGGTCGGCTCTGAGGCCTACGCGCCCTACAAGCGCTGGCTGCTTTCGAAAAGTTTCCTGCGCGAAAAAACAATCGTCCCCAGAAAATATGCCGAAGTCGATGAACGCTGGTACGCCGCGCATAAGATCGACGCACGTTTCAATGCGGTGATAACACAATTAAACATCGATCGCCGGGTGGCGGTGTTGGGCAACGGTGAGAGCATCGAGTTTAATAAAGCCTGCCTTGCCATGGGCAGCCGTCCGGGGCGGCCACCGGTAGCGGGCGTCGGTTTGGGTAACGTCATTTACCTGCGCACCATGCGCGACGCCTTCGCTCTGCGGGAAATGGCCGAGCACGAAAAAAACCTGATGGTGGTGGGCGGCGGATTGCTCGCGTGCGAGGTAGCGGCGAGCCTGCGACAAATGAAAATGAAAGTGAGCGTGATGCATCGGCATGGCACACTATTGAACCGCTACCTCGATCCCGAGACAGCCACCTGGGTGACTAACTATTTTGCCAAGAACGGAGTGACGTTACTTTTAGGCGAAAGTTTAAATGGCTTTGAAGGCAAAACGGTTTTGCGAAATATCCAAACCAAAAGCGGGAACCGTGTCGCGGCGGGATTGGCGGTGGTGGCGTGCGGGGCGGAGCCAAATCTCGATTTGGTGCGCAACACCCCACTAGCCGGGCCGCATGGGTCGCCAGTCAACGATTATCTGGAGACCGAAGAAAAAGGAATTTATGCAATTGGGGACCTGGCGTTCTATCCAGACCGTCTGATGGGTGGAATGCGACGGCAAACCCACTGGGAAAATGCGCGCGAGCAAGGGTTGGTGGCAGGAGCGAATATGACCGGGAAAAAGCGAATCCGTTACGAACAGCTACCCTATTTCTGGACGGAGATGTTCGATTTGCGACTCGATCTTGTCGGCGATTTCACTATTCAACCGACCCGGGTGGACCTTACCGGAACGCACGCCAAGAAAAAATTTACCGCGCGTTATTATCAAGGTGACAGATTACGAGGCATTTTGATCTCTTCGGGCACACCGAAGCAGATTGATTCTGCTAAAAGCGAACTGAAACGGGCCCTGGGCAAATAAATTGCTAGTAATTATAAACAGGGCTCGGGTTCGGCGCGCGATCTCGAAAGGTCGAGAAAATCGCGG
>WNGI01019631.1_pt1 | contig 13165 bp, 11 predicted proteins | sample 5400621 | NCBI WGS metagenome assembly WNGI01 (sample SAMN13153374, study PRJNA577476) | soil metagenome | isolation source: 20 cm soil or saprolite under Garry oak tree replicate 1 | place: USA:California | collected 2016-06-15
GTTCTGATTCTCACGGGCGACGTCGAGCTGACGTACTCCCTGCCCGTCACACGCGAAGGATTCGTGCTCATCCCGCAGGTGGGTCAGGTGCACATAGCCAACCTCACTCTGGACCAGTTGTGCGATGTCCTGTATACGCGATTAGGCCGTGTGTATTCGGGTGTACGCCGCGGAGCAAATGCCACAACTCGCTTCGACGTAACCGTCGCAAACGTGAGGGCGAATCAGGTATACGTCATCGGCGAAGTCTCGCAGCCGGGCGCGTATCAGATCAGCTCGCTCGGCACCGTGTTCACGGCGCTCTATGCGGCGGGTGGTGTGACGGAGCGCGCGAAGCTCCGCGGCGTCGAGGTGCGGCGCCTCGGCAAAAATGTCGCCACACTGGACCTGTACGATTACCTGCTCCGCGGTGACACCCGGGCCGACGTGAGACTCGAGACGGGCGACGTGATCTTCGTGCCCATTCACGAGTCGCGCGTGCGCGTGAAGGGTGCGGTGCTGCGTCCCGCGGTTTATGAGACGAAGGCGAGCGAGACGCTCGCCGACGTGATTACGGCCTCCGGCGGGTTCCGTCCCGATGCGGCGCTGGAGCGGGTGAAGGTGTTGCGGGTGTTGCCGGCGGACGCGCGCGGCACGCAGACCACGGCGCGGGTGGCGATCGACGTCCCCATGAGTGCCGGTGCCGTGCCGAAGTTTCGGCTGGAGGATGGCGACATCATCCAGATCGACTCGCTGGAAGCGGCGTCGGATCAGTACACCGTGGCGATCACGGGAATGGTGCAGCAGCCGGGCACGTATCCGTGGCGGCCCGGGCTGACGTTGCGCCAGCTCGTGGTGTTGGCGCGCGGTCCCCGGATTGGCGCCGATCTGCGCGAGGCGGAGATCGCGAAGCTGCCGGCCGATCGGTCCAAGGGTCAGCTCGCGACGACGGTGCGGGTGCCGCTCGATTCCACGTATCTGTTCGAGCGCGACTCGGCGGGCCGCTACATCGGTCCGCCCGGTGTCCCCTTCCCGGCGCGCGGCACCGCGGCGGACGTGCCGCTCGAGCCGTACGACAACGTGCTGATTTTTCGCCAGCCCGATTTCGAGCTGCAACGCACCGTGACGATCACGGGCGAGGTGATGTATCCCGGCTCGTATGCGCTCAAGGCCAAGGACGATCGCCTGGCCGATTTGGTGCAGCGGGCCGGCGGGCTGACGCCGCGCGCGTATCCTGAGGGCATTCGGTTCATGCGTCCCGCCGACAATCGCGGCCGCATCAATATCGATCTCCCGAAGGCGCTCAGGGAGCGTGGCTCGCGCGACAACGTCATTCTGCAGCCTGGCGATTCGGTCCGGATTCCCGAATACCAGCCGAGTGTACGCGTCTCGGGGGCAGTGAACTCACCGGGGAGCGTGTTGTACCGCAAAGGTGCCGGTCTCGAGTATTACCTGAGCGGCGCCGGCGGTTTCACTCGAGCCGCCGAGAAGGGACAGGTCAGCGTGCACTACGCCAACGGCGAGGTGCGGACGCGGCGCTTTAAGGATCCTAATGCGCCGAAGAGCGATACGCTGGCCTTAGTAAGCGCGATCGCACAGATCCTAGCGAGCACAGTGGCAATCATTGTCGTGGCGAGGCGGTTGTGAGGTGTTCATGCCATCCAAGGACCCAACCGAGCGGACACCGCCTACGCGCCGTCGTTCGTGGATTGCGCAAATCCTCGCGAACACCCAGGTGAAGGTGGCCTACCGGTCATGAGTAGCCGATCACCATCGTGACCGTGGATTGGTACCTCAGGGCACTTCATAGCGATAGAGTGAAGGAACAGTAGTCAGTCGATACAGGCTCGCAGGGGAGCCGTCTACTAGCACCTGTCCCTCCCAAATGACGGCGCCAGCCGGCGTCACCTCTGTGACGCGACCCTCGCCCGCAAATCCAATTACCGTGTTGCCGTTGCCGCGCCGCTGCACCGAACCCGTGAAGGCGGTGTAGACGGGTGGGTTATGGCGAAACTGCCACACTAGGGTAGCAGTCATCGCGCTTGTATCCAGTGCATACTCCGCGGCACGGCTTTCCGGTGGGTTGTGCCGGAGACCATTATCGAACAGCAGGAGATGCTCGTTCGCGAGGACCCGAACCGAGTGTTGCCCGCTGAAACCGTTCAAGGGGTCGTTCAGAATGCTGAACTGATTGTTACGGCCGCCGAACCGCCAGATCACGCCGCCTGTGCGGGCGTTGATCTTGGTGATCTCGGCGAGCCCGCGCCATGACACTACATAGTCACCGTTCTGATCGATATCTAGAGAGTTGGGGTGGTCAAAATCGATGTTGGGTGACTGTTTTAGTGATCCGGGTTCCTCGATCCAATCGTCCAGAACGAAGTGGTCCCACGCGTTCCAGAAGAACTCGACCTGACCTGACGGCGTCTCCCGAATAATCGTATGTCCGGCAAGCAGCACGTCTGCAGCGCCACCGATTCCAGAAAGGTTGACGCTGCGCAGATCGTAACCGAATAAGTGGACCCGATTGACCTCGCCATCCGTCACGGTGAAAAGAAGCTCGTGGTTATCCGTGTAGTAGGGAGCCGCTGCCGCATGAGAAGCTACGATTTCACCACTCGGCAGATACTCAACGTAACGTCCATAGGTCGGCTGCCATCCGAAGGTGTTACCGACGAACGTTGTGAAATGCCCGTTCGTATGCTGTTTCGTCTCACCCGCAAGAACACCTCGGTCGAATGCGCGATACCAACGGATGCGACCAACGCTGTCAAAGGCCAGGACATAGGGCACCGAATCCAGAGACACAGTTGTCATGGTGTAGCCAGCAGCGGGCTGTCCGGTGACGTTGAACGTGATGCGACCAAGGGTTGGCGGTAGGGACCCTGCAACTAGCTGCACGGCTGCAGAGTGCACGGGCGTGTTACTTCCGATCGCCTCCACAACAGCGGCATACGTGGTACTCGGCGCCAATCCCAGTGTGACAATTCGTCCGGAGTCCCCGTGGACGGCCTGGTACGGCGTGGCCTGGAGCAGGCCGCCCGGAGTCCGATACACGACGCGGGCCGAGTCCACGGCAGTTGAGTGAAAGGTTACAATGACTGATAGCGCGTTGTAGGGATTGGCGCTCGCTACAGCCGTCGTGATGGCAGGCGCAACTGGCCCGATGCCCTGACGAGTACCCGCCCCGCTGAGACCATCCGTGGAGCAGCGGGCAACGAGGCCACCGGCAACGATGCGTAATCTACGGCTAAGCGCGCGTACTCAAGTGACGGACCGCGAGTACGCGCGACTCTTGACGCGCAAGGAGTCGATTGGCTATTACGTGATCATGAGTGGCGATGACCGGAAAATGGGGGACCTAATGCCAAGCGTCGAATACCGGCCATCGAGCGAGGCGTGGGCGACCTACGGAGAGACTCTGAAGAGACTGATCCTCACGGACTCGCTCAAGCGCGTATGTGAAGTGGGAGGAGGGGCAAATCCAGCCCTGAGCATCGACTTTATTTCCGGCAACGGCGTGGATTACACAATTCTGGATATCTCCGAGCCAGAGCTCCAAAAAGCGCCTGCAGGATACAAAACGATTGTCGGTGACATCTGCAATAGCACGCTTGCCGTGACTGACAGGTTTGACCTGGTCTTCTCGCAGATGCTGGCCGAACACGTATCCGATGCCGAACTATTTCACAGAAACGTCCGAAGCTTGCTGGTGGATGGCGGCTTTGCCTGCCATTTCTTTCCTACCCTATACGCAGCCCCATTCGTCCTTAACCGATTGGTCCCAGAAGCAATCGCGTCCTGGATCCTCGACCTTGCGGCACCGAGAGATCGTCATCGACACGACAAATTCCCGGCGTTCTATCGCTGGTGTCGCGGGCCCACCAGGCGCCAGATCAAGCGGCTTGAGGACCTGCGATTCGCCGTCCTCCGTTACACGGGGTTCTTCGGTCACGGCTACTACTATCAGAAGTTGCCACCGATTCGCGTCGTGCACGAGTGGCTGACTCAGATCCTGCTCCGACATCCGTCGCCCTACCTCACCAGCTTCGCCGTAGTCCTCCTCCGCAGGGAGCCTGATCCGCCACGCAGCTAGCCTCTGAACAGGATCCTTCGCGTTGCTCGAAGGGGGTGCCTAAGGTCGTCCAGCGCCTCCTTCTTGAGCATCACGAATTGTTCGAGTTCCTCAGATCCCCCCAACTCGGTATTACGAAGAGCCTCGCGTGCAAAGGCCAACACAAATCCCAGAAGGCCGCCAACGATCAGCGCTAGGAACCCCTTGGTTGCCAGCCTCCGCGAATCGGGCCGGACGGGAGCTTCAGGCCGCTCGATCATCGTGATCACGGGCGTGTCACGAACCTCGTCGATCTTGGCCTGCTCGTAGGCTTGAGCTAGCGTCGTGTAGAGCTGCTGCTTCATGCCGACATCGCGAGCGAGGCGGTCGTGCTGGAACAACAGCACTGGAGAGTTTCGGAAGTCTCGATTCCCTTGCAAGAACTCTTGCAGACGATCCTCGGCCTCTCGGAGCTCTCCCTTCACTTCCTCCACCCGCCGTTCGGTGAATCGCCGCTCTGCCGCCGCGCGCGACTGTCGGGTTTCCAAGTTGAACTTGTTCACCTGATCCAAGAGTTGCCACGAAATCTGCTCGGCGAGGGGCGCGGAGCGCGCTCGAACGGAGAAACCCACCACACCTGTCCTCGCGACCGCAGAGATCGACATCAACCTCCGCAGCCGCCTGATTGCGGATTCGCGTCTCTCACCGTCGTTACGACCCGCACCGCGAAAGAGCTGTACGAGCGTGCCGTTCTCTATGCCGGTGTCGGACGGAACGCGATAACTCCTTTGCACGACGGCTCCGAGAATCTCCCTGGATTTCAGCAGGTCAACGTAAAAGGCCGGGCTCTGATTCGCGTCATCGGGCAACGCCAATCCGAACTGCGCCGCGAATCCCGATACAGTGCTGAGGGGCGATCTTCGCGACTGCGGTATGAACGATGCCGTGGCAGTATACGAGCGAGGTAGGAGCAGTCCGGTGACAATGACAGCAAGGGCAACAAGTCCGATTACACGCGCAATCAGTACGCGGTTCCGGAGAAGCACGGTTATCAGACCGAGAAGAGAGATCACGGGGCTTTCGGTGCTCACGCGCTGGCGGCTCCCTAAACCGGTCGCGGGTTCATTATCAGGGGCTCGTACGGAAACCGCCTCGCAATCTGAACGGGGTCTCTACTCATGGCCAGTCCTAAGACCGAGCGCGCTCGGGAGTCGACTCCGCTAGCGACTCTTCCTGCAACCACCGCGCCGTTTCGGCAACGCCTTGCGACATCGTAAACGGAAGGGGTCCGCACAACTGTTCCGTTGCCGAAAGATCGAACTCAAACGGCGTTAACACGTTGTTCAGGCGGAAGGAGTTGAAAGGAAAGCGAGTCCATCCTAGCGTGTTTATGAGGTCCCCAATGCGCGCGCCCGCTTTGGCCAGCGCAACTGGCAACGTTCTTATTGGCGGAGCTCCGAGAGCTTGTTGAAACGCCTCGGCCCAGTCTTCGATTGCAACGGCCTCATAGTCCGCAAGGTAGAACAGTCTCCTGTGAACTCGCCCCGGCACCGCTTCCACCAGCTTCAAGTACTGATGCACAGTATTGCCAACATACCCGTACGACTTGCGGGTATTGTGGGCTGGAAGTCATCGTCGCTCTTAGGCGTGTATCCGATCCGACAGACCAGACGCGTCGATGTGCAGATGGCACGACGGACACTTGGTGTCGCCCTAATTGCCGCGACTAAGTTTTCGACCCCTTCAACGTTTGCGGAATAGTCCCTAATGTCTCCGTGCTCCTTGAGGTCGGTCCTGGCAGCGAGGTGCACCAAAGCGTCAGGGTGGGCTTGCTGTACCAACTGCTCGAGTCGCTTCGCATCAAGGAGGTCACAGACGAAGTATGTGACTCCCTGCTCACGCCTCGTGGGCTCCCGGAAGTCCAGACCGACGACGGTATGACCTTCCCGAACCAGGAGCCGTACCAAGTGTTCCCCGATGAACCCGGAGCTCCCGGTCACGAGCACGCGTCTCAATCAGTGGTCCCTTGTATGAGAGTGCCCTTTACGTCCCCGCCCCACCATAAACTTGAGGCGCCCAACCCACACATCCTGCAACCCCGCGTCTCCAAACCACGCCCGCAACGTGGCGGCACTCTGCGGAGCGTCATACGCCGCTGAAAACATGTCATATGTGTTCAGGACCGCCCACTCCCGTAACTGTGGCTCCGAGAGGGGCCAGTCACCTTCGTGGTTCGCAACGGGAATTGCATACCGCAGCTTGCGGCCGACCAAGGGGATTCTGCCGATAGCCCGGCTCACCGGAAGCAACACCGGCACGATTGCCTCGACCAATCTGAAGAGCCGCTGGGGGTTCATGCGTTTCGTTATGGGCCGCAGCCAGTACTTGGGCCAAAGGAGATTGAGCAGCACTTTGGCGTACACCCCAACTGTGAGTTGACCCCCCTCGGTGAGTTGTCCCGGGAGTGACATGAATGCGCCGCGTGCATCCGGGGTGTGTTGCAGGACGCCAATGCAGAACACGAAGTGGAAGCTTGCAGGCGCGAGCGGCAATTGATAGATGTCGCACTGGATGACATCTAGCCTCGGGTGCAGGCGATGGTTGCTCCAGCACGCGTCGACTGCGGACGAGAAGTCGAGCGCCACGACACGCGCGCCCGCTGCCAGCGCAACTTCGGTGAACCTGCCCGCGCCGCACCCGACATCCAGGACCCGTTTACCATTCAGCGCGGCCGGAGCCAAACCAGAGAACTCGTAGAGCTGGTCGTGGGAAACGGAAACACCGGTGTGGCTGTCAAGCTGGGTTTTCCGAAATCGATTCCACTGCAAGCCAAAGTTGTCGGCGTAATTCCCGGCAGGTCGGAGTACGTCGAGCAGGTCAGCTTTCATGCTGAGCGTTGTGAGGATCCCTTACGGGGACCATCGAACGGACGAAGACAGCTCACGGGCGCCGGCCCTCCATGTACAGCGAGCCTGGTTTATACGGCGAGCCGTCCGGATCGGTATCGAGATTGAAGCTCTCCCAGCCAGCGATCTGGCTGGTGCGATCGGTCTGTTCGCGAACGTCCAGGAATCCCATGTCGCGCAGCATCTTCCCAAGGGAGAGGCGATCGTACATCCAGCGATGCAGCACACCCGCCCGAGCGGTGTCTCCCACGAGGATGTGCTCGGCCCACCGCACGATGAGTTTCTGCTCGCGGCGTATTCTCGGAGTGCGCACAACCATCTGATCGATCATGTTCTCCACCGCCCTGAGGTGATCGTCCATGGTTGCGCCTGAGGGGACTCGCTCGACCGTGTCGAGGTAAACGCGCGCGAGGTGCTCTAGATCGGGCACTACGGCACGGAGGATGCCCGCAGGCTTTAGGACTCGAAAGCACTCCCGCAAGAAAACTGGTGCAAATTCCCGGTCGATATGCTCCAACACGTGACAATGGTAGACCGCATCGAATGTCAGGTCGGGGAAAGGAATACCTTTCCTGAGGTCCCAAGACACGGTTGTCGGATCCAACCTCAGGATCCGACCGTACCGGTCGTGAGAGAGCAGCCCCAATCGATGTAGGAGCCTGCAGAGTGCTGGGTGGCGCCCTAGTCGGATGATCCAACTGAAGTCCACGTTAGTCCACCCAGGAGCCACCCGAGTGTTACTGCCGAGGTTGATCAGCGCCCGACCATCGGGGACGCGCTTCACCGGGAAGCGAGGACGATTCACCTGCCTGCGCCCTGGAGCCTGACGATACCCTCGACATACGTCTCAAGCATTTCGTCCGTGACCCGATCCCAGGAATAGTTCCGGGCGACGAACTCCCGTCCGCGGAGTCCCATGTGACGGAGCTCGCCCGGGTGCTCGAGCATTTCCGCTAGGGCGGACGCCAGAGCGGACGGCTCAGCGGAAGCTACGCGACCCACACCGGCGGCCTCGGTCTCAGGGAAGTGGCATCCGGGCGAGAGCAGGACAGGTGTCGCGCTCGCCAGCGCTTCCAGAATCGCCATCGAAAACCCCTCGGCGTCTGACGGCAAGCAAAACAAGTCGGCTCGCGATAGGAGATCGCGCTTGTCGGTTCCTCCAACCATGCCCGGAAAGATGACTCGATCTGTCACGCCCGCTTGGTGCACCATCCCGCGGAACCGCCGCTCCAACCCCCACTCGTCCGGCCCCGCCATCACCAGAACGATCTGGGGAAACCGTGCCTGAATCTGCAAGAACGCGCGCAGCAGCTTGTCAGCGCCCTTGATCGGGTGTAGGCGACCCAAGAAGAGAATTACGACCGCACCGGGTGCAATCCGCCACCGTGCGGCAATGTCGGGGCGCGGCGACGGATCGTATTGGGTCACGTCGATCCCGTTGGGGATGATGCGACAGGGAGTGGAGACACCAAGGGACCGGTAACTCGCGCGCTCCGCGTCGGTAAGGGCGATGAGAGTAGTCGCCCGTTGCATGATCGGCCGCTCAATCGCGGCAATGTACAACCGCTTCTTGAGGCTGCGGAATCTGAGCCTCCCCGGATCAAAGGCAGCACGCTGATGATAAAACAAGGGCTTACGGTGTCGAAATGCGGCATGGGCCGCGGCGTAGGTCGGGTACACGAAGGGCATGTGCGTGTGCACAACCTGGACCGTCGGTATCACGCTCTCAAGTTGAGACCTCATCATGGGTGAATACAAGAACCCCATAGACTTTGACAGGTACGGAATGAAGGACAACCAACGCTTCACGTGCTCCTCTCGCTCGAAGTATCGGACTTGCACGCCATCGACATCAACGGGTTGGCCAATCGGTACATCGAGATCTTCGTCCAAGTTTGAGTTGCTTGTGAAGACCATCACTTCATGTCCCCTGAGGACAAGCCGTTCTGCAAGGGCTGATACAGATAGAATGGGTCCCCCCACGCGATAGGCTGGCTTGTAGCCGTGTACTGCGTAGAGAATCCGCAAACCTAGAACGGGTGCTGCAGGAGGACGTCGCCGGCGGGGACCGACACCCGATACTCGCGTCGCCACAGTTCCAGCATGGTCAGTATAAAGAGCCGGTTGGCGTTGGCGTACCCACGCTTTTGTCCATCAAGGAATCCATGGATCATCGAAGGTGCGAACAGTCGGGAGTCTGCTTCCATAAGAACCGACTCCATGTATTCTCCCCATCCCCGTTTAAACCAGCTTGCCAGCGGGAGAGAGAAGCCCTGTTTCCGCTGCAAATCGAGGTCCGGGGGCAACAATCGATGCGCGAGGCGGCGCAACAGAACCTTGCGCTGAGAGGTAGTGGCTCGATACTCATCGGGAACCTTGCCAAAGGCGAATTCGATGAGCCGATAGTCGAGGAAGGGCGCACGCATCTCGAGGGATGCGAGCATGCTCGCGCGATCGACCTTCACCAGATAATCGTCCACCAACGTAGTCCTAAAATCCAATCGTGTGGCCATCTGCAGCGGAGTCTGGCCCGCGATGCACAAGGAGGCCTTATACCGCTCGGGGGACGACCGCGTCTGGATCGTTCTTGCGATCGCCGGCGCTAGCAAGTTGCGTCGTGTGACATCGTCGAAAAGGAGGTTGACGTGCGCAAGACTTTGCGCCAGATCGGCGCTGAATCCAATGAGGTGGTTCCTACCTCTCGTTCCAACGGGCACAAGGCGTGCAACGGCGCCCGCCACGAGGCGGCGCAATCCCCGGGGCATGAATCGCCGGACGTTCTCGATCCGCTGCACAAAACTATAGTGCGGGTACCCGCCAAAGAGTTCGTCGCCGCCATCACCCCCGAGCGCAACCGTGACGTGCTCACGAGTGAGCCGCGACACCAGGAAGGTCGGAATGATGGAGTGATCTCCGATCGGCTCGTCATACTGACGGGCGAGCGCGGGGAGGAGGTCAACGCTTGAATCGTGCCCAATCAGCTCTACGTGCTCAGTGCCAAAATGCCGGGCGACTTTCGCCGCGAACGGTCCTTCGTCAAAGGCAGGATAATCCGGGAACGATACTGTGAACGTCTTCACCGGGCGGGATCCCATCCTGGCGGCGAAGGCGGTTACGAGACTTGAATCGATGCCTCCACTGAGCAGGACGCCTACCGGCACGTCCGCGATGAGCCGCAATCGCACTGAGTCCTCAAGGAGCGATTCAAGCTCCTCGAGCAATGCGTTAGGATCCGCCACCGCCCCGCGTGGTGGCGGCTCGGGCAGTTCCCAAAAGGGCCACAAGGAAAGCCCGTCAGCCTGAACGTCGTACGTCAGAGCATGACCCTGAGGCAGCTTGCGCAGCCCCTGCAAAATGCACCGATCCCCCGGGACATATCCGTACGCCAAGTACAGGTTCACAGAGTCCAAATCGAGATCGCGCGGACAGTCGCGGTCCGCGAGGAGGGCCTTGAGCTCAGACGCAAAAACAAGCCTTCCCTTCGCGTGACGATAGAAGAGCGGTTTTTCACCCGCGCGATCCCGTGCGACGAAGACGCGGTGCAAAGACCGGTCGTAGAGTCCGAACGCAAACATGCCGTTCAGGCGATCAACGCAACTGGTTCCCCAGGTCTGGTATGCTGCGAGAATGACTTCGGTGTCGCTCGCACTCTGAAAGCGATGACCGTGGCCCTCCAGCTCCAGCCGCAGCTCGCGGTAGTTGTATATCTCTCCATTGTAGACGATCTGGATCTGACCAGAACGGGCCGACATGGGCTGATGGCCGCTCGGAGACAGGTCAATTACCGCGAGTCGTCGATGAGCGAGCCCGACGGTCCCGTCCTCCGACCACCAAACACCAGCGTCATCGGGACCCCGATGCGCGAGCAGGTCGCGTTGCGCAACCAGAAGCTCCCGATTTGTCACGGGTGTCTGGGACGCGATCCCGATGATGCCGCACACGGTCGGTTAAGTGGGAACCGCAGGACGCACCTGCGTCCGCGAAAGGACGGCGTGATAGACGTCGTCGTAGCCTTTAGCCGCCGCCAGAACTGAGTACGCTTGTACCTTGGCGCGCGCCGCCGCCACTCGCCGTTGCGCCTCTTCAGGTTTCGTCAGCGCTTGGCAGATGGCATCGGCGATGTCTGTCGGTTGACGAGGATCGACAATCCACGCCCGGTTCTCATCGAGGAACTCACGGTGCTCCGGGATGTCGGACACGACCAGGGGCGATCTACAGGCCATCGCCTCGAGCACAGTATTGGGGTGCCCCTCAAAGAAGCTCACTGAGACAAAGACGCTGGCTCGTTTCATGAGCGTCCAAATGTCGTGTCGGTATCCAGCGATCTCCACACGACCCTTGGGCAAGTCTCGCTCTATCGCGCTCTCCACGCGTGGCCTCTCCGGTCCCTCTCCACAGAGAAGGGCCACGGCATCAGAACGACCGATGACGTACCGTAATGCTGCGAGGAGGCCGGGTAGGTTCTTCTGTCCAACAAACCGACCGGCGAACAGCACGAGCGGTCCGCGGACATGCGGGAACGATGAATCGGCAGGCGCGCGATCAATCTCGTCCAGCGGAACAGCGTTCGGCACGATGTACTGCGGCACCCTTTCTCCCACCAAACCCTTCCAGTAGGAATCCCCGGCAGCGGAATTCGAGACGATCGCATTCGCTCGCCGCGCGACCCGGGACCGGACCCAGTTCTTCAACGATTTCGGATAGTAGAGCGCAGAAGCGCGTTCGCTGATGACCCAGGGCAGCCGACACACCTGTGCCGCAACGCCACCCAGCACGTCCATCCGGGTGAGCCAGGTGTGAACCAAGTCAGGGCGAAGCGCACCCACCAACTTGACCAAACCCAACAAGACCGATGGATCGTACTTGCCGTAGTGGGCGATCCGGTGGATCTCGGCACCACTCTCCTCGAGTCGGGCATACGCCGAGCCGCGAGCGAGCAGACCGACGTGGACCTTGTGCCCGGCCTGAACCTGGTGAGCAGCGAGCAACGCCAATTGCCGCTGGGCACCACCACCATCCATGTCCTGGATTACGTGCAAGAGTCGCAAGATTGCCCGTTCCAGCGAGGTTCCATGCGTGCCATTCAGGTCGCGGTGCTTCTCTTGTCGTGTACAGCGTGGACCACAAAGGACCGAGCAAGTTCAACGAGAAGTATCGCGAATAGCAGGTGTTGCACGAATGCAGTCACGATGTAGAACGTGGTGGCCCGGAAGGATTGATACGCCCATAGAATCATCCAGGCATATCCGATCAAGATCCAGGGATGACCGGCGTGTCTGCGGTAGTAGCGATGCAAAAACCCAAAAAGCAAGCCGACGAGACCACCTCGGAGGATGAGTTCCGGCCAACCCAGGCCAATGAGGGATTGCGCCACGACGCCCAGCGCGTACCCCTCACCTCGCTCCTTCGCCTCCGGGTAGAAGCTATTGATGTACCAATCCGCCGCATCAACCTTCTCGAAGGGCAGGAGTTGAGACGGGACGACCGATACGATATCCGCAAAGTAGAACCCGATCGGGACATTTTCCAGTTCGTTCGACGCCTTTCGTTGCTTGACATCGAAGGAATTCGCAAACAGCGACTCGAATTCGGTGGCGCTCACCTCGACTCGGAACGAGCTAGGATCCTCCGCGTGTCGGAATACCCGGTAGATTCCCAGAGCCAGAAACGCCGCCAGCGCGAATGCTCCGATCAAGACCGCTGTCCGCACTCTGAGTGGCCGGACGAGTCTGTGGTAGAGGATCAGGATTGACGCGAACACCATCATCAGCGTTGTCCGTTCCCCGGCTTGAGTCAGAGTTAGCACCCCCTGACAACCAACCCAGAGGTAGATGATCCAGCGTTTTCTGCCATAGTCCTGGAAGAGCCATACGAAAAGAGCCAGCGTCAGGACGAGACGGACACCTCCAACCAGCCTGTATGCTTGCCGGACCAAGAGGGGCAGGCGCTGAACGACCAAATAGCTTTCCCAGTAGGTCCCGGCCGACAGATCGTAGAGCAAGCCAAGAACAAGAAAGAAGGCGTTCGCCAACAGCCACAGAACGACTACGACGCCAATGGTCGAGCGAGGCATAGGTTGCAGGGGCCCCGCCGTGCCGACTGGAGTGCCCCGGACCGTCAGGTACACAACCGTGAATGCCAGGAGGTAGCTGGCGCAATACCATCCGATTTCCGCGACCTCGCGGGGGAGCGGCTGGTAGTTGAATAGCCGGATATCGTTCAACGG
>WNGI01003965.1_pt1 | contig 13163 bp, 10 predicted proteins | sample 5400621 | NCBI WGS metagenome assembly WNGI01 (sample SAMN13153374, study PRJNA577476) | soil metagenome | isolation source: 20 cm soil or saprolite under Garry oak tree replicate 1 | place: USA:California | collected 2016-06-15
GAGGCCGTCGGCTCGCTGGACGCCGCGCGAGAGAAGGGCGTGCTGGAGGCGCAGCTCGCCATCCTCCAGGGCCAGCTGGGCGTCCGGCCCGCCGGCTACCGGTCGCCCTCGTGGGAGGTGAACGTGTGGACGCCGGGGCTCCTCAAGGCCCATGGCTTTCTCTACGACAGCTCGCTGATGGGCAACGACGTCCCGTACGACCTGGAGACCGCCGACGGGCCCCTCGCCGAGGTCCCGGTGCAATGGCTCCTGGACGACGCGCCGCTGTTCCGCCATGTCTACGGCGCCACCAACGCGATCGCCGATCCCGGCCGCGTGCTGCAGATGTGGAGCAAGGAGTTTGCGGCGATGCACCCGGAAAACGGCTGTTTCGTCCTCACGTGCCATCCGTTCATCAGCGGACGGGCCTCGCGCGTCGCGCTGCTCGAGGAGCTGGTCCTCGCCATGCGGCGCGTTCGCGGCGTCTGGTTCGCGACCTGCGAGGAGGTCGCGAGCTGGCACGCGAAGCAGGGGCGGGCGGGGGCGCTCATGCCGGAGGGCGGAACCGAGGCATGACCTCGCGGGCGAACAGCTCCATCGAGCGCCGCACGCGCTCCTGGGGCAGCCCGCCGAAGTTCATCCAGCACAGCACCTCGCCCACGCCGAGACGTCGCAGCTCGTCGATCTTCCCGGCGACCGTGTCGGGGGAGCCAAAGGCGACCGTCTCGGCGACGAGCTGGTCCCACGTGATCGTCGCGAGGCGCGCCTCCATGGCGCGGAAGCCGGGCTGCAGGAGCGGGTGCACGCGGTCGATCCGCTCGGGAATGAGGAAGCGTCGTAGCGCCTCCTGATACCACATCTCCGCGTCCTTCGCCTCGACCAGCGCCTCCGCGTCGGTCGGCGCGACGTGGATGTGGCGCGAGACGCCCCAGCGGCCCAGGAGGCTCGCGAGCTCGGCCTCGCTCCGGCCGGCCTTCTGGCAGGCCTTGACGTACGCGTCGCGCTGCGCGACGAGCGGGTCGATCGGGCCCCGCAGCCACGAGTTCAGCATCGGCAGCCCGCGGAGCGCGGTGGCCTCGATCGTGTCGGGGCTCGTGCACACGACGTAGAGCGGGGGATGCGGCTGCTGGAGCGGCTTCGGGATCACCCGCACCTCGGGGATCGTGTGATGGCGGCCCTCGTAGGAGAAGCGCTCCCGGGTCCACGCGCGGACGAGGATCTCGAGGGCTTCGTCGAAGCGCTCGCGATTCTCGATCTGGGGGACGCGGTAGCCCTCGAACTCGACCGGGCGGTTGCCGCGCCCCACCCCGACGTCGAGCCGCCCGCCGCTCAGGACGTCGACCATGGCCAGCTCCTCGGCGAGGCGCACCGGATCGTGGAAGGGCAGGATCGCGGCGGCCAGGCCGATGCGCACGCGGCGCGTCCGCATCGCGGCGGCTGCGGCGAGCACCGCCGGCGAGACGGAGAGGCCGTACTCGATGAAGTGGTGCTCGGTCAGCCAGATGCTGTCGAAGCCGAGCTCCTCGGTCCAGGCCATCTGCTCGAGCTCGCGCCGAAACACCTCGGCGTGCGTCAGCGACGGCGGCGCCTGGAGGAAATAGTACGTCCCGAAGCGCATGTCAGGCGAGCCGCGGGGCGACGCGCTCGGCGAAGAGGCGCATCGCGGCGAGCACCCGCTCGTGCGGGACCTGTCCCCCGGTGTTCATCCAGACCGAGAGGGTCGAGTAGCCGAGCGCCTCGCGCAGCTCGAGGAGGCGGTCGGCGACCGCCTCCGGCGTGCCGTAGACGGCCAGGTCCTCGAGCACCTCGTCGTAGGAGATGCGGATCAGGCGCTCGGCGTCCTCCGACCGGGTCGACGACGAAAGGAGCGCCTGGCCGATGGTGCGGAAGAAGTGCATGGTGCTCGCCTCGGGCTCCTCGCGGGCGCGCCGCGCCGACTCGGCGACATAGACGGGCACGATGAGCCCGACGGGCCCGCGCCCCGGATGACCCGCCGCCGTCCACGCCGCGTGGTAGCCGCCGATGAAGCGGGTGAGGTCGGCGATCGAGGTCGTGCGCACGGCGATGAAAATCGGATAGCCCATGCGCCCGACCAAGGGGTAGGTGTCCTGCGTCGTCGCGGCGATGCGAATGGGCGGGTGCGGCCTCTGGTAGGGCTTGGGCGTCACGCAGACGTCGCGGAACTGGAAGTACGTGCCCTCGTGCGAGAAGCGCTCCTGCGTCCACGCCTTCACGAGGACGTCGAGGGTCTCGAGGAACCGCGCGCGGCTCTCGGCGTAGGGGATGTTGAAGCCGTGGTAGTGGGCGGGGAGCCCGCTGCGGCCCACGCCGAAGTCGAGCCGCCCGCGGCTCAGCTGATCGACCGTGGCGACGTCCTCGGCGAGGTGCAGCGGGTGGCTGAGCGGCAGCACCTGGACGGCGATCCCGATCTTCACCCGCTGCGTGCGCGCGGCGATGGCAGCCGCCACGACGAGCGGCGACGCGAGCACGGAGCGGTCCTTCTGGAAGTGGATCTCCGCGAGCCAGACCGCGTCGAAGCCGCACGCCTCCGCCGCCTCGACCTGCGCCATCGACTGCTCGAACGCCGCGGCGTCACCGAGGCCGGGCGGCTGCTGGAACTCGGTGAAGAAGCCGAACTCCGGGCGGGGCATAAGCGTCCTCTCTAGGCGTCGGTCATCGAACGGGTCGGCGGATTATAGGCGCCGCGTCCATCCGATCACAAGCGGCGCACCGGCATCAGGCAGAATGTTCATGGGGACTCCGAGCGCTCGGGTCTAGAGTCGAGGAGTGTATGATTGGAAGTGCGCGGTCTCCTCGTCGCGCTCGGCGCGAAGTCGCGCAGTGAGGTGCGAGCGATGGCGCCGCCTCAGCTCCCGCTGAGGCCCTGGGGCTTCCTGGCTCTCGCCGGCGTCTCCTTCGTCGCCGGGAAGCTCGGGCTCCTGCTCGCCTTCGCCCGCACAGACGCGACCGTGATGTGGCCGCCCGCGGGCGTCGCGCTGGCGGCGATGCTGCTGTGGGGCTATCGGGTGTGGCCCGCCCTCCTCCTGGGGGCCTTCCTGGTGGCCGCCACGACCGTGGGGCTCGCGTGGACGGCGCTCGGCATCGCCCTCGGCCATACGCTCGAAGCCCTCCTCGGCGCCTTCCTCGTGACGCAGCTTGCGAACGGGTGGAACGCCTTCGACCGGGTGCGCAGCATCGTGAAGTTCACGGTCCTCGCGGGACTCATGAGCACCACGGTCGGCGCGACGGTCGGCGTGCTGAGCCTCACGCTCGGTGACCATGCGGGCTGGCATCGCTTCGCGTCCGTCTGGCTGACGTGGTGGCTCGGCGACGCCGCGGGCGTCGTGGTGATCGCCCCCTTCCTGGTCCTCTGGGGACGTGACCGCCGTGTTCGCCTCACCCCGGCCCCGGCCCTCGAGCTGGCCTCGGTGCTCGGGGCCTTGGTCTTGGTCGGCTGCGCCGTGTTCAACGGTCTGCTCTCACCGTGGATGAGAAACGGCCCCCTCACGTTCCTCTGCCTCCCGCCGCTCGTGCTGGCCGCGTTCCGGCTGGGCCAGCGGGAGGCGGCGACGTCCATGGCCCTCCTGTCCGGGCTCGCCGTCTGGGGCACGGTGCACGGCTCGGGGCCCTTCGTCAGGGACTCGGCGACCCAGTCACTCCTGGTCCTCGACGCCTTCATGCTCACGCTGGTCATGGTGACCCTGCCGCTCGCGGCCGTGGTCCGAGGGCACGCGCGGGCCGAAGCGGCACTGGCCCGCGGCGCGGCCATCGTGGCGTTCTCGGATGACGCGATTCTCAGCAAGACGCTCGACGGCATCATCACGAGCTGGAACGCGGGCGCCGAGCGGCTCTACGGGTACTCGGCCCGCGAAGCCATCGGACAGCCGATCTCAATGCTCGTTCCGCCCGAGCGGGCCGACGAGCTGCCGAAGATCCTCGCGCGGCTCGCACGCGGCGAGCACGTGAACCACTACGAGACCGTGCGGAGGACGAAGGACGGGCGGCTGCTCGACGTGTCCGTCACGGTGTCGCCGACCCTGGACGCCAGCGGCCGGATCTTCGGCGCGTCGTCGATCGCCCGTGACATCACGGCGCAGAAGGAGATCGAAGCGGCGAATCACGAGCGGGATGCGCTGCGGTCGGTCGCGAGCCTGGCCGCCGCGGCGGCGCACGAGATCAACAATCCGCTGGCCGTGGTCGTGGGCCAGGCCCAACTGCTCGACGACGCGGTGGATCCGAGCGGGCGTCGCCGCATCGCCGAGATTCTCGAGGCCGCGCAGCGGATCGAGGCGATCCTTGCGCGAATGAAGCGCATTACCAGGATCGAGCTGATGCAGAAGTCCGTGGACCTGCCCGAGACTCTCGACATCAGGAAGTCGAGCGAGCCCGGCGCGGGGAACGGTTGAGCGCGGTCTACTTCCTCACCACGGCCCAGCCGAACGTCTGGAGGTCCTTCGCGACGACGCTCCGTACACGCCGCTCCCGGCGGCGGTTGTCGAGCGCCATCAGTGCCTGGCGGGCACGGCGCTGCGCCGTCCGACGGTCGACCATCACGTCCACGACCTCATCGGCGAACAGATGCCGGCTGGCGAACACGTGCTTGAAGTAGGCGTACCGTGCCGACTCCGCCCGGGAGACGATTAGAAGGAGACGCGTCATAGTTTGCATCGACTTTGTCAATTGTGCGCTTCCGCCCGCAATTCCGGAAAGTGGGCAAACACCGGATTCCGGCCGAGGAGAATACCTGACGGGTCGCGGGCTCGACCGCCCTGCGGCCGTTTCCCCTTGACTTTGCCGCTCACGGTGAGGCATGTTCGCCGCACTCGTGGGCAGTGCGTTGCTTCGGCACGTCATGAGCTCTTTCCTTCGCACCACGTCTAGACGGAGAAGGAGAGCCAGAGATGCCCGCCGACACCCCCCGCCGCATCGCCGTCCGCACGCACAAGCACGTGAACCGCCGCGACTTTCTGAGGCGCGTGGGATGGGGCGGCGTCGGCGCGACAGCGCTCGTCGCCGGCGCTGGTCAAGCGCGTGCAGCCGCCCCGGCCGCAGCGACATACCCCGACTGGATCCCGGCCAGCCCCAAGCCTCCGAAGCGGGGTGGCGTCCTGACCCGGGCCTCGGCGTGGGATCCGCCGGTGATCGATCCTCGCCTCACGCAGTCGGTCGGGCTCTTCCAGTTCGCCGGACTTACCAGTAACCGTCTCGTTCGCCATCCGTTCTCCGACGAGGCCGCCGGCCCCAGCGACCTCACGCTCAAGGGTGATCTGGCGGAGTCCTGGACGGCGAGCCCCGATCACCGCGTCTGGACGTTCAAGCTGCGCCAGGGCGTCAGGTGGCAGAACGTGCCGCCGCTCAACGGCCGGGACCTCGTCGCCGCCGACGTCAAGTACTGTTTCGAAGCCTACGCGAGGGAGGGCGTGCAGGCGTTCACCTTCCAGGAAATCGAAGGCATGGAGACGCCGGACAAGTACACGCTGCGCGTCCACCTCCACACCTCCAACGTGCTGTTTCCGCAGAACCTCGCCGAGCCCGTCGCGGTCATCTTCGCGCGCGAGGTGTTGGAGGAGGATGGCGATCTCAAGAAGCGCATGCTCGGCACCGGTCCCTACATCCTCAAGGAGCACACCCGCAAGGTACGCGTGGTGCTGCAGCGGAACCCAGATTATTTCGACAAGGGTCGCCCGTACGTCGACGAGTACGTGATCCTCTCGACGCCGGACGCGGCGACGCGCCTGGCGGCGTTCCGCACGGGCCAGAGCGACATCATCTGGCTGGCGAGCCCGTCCGAGGTCGAGACCGTCCGCAAGACCAACCCGGCGATCGTCGTGCAGTCATACCACAACACGCTGGCGCCCTTCGGCCTGGCTCTCGCGCAGGACCGACCGCCCTTCAACGACGTGCGGGTCCGCCGCGCGGTGTCGATGGCCATCGACCGCCAGAGGCAGGTCGACACCGTGTACGAGGGCCACGGCATCGCGGGGTGGGGGGTGCCGTACATCTACTATCGGGACAAGGCGCCGACGGTGAAGGACCTCGGCCCGTGGTGGCAGTACCGACCGGAGGAGGCGAAGAGGCTCCTGGCCGAGGCCGGTCACCCGAGGGGCTTCGAGACGACGCTGTTCTACTACGAGTACTTTCCGCAGATGACCTCGCAGGTGCAGCTCGTGCAGCAGGAGCTCAAGAAGAACCTGAACATCGACGTCAAGATCACCAAGCTCGATTACACGACCTACTACGGCCGCTACGTCGAAGGCAAGTGGGACGGCATGTCCTGGGGATTCCAGTCGGGCCACGCGGTCGGCCTCGACGAGCGGACGTACCACTACATGCACTCGAAGTCGACGAAGAACTTCTTCCGCGTCAACGATCCCGTCATCGACGAGCTGACGACAAAGCTCCGGCGGACGCCCGACCGCGCCGAGCAGCGGGCGCTCACCCGGAAGATCGTCGATCGGGAGTTCGACCAGGTGCTCAGGATGTGGATGCCCTACGACAACGGGTTCCTGGTGTTCCAGCCGCACATGCGCAACGTGGCGGCCGGCGCGCTCCGCCGGACCGACGGCTATGGCTCGCCGACCATCACCAGGTCATGGATCGACAAGTAACGGCATGATGCGAGGGACCGAGACCGGATAGGCGGGAGCGTCAGCGCCGTGTACAAGTATGTGATCCGACGGCTGCTCTTCGCGCTTCCGGTCCTTCTGCTCTCCTCGCTGATCGTCTTTGGCCTGATGCGCGTCATGCCCGGCGACGCGCTGGTGGCGCTGATGGGCGAGTCCGGCAACGTCGGCCAGCGCGAGCTCGCCAAGCTTCGCAAGGATCTCGGCCTCGACCGGCCCTATCACGAGCAGTATCTGATCTGGGTCTGGCAGATGGTGAGCCTCAACCCGGGCGACTCCATCTTCACGAACGAGCCCATCGCGGTGGCCCTCAAGAAATCGATCCCCGTCACGCTCGAGCTGGCGACGCTGGCCATGGTCCTCGGCCTCGTCATCGCCATCCCGATCGGCGTGCTGTCGGCCACGCGCCAGGATACCCCGTCGGACTACGTCGGCCGCGTGGTCGCCGTCTCCGGCCTCTCGCTGCCGGACTTCTGGCTGGGGACGCTCGTGATTACCTTCGCGGCGATCTGGTTCCACTGGATCCCGCCGATCGGCTACGTCAGCTTCTGGGAGTCGCCGTGGCGCAATCTCCAGCAGTTCCTGCTACCGGCCGCAGTGCTCGGGTTCCGCCTCTCGGCGGCCACGATGCGCATGACCCGCTCGACGGTCCTCGAGGTGCTACGCGAGGACTACGTGCGCACGGCCTGGGCGAAGGGCCTGGAGAGACGGATCGTCGTCTACAAGCACGCGCTGAAGAACGCCTTGATTCCGGTCGTGACCATCGTCGGTGGGCAGATGGCGACGCTCCTGGCGGGTGCCGTGGTCGTGGAGACGATCTTCGCGCTGCCGGGGATGGGCCGGCTGACCGTGGAGGCGATCCTCTTCCGGGACTATCCCGTCGTGCAGACCAACGTCATGCTCGTCGCGGCGACCCTCGTCACCCTCAACTTGCTGGTGGACCTGACCTATGCGTGGCTGGACCCGCGGATCCGTTACCGGTAAGCGCGTGTAGCGTCATGGCCATCGCGACGGCGCGCGTCTCCGCGTTCGAGGAGCCGCCGGTCCGCACCGTGCGCCGTGGGGCGGCGCTCTGGGCTGTCATCAGACGCAAGCCCCTCGGGCTGACCTCGGCTGCCGTCCTCGTCCTGTTCGTGCTGACGGCGGTCTTTGCGGACGTGCTGGCCCCCTACGATCCGCTCGCGACCCAGCCGGAGATCCGGCTCTCGCCGCCGAGCCAGAGCCACCTGTTCGGGACGGACGACATCGGCCGCGACGTCCTGAGCCGTGTCGTCCACGGCAGCCGGATCTCGCTGTGGGTGGGGTTGCTCGCCGTCGGCATCGGCACGGTCGCGGGCATGATCATCGGTCTCCTGTGCGGGTACTGCGAGGGACGTCTCGATCTCCTGGTGCAGCGACTGATGGACGCGATCCAGGCCATTCCGGGGTTGATTCTTGCGCTGGCCATCGTGTCCGTGCTGAAGCCGAGCACGACGAACGCGATGCTCGCGATCGCTATCGTCATCATCCCGGGCAACTCACGCATCGTGCGTGGCGCGGTCCTGTCGGCGAAGCAGAACCGCTACGTCGAGGCGGCGCAGGCCATCGGCTGCCGCCACCCGCGCATCATCACCAGCCACATCCTGCCCAATGTGACGGCACCGATCCTCATCATCGCGTCGATCTGGTTCGGGAACGCCATTCTGATCGAGGCGACGCTGAGCTTCCTGGGCCTGGGCACCCAGCCGCCGACCCCGTCCTGGGGCCTGATGCTCAGCAGCACCGGACGCGCGTTCATGGAACAGGCGCCGTGGCTCGCGATCTTCCCGGGCCTGGCGATCAGCCTGGCCGTGCTCGGCTTTAATCTCTTCGGGGACACTCTGCGCGACGCGTGGGACCCTAAGCTCCGGCGCCAGGGCTGAGCGCGGGAACGTCGGGCCTGAGCCCACGACCGCCGCTCGGGAAGGGGCGGAGCGGCGACCGCGCGCCGCCGCTCCGCCCCGAAGTCTCAGGCCTTGAGCTGGTCCCGGATCGGCAGGCGTCGGATGCGCTTGCCGGTTGCTGCGAAGATCGCGTTACACAACGCGGGCGCGATCGGCGGCACGCCCGGCTCGCCCACGCCACCGAGCGGTGCGTTGAAGTCTCCTGGCAGCAGGTGGACCCGGATCTCGCGGGGCGCGGCGTCGATGCGTGTGATCTCGTAGGCGTTGTAGTTGTCTTGCTCCACGCGTCCGGCCTTGTAGCTGATCTCTTCCTTGGTGGCGAGGCTCACGCCCATGACGCAGGCGCCCTGGAGTTGTGCGCGCACGCGCTCGGGATTGACCTGGGCACCGCAGTCCACGGCGATGTCCACTCGCGGAATCGTCAGCGCGCCCTTGTCGTCGACCGCGGCTTCGACCACCGCCGCCACGTAGGTCACGAAGGTGTAGGCGACGGCGACGCCCTGCCCGCGGCCCTTGGGCAGCGCCTTGCCCCAGCCCGCCTCGCGCGCCGCGGTCTCCACGACGCGCCGCATGCGGCCGGTATCCAGGGGGTACCGGTCCGGATCCTCGCCATGGTTCCAGGTATCGCCCAGGGTCCGGGGGTCGATACGTCGCGCGGGGCCGATCAGCTCCAGCAGGAAGTCCTTGGGATCGCGCCCCGCCGCCGCCGCCAGCTCGGCGACGAACGACTGGACGGCGAAGGCGTGGGGGATGTTCGACACCGAGCGGAACCACCCGATGCGCGTGTGGGCGGTGGCGTCCGGGTTCTCGATGCGGAGATTCGGGATCACGAAGGGGATGTTGATGGCGGTCATGCCGAGCTCGAACGGCGCCTCGTTCTTCGCCTCCGGGTTGAACGTGGAGATGATCGTCGGAGCCACGGTCCGATGCAGCCACGCGACCGGCTTGCCCTGCGCGTCCACGCCGGCCTCGAGGTGCTCGACCGAGACGGTGTGATAGTAGGAGTTGTGCAGGTCGTCCTCGCGGGTCCACGTGACCTTCACTGGCGCGCCGCCCATGGCCTTGGACAGCACGGCCGCCTCGATCATGAAATCGGGCTTGGACTTGCGCCCGAAGCCGCCGCCGAGCAGGGTGACGTTGACCTTCACGTCCGCCGGCTGCATCCCGAGGCGCTTGGCGATGCGGTCACGAGCGGCCTGCGGCGACTGAATGCAGCCCCACGCCTCGCACTTGCCGTTCGCGATGCGTACGGTCGCGGCCGGCGGCTCCATGGTCACGTGGGCGAGATGCGGGATGTAGTACTCGGCCTCGAGGCGACGTGCGGCGCCCGCCATGGCCCCATCGAAGTCGCCTTCGTTGCGCACGACCTTGCCGGGCTTGCGCGCCGACTGCTCGAGCGTCCCCTTGAAGGCGGCGGAATCGTACTCGCGGTTCGGTCCGTCGTTCCACTCGAGCTTGAGCGCCTGCCGGCCCTTGATAGCCGCCCAGGTGTTGTGCGCGATGACCGCGACGCCGCCCAGTGGATTGAACTCGGCGGGTGGCGGGCTGCTCTCGATTTCCACCACCTTGACCACGCCCGGCACCTTGAGCGCCTCCGCGGCGTCGTACTTCGCGACCTTGCCGCCGTAGACCGGCGGGCGCGCCACGACCGCGTAGAGCATGCCGGGGAGCCGCGTGTCGATGCCGTACTGGGCCTTGCCGCTCACGATGTCGGGAGCGTCGAGCAGCTTCAGGTTGCCCTTGCCGATGTAGCGGAAGCGCGACGGATCCTTCAACTTCACCGTGTCCCGCGACGGGACGGGGAGCTTGGCCGCGTCCTTGGCGAGGGCGCCATAGCCGAGGCGCCGCCCCGACGCGCGATGCACCACCTCGTGGTTCTGCGCTTCCACGTCGCCCACGGGCACGCCCCAGCGCGCCGCCGCGGCGGCTTCCAGCATCGTGCGCGCCGCCGCGCCGCAGCGCCGCATCGGCTCGAAGAAATGGCGCGTGCTGCGCGAGCCATCGGTGTCCTGGTTGCCGAACCGCTTCTGGTCGCCGGGCGCCTGCGCGACGCGCACGCGCTTCCAGTCGGCTTCGAGCTCGTCGGCCACGATCATCGGCATTCCGGTGCGGACGCCCTGCCCCATCTCGGAGCGGTGACAGACGACGGTGACCGTGCCGTCCTCGCCGATGGCGACGAATACCAGGGGGTCGTCGACCCAGCCGTCGTCCATGCCGTCTCTTCCGTACTTGGGCGGGTCCGCCGTGCGCAGGGCCGCGGGGAACCCGACGGCGAGGACGAGCCCACCGAACGCGGAAACGCCGGCGAGAAAGCCGCGCCGGCTGACATTGGCGAGCAAGAAGCTGTCGGACCGCACGTGACTCGGGGCCGTGGTCGTCGAATCGCGGCGCGCGCTCATTGCGTCGCTCCTTTCTGGCCGGCTACACGCTGAATCGCGGCGCGAATGCGGCTGTAGGTGCCACAGCGGCAGATGTTCCCGCCCATCGCCGCGTCGATGTCGGCGTCCGTCGGTTTCGGATTCTGCTTGAGCAGCGCGGTGGCGGACATGATCTGGCCGGCCTGGCAGTAGCCGCACTGTGGCACGCCGACCTCGATCCATGCCGTCTGCACGGCCTTGCCCACCCGGTCGGCGCCGATCGCCTCGATGGTGGTGACCTTCCGTTGCGCCGCCGCCGAGATCGGTGTGATGCAGGCGCGCGTGGGTTGGCCGTCAAGGTGCACGGTGCAGGCGCCGCACAGCGCCATGCCGCAGCCGAACTTCGTCCCCGTCAGGCCGAGGACATCGCGCAACGCCCACAGAAGCGGCGTGTCCGGCGCCGCGTCCACCTGTTGCGCTTTGCCATTCACGTTCAGCGTCACCATATGACCCTCCTTGAGAACCTTGCTCAGTCTGTCGCCGTGACGGTCGCCTCGAACGGCGCGACCCTGATGTCGAGCTCCCCGGTCCCGTGGTAACTGAACCGAAACACCCCGTGCACGGTGTGCGTGCCGGCGCTCTTCGGCGTGACGGGAACCGCGAAGACGATGCTGCCGTCCTGCACCGAGCCTGGGACGATCCCCCGCTCGAGCTCGACACCGTCCGAGCCCGTGAGGCTGATGATCCGGTGGCGGTACGAGTCCGTGACCCTGAACCCATCCGCCATCGAGATCCTCGCCACGATGACCGCCTTCTCGCCCACTCGAGCCGATGCGTTCTGGACGCTGATGACGAAGGAGGATTGGGCGTCGGCGCACACGACCGCCGTCAGCACCACCAGGGCCGCGGCGAGCGCCGGGCCAGCTACCTTCGCCATGCTTCGTTCTCGGCTCGCCGGATCAGGCGCGCCGGTAGCTCACGCAGCCACCGGCGCGCCCGGTCCCACGTCGCGACGCCTATTTCGACACCGCGAAGACCCAGACCACGCCGCCCTCGGGCACTTCCTTCGGCCAGCCGAGGAGATTCGACAGCAGCCCCTGCTGGAATGCTGGGTCGACGCCCCAGCCCGATACGACGCTGATGTACTGGACGCCGTCCACCATGAAGGAGCTCGGCGGCGCGATGACGCCGGAGTTCGTGTTGAACTGCCACAGAACCTTCCCCGTGGTTCCGTCGAAGGCGCGGAGGTTCCGGTCGTTCGTCCCGCCCGTGAAGATGAGCCCGCCACCGGTGGCGAGGATGCCTCCCCAGCTCATCGAGTCGGCGAACTGGTGACTCCACGCCCGCTTACTCGTGCCGATGTCCCAGGCCTGGATCTGGCCGAAGTACTTCGCGCTCTTGTCGACGGTGAAGCCGATGTCGGGAATGTCGACACCCGTCCACCACTGCCCGGCGACGTACTGCTGCACTTTGCCTTCCATGAAGCCGCAGTGGTTATCGTTGGCGGGGATGAAGAGACGCCCCATCTTGGGGTTGTAGGCCGTGTTGGGCCAGTCCTTGCCGCCCCAGAGCGACGGGCAAAAGTCGGCGCGCCTGCCGGTCGCTGGCACGCGGTCGGCGTTGTAGCTCGGACGGCCGGTCGTCGCGTCGATGCTCTTGAACACGTTTTGCTTGACGTACTTGGTCGCGGAGACGAAGCCGATCTTGTCCTTGCTGCGCTCCAGCAAATAGATGTAGCCGTTACGAGCCGTCTTCACCAGTCCCTTGATCGCGCGCCCGTCCTTCTGATAGTCGACGACGAGCGGCGCGTCCATCTCGTCCCAGTCCCAGGAGTCGTTCCAGTGGTACTGGAAGTGGCTGGTGATCTTGCCGTTATCGGGATCGATGGCGATGGTGGAGGATGTGTAGAGGTTGTCCCCCGGGCGCTGATCGCCGAACCAGGGCGAGCCGTTCCCCGTGCCCCAATACGTCAGACCCAGCTCCGGGTCATAGGTGCCCGTCATCCAGACGGAACCGCCCCCACGCTTCCAGGCGTCGCCCGACCAGGTGTCGTGGCCTGGCTCGCCCGGACCGGGGATCGTGTATGCCTTCCACGCGGGCTCGCCGGTCCGCACATCGAAGGCCTGCACGAAGCCCCGGATGCCGAACTCGCCGCCCGACACGCCCACCATGACCTTGCCCTTGGCCACGAGCGGCGCGAGCGTCATGTAGTAGCCGGTCTTGTAGTCCTCGACCTTCTGCTGCCAGACTTGCTTTCCCGTCTTGGCATCGAGGGCGACCAG
>WNGI01006082.1_pt1 | contig 13162 bp, 12 predicted proteins | sample 5400621 | NCBI WGS metagenome assembly WNGI01 (sample SAMN13153374, study PRJNA577476) | soil metagenome | isolation source: 20 cm soil or saprolite under Garry oak tree replicate 1 | place: USA:California | collected 2016-06-15
TTTCGTTACCGAAATAGAGATGGTAGGTATTCGGTGCGTCGAAGTTGACGGTCTTCTTGACGAGTCTCAGGCCGAGCACGCGAGTGTAGAAATCGGCGGTGCGCTGAGCGTCGGCGGACACGATGGTGATGTGGTGGAGGGAGAGAATTGACATTAGAGGATCCCGATTTCGAGGCTTCCTAAAATATGCTTCTCTTGCTTGGCTGATGCTGGCGTCTACACTGACACATCGCTGGCTGGCCACCGAGCCACCGAGGTCACCGAGAACTACCGAAGAGCTCTTGTCTTTTATTTGGAACGCGCAACGACGGAACATCCATCGAAAGGCAGCGCAGATCTCCACGCGGTGGTTGTGCAGTCAATAAAGAAGAAAACGCGTCGTTGTGATTTTCTCGGTGATCTCGGTGGCTCGGTGGCCAGCTAGAGATGCGTCATTGACACCGCGTTTTACCCGCGGCGATCCTAAGTCGCGTTAATCCGCGTACGCTTCCGAGGACGGGGACGGAACGCTCGCCACATTGACATCGATTGCCATCTTCACACCGTTGTGGGTCTGGACGATATCCAGCACGCCCTGCCACACGTTGGCAAATGAATGTCCGACCTCGTGCGGCGCGCTGTCCTCAGAAAATCCTTTCGACCCTGAGACCCAGAACTGCGGCGCAGTGGTAACGTGCGCTGCGGCGAAAACGTTCGACACGTCGTCGTGAATCAATTTTGCGTTGTGATCGTGAGTGTAGTAGCCGGGCCGGAATCTTCCGTCGGCGAGCACTCTGGCCGTCCATGCGCTGTAGTAGTCACGCATGGATATCGGAACCGAATCCATTCGCTCGAGGTCGAGGAAAATCACCGAGCCGTTTGCAAATCCCTCGGAAACCGTGCGCGCGATCGCATCGTTGGCGTCGATCGTTCCGCGCGCAGAATTCACGAGAGTCGCTGAGCAATTCGATCCCCGCTGCGCTCGCGCATACGTCACGATCTTCACAGGAACGCGCTTGCGAACGTATTTCGTGATTCGTTTGCCATGACTGCGCGTGACGACTCTCACACGCTTCGTTATGTACTTCGTCTTCACGATCTTGCGCGGAGCGGTTCCATTCCACGTCTGCTGGCCGACGTAAATCACCGCCAATCCCCAACCCATGTCCGTGAGCGTCTGTCGCCTGCCCGACCACGAATCACTTCTGTGACAAGGCGATGGTAAATAAAACCCTACCCACTCGTAGGGAACGCTGTCGTCACGCCACGCAAGCATCGCCTCATCTCCGGGATACGCGTAGGTATCGAAGCCGAGGTGACTTCCTCCACGAACGTTGCTGACCGTGAGGCTGGATGCCTCGGTAATCGCATCTCCGATCTCCGACACCGGATCGTGTAACAGATGCGAAAAATCGTAGCTGACAATGAAAGGCAGCATCAACGCCAACATCGCAAACTTTTTGAATCTGCCCATCGAATGCCCTCAGAGACATGGAGCGTAGAGATGTTTTTACACTCGCTAGCGAGGGAGGTGCCTTTAGAGAGAGGGAGAACTGCAATTTGCCGCGAAGGCGCGGAGACACGGAGACAGTTCTTAGGGTGAAGAGGCCCGCGGAGAATGATCGCGGAGAAAGGCTTATTCGGTTGAGGCTTCGATGATTCAAGTGCGGCCTCGCCCGGTCTAATTCAGGAATGATGAAAATTCCTGACGCTAAGTTCGAAGGGCTAACGGCCGGGATCATTGGCGCAGCCATTGAGGTCCATCGGAATCTCGGACCCGGCCTCTTGGAATCGACCTACGAAGAATGTCTCGAGTGGGAGTTGAGACAGCTCGGGTATGCCGTAGACCGTCAGGTAAAAGTTCCGATTGTGTACAAAGGACGAACACTCGATTCGACCTATCGGTTGGACCTGCTGGTCGAGAAGACCGTGATCGTTGACATTAAGGCAGTCGAACGTCTCGCAGATATTCACCACGCACAGGTGCTAACCTATCTGCGCCATACGAGTCGCGAAGTTGGACTCCTCATCAATTTCAACTCGCCCTTGTTGCGCGACGGAATAAAGCGAGTGGTGTTAACGAACCGCGTGGTTTCCGCGGTGGCCGCTGTTCCCCCTTAATTCGTTTGCTCCGCGTCTTCGCGCCTTCGCGCCAATTTGCAGTTCTCCCCATCTCTCTTTCCTCTCCCCACCTCAAAACTGAAAGTAGATGAATGGCCGCGTGTGAACAGGCGAGAAGAGAAAAAGTCCGACGACCCAGACGGTCAACACGAATGCACTCACAAATCCGGGACGTCGAAGCAGCAGATACAATCCCGCCGCACGATGGGGTCTGATCGCAATCCCACGATCTTTCTCGTCGTAGATCGCGGATGCGAGAGCGGGCGCAGGAACCCATTTCTCCAGGCCCGTCGACGTTTTCTTTTCGTGACGCGCGATCCACCAACCGGCGGCGTGCGCCGCAACAACGAGTGGCAGAATCAAGAACAGTGGCAAGTACACCCACGCCGCTCCGCCGGGCTCGAGTCCAGCAATCTTTCGCAGCATCAAAGTCGCCGTCGAGAAATCGTGCGCGCGGAAGAAGACCCACGCGACGCAGACGAACGAATAAGTCGCGAGCCATCCAACGACTCCATGGAATGGACGCCGTCCGTGCGACGCATGCTCGGCCCACAGCTTGTGCGCGGCGAGTGCGGCGCCGTGCAATAATCCCCACATGACGAAGGTCCACGCAGCTCCATGCCACAATCCGCCGAGCAGCATGGTCAACATGAGATTGATGTACGTACGCCTGCGTCCCTTACGATTTCCGCCGAGCGGGATGTAGAGATAATCCCGCAGCCACTGTGAAAGAGTGATGTGCCACCTGCGCCAGAATTCAGTGATCGATGTCGCGAGGTACGGCATGTTGAAGTTTTCGGGCAGATCGAAGCCGATGATGCGCGACACTCCGATCGCCATGTCGGAATAGCCCGAAAAATCGCAATAGATCTGCAGCGAGTAAGCAACGACCGCAGACGCAACAGTGAACTGGGAGTAAGCTTGCGGCGCCGCGAAGACTGGGTTCACAAGGGTTGCCAACCGATCTGCGACGAAAAGCTTTTTCGTAATGCCGAGAAGAATGAGTTGAAGTCCGACGGTCGCCCGCTCGAGTGATGGCTGAAGCGATCGATTCATCTGCGGCAGGAAAACCGATGCTCGTACAATCGGACCGGCCACCAGCTCAGGGAAATACGATACGAACATCGCGTAGCGCCACATACTCCGGCACGCCGGAATCTCCCGGCGATAAACGTCGATGGTGTAGCTCAGCGTCTTGAACGTGAAGAATGAAATTCCGAGAGGCAGCGCCAGTCCGAGCGGAACCGTCGTAACGCCCACGAGCGCGCCGATCGAATCAGCAAAGAAATCAGCGTATTTGAAGTACGCGAGGAGTCCGAGATTCGAAACGAGACTCAGCATCAGCCATCGCTTGCGCGTCTTAGCGTCGCCGGATTCTTCGATGCGCGCGGCGCAAGCGAAATCGATGAGACTCGGCGCTGCAAGAATCAGGAGATGCCACGGCGTGTGTGATCCATAGAACACTGCGCTCGCGACGAGTATCAAGCCTTGTCGCGATGTTCTCGTTGGCATGATGCGCAGCCCGGCGAGAACAAGAATCAGAAAGACTACGAACTCCCAGGAAATGAAAAGCATGTCGCGCTCTTATCGGTCCGCGAGCACTGATGTGTTTCGCGGAGCCTCTCGGCGGATTGCAGTCCAGATTGCGCGGCCCACAAGCTCGTGTCCCATCGCGTTGAGATGCCCAACGCCGAGTGTGGTGGTGGAAAATCCACGAACGACGAAGCCGTTTCGCCGCGCGCCAAGCATCAGCTGGCGCATCGAGATACACCGCACATGCTGCGCAGCGCACGCATCGAGAAGTCGCTGCTCGCCGGGATCGATTTCCTCACCGCCGATTGCGCGAACGTCGGCAGTGTAGACGATGGTTAGTCGCGGTCCGAAAGAGCGCGCGAGTGCTTTGACTTCGACGCGCGGAACCGCGGCGACGGCCTGCGGATCGGGAGTTGGTCCTCGCTCCTCGAGCGGAGCACCAAGCCAATAGCGAACGGTGCGGGGTGAGCGCTCGAGCACCATCTGCCAGCGAATTCTGAAAAGCCGAGCGAGGGTGACGTTATGATGAATCGGTGATGCAACGGGAGATTCGTGAGGGTCGCGCACGATCTCCACCGAATCATTTGCGCCGATGCGCATCCTCGGATAGCGACGGTTGAGTGGATCGGGACCGAGATCATCGCCGTCGAGCACGACGACTACTTCCGTTGGCTTCCATTTGTCGAGAACATCTCGGGCAACGAGCAGGTATTGCGGCGGCGATGCGCCGCGCCATCCGTACTGGCGCACGTTGATGAAGTAGTGCTCGCTTCGCGCGAGGCGCTCGACCCATGCTCCCATGGTTTGATCGTCAGAAATCTCCCGCGCCATGACGTGTGAGTCGCCGAGTATGACGACGACCGGGCCGCCCGCGACGACTGGATTTCCGGTGAGGCGTGCGCCGCCTGACGAGAAATGCGCTTCAGCAATTCCTTCCTCGAGCTGACGGCTCGTGATTACCGGTGCCCCGAGCTTGTCGGCAGAGGGCCGGGCAATGGGAGGTAGATCGGCGGTTGCGAGCGGACGGAGGCCCAGTTCGAGGACAACGAGAGCTGTCAGTACCCCGAGTATTGGCGAGAGAAATCTCATCTGGTAGAGACTCGTTCATCGCTTGGGAGGCAACCGAACGAGAGAGAGAAAAACAGAACAAGATTTGCCGCGAAGGCGCAGAGACGCGAAGGAGGCCCGACATTAGCCGATGTCGGGCCTCCTTCGCGTCTCTGCGCCTTCGCGGCAAATCTTGTTCTGTGGTTCTCCCCTTCTCTAGTACTGAAACTTCACAGCGGTGACGTCGACTTTAATCGTCCTGGCGCCGTTGGAGGAACTCTCGACGGTCACTGCTCCCGTCGATTCATTCACCGTTTTGAGTTTCTCACTCACGTATGTCGATGCGCGGAAGGACACGCTCACGATCTTCTCGGTCCCTCCGAAAGGCGGGTCGAGGATCGGCGTGAACGAGCCTGTCGGGAACGGCTGCTGATAGGAATTGCCGGTGAAGGTAATGATCAGATCGCCGTCGGCACCGGAGCCGTCGACATTTGCGACCCAGCATCCAATCGCGTGGTAGCCTTCGTTGACAAAGTCGCCCTTGAATTCAGGCAACACCGCGCCGCGCACCTGTCCAATCGACGTGTACGTTTTGCCGAGTGCTTCGACGGTGCAATGGTTGTCGGGAGTCACGGTGGCGCGCAGCGGAAATTCCTCCGCGTCGGGCATGGCAGTCGGGACTTTGACGCATGCCACAACCGCGATAGCAAAAAGACCAATTGAAATCAGAGCGAGTTTTTTCATGACATCACAACGTCAGGGGCAATAAAAAAGGATCGACGACTGCTGGTCTGCCTCTGACAGACGAACACCGAAGTTGAGAGGTAACGCTGATATTGTACGTGGAACGGAGGGTCGTGTTCCGCGCACACGATAGTATCCGTGTGCAAGTCCGATCAAGGAAAATCTTTGACAGAGGAGAACGGCTGAGAACGGCTGAGAACAGCGCAGGGAGACCGTGAGACCGTGAGAACTGCACCTTTACTTTCTTTAAACCGCGTAACAGCATGCGCGAATTCAAGACGTCGTTGCGCTGTTAAAAAAGAAAAAAAGGTGCAGTTCTCACGGTCTCACGGTCTCCCTGCGCCGTTCTCACCCGTTCTCTCGATCCTCTCCACTTGAAATTCCGTGTTCAAACACATAAATTGTGTCATATGACTCAGCATCTCCGTGACGAGATCAAACAATCCAAGCCTTTTTCCTCTCTGGAGCAGGAAGCGGTGCTCAGCATCGCTCGAACCGACGCCATGCTCGGCTACTCGATCATCGAAGTGCTCAAGCCCTACGACATTACGCCGACGCAGTACAACGTCCTCAGAATTCTGCGCGGCGCCGGCACCAATGGACTCTGTCGCGGGGACATCAAAGAGCGACTCGTCTCGCAGGTCCCCGACGTGACTCGGCTACTCGACAGGCTCGAGCAAAGCGGCCTCGTTGACCGCGCACGAGACACCGTCGATCGGCGCCTCGTTACAACGCGAATCACTCACCCGGGGCTCGATCTACTCAGGAAACTCGACAAGCCAATCAGCGACGCGCACGCAAAACAGCTCGGCCACCTGGCAAAGACTGAGCTCAGAACACTTATCGCACTACTCGAAAAGGCGCGGCAAAAGGAGCAGCAATGAGCGACATGACATATGGTGTGCGTCCCAGCGGTTACCGGCTTCCGGAGGAAACGCGACTCGGACCGGTGCGACTGCAGATATCCGATCTGAATCGATCACTCGAGTACTATGAGGGCGTGATGGGATTTCGCGTTCTCGACAAAAAGAACGACATAGCGACACTTGCCGCGCACGGTGACGACACCGTCCTCATCGAGCTCGTCGAGCGAAAGGGGGCGCGACCGGTACCACGCCGCGGGCGACTCGGACTCTATCATTACGCGATCCTGCTGCCCGACCGCGCGTCACTCGGAAGATTTCTAGTGCACCTTTCCGAGCTCGGTGTGTATGCCGGTATGTCCGACCACCTCGTGAGTGAGGCACTCTATCTCACTGATCCCGACGGATTGGGAATCGAAGTTTATGCTGACCGTCCACGGAATCAGTGGAAGTACGAGCAACGACAGCTCACGATGGCGACCAATCCGCTAAATGTCCAAGACCTTGTCGCGGCCGCGAAGGGAGAGAAATGGACCGGCATGCCGGCAGGAACGATCGTTGGACACGTGCACCTGTACGTGGGCGACATCGATGAGGCCGCGTCGTTCTTTCACGAAGGACTCGGTCTCGATAAAGTGGTGTGGAGTTATCCCGGCGCGCTTTTTCTTTCAGCCGGCGGTTACCATCACCACCTAGGCACCAACACGTGGGCGGCGGGCGCGCCGCAGGCCGAAGAAAACGACGCGCGTCTTCTGGAGTGGACTGTGATCGTTCCATCTGCGGCAGATGCAGGTGATGCGGCCCGAAACATCGAGGCAGCCGGCTACGCGGTCGAGCAAACTCCTGGCGACGGCACGCGAGCCGAAAGCTGGCTCGCAACGGATCCGTGGGGAACGAACGTGAGACTCGCACCGAGGAGCGAGCTCAAGTAGCTCGACCTCCGAACATCGAGTAAAGACTTTCGAATAGCATAGCGCCTTCGTCGAGTCGCGCGTAATCCGAGGCATTGCGACTGTAGATACGGTTCAGCTCGACCGCCGTATCTCGCGTCTCCTCACGTCCGAACAAGTCGTCCTTGTAGTCGATGTCGTGTACTATCTCGCTCACGGCACCTAAGGCTTCGTCGCTGCCGAGGCCGAAGGAGCTGATGAGCACCTCGAACGTGCATGCTGCTCCGACATGAGTGAATTCCGCCTCGAACATGTCGAAGCGCAGCTCGCCTTTCAGCGGATTGTAGCCGGAAGCGGGAACGAACTTGAAGCGCGCACCAGGATCGATGAAGCGCCTGATGAGCCACGCGCTCGCGATTCGATCGACGTGGATGTTTCGCCTCGTGACCCACGTCGCATTTGCTGGCTTCGCATTCACGATGGGCAACTGGCGCTTCTCATTATCGGCCTGCGACGATCTGTCCTTCATAGTATTCGCGAGCAGCATCTCGACCTCCTTGTCAGTGGTTCCTGAAATCATGGTCGCCTCGCACAGCGTCACCTCTCCATTCCCTGCAACGATCTCGCGCGACAGCCACTCGAAGTCCTCTCGTGCTTCAGGAGTGTTCGGCAGCACATAGACGGAGTTCTTGAGCGCGGCAGCGCCGATCGCGCGCAGTCGCCGCCACACTTTTACCCGGAAATAGTCGGGCTGCGGCGGTAGCTGGTGCATGAGAACGAGCCAGCGAGGACGTGATGGCATCGGTTTTCCGGAGGATCTGGCGGACAAAGAGTCCGGATGATACAGTTGTATCATACATCAGTGATGCTGGTTTCGCGAGGAGGAAGTATGGTGCGAACAATTGGACTAATGAGCCTGCTGACCGTGGTAACTGCGGGCGTGACTCCGTCGAGCACACGCGCTCAGGCAGCGTCGTGGCAGGCTGGTGTCGACAGCGCGCTCGGGCGCAAAGGGACAGTCCAGCCCGACTCGGCATACAAGTTCAGCCTGCCCCGATCCGATCTGTCAGTAACCATCGGTCCGGTCGCACTCCAACCCGCGCTAGCTCTTGGCTCGTGGGTCGCGTTTCTAGCAACCGGCCAGTCCCAGGCGATTGCAATGGGCGATCTGGTTCTTACAGAAAATGAAATCGGCGGCGTGATGCGCGCGCTGCAGGCGGGCGGCGTAGAGCAAACGGCGCTCCATAATCATCTGCGCGGCGAGTCACCTCACGTCATGTACATGCACATCATGGCGCGCGGAAATCCGGTCGCTATTGCGCGAACGATTCGCACGGCGCTGGCCGGAACAGGCACGCCGATGACCGCCGCGCCCGTCGTCACATTGCCCGCCGTTATCGGTCTCGATACAGCGGGGATCGCAAAAACACTGGGACACGGCGGGAAGTTCAACGGCATTGTTTATCAAGTGAGTGTCCCTCGCGGCGAAATGATCAAGCTGGGCGGGATCACTATTCCACCGTCGATGGGACTCGCGACTGCGATCAACATTCAACCCACCGGTTCAGGGCGCGCAGCTGCGACCGGCGACTTCGTTCTGCTTGCGAGTGAGGTGAATCCGGTTCTCAGAGCACTGCAAACGAACGGAATCGAGGTCACGGCGATTCACAGTCACATGCTCGATGAGTCCCCGCACCTTTTCTTCATGCACTTCTGGGGAAACAACGACGCACTATCGATTGCGCGTGGATTGCGAGCGGCACTCGACGCCACCAACAGCAAGTGACAACCAACTGCGGATTGCGGACTACGGAATGAAAAGCTGCGCCGCCGCGATCGATTAGTCGGATACTTTGGCCTCGAGCGAAACATCGTCGTTGTATCGGCGACGATGTTTCTCCTCGCACTCGGCGAGAATCTCTGGCGCCGCTTTCTTCCGCGGTATTTACAGGCACTCGGCGCACCGATCACTGCCATCGGACTTTTTGGGACGGTCGAAGACTTTCTCGATGGGGTCTATCAGTATCCGGGGGGTTGGCTGGCTGACACTTACGGGCGCCGGCGAGCGCTCGTGAGCTTCATCGCATTGGCTACCGCGGGCTACGCAGTCTTTCTCCTCATGCACTGGTGGTGGATCGCATTCATCGGGCTCGCGCTGATAATGGCGTGGGACAGCATGGCGAGCCCAACTCTATTCGCCGTCGTCGGCGATGCGCTTCCGCCATCGATGCGAACGATGGGATTCACGGTCCAATCAGTGCTGCGACGTGTGCCGATCGTTATCGCGCCGATTCTCGGTGGGCTCACAGTTGCAAAGCTCGGCATCGTCCGCGGTGTTCAAGCGGGGCTCGTTATCTCGATTGTCCTCGCGATCATCACGCTCGCGATCGTTTCACGGATTCGCATTCCTCTCATTCCCGACGAGGCACCGACGAACATCAGGGGAGTGTGGCGAAAAATTCCGTCGAGTCTTCGCTGGCTTCTTGCGTCGGACATCTTCATCAGGACGTGCGATGCGATGGTCGATGTCTTTCTAGTGATCTTCGCCGTGACGATCGTTCGCGTAAGCAGCCTGGACTTCGGGATTGCGGTTGCGGTGCAGTCATTGACGGCGATTCTCGTTTACGTTCCCGCTGCGAAGATCGCCGAAAAAACAGGAAAGAAGCCGTTCGTCATCGCGACCTTCATAGCGTTCGCGTTCTTTCCTCTCGCGATCGTGTGGTCGACGAGCTTCGCTTGGCTGCTTGCGGCGTTCGTCGTCGGCGGGCTTCGAGAGATTGGTGAGCCCGCGCGAAAGGCGCTCATTATAGATCTGGCCGAGCCGTCGCTTCGAGCGCGAGTGGTGGGGCTTTACTATTTGGGTCGAAGCGTTGCGATCGCGCCCGCAGCATTCATTGGCGGACTCCTTTGGAAAATCTCGCCGACGATTCCCTTCTATGTCGCTGCAGGAATCGGAGGCATTGGAGTGATTGTGTTCGCCGCAACTGTAAGAGAACAGTAAGAGCGAACACGCGACCGCTTGCAGGTGTAATAGGGGGAACCCACATATTGAATCAGAAATCGCCGGCCCCGTTCCTGGGACTGCTGCGCGGATGCACCACTTTACCCAATTGCACATGCCCACAATTCGACAGCTCGCCGCTGCAGCACTCGTTCTTTTCCCTGCGCTCGCTCCGGCTCAACAGGCAAATCCCGCAGGACCCGCTGCGGCTGTGTTGCCCGCGCCTTCAACCCCGTTGCCGATCGATCCCAAGGTGAAGATCGGAACGCTGCCAAACGGAATTCATTACTACATCCGGCAAAACTCCAAACCTGAAAAACGCGCGGAGTTGAGGCTCGTCGTAAACGCAGGCTCGATCCTCGAGAACCCGAACCAGCTCGGCCAGGCGCATATCATCGAGCACACAGGGTTCAACGGGACAACGCATTTCGCGAGGAATGATTTGATCAAGTACCTCGAGTCAATCGGCGTTCGATTCGGAGCGGACCTCAACGCGTACACCGCATTCGACGAGACGGTCTACATCCTTCCGATTCCAACTGATACGGCGCGGATTGTCGAGCAGGCATTCACGATTCTCGAGGATTGGGCGCACGGACAGGTTTTCGACTCCACTGAAGTGATGAGCGAGCGAAATGTCGTGCTGGAGGAGTGGCGCGGTGGACGAGGCGCTGGCGAACGAATGCTACAGCAATGGTTGCCGATCGCCTTCAAAGGATCGCGTTACGCAGAGCGTCTTCCGATCGGAACCCAGCAGAGCATCTCCAGGCGGTAATCGCTGTCGGCGATTTCAACCCCGCTGAGATCGAGGCGCAGATAAAGAAACATTTCGGCAGCATTCCGGCGGCGAGCGCAGACGCGCCAAAGAGAATTCTATACGATGTGCCGGGGAACAAAGCGCCGCTCATCGCGATTGCGAGCGACAAGGAAGCGATCAACTCGAGTGTTGACCTCATCTTCAAGCGTCCCGAAAAAGCCATGAAGACGGTAGCTGATTATCGCGAAGAGTTGCTTCAGCGTCTATATACGCACATGCTGAACGCGCGTTTCGCCGAAATCGTGCAGAAGCCTGACGCACCATTCCTCGCAGCGGATGCATCGAATGGAAGTTTCTTCGCGCGCACGACCGAGGCGTTTACTCTCGCGGCAAGCGTGAAAGATGGTGGCATCGAGAAAGGACTCGAAGCGCTTCTCACGGAAGCAAAGCGAGTCGATCAGTTTGGATTTCTGCAGTCGGAGCTCGACCGCGCACGTGATGATCTTCTTCGCGGCTTCGAGCGCGCGTATGCCGAGCGGGACAAGACTCAGTCCGCGTCATTCGTCGAGGAGTACATCGGACATTACCTCGAGAGTGAGGCAATTCCGGGAATCGAATACGAGTACAAGCTCGCACAAGGCATTCTTCCGTCGATCACACTCGCGGATGTCAACAAGCTGGCGAGCAGCTGGATCACCGACGAGAATCGAGTAATCATCGCGCAGGTTCCAATCAAGGCAGGTGTCCCTGTTCCGACTGAAAGCGGACTGCTCGCCGTATTTGACCGCGCGGCCAAAGCTCCGGTCGTCGCGTGGACGGAGAGTCTTTCGGGCGGTGCACTGCTCGACAAAGCACCGGCTGCGGGAAAAATCGTGAGCTCTACACCGATCACTGGAATTGCCGCCGCGGAGTGGAAATTGTCGAACGGCGCTCGCGTGATCGTGAAGCCGACGGACTTCAAGGCAGATGAAATTCTTTTCGGAGCATACAGTCGAGGCGGGACTTCGCTCGCACCCGATGCAGACATCATGTCGGCGAGTCTCGCCGATCAAATCGTGCAGCTCGGCGGTATCGGTAATTTCAATCGGATCGATTTGCAGAAAAAACTCGCGGGGAAAGCCATATCAGTCGTGCCGTCCATCAACGAAACGACCGAAGGGTTCCGAGGGAACGCCTCACCGAAAGATCTGGAGACGCTTTTCCAGCTGGTGTATCTCGATTTTACCGCACCGCGACTGGACACGGCGGCGTTCAATGCGTTCAAGGCGCAGGTTGCGCCCTTCCTTGCCAATCGGGGAGTATCGCCAGAACAGGTTTTTCAGGACACTGTCGAAGTGACTATGTCGCAGCACAACGTTCGCGACAGACCGCTGAGTCCAGCTACCTTCGCCGAGGTAAATCCGGTAAAAGCGGTTGCGTTTTACAAAGATAGATTCGCAGACGCGAGTGACTTCACATTCGTCCTGGTCGGTAACGTCGACACGACAACGTTGAAGCCGCTTGTCGAGAAATATCTGGCAAGTCTTCCGTCGATCTCGCGCAAGGAAACGTGGCGCGATCCCGGCGATGCTCCACCGAAAGGTGTGGTGCAGCGTGAGGTGCACAAGGGAACGGAGCCAAAGGCGAACACGCTGATTATGTTCACCGGACCGTGTGTCTACAAGCCGGAAAACCGATTCGCTATGCGCGCGCTCAACACGCTCGTTCAGATGCGACTCAACGAGACGCTACGCGAAAAACTCGGCGGTACATACAGCCCGAACGTCGGCGGCGGGTGCGATCACGAGCCTCGCCAGGAGTACACGATTCAGGTTCAGTTCGGATCGTCGCCAGAAAATGTCGAGCCTCTCACCAAGGCTACGTTTGCCTTGATCGACTCGTTGAAGGCGACACCGCCTTCGCAAGCGGACGTCGACAAAGTGAAGGAGCAGATTCTTCGCGGGCGCGAAGTCGAGACTCGGCAGAATAATTACTGGCTCGCGAACATCATGTCGCGCGACGAAGCTGGTGAGGATCTCGTTGGATTGACCAGTCAGTACGACGAGATGGTGAAGAAGTTGACTCCGTCGATGCTGCAGGATGCCGCGAAGCAGTACTTCAATGCATCGAATTACGCGAGGTTTGTTTTGCTTCCTGAGAGTGTGGCGCCGGCGAAGTAGAAGACGGATTGACGGATTGACGGACTGACGGATTGACGGATTGACGGATTGACGGAGAGAGAGATAAT
>WNGI01003966.1_pt1 | contig 13161 bp, 14 predicted proteins | sample 5400621 | NCBI WGS metagenome assembly WNGI01 (sample SAMN13153374, study PRJNA577476) | soil metagenome | isolation source: 20 cm soil or saprolite under Garry oak tree replicate 1 | place: USA:California | collected 2016-06-15
GGCGAGGGCCTCGACGTTGCGGAAGCGGCGCGGCGCATACGCAAGCTCGGCGTGCGCCCTCGGATGTTCTTCGTCGTCCCGAATTTTCAGAATCCCACGGGCGAGACGCTCTCCTTCGAACGCCGCGAGGCATTGCTCGCACTCGCCGCGAGCCACGACGCGGTCGTTGTCGAGGACGATCCGTATGCCGCGCTGCGCTATCGCGGCCTTGACCTGCCGCCGCTCGCGGCCCTCGGTGGCGCCGAGGTCGTGTCGATCGGCACGTTCTCCAAGACCTTCCTGCCGGGCCTGCGCGTCGGGTGGGTCATCGCCCACATCGACGTGATCGCGCGGATGTCGCGGGCGAAGCAGACGATGGACTCGAGCACGGGCACGCTCGCGCAGCGGATCGTCCTGGAGTTCCAGCGGCGCGGCGGTGCGGACGCGCACATCGGGCGTCTACGTGAGCTCTATCGCGAGAAGCAGGACCGAGCGCGCGCGGCGCTCGCGCGCGAGCTCGCCGGGACAGGCATCGCGTGGAACGACCCCGACGGCGGCTTCTACTTCTGGGTGCGGCTACCGCGACACGTCAGCGCACGCGCGTTGCTCGACGTCGCACTGGAGGAAGGTGTCGCGTTCGTCCCGGGCGATGCGTTCGCGATCAACGCCGATCACGCGCATGCGCTGCGATTTTCGATCAGCGCACCGACTCCGGATCGCATCGATGAAGGCGTCCGCCGGCTTCGCCGCGCGTTCGATCGCATCGCGTAGCGGCCATACTTTTCGCGTGGGCAGCACACTGAGCGAGAAGGTCTGGGAGCGGCACGTCGTGCGGCGTGCCGCGGGCGAGCCGGACCTTGTGTACGTCGATCTCCATCTGGTCCACGAGGTGACGAGCCCGCAAGCCTTCGAGGGTCTGCGCCTCGCGAAGCGGCGCGTACGCAGGCCCGACCTAACGCTCGCGACGATGGACCACAACGTCCCGACGAACGACGAGCCCGCCGAGGACATCTCAGCGCGCCAGATCGACGCGATGGCGCGCAACGCGCGCGAGTTCGGTGTCCGTTGCTACCCGACGGGCGATCCCAACCAGGGCATCGTCCACGTCATCTCACCCCAGCTCGGGCTGACCCAGCCCGGCATGACGATCGTGTGCGGCGACAGCCACACCTCCACGCACGGCGCGCTCGGTGCGCTCGCGTGGGGCATCGGCACCAGCGAGATCGAGCACGTGCTCGCGACACAGACGATCGCGCAGACGAAGCCGGGCACGATGGCGGTCACCGTCGAGGGCGTGCTTCCTGCCGATTGCGCGGCGAAGGATGTGATCCTCGGCATCATCGCGCGGATCGGCACCGCCGGCGGGACCGGCAAGGTGATCGAGTACCGCGGTGCCGCGATCCGCGTTCTCTCGATGGAGGGCCGCCTCACGATCTGCAACATGTCGATCGAGGCCGGCGCCCGCGCGGGCATGGTCGCGCCCGACGACGTGACGTTCGGGTGGCTCGAGGGCCGTCCGTTCGCGCCGAAGGGCGCGTTCTGGGAAAACGCTCTCGACGATTGGCGATCGCTCGTGACCGACGCGACTGCGAGCTTCGATCGCGACATCACGATCGACGCGGGCGCGCTCCGCCCGTACGTCACCTGGGGCACGAACCCCGCGCAGTCGGTGACGATCGATGGCGCGGTGCCAGACCCCGACGGCCTTCCGGCGGATGCGCGCGAGAGCGCGCGGCGCGCGCTGCGTTACCAGGAGCTGGTCCCAGGGACGCCGGTGCGCGACATCGCCGTCGATGCCGTGTTCATCGGGTCATGCACGAACGCCCGGCTCGAGGACCTCCGTCTCGCAAGCGAGGTCGTTCGCGGCCGCAAGGTTCGGCCTGGGCTGCGCGCTCTCGTCGTGCCCGGGTCCATGCGCGTCAAGGCGGACGCGGAGCGGGAAGGTCTCGATCGCATCTTCCGCGAAGCCGGCTTCGAGTGGCGCGACGCGGGCTGCTCGATGTGCCTCGGCATGAATCCCGATGTGCTCCGGCCCGGCGAGCGCTGCGCGTCGACGTCGAACCGGAACTTCGAGGGTCGTCAGGGGCCAGGCGGACGCACGCACCTCGTCTCGCCCGCGGTCGCGGCGGCGACCGCCATCGCCGGACACTTCGCATTGCCGGCGGACCTTTAGATGGAACCGATCCGCGTCGTCACCGGTCGCGCGCTCCCGCTCGGGCGGGCGAACGTCGACACCGACCAGATCATCCCGAGCCACTGGCTGAAGCGGACCGAGCGCACCGGTTACGGGCTCGGCCTCTTCGAGGCATGGCGCAAGGATCCGTCGTTCGTGCTCAACGACGGTCGCTATCACGGAGCCAACATTCTGATCGCCGGCGCGAACTTCGGCTGCGGCTCGTCGCGCGAGCACGCGGTCTGGGCGCTCCAGGAGTCTGGGTTTCGCGCGGTGATCGCGCCGACGATGGCCGACATCTTCAGAAGCAATGCGATCAAGAACGGCCTCGTCCCCGTCGAGCTCAACGCGGACGCGGTGTCGCGGCTGCTGGCCGCAGTTCAAGCGGACGCGAACACGACGATCACAGTCGACGTCGCGACGCGAACCGTCGCCGCGCCCGGAATGAAGGCGTCGTTCCCGCTCACCGACTTTCTCCAGACGCAGCTGCTCGAGGGCCTCGACGAGATCGCGCTCACGTTGCGGCACGAGCCTGACATCGCGGCATTCGAGACGAAGCGTGCGGAGTGGCTACCGCGCGTCCGCTAACGCTTCTGCGATAGCGTCGCGCGGTGCGCCCCTTCCGCTTCGCGACCATGGTCAGCCGCGCCCGGTCCGCTGAGCACTGGCGCGAAGTCGCGAAGCGGGCCGAGGCGCTCGGGTACGACACCCTTCTCATGCCCGATCACATCACCGATCAGCTCGCGCCGATGCCGGCCCTCGCGGCGGCGGCAGCCGCCACGACCACGCTCCGCGTCGGAAGCTTCGTCTTCGACAACGACTACCGCAATCCCGTGATGCTCGCGAAGGAAGCGACGACGCTCGACCTTCTCTCGGGTGGCCGCCACGAGTTCGGGATCGGGGCCGGCTGGAGCAGACGCGACTATCAGCAGCTCGGTATCCCGTACGACATGCCGAAGGTCCGCGTCGATCGGATGGAGGAAGCGGTCGTCCTTATCAAGCGCCTCTGGACGGAGGAGAAGGTGACGCACGAAGGACCGCACTACCGGGTCCGCGACGCCGTGGTCCTGCCACGACCCACGCAACGTCCGCACCCGCCCTTGATGATCGGCGCGAGCGGTCCGCGGATGCTGCGGATCGCCGCGCGCGAGGCGCAGATCGTCGCGTTCGTCCCGTCGCTGAATCGGCTGGGCCTGTCGACGCTTCGGTCGCTCATGACCGGCTCCGTCGAGAAGCGCATCGCGATCCTCCGCCGGGCGCCCCGGTTCTCGGAGCTCGAGCTGAACGTCATCGTCTTCGACGCGGCGGTGACCGACCGGGCGCGATCGATCGTCGATGGGCTGACCGCCCGCCTGAAGTCGGCGGTCACCGCCGTCGTCGAATCGCCGTTCGTTCTGTACGGATCGACCTCGTCGATCGTCGAGGACCTCCTCCGGCAGCGTGAGCGCCTCGGGATCAGCTACATCGCTCTTCCGGGAAGGGCGATGAGAGGCTTCGGGCCGGTTGTCGCCGCGCTCCGGGGCACGTGACCTGGTGCGGCATCCGCTCTGCAGCATTCGCGCCGCGTGTTAGATCTCAAATGCCGCGAGTGCGGTCAGACATTCAAGACGCCGGCGGAGCTCGAGGAGCACACCGATCGACTGCATGTCACCAGCAAAAAGGGCGGCGACACGGTCGCGCCTAATCCGCCGAACGAGAGCCGCCGCCGCTAGTTAGGTCCGGGTCGGGAGCGGCGTGGCTGGGACCGACGGCACGACAGTAGGGACCGGGGTGAGCGGCAGCGTCCTCGTCGGCACAGGCGTCAACGTTGGCGCTTCGGTCGGCGTGGGCGCAGCCGTGCGCGGAACCGTGGTGATCGAGGGCGACGGGCTCGGCGACGCCGATGGCGAGGCCGATGGGCTGCCCGACGGCGCCGCGATCTGCTGCGACGAGATCACGGCGGCGCCGAGAAGAAGCAGCGCGACCAGCGCGATCGCCGCGAAAACTGTGAACACGGTCGACCAGCGGTCCACGGGCCGCCGCACAGCGGCCTGTCGCGAGGCCGGCGGCGCGACGTTCGTTTCGGCAGACGGTCGTTCGAGCTGCGCCGTCGCGTCGGGATCGGCTCGCGTCGGTTTTTCTTGCACGTGCAACCCAACCGCACGAGCCATGCCGAACGGTCGGACGCTCGACAGGTCGGCGGCTAGGCGTGATGCAGCGCGGTCGCAAGCCGATTCCCGATGACGGCCAGACTCACGATCAGAACGAACGCGAGGAACATGACGCCAACGAGGTAATCGACGAGATCATCTCCGCCTCTGTGCTTCCCCATGTCCGTTGAACGGAGGATTCGCGCAGGCCGTGTCTCCCCCGAACGGGGGAGAGGGGTAGGGGCCCCTGATGGGGTGGGTGCCCCAGCTGGCCGCGGTTGTCGCCGCCCTTAGGCTGCGACGCATGCTCCGTGCTCTGATGTGGACGGTGCTCGTTGTCCTCGCAGGATGCGAGTCTCGACCGGCGGCGTTTTCGGGCATCGACTGTGGCCTGGCGGTCGAGTCGGTGAACGCGCCCTACGACGTCGGGGGGCGCGAGTGCGTTTGGAATGCGTACTCAAGGGGGACGCCGGTGCGATGGCAGGTGACGAGCATCACCATCGAGGGCGATCCGATCCGCCAGACCTTGAGATTCGATCCGGTCTTGGGAGTGGTCATCAGCCGAGACATGAGTGCGGACAGGTTCTCCGGTCAGGCCAACCGCCGCGTCTGGACGTGGCGCTGCTCGACAATGGCAAAGGCGATCTGGGCGACGGACCCCTCTTGGTATTCGTTCAACCTGACGAGTTGCACAGGAGACGGTCCCACGACGTCCTTCCCTTGATCTAGACGAAGCGCTCCGCGCGCCACTCGATGCCGAGCTCGCTCGGCGGACCCATATAGCCGAGCAGCGCGGACGACGCGACGACCGCAGGACTCGCGAGGTAGCCGAGACCGCCCACACCCATGCGGTTTGTCCAGTTCCGGTTGAACGAGGTGATCGCGCTCTCGCCCTTCTTGAGCGCATCGGGTCCCTGACCGAAGCAGGGTCCGCACCAGGACTCGCGGATCTCGGCGCCAGCGGCGCGGAAGACGTCGGCGATAGATTCGCCGCCGAGTCGCGGATCCGTCTTCTCGATGTCGCGCTTGACGCCGCCTGAGCCGGGGAAGACGACGAACTCTTTGACCGCGCGAGACGTTCCCTTCGCGCGCGCGGCGCGCAGGACGAGCGCCGCCTCGAGCAGGTCGCCGTACCCGCCGTTCGTGCACGAGCCGATGAACGCTTTGTCAAAGGTCAGTCGCTCGCGCGCGACCTCCGTCGCCGGGAACGCGTTCGCAGGACTGAACGGTTTCGCGATAAGTGGAACGACCTCCGAAAGGTCGAGCGTCTCGTCGATCTCGTAGCGCGCGTCGGCGCCCGGCGCGAATCGCGGGTAGGGCAGATCGGTCGCGCCCTTCTCGCGATACCACGCGTACGTGAGGTCGTCGGGAGCGAAGATCCCGTTCAGCGCCTCGCCCTCGGCCATCATGTTCGCGATCGTGTTGCGGTAGCTCATCGGCAGCTGCATCTTGGCATCGACGAACTCGACGCTCATGCCCTGGGATTGCTTGGGGCCCCAGCGCGCGAGGAGCGCGAGGACGACGTCCTTCCCGCTCACCCACGGCTGGAGCTTTCCGGTGAACACGACGCGGCGCTGCTTGGCGACCGTGAAGTACACGTACCCGGTGGCCCACCCGAACCCGAGCGTGGTCGAGCCCACGCCGTAGCCGAGCGCGCCGTACGCCCCGTACGCACGGCTGTGCGAGTCAGCGCCGGGGATGAGCGCGCCAGGGAGGACGAGCTTCTGCTCGGGGAAGTAGAAGTGGAAGATCCCGTCGCCCGGCGTCGCGTAGTACGGCGACGCTATCCCGTGCCGCTCCGCGAACTCACGCCCGATGCCGGTCTGCTTGTCGTCGGCCTCGCGATGGTTGAAGACGAAATGGTCGTTGGCGATCGCGATCTGGCGCGGACGAATGGTGTCGCCGCCGGTGATCTCGTTGAAGGTGTGGATGGAGAACGGTGCGGTCCCGTCTGAGGCAGGCAGGAGGTCGGCGTACACGCGCAAGGTGGCGCCCGGTCGCACCTCGGCGTCCTTGTCGACGCGGTGCGCCCAGATGATCTGTTCCGTCGAGGTCAGTCGTCGCGCGGTCGCCGCGTCCGGCCAGGTCACCGCAGGCGGGCGACGAACGGATTCGGGGAACTCGCGGCGGCCGATCTTGATGATCCCGCCCGAGCGGCGGATCTCCTCTTCCTGCGGCGATAGCGCGGCCGGCTCGTATGTCTTGCCGCGGGTCTCGTTGCTCAGTTTCCTCGTCTTCGGATCGAACGAGAACGCGTCACCTTCCTGCGCGTCCTCGACCGCCTCGCGGCTCTGGACGACAGTGAGCCCGAGATTCAGCGCGTTGCGACGGAAGATGTCGCCCATCGCGGCCCCGCACACGATGACCATCTCGCGGCCGGCCTCGTCGGCGACGCCCTTGAGGCCGGCGGGGCTCATCTCGCGCGAGCTGCCGATGGCGAAGCGATCGCCTGCGACCACGAACGTCTCGCCGCGGTGCACACGCTCTCGGAAGCTCGGCATGAGGTAGCGGAACGATCCCGCCTTCCAGCGCGCGTCGAGCGTGTCGAGGCTCTCCGAAACGCAGTCGTCGGCTGGTGTGATCTGGTCCGTGTCGATGGCGTCGAGCTTCTTCCCGGGGACTTTTGGGTCCCAGAAGATCAGGGCCTTCCCGCGGATCAGCTTCCCCTCGGCCGGGCCGGGTGAGCGTTCCGCCGCCACCGGGTCGCCGACGCGTGCGCCCGGAATGAGGCGCGCCCCTTCGATCGCCTGCATACCTCAATGGTCGCACCCCACGCGTCCGCCTGTGCCACCATGCGCGCGATGTGTTGCGTGGTGGCCCTGCTTGCGTTCCTCGGGCCACGCCTGGTCATCTTTCTCTTGTGGCTCTTCACCACCTACACGACCCGCGCTTTCGACAACTTCCTTCTGCCGTTCCTGGGCTTCCTGTTCCTGCCTTGGACGACGATCGCGTTCGCGATCGCGCAGAACGAATTCGGTGGACCGAGTGGCATCGGCCTCGTCATCATCGCGTTGGGTCTTCTCGCCGACATCGGGGTGCTGGGCGGCGGCGCGCGGAGCCGGCGCTAAAGGGGCAGCCGCCAATTCTGTCCGACGAGTCGCTTTCCGAAGCTCGTATGACGTTCGCTCTCGACGAGCTCGAAGCCCGCGCGTTCGTAGATCCGGCGCGCGGCGACAAGGACGTCGTTCGTCCAGAGGACCAGCTCGCGGTATCCCGCCGCGCGCGCGAAGCGGACGCATTCATCGACGAGGCGTGAGCCGACGCCGAGGCCCCGCGCTCGCGGCTCGACGAGCAGCAGGCGCAGCTTCGCGACGGTCTTCGTCTTCTTGACGCAGAACACGCATCCGGCGCGCTCACCGTCGACCTCAGCGATCCAGCACCGCTCGCGCTTGGGATCCAGGTGCGTGATGAACTTCGCGACGATGTCGGCCACCAGCGCTTCGAACGTTTCGTCCCAGCCGTACTCCCCCGCGTAGAGCGCGCCGTGGCGCTCGACGACCCAACCCATATCCCCTGGGCGATGCCCGCGCAGCGCCACCCTCGGCGTCCCCTCACGATTTGTCTGGAGCGCCCGCTCGATGGCGTGCATGGACGCCACAAGACTGTCCTGCGTGGCGCTTGGGACGTCCTTGAGGATCGCGGCGATCTGATCGCGCGCCCTCGCCTCGAGGGGCGCGACGGTAGCCCTACCGCGTGCCGTTAACCGCAGGATCGTCTTCCGGCCGTCATCCTTCGCGCCGGTCCTCGCGAGCAGGCCGCGCCGCGCGAAGCCGCGGACCATCCGCGAGACGTATCCCGCGTCGAGTCTGAGGTTCCGCCCGAGCTCGGTCGCGGTGATCGACCCGTGATGTGCAAGCTCGTAGAGAACGCGAACCTCAGTGAGTGAGAAGCGGCTCGAGAGATAGCCCTCGTCGAGAACGCCGATGCGGCTCGTGTAGAAGCGGTTGAACTCACGCACTGCCGCGACGCGACGCCCAAGCGTGTTCGCCATCGCGGAACAGGATAGTTGACTAAGTCAACTATTTACGGCGGCGTAGGACCGCGCGGTCGTGCGAGAAGTGGATGCGGTCGGCATTCAGCTCGCGTAGACGGCGCACGCTGGCGTCGGCTTCTCCGGTCGCGAATGAGCGCGCGTCCTGGGCCGCCTGGCCCACGATCAGCACGAGGCCGTCGCCGGCGCGCACGGTGACCGACTGGTGCCCGGGCGTGTGCCCCGGCGTCGCGAGGACGCTCACGCCCTCGACGATCTCGCGGTCGCCTTCGACCGCCTCGTAGCGGGCGTCAGGGAAATCGACCCATTCCACGACCGTGTGGCCTTCCCGCAGCGCGAGGTCGAGCTCGGCCTGCTGGACGTGGATCGGGATGCCCGGGAAGGCCCGGTTCTGTCCGCAGTGATCGAAATGCAGATGACTGTTGACGATCGCGCGGACTGAATCGGGGTCGAGCTTCGCGGCGCTCAGGGCCTCACGGACATCGCGGATGCGCGGTCGGTAATTCTCGGCGACCCATTCGTCGCCCTCACCCACGCCCGTGTCGACGAGGACGATGCCGTAGGGATGGCGGATCGCGAAACCGAGGACCGGACCGTCCTGTCCGGCCAACGGATGCGAGGCGGGGTAGGTCACGTCTGCGAGATGGAGGGGGATCACGTCGTCCGGTGTCATCGCGGGCTCCATCGTGCCTCTTTCGCTACAGAAGGCCTCGAAAGACCGTCTGGCGGGCATCTCACATGGGGATGAGACGTTACGTTTTACCGACATGGTTCAGTCGCGGCGTGCCTCCAGCCTGAACGTTTGGTTGGCCCTCGGCATCGTCTACGTCGTCTGGGGCTCGACGTACCTCGCCATCGCGATCGCGGTCCAGACGCTCCCGCCGTTCCTGTACGCGGGCCTCCGTTTTCTCCTCGCGGGGCTCATCCTCGCCGGCTGGCTCGCGTTCCGGGGCGTCGATCTCCGTGTCACGCGGCGCGAGCTGCAAGGTGCGGCAGTCGTCGGCATCCTCATGCTCTCGGTGGCGAACGGTCTCGTGGTCCTCGCCGAGCGAACGGTCCCCTCTGGAGTGGCGGCTCTGATCGTCGCATCGATCCCGCTATGGATCGTCGTCTACCGGATGGTGAGCGGCGAGCGTGTCGGCCGCGATCTGCTTGCTGGCGTGTTGCTCGGTCTCGTGGGCGTTGCCGTTCTGGTTGTGCCCGGTGGTCTGAACGGGACGGTCGATCCGGTAGGCGCGATCATGCTCTTCGTCGCGACCCTCGCCTGGGCACTCGGAACATTTCTTTCACCGCGTCTTGCGACACCGCGCAACGCTCTGGTCTCGACGTCATACCAGATGCTCGCCGGCGGCGTGGCGTTGCTCGTGGCCGGCCTTGGTCGGGGCGAGCTTGCCCACGTGGATCCCGCGACCTTCTCCAGTTCATCGCTGATCGCGTTCGCGTACCTCGTCGTCTTCGGTTCGCTCGTCGCCTTCAGCGCATACACGTGGCTTCTGCAGAACACCTCGGTGTCGTTGGTGTCGACGTACGCGTTCGTGAATCCGGTAGTCGCCGTCGTGCTCGGCGCCCTCATCCTGGCTGAGCCGATCACGCCGACGATCGCGATCGGCGCGGCGATCATCGTCGTGGCGGTGGCGTTCATCGTCTTCCGGCAGAACGCCGCGCGTCGTGCCGAACGTTTCGCGCCCAGCGCGGAGGCCGCGGACTAGACGGCCGCGAGCCCGCGGAGATCGTCCTCGCTTAGCAGTTGATCCGCGGCCTTCGCCGCGGCGAAGATCCGGTCGACTCGCTCGCGGGTCGCCTCGATGCCGCGCGACTCGAGCCAGTACACGACGTTCGACTCGCCGCTCATAGGGCCGACCTCGATGCGCTGCTCGCGGCCGAGCACGGACGCGGGGACCGCGCTGTACACCCGGTCGGCGAGCGCGCGATCGCCTTTTCGCAGCGCCTTGATCACAGCTGCCGCGTGCACGCCTGTGCCGGTGCGGAACGCGTCCGACCCCATCGCCGGATAGTTCGGCGGGATCGGGATGCCGCAGTGCTGGGCGACGAGCGCGGTGTATTCGACGAGAGGCTTGAGGTCACGGTCGATGAGTCCCCAGAGCTGCAGATTCACGAGGAGCTGATCCATCGACGAGTTGCCGACCCGCTCTCCGATGCCGAGCGCGCACCCGTGTACACGGTCCGCGAGCGCGGTCGCAGTGAGCGCGTTGATCGTGCCGAGGCCGCGGTCGTTGTGCCCGTGGAAGTCGATCTTCACCGCGCGGCCGCGCACGATCTCGTCGCGGACGAACGTGAGGAGGTTCCGCACGCCCTCCGGTGTGGCGTGCCCGCACGTGTCGGACACGCAGATCCGCTTCGCGCCCGCTGCGATCGCCGCGTCGTACAGCTTCTGGAGCGTCTCTGGGTCTGCGCGGGTGGTGTCCTCGGTGACGAACATCACCGGCAGGCCCGCTTTGACGAGGGTAGCGACGCTCGTCTCCACGCTTTTCAGCATGGTGTCGATCTTCCAGTCCTCCGCGAACCGGCGGATCGGCGACGAGCCGATAAATGTGCAGCTCTCGATCGCGAGACCCGCTTCGGTCGACGCCTCGATCGCGGCGCGTACGTCGTCCGGGTGCGTGCGGATGGCGATATTGGGACGCAGGCGCTTGAGCTTCGTGGTCTCCTTGGCGAGAGCGACGATCGCCGCACGTGCTTGCGGCGATGAACCGGGCAGGCCGATGTCGGCGCTGTCGATCCCGAGCGCGTCCATGAGATGGAGGAGGCGCTTCTTGATGTCGAGCGGCGGATTGCGGATCGAAGGGCCCTGCAGGCCGTCGCGAAGCGTCTCGTCGTCAAGCTCAACCGCGCGGTAGTCCGCGTGCGCGGCGCGCCCATCGCGATTCCAGTCGTAGATCAGCTTGTCGACCTCGCTCGTCATGGCGCTATGGTGCGCCAGCCGATGCTTCTGGCGCGAAGCCACTAAGCGTTCAGCCCACGGTGTGCCTCTTCATTGAGTGCGAGCAGCGTTGACAGCTGAAGAGCCCTTGGTCGAACACTGGGAACACGCGTACGTCGCTGTGTATCCACAGGTTTATCGCGGACTCATCGCGCTCGGTGCTCGGCCCGACGAAGCCGAGGACGCGCTGCACGACGCGTTCGTGCGCGGCCTCGAGGGCTCCGATGTTTCCTCGCCGGCAGGCTGGCTTTTCGTCGTTGCCGCGCGGCGCTGGCGTCGACGCCGATGGCGTGACCGTGTCTTCCGGCGACTGGCCGTGGCCACCACGACCGATTCGTTTGAGCCGGCGGCGCGGATCGATCTGTTCGATGCCTTGCGGAAGCTGCCCCAACGCCAGCGGGAAGTCCTGGTCGCCCGCTACATCGTCGGGCTCTCGCAGGAGGAGACCGCCTCGTCGCTCGGGATCGCTCGCGGCACGGTCGCGGCCACGGCGACGCAAGCCGCGCGGGCCCTTCGGGCGCGACTGGAGGATCGGTGATGGACGACGAAACGCAGCTCTGGACCGTACGCGCCTTTGATGATGCGTCGCACCGCGTGCCGTTGCCGCCTCGCGAGCGCTGGGTGCCGACGAAGGTTCAACCGCGGCCCGCGATCTCGGTCATTGTCGTTGCGGCGATCGCCCTGCTCCTCGCTGTGGGCCTCGTGCTGTGGTTCGGGTCGGGCGAACGTCTTGTTCCCGCGTCGTCGCCGAATCCGACTCCGTCCGGACTCGTGCTCGTGCCCGGCTCGTCTGAGGATTCGACATGGGGCGGTGTTTACGAGCACTCGCTCGGCGCGACGGTGCTGCGCCCAACGTGGCTGCCATTCACAGTGGAACGGACGAACTCGAGTGTCGCCACGTCGACTCGGTTCGTCGATTACGGTGTGGGCTATGTCACCAACGACTCGCAGCCGCTCCTCATTTTCCTGGCGGAATCGCTCGACCAACTGCCGTCGCAGCTCGCCCCAGGCGAGCACGCGACCGACATCACCGTCCGTGGTGGTCGCGATGCGCGGCTGATCACAGCGCCGGATGGCAGGCCGCGCGTCATATGGACGGAGAACGAGATCCGGTACACGGTTCAAGCGGTCTCGATAAGTATCTCGGCGGCCGACCTGCTGCGGATCGTCGAGGGGCTCGCTGCCGTCGTCAACCCTTCGGGCGCGATTCGCTAGCCTGCGAGCCTATCGGTACGGTCTCGCCGGTCGTGGAAAGGCGTATCCATGCCTGAGAAACAGCACTGGGTTGTGGAAGAGGGGACGGACTCCCGCAAGAACCGGAACGAGGTGTTGGCGGTCGCCGGTCTTGCCGCCGTGCTCGTTGGGATCGTCCTGGTATTCGCGGACCCATCGCGAATAGGCATTCGCGAGCTACCCGCGACGCCGTCACCAACTTTCTCGAGGAACGATTCCGGTACGCCGCTGCCCACCGAGGCAGAGGCCTGGGGCCGAATCTGGTCGCAAGCCAAGGGGGTTGCAGTTCTTCGTCCGACGTGGCTGCCGAAGGGCAAAGATGAAGTTGGGATCGACCCCGTGGTCCGTACGGCACCGGACGGGTTCTTCAGCTACAACTTTTTGTACATCGAGCAGCACTCTGTTCCAGGGACCACCGTGTGGACCGTGGAGTTCTTCGCCGACTCACTCGAGACCCAAGGTGGGGGGTTCATCCATTTCGGCGGTGTGCCCGAAACGGTCATGGTCCGCGGGCACAGAGCCGAGCTCACCGGTAACGGTTCCCCGGGGTGGGTGCTCGTCTGGAGCGAGGGCGAATACCGCTACGCGATCCAGGCATCCGCAGTCAGTCGCGAGGACCTGCTGCGCATCGCCGACTCGCTCGCGCCGGTGATCGACGACGCGGGGAACACTCGCTAGCGCAATGTCGGGCTACTCCTCTGGCCGGCGTAGCGCA
>WNGI01004232.1_pt1 | contig 13160 bp, 9 predicted proteins | sample 5400621 | NCBI WGS metagenome assembly WNGI01 (sample SAMN13153374, study PRJNA577476) | soil metagenome | isolation source: 20 cm soil or saprolite under Garry oak tree replicate 1 | place: USA:California | collected 2016-06-15
GCGGTGGTCATCGGTGCGTCCCACGCAACTATGCTTCCGTCCTCCGTCGAGAACATGAACCGGCCATGACGGGCCGTCCCGGTGCAGTCGGTGAAGTTGAACGAGCCACCGCCGTCAAATACGATCCCCGTCGGCGTACCCGTCCCAGAACAGTCCGCCATCGGGACGTTGACGGGATTGAAAGGCGCCGGAAACCGCGTGCCGTCCGCCTTGAGCAGGGTGCTCAGGCCGGTGCCGTTGTCGGACGTCCACCACGGCGTTGTGGGCCCGCGCACGAGACCCCACGGATTGACCAGGCTTGAGTCCGTTTGCGGAGCGCGCCCGGGGATGTCCGAGGCAAGATCCGTTTCGACGTAACCGCCGGATCCTGCCGCCGCCGGCGTCGCCGACATGATGAATGCGAGGCAAAGCCCCGCGAGCGCCGTGATCGTCTTTCTTCCGCTGGAGCGCAGCCAATCCATCAGTAGTTCCCCCTACGACCAGCCTTACGAGAGCAGCTTTTCTTCTACGACTCGCGGTGCGCAGCGTGCAAATAACTAGTTCGCTGCCCCGGCTGGGAACCACCAACCGACATATGACTCAGGCGCAGGGAGAGATCGACTATTGGCGTTCGGTCACGTGGCCTGGCTAGGATGCAAGTACCGCGCCGGTGTGGAGGGCGGCGGCACTAAGGCTCGACGCGAAGGGAGATGGATCGAATGAGAAATTGGCTCTTCATGCTTACCGCGGTGGTGGCGCTGGGGGCGGTGACGGTCTCGGCCTCGGCTCCGAGTGTCGGCCCGATCGTCAACGTCACCAACAGCCAGTTCGCCGGCAATGAGGAGTCCCTCGGCATGGATTCCACGGGCAACCTCCTCGCCGCCGCCTGGAACGATTGGCACTTCAACGACGGCTGCGGCTTCTCCTACTCGACCAACGGCGGCTCCACCTGGGCGCCCGAATCCTTTGCGCCCTTCACGTCCTTCACCAACGACCCCAACGTGCCCGGTACCGGGAGGTTCCCGATCGCGGGTGACCCGGTCGTGGTGTGGAACCCGAAGTTCAGCACCTTCGACGTCGTCTGCCAGGCCTTCGGCCTCAGCGCCCACCAGATCAACCTGCTCGCCACCACCTTCGACCCCACCAAGGCGAACGCACAGGCGAATCAGAACTTCAGCTACGGCACGCAGGTTGGTGGCGCGCCCGCCTGGACGGGACTGGCCTCCGTCACCATTGGCTCCTCCAACGGCTCACAGAAGGGATCCAACGGCAAGTTCCCCGATCACGAGGCCGGCACCGTCGATACAGGCACCGGACCCGGCCACCACTTCGGCCGCCTCTATATCGCTTGGGCGGAGTTCAACGGCCTCGGCCGCTCGCCCATCGACCTTGCGTATTCCGATACCAATGGGGCCTCGTGGACCGGCCCCATACGTGTCAGCGACGCTGGCCACCAGTTCGACCAGGACGCCACGCCACGCGTCGGCCCCGACGGCGCCGTCTACGTCAGCTTCATCAACGGCCCCAACGAGAAGAGCCTGAAGGGCAACGCTGCCCTCATCGCTAAGTCAACGGACGGCGGCAACACCTGGAGCCAGAGCTTCACCGCTGCGACCATCCCGAACCCAACCGCCAGCATCCCCAACGTGCTCTACCGTGGCGGCACCAACGTCACGACGACCGTCGACCAGCGCACCGGCAACGTGGTGCTAGTTTTCGACGACGCCACCACCGGCGCGCTCAACGAGTACTCGGTGCGCACACTCGCGCCCGGCGACCTGAGCGGATGGTCAGCGCCAGTGCGCATCAAGGCCACCACCTCGACGCAGTTCTTCCCCTGGCTCAGCTCCGCGCCGAATGGAAGGGTTGACCTCGTCTACTACGACCGCGCCTGCGATTCCAACGACTTACTCCTGTGCGTCACGCTCTCCTCGACCAACGATGACGGCGCCACCTGGTCAAGCGTGGCCATCACGAGCACCGGCTTCGACGGCGACAAGTTCCAGGCCTGCGTGCAGTTCGTGGATCCGCCCAACTGCGGTGTCTTCTTCATCGGCGACTACATCGCCGTGGCGTCGACCAAGACGAAGGCGCAGGTGATGTGGACCGGCAACGGGCCGCAGGCGATGGACGTCTTCACCACGGCCGTGTCCTTCTAGGTCAAGAAGAAACCGGCGGCGCTCGAATTCATCGGCGCCGCCGGTTTTCAGTACCGACTCAGGCCGCCACGAACCGCCGGGCTACATCGCCCGCGATCGGCAGCTTCTTCTTGTAGACGGTGTTGTTGCTGGCCGACATGATCTTCGTGTCAAAGGCCATCTGCACGACCATGGTCGCGAACGCCTTCGACATGAACGTGAGCACAGTCGGGTCGTTGTTGCTGAGGTTGTCGCACCACAGGAACGGGTTGTCGACGCAACCTCCATCGAAGCTCGGGACGTTGCCTTCGTAGTTGCCCAGGGAGCCGTCGAAGAGGTCGACCTCGTGCTGGCTCTTGCAGCAATCCTGCCCGGTCAAGAGACCGCTGGCCGGAATGCCGACGTTGTTGAAGCTGATGGCGTCGGTGCCGCTCGGCGACAGGAACTCGTGGTTGAGTCCGACCGAGTCGAAGTAGGCGACCGCCTGGTCGCGCGCGATCGTCGACGCCTTGTACACACGGTTCGGGAAGGTGTTGCTGACCGTGCCGCCGAAGAAGTCGGGAGCCGCGGGGTCGAGCACCCCGATGATGTAATTCGGCGTGGCCGTGACGTCGGCGTCGAGGTCATATCCAATATGGTTCAAATCATTCGAGCTGAGGTTGTTGACATAGAAGGTGGAGCCCAGAAGTCCCAGCTCCTCGCCGCCAAACCAGATGAACCGCAGTTTGTTCGTCGGGTTGACGTTCTTCATCTCCTGGGCGATGTCCAGGATCGTCGCGGAACCCGACGCGTTGTCGAGCATGCCCGCGCCGTAGATCGCGTCCAGGTGGGCGTCGACGACCAGGACATGGTTCGGGTCGCCGCCCTTTGATTCCGCGATGACGTTGTAGTCGGGAGCGTTCTCCTTGACGACTGCCGGGATGTTGATGCTCATCACCGGTGGGGTGCCGCTCTGATACGCGTTGTAAAGGTCCTGGCCAATGGCGAAAGACGTGAATGCCACCGGGATCGTCGGGATGATCGGGTTGCCGGCGGCGTCAACCAGGCTGCCGCCGAACGCGCCGGTACGCCCCGGGTTGCCCTCGTTGAAGATGACGACGCCCGAGGCACCGGCGGCCTGAGCGTTGAGGACCTTGACACCGAAGAAGCAGCTGCCGCGCTGGATCAGGGCGATTCTGCCGGTCACGAAGCCGGAGAAGTCGGCCGCCGTGCAGCCGCTCGACGAGCTCGGTGTTGGCGTCGGCGGGATGATGATTCCGCCGGCCGGCTGAAGCGTGGCGTCTGTTGTCGAGCCCGTGCTCTGCCCGGGGTTCCACTCGGAGCTCAACGCGAAGGTGTGAGCGAACGGTGAAGACTCGCTCCACGTCGGTATGCCAGTGAACGCGTAGTAGGTGAAGGTGTAGGTCTGGATCGTGACGTTGTATCCGGCGGCGCCCATCACCTGCGCCACGTAATCAGCCGACGCCTTGTAGCCAGGCTCACCGGAGTTGCGCGACGGACGTCGATCGGCCGGGCTTAGGTTGGCATCCGCGATCGCCTGGAACTTCTGCATGTGCTGCCAGAGATCGGCGGTGCGGACGCACTCGACCAGCTTGGTCACCGTGTCGTTCACGCGAGCGAGGCACTGAGCTGAAGTGAGCGGCTTGGCGCCACTGCTTGCGCTTGCCGCAGGCGCCGAGAAAAGCGCCAGCGCAGCAATGCAGAGCCCAGCCACGAACCGCGAAACCATACGTTGCGGCACGAGGATCACCCCCCTTGAGATACCCGTTCCTACGCAGCTGACTCCATGCTAAGTCCGCCCGGCGAGCAAGGCAACCCGGGGACGATTTTCAGCTCGACGAGCCGTTGCGAATGAATCTCGCATAGGCAAGCCCGCTGTCCTTGACCGTTCGCAGCTGCGTTTCGTAATCGACGTGCACGATCCCGAACCTCTTCTGAAATCCCCAGGCCCACTCGAAGTTGTCGAGCAGGGACCACAGGAAATAGCCGCGAACGTCGGCTCCCTCGGCGACTGCTTCCTCAACCGCCCTGATGTGGTGAAGGATGTAAGCGGCCCGCTCCGGATCGTGCACCTGACCGTCCTCGCCAACCACGTCGCCTCCATAGGCCCCGCCGTTCTCGGTGACGTAAAGGGGAGGCAGATTTGGATATTCGTGTCCCAATCGCACCAGCAGGGCCCGAAGGCCATCGGGGTTGACCTCCCAGTCCATCGCGGTGCGAGGCAGATCGCGCGAGGGGAACGTCACGTACTCGGAACCGACGAATGGAGACGACTTCACCCTGGTCGTCGGCTCCAGATTCAGACGTGCTCCTGCGCGCAGAGGATGTCCACTCACATTGTCGTCGTGGTAGTAGTTCACGCCCAGGAAGTCGATAGGCGCCCCAATCACCTCGAGATCGCCGGCCTGAATCAGCTCCCCGAGCCCGAACTCGCTCACGTCCATTAATAGGTCGTCCGGGTACCGCGACAGCAGTATCGGCTCGAGGTACATGCGGTTGAAGAGGGCGTCGACCCGACGCGCCGCCTCGATGTCCAGCGGATCGCCGGGCAGATCGGGAATGGCGTTGGTGAGATTGAGCGTGATGCCCAGCTTGCCGGCTCCGCGTGCCCGAAGCGCTTCCACCGTCAGCCCGTGGGCCAGGTGCTGGTGATGAACCGCGGCCAGTGCAGCGCGCGGGTCGCGAAGACCCGGAGCATGTTCGCCACTCGCGTACGCGATGAGCGATGAGCACAATGGCTCATTGAAGGTGGTCCAATGGCTGACCCGGTCGCCGAGGACATCGTGCACCGCGATCGCGAACTCCTGGAACCGGTAGGCGGTGTCGCGGTTCGACCAGCCACCCCTCTCCTGAAGGGCCTGGGGCAGATCCCAGTGGTACAGGGTGAGCCAGGGCATGATGCCTGCCTCCAGCAGCTCGTCCACCAGCCGGCTGTAGAAGTCGAGACCCTTCCGGTTGACCTGGCGATCGCCTGGCTTGATGCGCGCCCAGCTCGTCGAGAACCGATATGCACCGAGGCCGAGCTCCTTCATGAGTGCGACGTCTTCCGGCATCCGGTGATAGTGGTCGGAAGCCACTTCGGGGGTATCTCCGTGTGCGATGGCGTCCGGTACGCGCGCGAACACGTCCCAGATGGAGTCTTCCTTGCCATCCTCATGCGCCGCGCCTTCGACCTGAGCCGCAGCGGTCGCCGAACCCCAGAGAAAACCGGCTGGAAAGCTCATTCGGTCTAACCCTTCACTGCGCCGCGCATGATCCCTTCGACGAGCTGCTTGCCCGCGAAGATGAAGAGGATCAGCAGGGGGACGGTGGCGAGCAGCACGCCCGCGAGGACGATCGAGTAATCGACGAAGTAGTTCGCCTGCAGGCTGGCGAGCGACACCGGCAGGGTCGGATTGTCCTGATTGAGCACGAGGAACGGCCAGAAGAAGTTGGTCCAGGACATGATGAAGGTGAACAGCCCGAGCATCGCGGCCGCCGGGCGCGCAGCCGGCAGGGCGATGTGCCAGAAGGTCCTGAACATGCTCGCGCCATCAATCCGGCCCGCCTCCACCAGCTCGTCGGGGAGCGCCTGGGCGATGTACTGAGTCATCCAGAACACGCCAAAGGCGGTGACCAGGCCTGGAAGGATCACCGCACCGAGGGTTCCCGTCCAGCCGAACGTCGACATGGCGATGAACAGGGGCACGACGCTGAGCTGAGTCGGCACGCACATGGTGCCGATCACGAACACCAGCAGTCCTTTCTGACCTGTGAAACGGCCCTTTGCGAAGGCGAAGCCGGCAAGCGTCGCGAAGAAGACCACCGATGCGGAGACGACTGTCGAGACGATGACGCTGTTGCCCAGCGCCTTCCAGAAGTTGATGCTCTCATTGCCCATCACGGAGCGCGCATTGGCGATGAAGTTTCCGCCGGGAATCCACGACATGCTCGTGTCACTGAGCGTCCCGGCGTCACCGCTGCCGATGAGGAAGGACCAGTAAAAGGGGAAGACAGAGGCCACCAGGACGAAGGCGAGAAACCCGTAAACCAAGCCCCCAGGCCGCTGCTCGATTCTCGCTTCAGCGCGGCGCCGATTGAAAGCCGAAAGCACGCTCATGCCGTCCGTCCTTCGCTGGTGGCGATCCTTCGCGTGATCGCAAGGTTGATGAGCCCGATCGCGACGATGACGACGAACAGCAGCCAGGCGACAGCGGCCGCACGCCCGAAATTCAGCTGCGTCCAGCCCAGCTTGTACAGATAGATGGTCATCGTCATCCACTGCTGGTCCTCGCCTCCGAGGCCGTTCTGGTCGTAAAGCCGCGGCTCGTCGAAGATCTGGAGGCCGCCGATGGTGGCGGTGATGATCACGAAGATGATCGTCGGTCGAAGCTGCGGGAGGGTGATGCGGAAGAACCGGCTCACCCACCCGGCGCCGTCGATCGCCGCCGCTTCGTAGAGGTCGCGCGAAATGGCCTGCATCCCGGCGAGCAGGATCAGCGCGTTGTAGCCGGTCCAGCGGAAGTTGACCATGGTCGCAATCGCGACGTGGCTGGCGAGCGGGTCGGTGTGCCAGCGAATCGGGCCGACGCCGATGTCGGCGAGCGTCCTGTTCACGAGCCCGTATCGCTCGCCGAACATGCTGCCGAAGATCAGTGTCACAGCGACGGGCATGACGACGAACGGCAGCAGAACGCTCATCCGCCAGAAGGTCTTGTTGCGAAGGTTCGAATCGAGCGCGGCCGCAATCGCGGTCGCTGCGATGAGCTGGGGGGCGGCGGAGATCAGGAAGATGCTCAACGTATTGCGCAGCGCAACCCAGAACTGGCGCTGATGAAGTACGAACGCGAAGTTGTCGAACCCGGTCCAGCTGCCCTGCCCGCCGATCAGGTCCCACGCGTGGAGCGAGACCCAGCCCGTGTAGAGCAGCGGGAAGAGGCCGACCAGCCCAAACAGGATGAAGAACGGGGAGATGAACAGGTAAGGCGAGAACTTCACGTCCCACCGACCGAAGCTCTCCTTGAACCTGAAGCCGCGAAGTGTGAGGTCCTTGACCACGATGGTCGAGGTTGTCATAAAAGGCTCCTCGGTGGAAATGAGGACTGGGCCGGCGACCGGCCCAGTCCCGTGTGCTCAGCTCAGTGCGTTGATGTCAGAGACAACCTGCGCCCACGAGGCGTCGATTGACTGCTTCTTGCTTTCGACGCGGGTCAGTCCGTCCTGGACCGCCTGCATGATGGCGGCGTACTTGACGCCCTTGTATGGGGTGACCTTCACGGCCTTCGCGCGGTCGGCAAAGATCTGCCCGATGGGTGCGTTGTTGAAGTAAGGGTTCATGGCTCCGGTCAAGGCGGGATTGCCGTAGGCCCCGACCTGGCTCGGATAGTTGCCGGTGGTTACGAATGCGGCGATCTGCTGCTCCGGAGCCGTAAGCCACAGAGCGAGCTCCTTGGCCGCGGCGGTGTGCTTGCCCTGGGTGGGCACCGTCAGATACGAACCGCCCCAGTTTCCGCCGCCGTTTGGAAATACGTTGGCGATCTTCCAGTCCTTGATCTTCGGACCGTTGCCCGAGATCACACCAAGCATCCAGGACGGGCAGAGCATCGTGGCCCACGCGCCGTTGGCGAGGCCCGCGTTCCAGTCGGTGCTCCACTCCTGAAGGTGCGCGGAGCTCCCAGAGCTTGCGTTCAAGACCGAGACAAATGCGTTCTTGACGTCGGAATTCGTGGTCGCGATCACCGTACCGTCGCTCCGCTCAAAGAAGTTCTGGTACTGGTTGGCGAGGCCCTGGAAAGTTGCTCCTGCTGAGTCGAACCACGCCACGCCCGTATGCGCAGCGGTGAACCTCTGGCCGACGGCGTAGTAGTTGTTCCAGTCCCCGTTGAGGAGCTGGGCCACCCCGGCGGGATCCCCTGCCAGGCCGGCCTTGATGAATGGATCGGACCTGTAGCAGATGGCCTCCGGGCCGATGTCGGTACCGGCGCCGATCAAATGGCCGTTGGCGGTTGCCGCCTGGGTCTTCCAGTCGAGCCAGCGGCCCTTGCTCGCCGGCGTCGAAAGATCGACGAACAGGTTTGAGTACTGCTTGAGCTTCGGCATCCAGTCGACCTCAACGGCTTCGACGTCGCCGAGGCCTGAGCCGGCGGCCAGCTTCGTGAACATGTTGTCCTGCGCGGCCTGCGATGTGGCGGCGATGTTCTGGACCACTGTCACGTTGGGGTGAAGAACGTGGTACTGCGCGAGCATCTGCTCGCTGTAGCCGAACTTGTTGAACGTGGCCAGCGTGAGCGTGATTGGCGTGGTGTTGTCGGCGACGGGCGTGCTTCCCGATCCGCAGCCCGCGAGCGTAAGGGCGACGCCAACCAACGCCCCGAGGATGCGGCCGGCGCTTCTCAATCGTTTCATGGCTTCGTCTAGGTTCCTCCTCTCTTTGCACCTGTGGTGCTTATTTGTCGACCCACTTCGCTCGCGGATGCCCTGATGATTCGCGCCCTATTCCCTACCCCCCTTGCCACTCGAAGCACGGACAACAAGCTCGGTCGCCAGGATCACCCGCTTCCCGCCCGCGGTCCCCGAGTCGAGGCCGGCAAGAAGCAGGCGCGCCATCTCGCGACCCATCTCCTCGATGGGCTGGCGCACGCTGGACAGAGTTGGAGCTGTCGAAGTGGCGATCGTCGAGTCGTCAAACCCGACCACCGCGATGTCGCTCGGTACGCGGCGGCGATGCCGTCGCAACGTCTCGAGCGCCCCCGCAGCCATGACGTCGGACGCGCAAAAGACAGCGTCCAGATCCGGATGCCGGTCCAGCAGCGCCTGCATTGCCGCGGCGCCGCGCTCCTGGCTGAAGTCGCCGGCCTGCTGAAGCGCTTCATCGGTCTTGAGGCCTGCCTTCAACAGGGCGTCGCGGTAGCCCTCCAGCCTGTCGACCCCGGCGCCCATGTCCAGCGGGCCGGTGATGGTCGCGATTCGCTTGCGACCGGTGGCGATGAGGTGCTCGACAGCCGAGCGCGCCCCTCCCACGTTGTCGACGTCCACGTAGGAAACGGGGCTGCTCGCTCCGGGCCGGCCTCCGAGCACGACCAGCGTGCCGCGTTCATGCAGGCGGTCGGGCAGCGGATCGTTCCCGTGCAGCGACACCATGAGCACGCCGTCCACGTGGCCGGCGGACAGGTAGCCCTCGAGCCTGGTCTCGTCACCCGCTGACTGCGGCATCAAGAGGACCAGCTGCAGCATCCGGCGAGAAAGGACTTCGCTGATGCCCCGAACCAGGCGCGGAAAGAACGGGTCGCCGAAAAGAAAGGCGGTCGGTTCGGGGATGACCAGGCCGATCGAATCGGTCCGGCCGGTCACGAGCGCGCGGGCGGCCCGATTGGGCACGTACCTCAGCTTTTCGGCCGCGCGCTCGACAGCGCGCTTGGCCTTCGGGCTGACCTTCGGACTGGCGGTGAACACCCGGGAGGCGGTGGCGCGGGAGACGCCGGCGACCTTGGCCACTTCCTCGAGGGTTGGGTTTGACCCGTTCTGTGGGAGCGCTCTCACGCGTTCCTTGTACAGGGATTGGAGCCGATTGTCAACAATAAAAAGAGAGCGCTCTCGGCCAGGAGGCTCGCGCAACCCCCACTAACGCGATGCTCGCGCCTTTCTCTTGAGCATCGGAGCAGGCCCTCGAATTCGCGAGTTGATTCTGCGGCCGCCGGCTTTTACGATCGTTTGAACTGTCTGACGCGGTGCTGCGTCGCGTCCGTGGCAATCGGGGGATCGTTTTCTAGAAGGAGTTGGCGATGGTGGTGTGGAAACGGCTCTTCGCCCTGACCTCTACGGCTGCGCTCGTCGCGGCCGCGGCGGCTTTCGTCGGCGGTCCGGGGGCGGCCGCTCAATCATCGAGTGTTTCGTTCACGTCCCAGCCCACGGTGGCAAACCTTGTCGCCCATTACGTCGTCTCGCCGACCGGCGGTCCGCATCATGCGGCCTCTGCGTCGACTGACGAGAGCCCGCTCGCGCCCAAGTGGCCAAAGGGTCATGGGCCGGCCAGCATCGTCGGCAACACCGGCGGGGTGACCGGCAACAACTCCGGTTCGACCAGCCCTGCCGCGGCGACGCCGGGAACGACCTCGAGCTTCATCGGCCAGCAGGGATCCGCAACGACGTGCTCGTACTTCGGCCGGGGCTGCAACCCGCCCGACATGGGGCTGGCTGCATCACCTCAGTTCGTCCTCCAGGGTGTCAACACTCAGTGGGAGGTGCTCGACTCGAAGGGCAACGTCCAGCCGGGGTGGCCGGTGAGCGCGCAGAACTTCTTCGGCGTCCCCAACGCGACGGGCGTCGACGGCCAGCCCTGCGACACGGCGCACCAGAGCCAGCCGTTCTTGAGCGACCCGCGTGCTCTGTACGACCCGGCTGACGGCCGCTTCTGGGCGGCAATGCTCCAGGTCGAAGGGGCGCAGGCGTTCGGCGTCGCGCTCGACTGCCCGTACAAGTCGGACTACTTCATCGCCGTCAGCCAGACCAGCAACCCCAACGGCAAGTGGAACGTCTACGACTTCAACATGGAGACCGACGTCAACGGTCAGAAGTTCGCCGCCGACTTCACGCAGATCGGCATCAACAGCCAGGCGGTCTACTTCTCGGCCAACAACTTCGGCGAGCAGGGCGGCTTTTTCGCCGAGCTGTTCGAGGCCAACAAGGCGCAGATGGAGGCGGGCAAGGCTCACTTCACCGCCGACGGCTTCTTCAACCTTCGAGGCACTGGTCCTGGCACAACCAGAACCGGACCTTTCCTCGCGGACACGGTCCAGCCAACAATCAACCTCGACTCCAGCACCGGCACCAGCGAGACCTTCGTTGACACGATGGACGGCCCCGACGTCATGACCGGCCACTTCTGCGGCTTTTTCGGCGGTGGCTTCGCCGATGCATGCAGCGGCCTCGTCGTGTGGACGCTGGCAAATCCGATAGGCCATGACAGCGGCGGCGCGGCGCCGACGCTGACCGGGCAGCTCACGCCCACGGCGCCTTTTGTGGTCAACGTTCCCGCAGACCAGCCGAGCTGCAACCTCTGCATCGACGCAGACGACCTGCGCATCCCGGCGACTCCTGTGGTCCGCAACGGCATCCTCTACGGAGCGTGGGGGACCGCGATCGACAACGGCAACAGCAGCCCGCATCCGACTCCCGGGATCGAATGGGCACAGGTCGGCCTTTCCGACCTCGCGACCACAACCGGCTACTACAGCTTCTCGGGTGATGAGGCGGCGACCTACCCGGCTGTCATGCCGGACGCCAGCGGCAACGTGACGATGATCTTCGAGCACATGGGCCACAAGGTGTTTCCCGAGACCCGCTACATCGTCAAGGGCGCGGGCGATGCCAACTTCAGCGGCGCTGGCAATCTGCTCAAGGCAGGCGAATCGTCATACCGCCCGACCCTGTGCGGCACCAAAGTACTGCCGGTCTGCCGGTGGGGAGACTTTGAGGCCACGTCCTTCGACGGCTCGGGCCACATCTGGTTCTCGGGCGAGTACGCGAACCTTTTCCAGGGTGTGAACACACCACCAGCGTTTGGTCGCAACTGGGGCACCTGGATCGGCGCGATAAGCGCCTCGTAGCTCTAACCGACATCCCGAGGGGCTGGCATGCGCCGGCCCCTCGGGCAGCGACCTTCACGCGGCGGCGAAGCGAGCCAACAGCCTGGCAATGTGCCTCGCCGCGTTCTCGAAATCGACCAGCCTCATGAACTCGTTCGGCGAGTGGGCTCGATTCCGTGAACCCCAGCCGACGCCGGGGCTCACCACCGGCACGCCTCGACTGGTGAACAGGTACATCGGGGTGGTTCCGCCGGTCAGCGGAACGATGAGCGCGGGCTTGCCGTAGACCTCGTTGGCCACCTCAGCGGTGAGCCGCACGACAGGCGCATCCGGGTCGGTGACTCCCGGCGGCTGGGCACCGAGAACTTCGATCGCAACGTCGCCGAAACCCTCGGCCCGAAGGTGCTTGCGCAGCTTGTCCAGGATGTCCATCGGATCCTGGTCGGGCACGAGTCGGAAGTCCATCTTCGCCATGGCCTGTGCGGGAATCACCGTCTTTGAACCTTCGCCCTGATAGCCCGCGCCGATGCCGGCGATGTTTGCCGTCGGCGTGAAATAAGCCCGCTCGACATCGGTCACGCCGTCCAGCAGCTGGTCAAGCCCAAATTCGCGGCGGAAGTTTTCGGCTGTGTCTGGGAGCCTGGACAGCATTGCCTCCTCGGCAGCCGTCGGCATTCGCACGGCGTCGTAGAAGCCCGGAATCCGAATTCGACCGTCGGGACCTTTGATCGAGGCGAGGGCCCAGGCCATCCGCCAGCCGGCGTTGGGCAACAGGTTCGCCGAGCCTGAGTGGGCGTCGCGGGAGATGGTGCTGACTGAAAGATCCACGTACAGCAGCCCGCGCGCGCCGAGACGGATGATCGGCCTGCCGGCCTCGTCGACCTGGCCCTCTTCCCAGATGGCCGCGTCCGCCTTCAGTTCAGCCAGGTGCTTTTCGGTCCATTCGGGCAGGTGCGGAGAACCGATCTCCTCCTCGCCTTCAGCCAGCCAGGTCAGCTCGCATGGGTAGCCGCCAGTGATTGCCTTCAGCGCGTCGATCGCCGCAAGACGAGCGACCAGCTCGCCCTTGTCGTCTTTGGCGCCGCGGGCGTAGACGGCGCCGTCGCGCTCGGTGAGCTCGAACGGCGGCGACTCCCAAGAGCGCGAGCGGCTCGGGCGGCTGAACGTCGTAGTGGTTGTAGAAGAGCATCGTTCGGGCTGAGCTGGAACCCGAGGCGTGGCCGAGAACGACTGGGTGTCCCCCGTCGACGCTCGTGACCTGAGTCTTGAAGCCACGTCGCGAGAGCAGTTCCGCAACCGCATCCGCGCAAGGCTCGATCGCCTCGTGCCTCGCCGACACGCTCGGCACCGCGCAGAGGGCGCTGAGCTCCCCCATCCAGTCGCGAATGTGATCGTGGATGTACTTGTCGACCGCGGCGAAGTCAAAAGACTCTTTGTGCATCCCCTCAACCTATCAGCGCCGCGTCACGACTCCGAGCAC
>WNGI01003968.1_pt1 | contig 13157 bp, 13 predicted proteins | sample 5400621 | NCBI WGS metagenome assembly WNGI01 (sample SAMN13153374, study PRJNA577476) | soil metagenome | isolation source: 20 cm soil or saprolite under Garry oak tree replicate 1 | place: USA:California | collected 2016-06-15
CGTTCCGAATCTCCCTATCTCGCAGTACTACGCGATCGCAACGGATATGCGCCAGCCGTTCTACTTCGTGTACGGCGGGTTGCAGGACAACAGCAGCTGGGGCGGGCCGAGTCAGACGCGCAACCGCCAGGGCATCACCAACGCCGACTGGATTCGAACCACAGGCGGCGACGGATTCTACGCCCAAATAGACCCGGTCGACCCGAACACCGTGTACGGCGAATCTCAGGGCGGTGACATCGTCCGCTTCGACGTTCGTACCGGCGAACAGAAGACCATAAAGCCAATCCCCGATTTTGGAGCCAAGCCGTATCGGTGGAACTGGAGCTCGCCGATGCTCATCTCGCCGTACGATCACAATACGATCTATTTCGGCGCGAACTATCTCTTCAAGAGCATCAGCCGTGGCGATGCCTGGACCCGGCTTGGTCCCGACCTCACGCGGCAGCTCAATCGCGACAGCTTGCCGGTGATGGGAAAGATCTGGCCACGCGATGCCATCGCCCGGCATCAAGGCACGGCGGACTACGGCAACATCAGCACGATCGACGAGTCTCCGCTGAAGCAAGGACTTCTGTACGTTGGAACGGATGATGGCGTGATCTCCGTTTCGCGCGATGGCGGCGCGACATGGAACAGGATCACGAAATTTCCCGGCGTCCCCGACCAGACGTACATCAGCCGAGTGGTCGCTTCACGCTTCAATGAAGGAACCGTGTACGCAACGCTCGACAATCACCGCAACAATGATTTCAAGCCGTACGTTCTGAAGAGCACCGATTACGGCGCAAAGTGGAGCGCAATCGGCGGCAATCTCCCAGCCAATGGATCGGTGCAAGTGATACGCGAGGATCTCGCCGAGCCCAACCTACTTTTCGTGGGCACGGAGTTCGGGGTGTTCTACACTGCTCTCGGAGGCGGTTCGTGGACGCAGCTCAAATACAACATTCCAACGGTGGCCGTGCACGATATCGTTGTCCACCCTCGTGAGCACGACCTGGTAATCGGCACGCATGGCCGCGGTATCTACATCGTCGACGACATCACACCGCTTGAAAAGCTGGGCGAGGCGAACCGCGTCGGCACGTATCTCTTCCCGGTAAAATCCGCGACGGAATACAACCCAAACGGCTCGATTCCCGGCGGTGTGCGTGGGGCCGGCGCTCTTGGCGATCGTGAGTACTCGGCCCCGAACCCGGCGTTCGGCGCAGTCATCACGTATTTCCTACGCGACTCGTTGCCGAAGGGCGGAGACATCACACTCGGTGTCTACGATCCGGGGGGGAACCGAGTGCGCGAGCTGACGGCGAACAAAAAACGCGGAATGCACCGTGTGACGTGGGACCTTCGGAATGCGCCGCCTTACACCGTTCGCCGTCCGGCCAATCAGGCTGGAGATCAGCCGCTCAGACAGCGGGATCCTTCGGGACCATTCGTGCTTCCGGGCCGATACACCGCGCGACTGAGTGTGAAGGGAGGATCAGGGGCTGCGACCATCTACGAGGTTCCTATTGAAGTCCGGTCCGATCCGTTGGTGCAAATGAGCGACGCAGATTACCGCTCTCTCTATGACATGCGCCTGAGTACGGGTCGGCTTCAGGCGACGGTGCAGGCCGCGGTTCGAACGGCCGAACAGCTGAAAGAACAGGTCACCGATGTGAAGACGGCGCTCAAGAGCAACACTGCTCCGGACAGTGTCTCGAAGCAGGCGGACGCCATCGATAGTGAGATCTCGGACATCTTGAAAAAACTACGCGGAGATCCCGAGGGCGAGCCGGTCAGCGACGACAAGAGAGTAGAGAATCCCTCGATTCAGGAACGCGTGAACAACATCGCTGAAGAGATCGGAAACGTCACCTCGCAGCCGACCGAGCTTCAACGCCGGACACTGACACTCGCATCATCGGATCTCCAGCGTGAGGTTGGAAGAATCAATGCGCTACTGCAGCGCCGTATTCCTGTGCTCAATGCGGGTCTCGATGCTGCCAAAATCCCGTGGACGATCGGACGGCCGGTCGAGTTCACGAAATGAGCTTCGTGGCATGAACCGCAGGGAGTGGAGGGTGATCGCGTAGCAATGTCAGACTTGATGAAGGATTACTTCACGAGGTTGTTCCAGCACGTCGAATGGGCCGACGCAAGAGTTCTGGAGAGCCTCAGGTCAGCTCAACACCCGCAGAAGAGAGGCGTGGAGCTGTACTCACACATTCTTGGATCGGAGCACGTGTGGCTTTCCCGTATCAATGGGACAACCCGGCGGGTCGACGTGTGGCCGGTGCTGACGCTCGACGAATGTGAGAGGCTTGGCAAAGAAAACATCACCGCCTTCAGAGACCTGGTCTCACGCCTGACTCCGGATTTGCTCGAGAAATCCATCACTTACCGGAATAGCGCTGGCGATCAATTCACGTCGACTGTTGAAGACATGCTGACGCACGTCGCGATGCATGGCTCATATCATCGCGGCCAGATCGCGGCAGCGCTTCGGGCCGGTGGCGACACCCCCAGCCCGACCGACTACATCGCCTTTGTGCGCGGGGCGCCAGCCGCGACGCGCCACCAATAGGAGTGGCGGGGCTCAGTCGGAGTCCAGTCCCGGCTCGATCTCCAATCCTCCGCTTCCAGCCGATCCGAATTTCGGAGCCGTAAAAAACTTCCCACTAGTCGTGCGAGGTGGGTTTGGCTCAGCGTGGCGATCCACCGTTTCGTCCGACGGATCTTCTTTCTTGCTCTTGCCGCCTTCGTTCGCTGCGGCGTCTGCCGCCAATTCATCGCTGTCAGCGGGGATATCACCCTTCTTCTCTTCGCGGTTGCTGTCGGTCATCGGTCGGCCTTGTCCATTGGAGTTACTTCACTCAAGGCAGCATAGGTTATGCCTTTTTCCGAGAAGATCGGGCGCGGCAGCCAGCTCATCCGGCTGCCAGCCTAGGCTATCTTCGGCTTCTCGCCTTGCGGCGTCTCGCGAGCGACCGTCGGAAATGCCCCGGCGGGGTGAGGCACCGCCGGCAGTTCCAGGTATTGCCGGGCGCGGTCGAGAGCGTCGTCGAGGTTGCCGAAGAGATTCTCCTCGCCGAGCTCGACCAGCATATCCGAGCGCACCAGAGCGAACATGGGCTGAGCATGCACGTCGGCGAGCAGAAGCAGGGTGCCGTCGTGCTTGCAGCTGCGAGCGAGCTCGTGCAGGGCGTGCAGTCCGGTCGAGTCGATGGCTGGAACATCGCGCATGCGAATGATGAGGACCCTGGGCTTCTTCGCTATCTGACCAAGCGTGTCCTTGAATTGCTCCGCCGCTCCAAAGAAGAAAGGACCGTTGATCTCGAACACCTCCACACCTCGCGGAACCTCGCGTCTGCGCACTGAGTTCGGATCGTCATCCTCATCATTGTCTCCATCGACCAACTCGCGCGTGACGATGCTGATGTTGGTTACCTCGGCCATGCGCCTCATGAACAGAAATGCGGCGAGCACCATTCCGACCTCTATCGCCACGGTGAGGTCCACCAGCACAGTCAGCGAAAATGTCGTAAGGAGAACCGCTACATCACTCTTTGGTGCCGTCAGCTCGCTCCGAAAAGTCCTCCACTCGCTCATGTGGTACGAAACCACGACGAGAATAGCGGCAAGCGTAGCGAGGGGAATCAGGGCGGCCCACCGTCCGAAAAACAACGTTATGAGAAGGAGCGTGAGCGCGTGCACCATTCCAGCGACCGGAGTACGGCCGCCGTTCTTGACGTTTGTCGCTGTGCGCGCGATCGCTCCCGTTGCCGGCATGCCGCCGAACATGGGGGCGACGATATTCGCCACTCCCTGAGCGATCAGCTCCATATTCGATCTGTGCCGTCCACCGATCATTCCGTCGGCAACAACGGCTGAAAGCAGCGATTCGACTGCGGCCAGAAGTGCGATCGTGAACGCCGGCGCGACGAGGGCAGTGACCTGTGCAAGCGAGACGTGCGGGACGATGGGATGCGGAAGGCTGGCGCTGATCGCCCCAAACCGGGTTCCTATGGTCTCCACAGGTATGTTGAACAGCCGAACCGCGAGCGTGGTCGCGATGAGCGCTACGAACGGACTCGGAATGCGATGACTGAGCCTCGGCCACAAAATCATTATCAACAGAGCGATGAGCGACACGGCGAGCGCTCGCGCATTGATCGAATCCAGGTGCGACGCGATAGCCAGCCATTTGGGGATGAACTCGACCGGTAGATCTCCCATGCGTAAGCCGAGAAAATCCTTCACCTGGCTCGAGAAAATGATCACTGCAATTCCGCTGGTGAATCCGACGACGACTGGATGCGGAATGAACTTGATCGCGCTGCCGAGCTTGGCGACGCCGAGTATCACGAGGATCACGCCGGCCATGATAGTGGCCACGACGAGGCCATCTATTCCGTATTTCTGGACAATTCCATAGACGATGACGACGAACGCCCCGGTCGGCCCTCCGATCTGAACCCGCGAACCACCGAGTGCGGAGATCAGGAATCCAGCGATGATGGCGGTATAAAGCCCGCGGTCCGGCGTGACGCCGCTCGCGATTGCGAAAGCAATTGCTAGTGGAAGAGCCACTACGCCGACGATCACGCCGGCAGCGAGATCGGATCTGAACTGGGAACGGCTGTACGACTTGAGCGTCGTGATCGATTTCGGGACGAACAAGACCGATTGACCCCTGGAGAGATATGACCGGGAATGGCCTGTAGCGGGTACTAACTTAACATTTGCGGGCGCGGCTACGCCCCAATAGTATCCGGTTGTGGATCTCCTCTTCTCCTACCTTCGTAAATACCGCGGGCTAATCCTTCTCGCGCTCGTGCTGGCGGCAACCAACCAGATCTTCTCGTTGCTGGATCCGCTCATCTTCCGGCACGTAATCGACGACTACGCGACGCGCTTCCGCGAATACAAGACGTCGACGTTCATCAAAGGCGCGGGAACGCTGCTGCTCATGGCAATGGGTGTCGCCTTCGTGTCGCGCGTCGCCAAGAACTTCCAGGACTACTACGTCAACGTGATCGTTCAGAGAGTCGGCGCCGAGATGTATTCGGATGGCATCAGACACTCCCTGGAGCTGCCTTACTCTGTCTTCGAGGATCAGCGCAGCGGCGAGACACTCGGCAAACTCCAGAAAGTGCGGTCCGACGTCGAAAAGTTCATCTCCCTGTCGATCAATCTCATCTTTACGACGCTGGTCGGCGTCGTGTTCGTTGTCTTCTACGCCTTCTCGGTGAACTGGATCATCGTGCCGGCGTTTCTGGCGACGGTCCCCTTGCTCGGCATACTGAGCTGGACGTTGAGCGGGCGCGTGAAAACCATTCAGAAGGTGATCGTGGCCGAGACGACGGCGCTGGCCGGGTCGACCACCGAATCGCTGCGCAACATCGAGCTCGTGAAAAGCCTCGGCCTCGCCGATCAGGAAGTCGTGCGACTCAACGCGACGACGGAGAAGATTCTCAAGCTCGAGCTGAAGAAGGTGAAGTACATCCGGAGCCTGAGCTTCATCCAGGGCACTTCGGTCAATCTCCTGCGGACGTGCATCCTGTTCATGATGCTCTACCTGATCTTCACGCAGAAGATCACGGTCGGACAGTTCTTCTCACTCCTGTTCTACTCGTTCTTCATCTTCGGTCCGATGCAGGAGCTGGGCAACATCATCAACGTCTACCGCGAAACCGAGGTATCACTCGGCAACTTCCGAAAGATTCTGGAAACTCCAAAGGATCCAAAGCCCGCATCTCCTGTCTCGGTGAGCGATGTCCGCAAGCTGGAATTCGTGGACGTTGGCTTCATGCACCAGAGCGCCAATACCCCGGCGCTCACCGATATCTCATTCGAGGTGAATCGCGGCGAGACGATCGCGTTCGTAGGTCCGTCCGGCGCCGGCAAAACGACGCTGGTAAAGCTGCTGGTCGGTCTGTATCAGCCCAAACAGGGGCAGATTCTCTACAATGGAGTAGATAGCACCGAGATCGATCTCGACCGGCTGCGCGAGCGTATCGGTCTCGTCACCCAGGATGCGCAGCTCTTCTCGGGAACGATTCGCGAGAATCTGAAATTCGTGAACCCGCACGCCACCGATGAGGAGTGCCTCGACGTCCTCCACAAGTCGGCGGCGAACGCCCTCCTGGCTCGAGCCGACAAAGGTCTCGATACGCTTATCGGCGAGGGGGGCGTCAAGGTTTCGGGCGGTGAGAAGCAGCGGCTCTCGATCGCCCGCGCGTTGCTTCGCAATCCGCATCTGCTGGTGTTCGACGAAGCGACCTCATCGCTGGACTCGCTTACCGAAGAAGAGATCAGTCGCACGATGCGGGAGGTTGCCACTTCGCGCGAGGTGATCACCATCCTCATCGCGCACCGGTTGTCGACAGTGATGCACGCTGATCGCATCTACGTCCTCGAGCGTGGCAAGATTGTCGAGGTCGGGCAGCACGAGGATCTTCTGGAAAGAACCGGCCTCTACTACGCGATGTGGCGCCAGCAGGTTGGCGAGCGGCGCGCGACTCCGCAGCTACCCCCAGCCAGACCTGCTCAGCTCACGTCGGCCTGACACCGATACCCATACCACGGACCCAACGCCTTATGGCAGACGACGACTCCGGCAAACTGAAAAAGGGAAACTTCATGCAGGCGCAGGAATCGATTCGCACGGAGGCAGAGCGCCTGATGGCAAGGCGCGATCTTCCACCTGAAGTGAAGGCAGGTCTCAACCGCATCATCGCCCTCACCCGCGGCAAGTTTGATCTCGGCGGGGATATAGAGTAGCGGGAAGCGGGAAGAGGGAAGCGGGAAGCGTCAGTGGCACAGATGTGAGGTTCCCAGTACTCCCGCTTCCCGCTTCCCGCAGTTCCAACCTCATGGGGCCCACCGGCGTCTTATTCCTGGCTGAAATGAAGACGAGCGCGGTGGTATCGGACACTATCGGACCTATCCCGTCCACGATCGGTGAAGAGAAGGCTGCAGCGCTGGATTCCATTCGTCGCGCGCAGTCAGGGGACGTCGATGCCTTCGAGCAGCTCTATCGAGAGCACGCTGGAAGGATCTACGCGCTCTGTCTGCGGCTCAAGGCTGGAGACAGCTCCGACGCAACCGAGCTGATGCAGGATGTTTTCGTCCGGGCGTGGCGGAGGCTCTCGACGTTTCGTGGAGACTGCGCGTTCTATTCGTGGCTCCACCGGCTGGCCGTGAATACGATGCTCGAGAACGCGAGGAGCGATAACAGGAGAACCGCGAGAGTGCTGCCGATCGAAGATACGTCGCACCTGGCCGGTGCGGCGCGGTCGAGCGGCATTGACTTGAAGATGGACCTGGAGGACGCAATCGCCTCGTTGCCGAAGGGAGCGAGACTCGCGTTCGTGTTGCACGACATCGAGGGATACCAGCACCAGGAGATCGCGGAACAACTGAGCGTCTCCGTCGGAACGATCAAGGCGCAGCTGCACCGTGCGCGCAGGCTTTTGAGAGAGAGGTTGGAGAGATGACACACGAAGTCATCAGACATCTGTTAGACGACTACGTCACTGGCGAGCTGACAGAAGAGGCACGTAGGCCGGTGGCTGATCATCTCGCCGCGTGCGAGATCTGTAGCGCGGAAGTCGAGAGCCTGAAAGGGATCCTCGCGCGCGCGGCGGATCTGCCGAGATCCATTGATCCGCCGGCTGGGGCCTGGCCGAACATCCGCGCCGCGATCGAGCGCGATAAGGAGGCGGTCACCGCAGACCATAGAACATCAGAGAATTTTTGGCGGCGACCGTACGTGCTGGCGGCCGCGGTGGTTCTGGCTGCGGTCCTGTCCTCGGGTGGAACGGCGCTCTACCTCAATTCTCGAGGCACGGGTTCCCCGCCCGTTACCGCGACCAATACCGGGAACGGAACTACACCGGCCACGTTCGTCGCCTTCACGATCGAGGAGAACAACTATTTGCGAAATGTCGCGGTTCTGCAGGATCTCCTGGATCAGCAGGAGGCATCACTGGCCCCGGAAACGGTCGCACAGCTAAAGGCGAGTCTCCGCACGATAGACGAGGCGATTCTCGAAGCCCGAAGCGCGCTCGCGCGCGACCCGGCGAACAAGATGCTGATCGAAATGCTGTCGGGAACGTATCGACAGAAGATGGATTTGATGCGCCGGACGGCGGAGATGACGCGTGGAAGCTGACGCGCGGGCAGCACGCGATTGTGCCCGAGGGTGGGCCACTCTGAGCCGCGCCTGCATCATAGGCGCAGCCGCGATTGCGTTTGCCTCGTCGCCGGTCATCGCCCAGAAAAAGGTCGAGCGCAAGATTCCGCTCGGAATGGAAGGCGCGCTCCGCATCGTCAACATGGTCGGCAGCGTCGTCGTGCACGGGTGGGGCAAGGACACCGTCATGGTGCGAGGCACGCTCGGCGCAGGCGATAACTTCTACATGGGCGGTGGTTATACCGGCGCCAAGATGTTCGTGGAAGCGGTGAACGATCGGGATCCCAAGCCCGCGCGACTCGAGGTCTGGGTACCGGCGGGAGTTCGGCTGTGGGTGAAAACCGCCGCCGCAAATATCGATGTCAGTGGGGTGAATGGCGGGCTCGATTTATACGTTGTGAGCGGAACGATCGATGTCACCGGGAATCCGCACGAGCTGAATGCAGAAGCGATCGACGGCGATATTCACATCACGGGCTCACCACCCTGGGTCAGAGCCAAGAGTGCCACAGGAACAATCGTCTTCCATGGCGCGAGCTCGGATGCGGCATTTTCGACCGTGAGCGGAGCAGTGAAAGTCGATGGTGGAGTCTTCGAGCGCACCAAGATCGAAACTGTGACCGGAAACATCAACTTCTCGGGCCGGCTGGACAGAAGCGGCGCGTTCGATTTCGATACACACAGCGGGACCATTGATATAGCAATTCCGGACAAGACGGCCGCGTCATTTTCGGTGGTGACAATCGCTGGAGGTATCACCAACAATGTTTCGAACAACAATCCGATACCCGGCCGGTTCGGCCGCGGAGCGGAACTGACGATGGATACGAGTGGCGGTGGGGCAAAGGTGTCGGTGCGAACCTTCAAGGGTCCAGTAACCTTGAGGAGAACGAATTGAAGTCGTTTTAAACTCTGAAGCGCGGAGCGGCATCGTAGAAGCGCTGACGAGTTCGAAGCGGTCGACAAGCTTCGAACGTCGGCAAAACTTCTTCAGGAGATTGCCATGAAACGCACACTGCTTCGCTCCTTTGCGCTCGTCACTGCGCTAACGCTCACGGCCTTCGGTACGGCCCTGGCCGGACCACCGTGGATCGCGATCGAGTACCCCGCCAATCCCTTCGATCGCACTTCGCGCGATGCCTTTCTGACGGTGCGTACCTACCATCACGGCGACCTGATGGCAAAGACGGTGACGGGAACGGCCGAAGGAGTGGTGAACGGAAAGCGACAGAGCATGCCGCTCGACATCCGTCCCGGGTCTCAGGCCGGAATGTACGTCGTGCGCTGGCAGCGTCCGGCAGTCGGCAGATGGGTGCTTGTCATCAACAGTGGGATGCAGGGCGTGACCGATGCAACCGCAGTTGTTGATATCAGTCCGACTGGGAGTGTCGCCAGTGTTACGGTTCCAACGCGCGCAATTGGAAATGGATGGATCTCGCCACGGCCGGTGGCGGCAGCCGAGATCGATGGACTGTTACAGGGGCGGGCGCTGGCTAGCGCTGGTACGCAGTACAACGCGAACCGCTAGCGTTCAACAAACAGGAAGGCCTGACGACCCGTCAGGCCTTCCGCTACTATCCTCTGCTTCCGATCCGGCCTCTGCCCGTTCTCTACTGTCCTCTGAGATTGTTGAGATTCCGCTGAAGCTCCGCGGTTCTCTTTGCGGAATAGTCGGCCAGACAACGCGCACGCGCTCTCGCCCACAGCTTTCCGTTCTCGCTCGGGTTCTGTCCGGTACAATCACTATCGCGCTGGTTGATCCAGTCCCGCTGGGATTGCTGGAATCGATCCTGGAGCTCGGACCCCCCAGATTTCCCTGCCTGGGCTATCAGCTCCTGGTAGGTGCTATTCAGATCGGCATCGTTCGCAGCTATCGAGCGGTTCAGGCAGGAGCGTTGATTGACCGCCGAGGGCGAGTCGCACGGATCGCGAGGAGACCTCTGCGAATCGCGAGGAGACCTCTGCGAGCCGGACGCGGGCGAGAGATCGATTGAGACGTTAGTTGGCGCCGGGGCGTCACTAGCCGTTGTCGGAACCGGTATTCTCGGGGTTGACGTTAAAGTCTCGCTTCCGTTGGGGGATAATCGCGGAATGACCTTTGTATCTGACGGCCGATTCTGAGCTGTCGTCGCGCTAACGGGAACGGTCCCACCGCCGCTTGTTCTCACGGTATTGAGGCTATTGTCCAGCGCGGAAGCTGCTGCCGTGTTCTTGTTCGCCTCGGCGAGATCGTGCATCAGCATCGTATCCTGCCCGACGCTGGCGACATCCTTGGCTTTCGGATCCTTGCGGCAGCCGAGACCGCCTGCCAACAGGGCAAGGCAGATTACGGCTGAGAGTCGGGGAATCACTTTCATACGTTCGCCCAGAGGGAGAATCATCTTAGCTATTCGGGCAGACGGCATGCCATCTTTGGGACGGGCTGCCACGAAAGAGATGCAGTTGACGCGCCATCGATGCAGATTTCCAGGTCAGTAAACACGCGACGCCAGGGATGGAAGATGGATAGAGAACTGCCAGAGCTCAACACCGTCATTAGAACGTTCGCCAATGAAGGCGAAGCGCATATCGCACAGGCAGTGCTCGACGCCAACGGGATCGACTCCAATCTCATTCGCGACGACGCCGGCGGGATGATGCCATGGCTCCAATGGCTCCATCCGATTCGGCTGGTAGTGCGGGAAGCAGACAGCATTGAGGCAGTGGAACTCCTGGATACGCCGCCGGGACCCTCGCTCATTCCGTAAAGTCTAGCCCGCCCACGAGCCAGGAACATTAGCTTACGCGCCATGTTTTCAATCTTCCTTCTTCGAAATAAGCTGCACACGCGCCCACCGTTGATGTATGGGCTCAGCCTTCTGGTGTTTACCGGCGGCTTTGTTCCACTCCACGCCCAAACAACGCCACGGCCGGCCGACGATGTGTATCTCGCTCGGGCAAAACGGATTCTCAGCGAGACTCCGCTCATAGATGGACACAACGATCTGCCCTGGCGAATTCGCGAAGATTCGATAGCCCGCGGAAATGTCGATGCCTACGATCTCCGCAAGCGTACTCCAGGTCACACGGATCTCGATCGACTCAAGAAAGGGATGATCGGAGCACAGTTCTGGTCCGTTTACACGCCCGGCGAATACCGCGACTCCGGATATGCGAGGGTTCAGCTCGAGCAGATCGACATCGCGCGCAGATTCATAGCGAAATACCCGGACCGACTCGCGCTCGCCCTCAGCGCCAACGACATCCGCCGAGACTTCAAGCAGGGCAAGATCGGCTCCCTCCTCGGACTGGAGGGCGGTCATGCCATCGAGAACTCACTCGGTGCGTTGCGCGCGTACTACGACCTCGGCGTCCGCTACATGACGCTTACGCACAACGTGACGCTCGATTGGGCCGACGCCGCTCTCGACTCTGCGAAGCACAAGGGGCTGACTCCGTTCGGCGACAGCGTCGTGCGCGAGATGAACAGACTCGGCATGCTCGTGGATCTGTCGCACGTCTCTCCGGGAACGATGAGTGCGGCGCTCAATGTGAGTCGGGCGCCGGTGATTTTCTCTCATTCGGGAGCACGCGCTCTCGTCGACGTTCCGCGCAACGTGCCGGACTCGATCCTTCGCCGAGTGACGACGAACGGGGGAATCGTGATGGTTCCATTCGTCACCGGTTTTGTGTCGCCCGCGGTCCTGCTTTACGATCAGTCCACCCGTCCGGTGATGAAGGACCTACAGACGAAGTACGGCAACGACACGGCTGGAATCACCCGCGAAATAAAACAGTGGCGGGCGGCGCATCCCGAGCCGCGCGCAACTCTCTCACAGGTGGCCGATCAGATCGAGTACGTGCGCAAAGTCGCGGGCGTCGATCACGTCGGCATCGGAAGCGATTTCGATGGCATAACCGAAGTGGTACAGGGGCTCGAGGATGTCTCGACCTTCCCCGCGCTGTTCGCGGAGCTGGCGAGACGAGGCTGGTCGGACAACGATTTGCGTAAGCTAGCTGGAGAGAATCTCCTGAGAGTCTTCGCCGAGGCCGAGGCCGTCTCAAAAAGGATTCAGAGACAGGGTCGATGACCGAACCGCAGCGGGCGGTAGCGTAGTTCTTAGTAGGTCTTTCTGTTCAGCTCGAACTCTCGGCGTGCGCCGCTACCCCGCCCGACCTGAGAAAATCCCCGAATTCATCGGGCAATTCACTTTCGCGAATCGCGCGTGCGGCTTCGTCGATGTCGTACGCCACGCGAACGAACTCGACGCGTATTGCCGATCCCTCGGTCGTCAGCAACACGTAGCACGCGCGCGGGTCTCCGTCCTTGGGACGACCAACGCTTCCAGCATTGATGAACTGAACTCCGCCAACCAAACGCTGCCACGGTTTATGGGTATGCCCGAAGCATATGGCATCCTCGGGCCGTGAACCGATATCCTTTGCCATCTTCTCGAGAAAAGCATCCGACCTGTCCTCCGTCACGTAGACCGTGTTCAGGGTCTGATTGCCGTGCACGAGTGTGATTGTCGGGCCCGACACGTGGCCGCCGAACGGGCGAATGTCGAGGCGGAAGGGAAGGCTCCCCAGATATTTCTTCGTCTCCAGCGTGACGTGCGAACGGGTCCACTCGAATGAGAGATGAGATAGCTCTTCGTCGTGCGGAGTGTCGGCTCTGCATCCGCAGTGCTTGTAATCGGTCGCGACGGTCGAATCGTAATTGCCCGAAATACCGGGAATCGCCCGCTCGCGGAGCAGATCCACCACCTCGTTCGGCCAGGGGGCGTAGCCGGTGAGATCACCGAGATGGTAGATCGCATCCACGTTCGCCCGCTCGTCAATGTCGGTGAGGACGGCCTGCAACGCGGGAAGATTCGCGTGAATGTCGGAGATCAGTGCGAGTCGCTTCATTGCCGGGCCCGGGCAGCTGCACCGACGCGACGTGTCATAACCACGGCCGTGTCGGGACACGCTCCCTGGAATTCCGCGGAGGCTTTCA
>WNGI01003970.1_pt1 | contig 13153 bp, 13 predicted proteins | sample 5400621 | NCBI WGS metagenome assembly WNGI01 (sample SAMN13153374, study PRJNA577476) | soil metagenome | isolation source: 20 cm soil or saprolite under Garry oak tree replicate 1 | place: USA:California | collected 2016-06-15
ACCAGCTCAGGCACGACTTTCGTCACGGGGACATTTGCAGGCACGGAGATCGTCTTAGAGCCGTCCTGATAGTGGACCATGAGCGTGGTGCCGCTGCCTTTCTGCACCGTGCCGTTCGTCATGCGTGAGTGCGATACAGCAGGGCGAGTGACGGAGCCATTGGTCATTCTGTTGTGAGTAGTTGTACCCGGCGGGTCTGTCAGAACACTGCCTTCTGCAGCTCCACTCAGTTCCGCTGGAAATATGATGATCTGCTTCGCCACTTCTTTTCCATCCGCCTGCTCCGTCGACGCAACGCCGACATAAGACCAGGACGTGACATGACTCAAATCCGATGGAATCTGCTTATAGGTTGTGAGGGGCTGTTTGACATCAACGTGGACCACGCCTGAAGGTGTCTGAACGTCGAGTGAGCTGCCTGTAAATGACTGGACTTTCCCAATAACTCCGGAAATTGGAGTGGCAGTTTTCACCTGGGCCCAGACTGTATTCGGAGTTGCCTGCGCGGCCAGCAGCAAACAGAATAATGCGAGGTACAGCGACCGGTGCTTCATTAAAAAACCCTTCCGATCACGCGTGCCACGGACTTTCTCCGTGTACGAAATGTTTTCGAGGATCATCGTGAGTGAGTTCTCCTTAGAGAATTTGGTTTGGCCATGCGTCGCACATTTTGAATGGGCTCGCATGCGTTACACAGTTGCGAGTAAGCCAGAAGGGTGGAAGCGAAACAATTGGACGATGGTATCGGCGACACTTTCGTATCAGTCGGTGACCGGAGACTTCGACATCAGTAGACCGATACCAAAGCACAATAGACGCTCTCTCAAGAGTGGCGCATCCTCGGGTCGTGGACTGCCGCCAAGACAGGACCTGAACGGAGACTCTACCGACCACTCACTGATTCATCGCGATAAAAAAGGAGATGCGCAATGGCATACGTTACAGTCGGAAAGGAAAATTCAAGCAACATCGAGCTTTACTACGAAGACCATGGCTCGGGCAAACCGGTCGTGCTAATACACGGATACCCACTGAGCGGCGCGTCTTGGCAGAAGCAGGTACCGGTCCTGCTACATGCGGGTTACCGCGTCATCACTTACGACCGCAGAGGCTTCGGAAAGTCCAGCCAGCCGAGCACAGGCTACAATTACCACACGTTCGCGGAGGACCTTCGTACATTAATCACCCACCTCAAGCTCCATGATTTCAGCCTGGTCGGTTTCTCGATGGGAGGAGGCGAGGTGGCACGCTACCTGGGAAAATACGGTTCAAATGATGTGAGCAAAGCCGTGATCATCTCGGGTGTGCCCCCGTTCCTGCTCAAGACGGGCGACAACCCGGAGGGTATGGATGGCAGCGTCTTTGCTGGGATCGAGAGAGCGGTGGCCGCTGACCGTTATGCGTTCTTCACCGAGTTCTTCAAGAATTTCTACAACACCGACATCTTCCTGGGGAAGCGCGTGAGCGAACAAGCCGTACAGGCTAGCTGGAACGTCGGTGCTGGTGCCTCTGCCACCGCCAGCCTGGCGTCTGTCGCTGCGTGGCACGAAGACTTCCGCGAGGATCTGGCCCGTATCGATGCACCCACGCTTGTGATTCACGGAGATGCCGACCGCATCCTTCCCATCACCGCTACGGGACTCCGCACCGCCGAGCTCATCAAAGGCGCGCGCCAGCTCGTCGTGAAGGACGGCCCACACTGCATCACGTGGACACACGCGGAAGAAGTAAACGCCGCATTGGTGAGCTTCTTTGGCGAGATGGCCGAAAAGTCGCGAAAGCAGGTTGCCTAAACACTTCGCCCTCAGGGCAAGAATCTTCGGAGCGGCAGCGGGCGACATTTTATTTCCGTCAGACAAGCGATCTTTACCTGGGCCCGGGATTCACTCAAGTGTTCGCAAGATTGGCGCCGACTTTTATGCCCGAGACCTACAAGAGGGCGCCTTATATGCCGCTTCGCGAGACACGCACGTGCTGGCGTTGGCGCGGACCGACACCAAAGTATTATGGACATCGCCGCCTAGAGTGGCGCATATTCTTGTCATGGACTGCCGCCAAGCAAGGACCTAGCGAAGAACGAGGTCAGCCGCGTCAATCGGGTTCCCGAGTTGATACCGACGGTATTCCTTGAGCGACATTTGGCAAATAACTGGCTCACAATTGAGCTTGCAAAGGTCTAGATCAAAGGAAGGCCCTGCTTATGGCGGACTTTTCGCATGAAATCAGCGTGGACGATGCCATTGGAGCAGCGACTTCAACCCAATCTCCTTCAGCGCAAGCCCTATCCAGAGTAGAACCTCCGCAGAACGAATCCGGTCTGTTTTCCGGTGAGTCTGTACTCAACATTCTGAAGTTGATTTTTGCCGGAGCCCCGTTGCCCGAAGTTCTGACGATCATTGCTCGGTTGGTTGAAGCACAAGGCAAAGGAATGTATTGCACTATCTGGCTTCTCGATAGAGAAGGAAAGTATGTTCGCTGCGCGACGGCGCCAAGTTTACCTGGATTTATTGCCCATTGGGACCGCACGCCCGTTGGCCCGGATGGCGCGTGCTGTGGCACCGCTGTCTACCGCAGAGAGCCGGTCTATGTGACCGACATTCGCAGCGATCCGCTCTGGGACAGCTACCGTCACTTGGTTGAGCCATACGGCGTCCGCGCAGTCTGGGCGCGACCTCTCTTTTCGAGTGAAGGCAAAGCTCTCGGCACTTTCGCTATTCTTTACCGTGAAGTGGGTAGCCCTAGCGCCACCGACCTGCAGTTGATAGAGAATGCCAGCCACATTGTAGGAATCGCAATTGAGCGCCACATAAATGAGGAAGAATTGCGGCGCAGCGAAGCATTTCTCGCAGAGGCCCAACGCCTCAGCTTAACCGGCAGCTTTTCCTGGCGACTGGACACGGACGAAATCACGTTTTCGGAGGAGCTCTATCGCATCTTCGAGTTTGACTACGATGCGCCTGTGACGCTTGAGCAGATTGTTGGTCGACTCCACCCGGAAGATATCCCCTTGTTGTCTGAGAAGATGGATTTGGCGCGAAGGAACATTAACGACCACGATTACGCAATCAGGCTACGGATGCCAGACGGCCGGGTCAAGTACTTGCGTACGAAGTCTTACGGGATCCGCGACCGAGACGGGCGGCTGGAACATGTCGGCGCGATTCAAGACGCGACGGAACACCGGCTCTCGGAAGAGGCGCTCGCCAAGGTAAGTTCGGAACTCGCGCACGTGGCAAGGGTCACGAGCCTTGGAGCGTTGGCGGCGTCGATCGCGCACGAAGTCAGCCAGCCGCTGTCGGGCATTATCACCAACGCCTGCACCTGTCTGCGGATGCTGGCCGCCGATCCTCCAAACGTCGACGGTGCGCGCGAAACCGTGCGGCGAACCATTCGCGATGGCAACCGTGCCTCTGAGGTGATCACGCGATTGCGCGCGCTTTTCAGTAAGAAGGAGGCCACGATTGAATCGGTGGACCTGAATGAGGCTACACGAGAGGTGATTGCCTTGTCGTTGAGTGAACTTCAGAGAAACCGGGTGATTCTGCGGACTGAACTTGCCAGCGACCTCCCGGTTGTGAAGGGCGATCGAGTGCAGCTTCAGCAGGTCGTCCTGAACCTGCTCCGGAACGCATCAGATGCCATGAGCGCCGTCAATGATCGTCCGAGACACATGGTGATCACAACCGAACGGGAAGAGGGGGATCGTGTGCGACTGACCGTGCAAGATGCGGGAGTGGGTTTGGACCCCCAAGCTATGGACAGACTTTTCGAAGCATTCTACACAACTAAGAATGACGGTATGGGGATGGGACTATCCATAAGTCGCTCCATTATTGAGAGACATCATGGCCGTCTATGGGCAGCACCGAATGATGGTCCCGGAGCTACGTTTTCATTTTCTATTCCTTGCGCTCCGGCGAGTGTGACGAGCGCCGGTCGAAGGCCTATCGGCAAGGATGTAAAGCCTATCATGAGGAATCCGTGATGGTCAGGCGTTCGCTAGTATCGGTGGTTGATGACGACGAGTCCGTGCGCGAGTCGCTACCCGACTTGCTGCGCGAGTTGGGCTTTGCGGCCCATGCGTTCTCGTCGGCGGAAGAGTTCCTCACGTCTGATTACGTCGCCCAGACTAATTGTCTGATCCTGGACATCGCCATGCCTGGCATGACGGGACACGATCTCCAACGGGAATTGAAGCTTCGCCGGCAAGAGATTCCGATCGTCTTCATCACCGCTCACAGAGATGAGACCGTCCGCCCGCGAGTGCTCGAACAAGGCGCCGTGGAGTGCCTGTTCAAACCTTTCAGCGAGCGGGCCCTGGTTGAGGCGCTCAACGCCGCGCTTCGGGTGAGCTGATATTCGAGCGAGCTGGGAGATCAACATGAGTTCAGCGAGCGCACCTAGCCAATCAAAGGCATCACCCAAGTCGCACGCCACGCCCATAGTGTTCGTTGTTGACGATGACATCTCAGTCCGCGAATCGCTGGAGTTGCTCATTCGATCCGAGGGTTGGCAGCCTGAAACATTCGCCTCCGCACAGGAATTCCTTGCCCATCCACGCAAGCTTGCTCCGAGCTGCCTCGTATTGGACGTTTCTCTTCCGGGCCTTAACGGGCTCGATCTGCAGAAGCGCGTCGCTGTCGAACGAATTGAGATGCCAATTATATTCATCACAGGCCACGGCAATGTGCCCATGACGGTGCAGGCTATGAAGGCGGGCGCTGTCGAGTTCTTGACGAAGCCATTCAGTGATGATGTGCTGTTGAGCGCGATCCGCAACGCCATTGAGCGCAGCCTGACTGCGCTTGGGCATGAAGCGGAGATGCGGGCGCTCCGCGACCGCTACGCGTCACTCACGCGTCGCGAACGGGAAGTCATGGCGTTGGTGGCCTCCGGTCTGTTAAATAAACAAGTCGGTGGGGAGCTCGGCATTAGCGAGATCACGGTCAAGGCACATCGAGGCCAGGCGATGCAGAAAATGAAGGCCGACTCGCTCGCCGACTTGGTGAAAATGGCTGCGAGACTCGGCCTCGCATCTGCGCTGAAAGGCTGATACCTCACCACCCTGGATGGTGGTACGCTGCCGGCATGAGAGGACTAGAGGCCCAGATCACTCAATCCTGGATGGTCTTCGGGACGGTGCCCGAGAGGCCAGTGATATTTGCGATCAGATTCCAAAATGGGAAGGTCGTTGATTGACGCAAACCGCAAGGCCATGAGCCCGTCGTCGTTGAACTCCCAGTTCTCGTTTCCATACGAGCGATACCAGTGACTGGAGTCGTCGTGCCACTCGTAAGCGAAGCGTACCGCGATCCGGTTCTCGCCGAACGCCCAGAGTTCTTTGATGAGCCTGTAGTCCAACTCCTTGATCCACTTGCGAGTGAGGAATGCAACGATTTCGTTTCGTCCGTTGATAAACTCCGATCGGTTCCTCCATCTTGAATCGATCGCGTAAGCCAGAGCTACTTTCGCCGGGTCGCGAGTGTTCCAGCCATCTTCGGCGAGACGCACCTTTTGAATCGCACTCTCACGTGAGAACGGAGGCAAAGGGGGACGGGTTGTCATCGTTGTAGTTGCCATGATTTCTTCTCCTTGGACTGATTCGTTCGGCATATCCATAAACCCACGCACTCGCGTGGCGATCTCGTAGGCGGCCGTGTCGAGGGAGAAATGGCCGCCATCGACAATGTGAACCTGCGCTGAGGGCACTAATATCAGAACGTTGTGGCTCCGCTTCCATCTGTTCGCCCGAATATTTTTTGTGCGCTTGTAAGGCAGCCGTCATCCCCACACTTTCCGGTTCGCCCCAATGGGACTGCCTGCGTGTCAGCAAGAGATAAATGACAGTCAGCAGCATTACCATGAGAGCATCGACAAAGAACCAGCCATATCCCAACACGAAAATGTGGCTGAGAATTACGGCAGTCATCCACACAACAATCAATCCGGCTCCCAATCTGGCTGTCTTCGGAATCAGGAGCAGAACCGCCACCACCGTCTCAAACGCCCCTGACCCTAACCGGAATACCGGCTGAGATACCAACCCGTGGACCGCTTGCGACATCTGCGTGAACAGGGCCACGGAATCGGTCACCCCTGCAAACTTGAGAAAGATGGCGGCATACAGAAGGTTCACGGACACCAACAGACGAATTGCCAGCAGTGCGAGTCTTTTGCCCATAAAATCTTGCCCCCTTGACCACCTCGAACAGGCCAATGCTTCGCGAATAGTAGTACTCATTTCTGCCTCCTCATGAACTGACCCATAAGCGCCGCAATCTCATCTGCTTTGGTATCAAGCGCGAAGTGTCCAGCGTCGAGAACGTGAACCTCAGCGTTCGGTACCTCCCGGCGATAGGCTTCCGGCTCCGAAATGTCGAATGAGGGGTCATACTTACCCCAAATCACCAGCAGCTGCGGCTGCCTTTCGCGCATCCATGCCTGCCACTTTGGGTAGGAGTCGATGTTCGTGCGGTAGTCATAAAAGAGGTCGCATTGAATGTCGGTCTGGCCAGACTGATTGAGAAAGGAAAACTCATCAGCCCAAAGATCTGGGTCGTAGCGATCCTCGTTGGGATCGTTTCCGACGTGGCGCGTGCGCGTGGTAGCCAACGACAAGAGATTGGTGCGAAGCGCGCTTTCGTTGGCGGCGCGATCGGCCCAAAATGCCCGACGCGTTTTCCAATTCGCGCCCAGACCTTCATTGTGCGCCACTGCGTCCTGAACAATGAGAGCAACGATTCGGTCGGGATGGATTAACGCCATGCGAAAACCCACGGGGCCGCCGTAATCCTGCATGTAAAGCGTGTAACGTGAGAGCCCGAGCGCTTCGGTGAAATGATTCATGATCTCGGCGTAGTGATCGAAGGTGTATGCAAATTTCTTCGGGTCCGGCCAGTCGCTGTGTCCGAAGCCCGGGTAATCGGGTGCGACCATGCGAAAGCGATCGGAAAGCCGGGCAAAGAGCGGCTCGAACATCCGCGACGATGAGGGAAGTCCGTGCAGGAGGAGAATTACAGGTGCGTCTTTCGGGCCGGCCTCTCGGTAAAAAATTGAGAGACCATCAATCTGAATGGTGCGATAAAAAGTCGGGTGTTCCACGAGGCGATCCTTTCCCTGGGCAAGAGCCTTCGATTGAAATGAAAGAAGCACCACAAAAACTGCCGATGCAATGCGGGATAATCGAAAGCATCTGGTCCAACGAGGCATTTTCTCTCTCCATTTTAAGCGTTGGAATGTTTTTGACGTCGGCGGTCGCTCCACTGAACGACCGGCCCGGCGATCTCGGATATTTCCGCAATCAATGCGTTCAAGAAAGCTGGCACGTTCGTGCAAGCCGAAAGATTGGCGCTTTGCCCGGCCCATAGGGGCAGGAGATCCGATCGGCCCGCCGCCTCTGCCGGGATCGCGAGGTTTCTGACAAGTCCTCGTTGCAACGGATAAGGCAGAATCGCCGTCCCCTCCTGGTTCAACTCCTCCAGCAAGCGGTTGTGGATTCCCCGCGCTAGTCTTCCGGTGAAGCCCTTTGTCAGCGCGGTGTGTCCGGCTTTTTTCTCTCGTAAAGCCTGGCGATGAAGGCGGCTGGCGCCGGACTCCTCGCACGCCAGGAATACCGTTCCCATTTGAACCGCCTCTGCGCCAAGAGCCAGGGCGGCGATTACACCGCGTGCGTCGCCTATCCCGCCGGCGGCGATCACGGGCACATCGACGATGTCGACGATCTGAGGGACGAGTGAGAGCGTGCCCGTAAGCGAATCCTCCGCGGACCGGAGGAATGAACCGCGATGTCCTCCGGCTTCGAAGCCAGAAGCGACGATGGCATCTACGCCGGCCTCTTGAAGTGCCGCACCCTCTTCGCGTGTGGTCGCCGTGCCAATCGTGACGATGTGTTTCGCCCGGCACTCATCCAGGATTTCTTGTGGTGGGATCCCGTAGATGAAGCTGAACACCGGTACCTTCGCGTCCAGCAACACGCGAGCCTGATCTTCAAATCGGATCGGCGAATACGGTTTGTATGTCGGACTAGGCGCCCCCAAGGCGGCGAGATGGACGGCAAGTGGGGCGAGGCTCCTATTGAAGGCGTTTTCGTCCGATGTTCGGGCACCTTCGTCTTCCATCGAGACCCACAAGTTCATTGCGAACGGTTTCGATGTAAGGGAGCGAATCTCTCCGATCACGTCCTTGATCGCCTCCGGAGCCAAGCCGTGCGCACCAAACGATCCGAGCGCGCCAAAGTTGGAGACCGCTGCCGTCAATTTTTGTGATGACAATCCGCCGAGCGGACCTTGAATGACCGGATCGTCGATCCCGAGTTTCGCTGTGAGCCGGTTCTCATTCCAGCGGGGCGGCATTACGCGGATACCTCAAAAATTAACTCCAGCTCGACCGGCACGCCGAGCGGAAGGCTGGCTACGCCGTAAACTAGTCGGCTAGGGTTTTTGTCTTTTCCGAAAATGTCCTGCAGCAACTCGGAAGCGCCGTCAGCGACTTTCGGCTGATCGCGGACATCGCCCGAGGTGGCTACTGACACTCCGAGCCGGACGATCCGCTTCACTTTGTCGAGCGTTCCCAAATGTTGCCGCGCGACAGCGAGGCCATTAAGAACCGCCAGGCGAGCCGCCGCGCGCCCTGCTTCCACATCGAGTTCCGCACCAATGCGCCCAATGAATTTCGCGCCATGGCCTTCAGTGGGAAGCATCCCACTCAAAAAAAGCAAATTGCCCGTCTGGACCGCTTCCATATAGGTGCCGAACGGCTCAGGCGGCGCCGGGAGCTTAATTCCAAGTTCCTTCAACCGCTGCTCGGCCCCAGCTGGCCGAGAGCTTTCGCGCGCTACCATTTGCCTACGTGCGCACCGCCGTCCACGTGCAGCACCTCCCCGGTCACTTGACCGGCCTCCGTCAGATAGACGACCGCGTCAACGATGTCTTTCACCTCGGAAATCTGCCCCATCGGCTGCAGTGTCTTGAGAAACTCCTTCGGATCATTCTTGTGCATCGGCGTATCGACAATGCCCGGCGCCACGGCGTTCACACGTATTGCCTGCTTTACATATTCCATCGCCAGGCTTCGCGTGACGGCCTCCAGACCACCTTTCGTGATCATTGGAACCGCGGAGTTTATACCGGCGATTGGGTGACCGACCAAAGTCGTCGTGATATTGACAATGCTTCCGCCCGTCTCCTGAGCCAGCATCTGCTTGATCGCGAGTTGGCTCATGAAGAGAAAACCTTCGATGTTGACGGAAGTAAGGGACCGCAGATCATCGATCGTGTAATCTGTGAAATGCTTCGAGAAATATATGCCAGCGTTGTTGACCAGCGCGTCGATCGATCCGAATTTGTTTTTGGCGACTTCGACGATCTTCGCGGCTGTCGCAGCTTCGGCAATGCTTCCGTCAACCAAGGCGAGCTTATCTGAAGCCTCGAAAGTACCCGACTTGCTGATGTTTCGCGAATTTGCCACTACGTTGTAATCGCGATCCAGAAAGGCCGTCACAAGGCCCGCTCCGATGCCTCGTGAGCCGCCGGTCACTACCACAGTTTTTTGGGTGTTTACCATGACTGTGCTCCTGTTGTTAAGCGTTGCCGCGTTCGGCGTGGGAAGGGGCCTTGCTCGCTGCAAGCCTTCCCATGCCCGAAGTGATGCTGGCCAGTCTCACATCGTCAGGACGACGCGGAACTGTGCCCTGCCGCTCAGCATGCGTTCATAACCCTCTACCGCTTTTTTGAGTGGGTACGTCTCTATCATTGGGCGCACGCCGGTCAGCTCGGCGAAACGGAGAGTGTCATCCTCATCCGCTGTAGTACCCGAAGCCCAGCCCTGAATGGATCGGCTGCCAGTAATGAGTTGTACCGGTGTTACCTCAATGGGATCGAAAGCCGCACCAATTACCATGAGCTTCCCGTTCGGTCCCAGCCCGTCGATCAGCTCTGACATTGCTTTTGAATTCGGAGCCGTAGCTACGACCACTCGTGCGCCGCCCAGTTTTTGCAACGCTGCCGCTGTATTCGTCGATTTGCTGTCGATGTAGACGCTCGCTCCGAGCTTCTTAGCGAGCGGCTCATTCTCAGCCCCGCGTCCGATCGCCGCGACCTGATAACCGAACTTTTGCGCAAATTGAATGCCCAAGTGACCAAGGCCGCCAATACCCTGGACGGCAACGAGGTCGCCGGGGAATGCACCGCTGTGGCGCAGCGAGTTGAACATAGTGATGCCGGCGCAGAGCAGTGGCGCCGCCTCGGTATTGCTTAGACTTTCCGGAATAGCCACTACAGCCTCCACCGGAGCCACCATGTATTGCTGGTATCCCCCGTCGTAGCTGATGCCCGGAACTTTCAGGTTTTGGCAGTTGCGAAAATCTCCTCGTTGGCACGCTCGGCACGTCCCATCGTGTCCTCCGTGCCAACCGACACCGACGCGTTGTCCCTTCTTCCACTCGGTCACACGGTCACCCAATTCGTCGACGAGGCCCACGACTTCGTGCCCTGGGATGCGGGGATATTGAATCCCAGGCCAACTGCCATCTTTCGTAAATGCGTCACTGTGACAGATGCCACAGGCCTGGACTTTGATGCGTACCTCTCCCGGGCCCGGTCTCGGAATCTCGCGCTCGGTGATCTCGAAGTCTCCTCCCGGCTTGGGAACCTGCACTACTTTCATTGTTGCTACCGCTGGTTTTGCAGTTGCCATGGTGCCTCCTTTGGAATCCACCGCCATTTCTGAAATCAGTCGCCTCCCTAAGTGCAATTCAGTGCTGTTGTCCTGCATTGTTGGCTGCGTCGATGATCACAGCCGCCACCTTGTTTGGCATCGACAGCATGGGAACGTGGCCGGTCGTAAGGATCGTGGTTCTTGCGTGAATGTGTTTTGCGATCGCCTGCTCATACTCCGGCGGCAGCATCCGATCGTTCACCACGATATACCACGAAGGCTTCGTCTTCCACGCCGGGTCCGCCACCTTGTCAGCGAGAGCCGCTGAATTCCACGGACCCTGAGTTGCGTAAACTATGGCTCTTTGAGCCGCAGGAATATCCGGAACAAAATCCTCGTCAACTCCTTTACGGCTAAGCGAAAGAAAACCCGCAGTATCCGGCTTCGCTTCGGCGAGACCGGGGCTGGGCGGGTAAGGCTTCACCACGTCAGTTGATGACTGACCGTCGTCAGGCACAAGGGCTGCAATGTAAACAAGCGCGGCAACTTTGGGGTCGTTTCCAGCCTCGCTGATTACCATGCCCGCCCAGGAATGTCCGACAAGAATTACCGGACCATTTTGACTGGCGATTGCGCGCCTTGTTGCCGCCACGTCATCTGCCAGCGAGGTTAACGGATTTTGTACCGCCGTTACGTGCAGACCTTTCGCTTCGAGCAGAGGAATAACTCTGGAGTAGCTCGACCCGTCGGCAAAAGCGCCATGGACCAAGACCACATTCTTAACAACCGGCTCCGGGCTCGCTCCAACGGATCGGCCTGCACGAACGGTCGCGAGAAAAACCGCCATTGAAAACGCAACCAGGATGAGCGATCTTCTGATTATTACTCTGCGTTCGTTATTGGTCGTGGTGACGGTGCGCATATTTGTCCTCGCATTCACAAGTTTTTTTCTGCTCGTCCTTTGCTGGTCATTGCACCAATGCATCGAGTTCGTAATGGAGTGATTACATCAGACGTCTAAGAGCGGAACAATTGGACGATGGTATTGCCGATACGTTGGTATCGGTCGGAGGGGCAGCAATATTCGACATTGGGGATTTAACGTGCAGACGGTTTACGAGGCATACGGCTGCTCGAACGGTGACAAGGCGCCAATCGTGAGTTGTGGATGCAGGCACGTCATTGATGGACTCAAATTGGTCCAGCCAGTCGATTGCCGATAATCTCGCCTGTTCGGCGCCGTATAGCTCCGTGACCGCGCTTATGAATGCCCCTAACTCGCGCTCAGTCTTTCTTACCAGCTCGCTGTAAGCTGGGCTCTGAAAAGATTCTTGCTTATTCACTGAACCTCCCGGTGACCTTCCTGAATCGGATCAGCCGAACGAAGGAAAAACTCTTTACGCCAACTTCAATTTGTAGTGCCCTTTACCGGTAGCCCGCCCGGTATTGCTAATGGTGCGGCGGCCCGAGGTACGGGAATTCATCGAGGAGATCCTTGTGCGGCCCGACCATATCTCCTGTCACCTTCCCGTTCGTCAGCATCGAGAAGAAAACATCGACAACATCGTCGGTGAGTGCCCGACCATTTTGCGGAAAGGTCACTGGGCGGCGCGTGTCGTAGGAAAGAATGTCTGGCAGCAACTTTCTGGCTTCCCCGACCGCATCCTCTCTTGAATAGCCGCCGGTGTGTTCCAGTTGGTGGGCGAAGACGCCGATGAACCGATCATCTTCGCCTGGCTGCCCGTTCAGGTACGCTTCTCTCTGCTCTCCAGGCAGGAAAACTGCTTGCAACGGCCTCCCACCGCGATCGGCTTGAACCCACCCTTCTTTAGTGTTCTCCAGTGTACGAGCCCAAAGTCCCACCCTATCAGCGTCCAAAGCCGAATTGGGCAGCTCAAGCACAATGCTGCAAACATCCTGGTCCGCGAAAAAATCATCGCCGGTGAACTGCATTTGGTTGAACAAGCCATGTGCGTCAAAAAAGAAAGGATCGCTTCGCCAGCCAAAAAAACAGCGGTAATCTCCGGCCTGGGTGATTAAGGCTTTCGGCCCACTTGAGACCTGTGCTCCCTCAACGATGACTTCGCCGTTGTCGCACTCCGCTATAGCTCGCACACCTTGAATCCGGCGAAGTGTCGCCGTCTGCGTGCCGTCCTCAGACGCGGCGAACTGTGCGCTGAAACACACGTCGGCAATCGCATCGCCGTTCGTATCAACTTTGATCTCGTATAACGCCCCGGGGGCGAAAGGCTCACGGGTTGTAGGCGCCACCGGGTTCACCGCCATCGACGGATGCACGTTAAGGATGATGATCGACTTGCTTGGATCGCCCGGTCTGCTGAAAGCATAGAGGTCTGTCATGTCCAACCGTGCGTCGCCGCGTGGAAATCCAAAGTCCGGACCAGAAGCATGATGTGACATTGTGTATCCTCGATAGTTCAGATGCTCAGCGTCCCACGAAATCTCCCAAGCGATTTTCTGCATCTCCGGGTTTGCAAAA
>WNGI01003971.1_pt1 | contig 13153 bp, 12 predicted proteins | sample 5400621 | NCBI WGS metagenome assembly WNGI01 (sample SAMN13153374, study PRJNA577476) | soil metagenome | isolation source: 20 cm soil or saprolite under Garry oak tree replicate 1 | place: USA:California | collected 2016-06-15
CTCGACGTCGTAGACGCAGAAGAAGGCCTCGGGGCGGCGCTGGAGGAGCTGCGTGGGGGTGCCTTCACCTCCACGATTCGTGTCCTCGGCACTTACCCCGCGCGCTAAGCGGAGGGATTAACCTCGACAACCCCATCTGAAGGGGGCCATTATAAGCCCCTAACCTCGAATCCCGGGAGCGCTCCCCATGAAGAAGTCCCACTGGTCCCGCCGTGAATTCCTCGAGTTGAGCGCCGCTGCCGCAGGCGTCTCATTCGTCGCCCAGCCCGTGAAGTTTCGCAAGGTCGCCCCCAGCGATACCGTCCGATTCGGGATGGTGGGAATCGGAATGCAGGGCTCCGGACTCCTCCGCACCTCGATTTCGCTGCCGGGCGTGACGTGCGCCGCCGCCGCCGACCTTTACGACGGTCGCCATACGTTGGCCAAAGAGATCGCCGGCGCCAATGTCTCGACCACGCGTGAGTATCGCAGGTTGCTCGACGACAAGACCATCGATTGCATTGTGGCCGCGGTGCCGGATCACTGGCATCGCCGCATGGTCGTCGAAGCGGTGAGCGCCGGGAAAGACATCTACATCGAAAAGCCGATGTCCCACACCGCCGCCGACGGCGTGGCGATGGTAGACGCCGTAAAGAAAAGCGGCCGGATCCTGCAGGTCGGCTCGCAGCGCGTGACCTCGGCGATCTGCGCGAAGGCCAAGGAGCTGATCGCCGCGGGGACGCTGGGCGACCTCACCCTGGTCGAAGGGTGGTTGGGCCGCAACGATCCAACGGGTGCGTGGGAGTACCCCCCGCCGCCCGACCTCTCGCTCCAAACGCTCGACTGGGACACCTGGCAGAATGATGTGCCCAAGCGGCCGCTCGATCCGAACATCTTCGCGCGCTGGCGCTGCTGGAAAGAATACGGCACCGGCGTGGCGGGCGACCTGCTCGTCCACCTCATCAGCGGCATGCAGTTCATGCTCGGCATCAACGAGCCGCCGAAACAGGCGGCGGCGGTCGGCGGCATCCGGCGCTGGAAGGACGGGCGCAACATGCCGGACGTGCACGCGACGATCTACTACTACGGCGACCTGCCCGTCTACATGCGGCTGAATCTCGGCACCGAAATGCCCGAGCAGTATCGCATCCAGGGATCGAAGGGTGTGCTCGAAGTGTCGGGGAGCACGCTCACGTTCACACCGCAGGACGGCAAAGACCACTGGCCGAGCTATTACACGGGCAGCTATCCGGGCAAACTGAAGCAGGCCTACGACGAGCAGTGGCATCGCGACCACGATCTCAAGGCCGGCGAACAGCCGCCATTCAGCGAAGCGATGACGTTCTCGACGCCGGACTTCGACGATACCCGGCCGCACCTCTGGAATTACTTCGAGGCCGTGCGGACGCGGAAGCCTGTCGTCGAAGACGTCGTGTTCGGGCACAATGCCGCGCTCGCGTGTCACATGGCGAACGAAGCGTACTTCCGGCGCACGACGGTCAGCTGGGACGAAGCGACGAAGACGATCAAGGGGTGAGACGCACCGCACCAACCGCTCTTCTCACGGAGTCCTGTGGCGCAGGCCGTAGCTTAGGGAGACACGTCGAAGCTCGTCCAGGCCGTACGCCGCGGCTCCGGCTCGTCGGACGGGAGAATCCCCTGAGCTTTGTAGCGGCCTGGCTCCTTCGGGAGCCACGCGTCTCGCCACTCGAGCGACTCGCCGGGTTTGAGCGTCCGCAGCTGCAAGATGCTGGGGCCGACGCCGTGCTCTAGCCGCCGCCACACGACCGCTCCGTCCTCGCGCGCGACGATGATATCGAACACGATCTCGCGGCCGAGAAAGTGGGCGTCCACCGGCTGCCGCGAGGGATTGCGCAGCCGAAGCGTCAAGGGCGCGCGTCGTCCGACGCGCGCCCCCGAAGGTACGACAATCGTGAACTCGAGCGTGCTCAGAACGTCGTGAGCGGCCCCAGCTCGCTCTCCACGTTTGCGATGGGACTGTAGACGAACTGGGTCCCGTTGGAGTTGCCGCCCCACAGCACGCCGAGCAGCCGCGCGCCGTTGCCGCCCGTCTGCGCGAACACGTCCGAGCCAGAATCGCCGCCGCCGACGCCTGCACTGACGAAGTTCTGGCAGAGCTGCACGATGTTCGAACCCGACACCCCAGTGTTGACGCAGGTATTCGTGATGACGCCCTGCGTCCAGCCCGTCGTGCGGCCGACTTTGTTGGCGATGTCACCGACGATCTCGCCGCCCTCACCGTTGATCGCGAAGGTTCCAGTGATTGTCAGCGAGCCGTTGTTGGGTCCGCTGGTTTGCGCGATTCCGCCGAGCGTGAACGGCACGCCGGCCGCATACGCCGCGCGCGCGGCGTCGCTCATCCGGCAGCGCCGGTTCTTCGGACACGCGGAGCCGTGCCCTTTGCCGCGAACATAAACGGGATCGGCCACTTCGGTCCCGATGAAGCTGTTCGGCTGGCTGGACAGCGACTGCCAGTACTGCGTGCCTTCCACGCCACCCTGCGTGGTCGTGCAGTGCGACGCCGTCACGAAGGAATTCTGGCCGTTGCTGACGGCGTTGAAGCCGATCGAACACAGGAAGCCGGGGAAATTGATTTGCAGCCCCGCCACGACCGGCCGGACCTGGTCCTGCAGCGTGGCCACGTTGTGGATCGGATCGGCATCGCGAACCGTCAGCGCCTCGGCGGGGACGCCGAGCCGAGCGGCGAGACGGCGGATGTTCGCATGCGATTTGCCGGGCTCCACAGCGACCAGGACCTGATTCGAGGCCTCATCCAGGTCGACGAACACGACGCCGCCCTGGGAGAATGCTTCATCGGAGACCTGCTGGAACCATTTGTCGAGATCGCGATAGGCAAAGCGGCCGGCCATCACGCGGATGCCGGCGGCGCCGCGCGCGCGGGCAAAGCCGCTGAGCAACCGCTCGGCGAGGCCTTGCTGCTTGAGGTCGGTGAGATACACGGTCGGCACACCATGATCGACAAAAAGACCGCCGAAGCCCGGAAGCGTGCGCGTCAACGTGGCGACGTCGGGGGGGGGCGCCTGCTCCCGCTGAAGCAACGCGGTCGGTGAATTCGCGGTGGGACCGCTGTCACGACAGGCTGCTGCGAAGGCGAGTAGGACGGCTAGGCTGCGAAATCTCATACGACGCACCTCAGGAAAAGGAAATCTCAACTTTCTGCCAACGACACCTTGAAGCCCTTCGCTTTCAGGCTGGCCACGAGGCCCGTCTTCTCGACCGCCCGGACGAAGGCCTCGTCCGGATCGATCAGCTTCTTCTCGACGAGCTCGAGCAGCGCGTCGTTCAGGGTCAGCATGCCCAGCTTCTTGCTGGTCTGAATGATCGACGGGATCTGGAACGTCTTCCCTTCACGAATCAGGTTCGAGATCGCGGGCGTGGTCAGGAGGATCTCGCGCGCCGCCACTCGCCCGCCGCCGATCTTCTTGCAGAGCATCTGGGAAATCACCCCTTTGAGCGATTCCGACAACATGACGCGGATCTGCGCCTGGCGGTCGGCGGGGAACTGGTCGATGATGCGATCGACCGTCGATGCCGCCGTGGTGGTGTGCAACGTTCCTAACACCAGGTGGCCCGTCTCCGCGGTCTCGATCGCGATCGCGATCGTCTCGAGATCGCGCAGCTCGCCCACCAGCACGATGTCCGGATCTTCGCGCAGCGCCGCGCGCAGCGCCGACTTGAAGCTCTCCGTGTGCACGTGCACCTGGCGCTGCGTGATCAGGCACTTCTTGTTTTCGTGGACGAACTCGATCGGGTCTTCGATCGTGATGATGTGATCGGTGCGCGTGCGATTGATGAGGTCGATCAAGGCGCACAGCGTCGTGGACTTGCCCGAGCCGGTGGGACCGGTGACGAGCACGAGGCCCTTCTTGAGGTAGCAGAGCTTCTGCACTTCCTCGGAGATCCCCATCTCCTCGGCGGTGACGATCTTCGCGGGAATGACGCGGAAGACGGCCACCGGCCCTTTGCGATCGCGCGCCGCGTTCACGCGGAAGCGCGCCAGGCCCGCGATCTCATAGGCGAAGTCGGTATCGCCGGTCTCTTTCCACTCGCCGCGGTTGCGCTCGGGCATGATCGAGAGGATGAGGAGCTCGAGATCGTTCACGCTCACCGCCGAGCCGGACTGCCGCTTGATCTCACCGTGGGTGCGGAACATCGCCGGCTCGCCGACGCGCAGGTGCAGATCGGAGCTTCCCGACTGGACCAGCGTCGTGAGCAGCTTGCCGAGTTTTTGCTCGGCGGCCTGGAACTCCGACGACGCAAACTCGCCCGGCAGCGAGCTATGCGCTGCGGCGGGCAGCTCCGGGGGGGCGGCGGGCCACTCCACCATGGGTGCCGCCGCGATCACGGAAGCGCGAGGAGCCTTGGCAGGGGCACGGGCCGCGGGGGGTGGCACCGCGGCGGCCGCGGGTCGCTCGACGGTGAGCTCGCCGGCCGGACCATGCGGTGCTACGGCGGTGCCCCCCTTTTCTCCCCCGTCCCCCGGCGGCGCGGTCACCTCCCCGGACCGCCGAATGGCGGAGATCACGGCCGTGAGCCGGCCCGCTTCCGGCACGATCCGGACGCGGACCAGACCCTTGCCGGCCGCGTAGTCGAACTCCGTCTCCGACTGGTGGTCGATCTTGTCCGCCGCTTCCGGTGGCGCGACCTCGACCATCAGGGCGTAGATGTGCTGATCGGTGAGCGGCTGCTTAGAGACTCTGCGCGGCTTGCCGTCTTTCACGATCGTGACAGGCTCGTCCGGCAGCAGGTAGAGCTGGTCGGCGTGCTCGCGCAGCATCACATCGACAAACTGATCGAGCCGCGTCGGCATCAGTCGTCAGGGCGCGCGAAGAGCACGTGGGCGCGATTCACGAGGTGCACGGCGTCGGCCTCCCTGATGGCAAAAAACGGCTCGGCCGCGGCGTTGAGGTAATCCAGCAGCCGCGAGTGATACTCCGGCAACTCGAGCGCGGCCCAGCCGCTCAGTTTGGAGCCGTCCGCCAGCGTGAGCTCGAGGCTGACCTTCTTGGCCGCTGAGAGTCGTGCCGGATCCAGATTGTCGGCGCGCGGGACTGTGAGCGACACGGTGCGTGCTTTGGCGACGAGCAGCACTCCCTCACCGTCTTTCCGCGAGCGAAAGGGGAAAAAGGGATCGGGTCTGTTCAGCATGTCGAGTGGAGTCTCTGAGCCGGCGTGCTGCGGGACGCGCTCCATCACGTACACCTCGCCCACCCGTGTGCCGCCACCCGCCAGTAGGAGCGTCGCAGGAATCGCGACGCGGGGCATCGCAAAACCTGACACCTACCTGCTCCGGACTCGACACTGCACCGACATGGGAGCCTTATTGCCACACGCGATCGTTTCGTTCATGCCGTTGACGACCGGTCCACACGCGGTCTCCTGCGCCGTGCGTGTCGCCTCGGCGGCCGTGCTGCCGGCGGCGGCCGCGCAGTTGGAACGGCCGTTGAATTCGACACACACGTTGCATTCCTGCGTCGCGTGCGCAGTGGACATATAGAAGAACAGTGCGATGATCACCACGATGACCGCGAGCGTGATTCCCGTCGACCGTCTCATGGCCCCGAAGGTGGCGAGGCGGGCGAATTCGCGCCAGAGGCGGGCCAATTGTAACGTGTAGGGGATGACTGGCCTGCTGCGACTCGTGATGGTCGGATTCGCCATTGTGGCGATTCTGCTGTTCTACGGCGCCGGCTCAGCGTGGCGCAAACGCAACCATGTGAGCTCGGTGGTGACGCTGCTCACCGGAGCGCTGCTCCTCACGCTCAGCGGGCTGTGCGCCGCCATCACGGTCGGTATTCGCGGCTACCGCGCATTCACCGCGGAGCAGCTGGCCGCCACCATCAAGACCGAGCCGGTGGGCCCGCACCGGTTTCGCGCGACCGTCACGCTGACGGACAGCAGCCTGCACATGTTCGATCTGGCCGGCGATGCCGTCTATGTGGATGCGCATGTCCTGAAGTGGCGGCCCATTGGAACGCTGCTCGGGCTCCAGACGGCGTACGAGCTCGATCGCATCGCGGGACGCTATCAGAGGCTGGCCGACGAGCAGACGCTCGAGCACACCGTGTACTCGCTGGCGCGCAAGAAGCCGTTCGATGCATTCGATCTCGCGCGCCGCTATTGGGTGCTCCGGCCGCTCGTCGATGCCGAGTATGGGTCGGCCACGTTCGTCGGCGCAACGGCTCCCAGCGGCGCGACTTACGAGGTCCGGGTCTCGACCACCGGACTGCTGGTAAGGCCTTCCCGTACCAGGTAAGCTTCTCGCCGTGGCAGAGAAGAAGCCCAAACCCGACTACGGCAATGCGTGGCGCGAGGCGCGCCAACTGGTGTGGCAACATCGCGGCAGGCTCGCCTTCGGCCTCGCCCTGATGTTGGTCAACCGGGTGGCGGGCCTCGTGTTGCCGTGGTCTTCGCGCTACCTCATCGACGGAGTCGTCGGCCAGAAACGGGCGGAATTGCTGGGCATGATCGCCCTGGCGGTCGGCGCTGCAACGGTGGTGCAATCGGTAAGCTCGTTCGGGTTGTCGCAGATCCTCGGCGTCGCCGCGCAGCGCGCCATTACCGACATGCGCAAGTCGATTCAGGCCTTCGTGTTGCGCCTGCCGATCGCGTATTTCGATTCCACCAAGACCGGGATCCTGATCTCGCGCATCATGACCGACGCCGAAGGAATCCGGAATCTCGTCGGCACCGGCCTGGTGCAGCTGCTGGGCGGGCTCGTCACCGCATGCATCGCGCTCGGCGTGTTGTTCTGGCTGAACTGGAAGCTCACGTCGCTGTCGATTCTCGTCCTCGCCCTGTTCGGCGGCGGAATGGCCTACGCGTTCTCCAAGCTGCGGCCCCTGTTCCGCGAGCGCGGCAAACTCAACGCCGACGTGACCGGCCGCCTGTCCGAGACGCTGGGCGGCATTCGCATCGTGAAGGCTTACCGCTCGGAGCGGGGTGAGCGGCTGGTGTTCGCGCGCGGCGCCCACAAGCTGTTCCGCAACGTGGCGACGACGATGACGGGAATCTCGAGCGTGGGTGCTTTCGCGCAGCTCATCATGGGCGCGATTTCCGTCGTCATGATTCTCGAAGGCGGCCGGGCGGTATTGTCGGGGTCGATGACGCTGGGCCAGCTCATCCAATACGTCTTCTTCGTCGGGCTCGTCGCGCTCCCGCTCATCAACATCGCATCGATCGGTACCCAGATCACCGAAGCGTTTGCGGGTCTCGATCGCATTCACGAGCTGCGCCGCATGACGACGGAGGACGCCGAGGACGCGAGCCGCGCCGCGCTGGACGCTGTCCACGGCGACGTCGCGTTCGACCACGTCACTTTTGCCTACAAGCCGGGCGTCCCGGTCCTCAAGGATGTCTCGTTCCGCGCGGCTCCAGGCTCTACCACTGCCCTGGTAGGATCATCGGGATCGGGCAAGAGTACCCTGATCGGTCTGGTGTTGGCATTCCACCGACCGGAGCGCGGGCGCGTGATGGTAGACGGGCGCGATCTCAACACGGTTCGGCTCGCCGACTATCGCACGCAGCTCGGCGTGGTGCTGCAGGACAACTTCTTGTTCGACGGCACGATCGCCGAGAACATCGCGTTCGCGCGGCCGCATGCGGCGCGCGCCGAGATCGAAGCCGTGGCCCGCATCGCGCACTGCGACGAATTCATCGCTCAGTTCGACGAGCAGTACGACACCGTCGTCGGCGAGCGCGGTGTGAAGCTATCGGGCGGCCAGCGCCAGCGGATCTCGATCGCGCGCGCGATTCTCGCCGATCCCCGCATCCTCGTGCTGGACGAGGCGACCTCGAGTCTCGACTCCGAGAGCGAAGCCAAGATCCAGGACGGGCTGCGCGCGCTGCGCCGCGGGCGCACGACGTTTGTCATTGCGCACCGGTTGTCCACGATCCGCAGCGCCGATCAGATTCTCGTCCTCGAGGGCGGGCAGATCGTGGAGCGAGGCACGCACGAAGAGCTGCTCATCGCGAATGGCAGATATCGGCAACTCTACGACAAGCAATACAATTTCGAGAAAGATCGGTTCATCAATCCGGGGGAAGACTTTACTCCGGAGCAAGAGCCGGTGACGGTACCGCCTGTTGGACCTCCCGGCAGGCTCTAAGTCTCAAGCGACGAGCGGCAAGAGAAGTATAAGACGCCAAGTTGCGAAGTGGCTTCAAGCTTCCAGCTGAAGCTGCAAGGAAAGGCCATAGGCTGCGGAAATTTGGTGCCGGCGAACTCACCGTTCGTCGGCATTCTGGTTTTCATGGGTCATTTCAAGAACCTGAAGGCCTGGGAACACGCACGCGCATTGGCGATCGTTTCAAAACCGCTGATAGACCGCTTGCCATCCACCGAACGCAGTGGACTCGCCGATCAATGGCGGCGAGCGGCTTCGAGCGTTGTCCTGAACATCGCGGAAGGCGCCAGTCGACGTGGGGCGAAGGATTTCCGCAGGCACCTCGACATCGCCCGCGCCTCGTTGGACGAGATCGAGGCGATCATCGATCTCGCGGTGGGGCTCGACTACCTGCGGCGAGAAGAGGTGACGAAAGTCTCGGCAGTGCGGGATGAATGCGCTCGCACGGTGTTCGGCCTTATTCGGAAGCTGGGCATTCCTATCAACTCATAGCCTGCACTTGCAGCCACTTCGCAACTTGGCGTCTTGCAACTTCTCTTGAGGCTTATGTCTTCGAGCTGGGGCTCCAGGTCGCGGTATGAAAGGCCTCGGAGCGGGGCGCAAGCTTGCCCTTCCCCGCAGCATAGTTCTTCCAACTCACCGGGGCATAGTCGTTCGGCACTCGCTCCATCGTAATGCAGTCCTGTACCGGACAAACTGCTGCGCACAGATTGCACCCGACGCACGCCTCTTCGATGATCTCCACGACCGGCCCGCCGTTGTTGCGCGGCAGCCGCCGGATCGCTTGATGCGCTCCATCTTCGCACGCCGTCCAGCACAGCTCGCACTTGATGCACTTGGCTTGGTCGATGTGCGCGAGCAGGTGATAGTTGAGGTCCAGATCCTCCCATTTGGCGACGCGCGGCAGCGCTCGGCCACGAATGTCGTTCAGCGAGCGATGCCCTCGCTCGTCCATCCAGTTCGACAGGCCGTCGATCAGGTCCTCCACAATCCGGAAGCCGTAGTGCATCACGGCGGTGCACACCTGCAGAGTTCCCGCCCCCAGCGCGATGAACTCGGCCGCGTCGCGCCAGGTCGCGATGCCGCCGATGCCGGAAATCGGAATCTTCACGCTCGGGTCGCCGGCCACCGCGGACACGAGATGCAGTGCGATCGGCTTCACCGCGGGTCCGCAGTAGCCGCCGTGGCTCGACTTGCCGGCCACCGCGGGTTGCGGCTCGAACGTCGCGAGATCGACGCCCACGATCGAGTTGATCGTGTTGATCAGCGACAGCGCATCGGCGCCACCCTTGACCGCCGCGCGCGCGATGTAGGTGATGTCGGTGACGTTGGGGGTGAGCTTCACGATCACCGGAATCGTGGCGACTTCCTTCACCCACTCGACGATCTGGCAGGTGTAGTCGGGCACCTGGCCGACGGCGCTCCCCATGCCGCGCTCGCTCATACCGTGCGGGCAGCCGAAGTTGAGCTCGATGCCGTCGGCGCCGGTGTCCTCCGTCCGCTTGACGATCTCGTGCCACGCCTTCTGCTTCGATTCGACCATCAGCGACGCTACACATGCGTGCTTCGGATAGTTGCGCTTGACCTCCGCGATTTCCTTGAGGTTTGCGGCGATTGGCCGGTCGCTGATCAGCTCGATGTTGTTGAACCCCATCATGCGGTTCTGGCCGAGGTCCACCGAGCCGTAGCGCGAGAAGACGTTGATGATCGGCTCGCCGATGGTTTTCCAGACGGCGCCGCCCCAGCCCTGGTCGAAGGCCTTCGCGACCTGGCCATAGGTATTCGTCGGCGGCCCGGAGGCGAGCCAGAAGGGATTGGGAGACTGGATACCTGCGAATGTGGTACGTAAGTCAGCCATGATGACCTCAGAATCCGGTAGGTGGCGGTAGGGGGCGGTAGGTGGCGGTAGGGGGCGGTAGCACCGTAACGATACCGCCTCCTACCGCCTCCTCCCGCCACCTACCGCCAGCATTTCGTGTATCTCCTCTGCTGCCGCCACGCCCGCCGCCGCCGCATTCACGATCTCCGCGCCACCATTGGCGCAATCGCCACCCACAAACACGCGCGGATCCTGCGGGATGCGCAGCTCCGTTCGCTCGCTCTGGCCGATCGCGACGATCACCATGTCGCACGGAATAGTCTCGCTCCCGCTCGATGTGCGCACCTCGATCGCGGCAACGACACCGGAGCCGTTGGCGATGATGCGCTGCGGCGCCGCGTTGAAGCGGAACCCGCAGCCGTCGTGCTTCGCCAGCTCGTATTCGTAGTGATAGCACGGCATGTCGGCTTCGCCGCGCCGGTACACGATCGTCGCCTCGGCGGCGCCGAGGCGCTTGGCCTGCGTCACGGCGTCGATCGCCGTGTTGCCGGCGCCGATCACGACGACCTGCCGGCCCACCTTCGTCTCGTGATACGGATGCGTCTTGAGATGCTCGATGAACGTGAGCGCATCGACGACACCCGTGAGATCCTCGCCGGGAATGCCGAGCCGTTTGGTTTCGCCCAACCCGACGCCTACGAACACCGCATCGTACTTGGCGAGCAAGGGCTCGACGGAGTCGACGGTGACACCCGTCTTGAGCTCGACGCCGAGGTCGAGAATGTCCTTCACCTCGGCCAGGGCGACGTCGGCCTTGAGCTTGTACTCGGCGATGCCGTAGGTGTTGAGGCCGCCGGGTTGCGGCTTCGTCTCGAACACCGTCACGGCGTGGCCGCGGCGCCGCAGATCGCGCGCACACGCCAGCCCCGCCGGTCCCGCGCCTACTACCGCTACTCGCTTTCCGGTTTTCGGACCCGCCTCGAAGAGTTTGAGCTTCCGCTCCAGCACATAATCAGTAGCGTGCCGCTGGAGCAGCGCGATCTTGATCGGCTGCTCGTCGCGGTCGTTCAGGACACACGCCCCTTCGCACAGCACCTCTACCGGGCAGGCGCGCGCGCACGAATGGCCGAACGGATTCGCCTCGAGAATGACTCGAGCCGAGCCGCGCAGGTTGCCGGTCGCGATCTTCTTAATGAAGGCCGGGACGTCGATGTGCGTGGGGCAGGCGATTGTGCAGGGCGCGTCGTGGCAGAACAGGCATTTGTTCGCCTCGAGCAGCGCGGCGTCGTGGGTCAGCGGCGGCGCGATGTCGGCGAAATTCGCGGCGAGTTGGGCGTCGGTCAGAAGCGTTTCAGGTGCCGACACGTACTGCTCCTTGCTCCGTGCTCCCAGATTGCACGCGCATTGCAACCACGTAGATCACCGCTGACAGGAGAAAGCCCACGAACCACGCCCAATTGTAGATCGTGCCGAACGGGCCGTGGAGTGGGACGCCCCGCAACGCCGCCAGAAACCCCGGGAGACTTGGTACGACGCCGAGCAGCAGGGCCAGGATCGCGCTCGGATTGAATCCGAGCGTGTACTCGTAAACGCCGTTTCGCTTGTACAGATCGTCGACTGTCAGCTCGCCGCGCCGCACGAAGAAGTAGTCGGCAATCATGATGCCGGCGACCGGGCCGAGCAGCGCGCCGTAGCCGATGAGCCACGTGAAAATGTAGGCGGCCGCGTTGTTGTAGAGGCGCCAGGGCATGATGAGGATACCGATCACGGCGGTGATGACGGCGCCAAGTTTGAAGGTGATCTTGTCGGGCGCGACGTTCGAGAATCCGTTCGCCGGAGCGACGATATTGGCGGCGATATTGGTGGTGAGCGTCGCGACGGTGAGGCCGACCATCGACAGGATGATCATGACCGGCCCGCCGATGCGCGCGAGCAGCGCGATCGGGTCGGCGATGCGCGTGCCAAAGATCACGACGGTGGCATTCGTGACGGCCGCGCCGATGAATGCGAACATCGCCATCGTGCCGGGAAGCCCCACCGCTTGCCCCACGACCTGATCTCGCTGACTCCGTGCGTAGCGGGAGAAGTCCGGGATCGACAGTGCCATGGTGCCCCAGAACGCGACCGCCGACGTCAGCCCCGCCCCGAACACGCTCCCCAAACCGCCTAACCGCCCAACCGCCGAACCGCTTGGGTTCTGCAACATCGGACCGAGACCTCCGGCGCGCACCGCCGCCCAGATGAACAGCGCTGCACCCACAGCGAGTAAGAAGGGTGAGCCCCAGGTCTCCAGGAATTTGATCGAGTCCATGCCGCGCAGCACGATCCACACGTTCATCGCCCAGAACAGCATGAAGCAGACAAACTCGCCGGTGTTCAGGCCCACGAACGCGGGCAACAGTTGCGGCAGCGTCCCAATCCCGGGCCAGATCACCTCGATCAGCTTGTAGATCGCCCAGCCGCCGATCCACGTCTGGATGCCGAACCAGCCGCACGCCACGAGTGCGCGCAGCAGCGCCGGGATATTGGCTCCCAGCACGCCAAACGACGCGCGCGCGAGCACGGGGAAGGGAATGCCGTAGCGCGTGCCCGCATAGGAGTTGAGCGCGATGGGGACGAGGACCACCACATTGCCGAGAATCACGGCTCCGACGGCCGCTTGCCAGGTCCATCCCGACGCCATGAGACCGGAGGCGAGGGTGTAGGTCGGGATGCAAATCGCCATGCCGATCCACAGCGACGCGATGTGCCACCAGTTCCAGGTGCGCCGCTCCGGCGGCACCGGAAGCAGGTCGGCGTTAGCGAGTCGCGTCATCGGCGCTCATAGCGTCGCCACCAGCACAACAGTAGTGGACGCGCCGTAGAACAGCGCGCAGCCGACGAGCGCCGCTTCGCGCCAGCGGGAGGGCCGGAGCTCGCGCGGGAGCAGCCGGCGATTCACGACCAGCGTGTGGATGCTCACGAACACGAAGATCACTCCCGCGATGTTCGCGCCGATGATGATCAGCGTGAGCGGTCTGGCGAGGTTCAAGGCGACACAACCCCAGGCCGTGAACAGCGCGAGGACGCCATAGTACACCCGCCGCACGTCGCCGCCGCGCCAGCGTCGCACGGCGGCGCTGCCGCTCCACAGGACGTCCGTGATTGCGCGTGGGACCCCGTCTACCACGCCGAGCTGCGTCGAGAA
>WNGI01019127.1_pt1 | contig 13153 bp, 15 predicted proteins | sample 5400621 | NCBI WGS metagenome assembly WNGI01 (sample SAMN13153374, study PRJNA577476) | soil metagenome | isolation source: 20 cm soil or saprolite under Garry oak tree replicate 1 | place: USA:California | collected 2016-06-15
CGCCGGCAAGGATCGCGTCGGCGTCGCCGCGGCGGATGATCTCGGCCCCCTCCCCCACCGCGTGCGAGCCGGTCGCGCAGGCCGAGACCGGCGCGTAGTTCGGGCCGCGGATCCCGAGCGAGATCGCGAGCTGCCCGCTCGCCGCGTCGACGAGCACGTTCGGGATGAAGTACGGCGAGACGCGGTCGGGGCCGCGGTCCCGCATCACCTCGCCCTCTTTCATGATCCCGATGAAGCCGCCGATCGCCGAGCCGAAGACGATCCCGACGCGCATCGGGTCGTAGCCGTTCAGGTTCGCGTCTGCGACGGCCTCCTTCCCGGCGGCGAGCGCGAGCAGGACGTTGCGGTCGAGCCGCCGCAGCTCCTTGGGGCCGGCTAGGCCGGTCGGGTCGAAGTCCTTGACCTCGGCCGCGACGCGCACCGGCAGCCCGTCCGCGTCGAAGGCGCGGATGAAATCGATCCCGCTCGTGCCTTCGACCGCCGCGCGCCAGGTCTCGGGAGCGGTGTTCCCGACCGGCGTGATCGCTCCCAGGCCCGTAACGGCTACGCGTCGCATCGGTGGAGCTTAGGAGATGCGCGTGAGTACAAACCGGCCGAATCGGCGGCCGCGAAACGTCGCTCGTCCGAGGTAGCGGTCGCCGGCCGGCTCGAGCTCGTCGACGAAGCCCTGGAACGGCGCCCGGTAGTGCAGGTCGCGGCCGACGACGTCGAACGGGACACCGAACAGCGGGCCGACCCGCGTCTCGCCGCTCGAGCCATGGATGCGCTTCTGGACGCCGACCATCGGCGGGAGCAGCCCGCCGACGCGCTTCACGTTCCAGACCCCGTCGAGTTCGCCCACCGCTAGCTTGTTCCCGCTGTGCCGCCGAAGAATCTCCCCTTCCCGCCGATGGAGGCCGAGCTCGTGGACGAGCTCCCCAGCGGCGACGGCTGGCAATACGAGCCAAAGTGGGACGGTTTTCGCGGCGTGCTCGAGAACCTCGGCGGGGGCCTGCGGCTTTGGAGCCGTAACGCGCGGCCGCTGCTGCGCTACTTCCCGGAGCTCGAGGAGGTCGGCTCGCGCCTGCCGCCGGAGTCGGCCCTGGACGGAGAGATCGTCATCCAGCAGGACGGGAAGCTCGCCTTCGACGCGCTGCAGCTCCGGCTGCACCCGGCCGAGAGCCGGATCCGGAAGCTCTCGGCGGAGATCCCCGCGGAGTACATCGCGTTCGACCTGCTCGTCTGGAAGGGCGAGGCCGTGCACCAGTTGCCGCTGGAGCGGCGGCGGCGCGAGCTGGAGCGGAAGGCGAAGAAGCTCACGCTCTCGCCGGTGTCGCGTGACCCGAAGCAGGGCGGCCGCTGGCTGAAACACCTCGCGGAGGCGAGCCTCGACGGCGTGATCGCCAAGCGGACGAACCTGCCGTACCTCCCCGGCTCGCGCGACGGCGTCGTCAAGGTGAAGCCGTACAAGACCGCCGACTGCGTGATCGTCGGCTTCCGCTGGAGCGACAAGGGCGATGGGCGGATCTCGACGCTGCTGCTCGGGCTCTACGCCGACGAGGGCGAGCTCGACTTCGTCGGCCACTGCTCGGGCTTCCCGGCCTCGGTGCGACGCGAGCTCGAGGAGACGCTCCCGAGGATGGTCTCGAAGGGGAAGCTGAGCGACAAGCGGATCCCCGGCGGGCAGAGCCGCTGGTCGGCGGGGCGCGAGCTCGACTGGAACCCGGTGAAGCCGAAGCTGGTCGTCGAGGTGCGCTACGACAAGCTCGAGCGGAACCGCTTCCGGCACGGGACGCGGTTCCTGCGCTTCCGGCCGGACAAGGATCCGAAGGACTGCACGTGGCGCGAGGTCAGGCCCCCGCGCCGCGCCCGCGACCTGACCGTCCCGAAGCTCCTGACTGCTCGCTGACCCAGCGGCGCGAGCGGCCGCGGCGGAGCTCGACGATCGACGGGTCGCCCGGCGGGATGCCGAGCTGCTCGAAGCGCGGGAGCAGGCTCGCCTTCCGGCGCCACATCCCCGCGGTCAGGTCGCCGAGCCGGCCGACCCGCTTCGGCATCGTCTTGACCGTGAAGCGCGACGGATCGCAGCGCGGCACTTCCTTCCACGACATCGGCGCCGAGACCCGCGCGTCCGGAGTCGGCCGCACCGAATAGGCGCAGGCGATCGTCCGGTCGCGCGCGTTCTGACCGAAGTCCACGAAGACGCCGCGCCGGTCCGCGACCCGCCAAGTCGTCGTCGCCACGTCCTGGTCGTCCACCCGCCGCTCGACCTCTTCGGCGAGCGCCTTTGCGAGCCGCCGCACCTCCGGGAAGGCGAGCTCCGGCCTGATCGGCGCCAGGATGTGCAGCCCGGTCGCGCCCGAGGTCTTGGGGTAGGACGCGAGCCCGAGCTCGTCCATCACCTCCTTGACGACCATCGCGATCTCGCGCACGAACTCCCACGGGTTGCCCTCGCTCGGGTCGAGGTCGATCAGCAGGTAGTCGGGCCGCTCGATGTCGTCGACGCGCGAGTGCCAGGTGTGCAACTCGATGCAGCCGAGGTTGACGACCCATGCGAGCGCCGCCGCGTTGTCGACGACCGCGAAGACCGTCGAATGGCCGCTCGGGAACTGGACGAACTGCTCGCCGACGAAGTCCGGGTGCGCCGGCACGCGTTTCTGGTGGAAGAAGTCGCCGTCGACGCCGTTCGGATACCGCTTCATGTGGAACAGGCGGCGGCGGATGTGGTTGAGCGCGCAGTCCGCGACGTCCAGGTAGTACGCGACGAGGTCGCCCTTCGTCAGTCCCGGCTCCGGGAAGAAGAGCTTGCCCGGGTTGGTGATCTGGACTTCGCGGCGGCCGACGCGCATCCGCGAAAGATGCCCTTAAACGACGAAGCTCGCCCCGGTCAACCGAAGCGAGCCGCGCCAAATGCCGGGATCTAGAGAGGGGAGAGCCGGCACGCAGAGCATGTCTCAGAAGGCATTTGCCGCCATGCCCCTGAAGGGTGATTTCGAGGAGGCGGCCTTAGGCTCGGCTATCCTGTTCGAGCCCGGAGAAGTGGCCGAGTGGCTGAAGGCGGCGCCCTGCTAAGGCGTTATGGGGGTACTAACCTCCATCGAGGGTTCGAATCCCTCCTTCTCCGCTTCGCATCGCCGGGAGGGGTGGCAGAGCGGTCGAATGCGGCGGTCTCGAAAACCGTTACGGGTCGTTAGGCTCGTCGAGGGTTCAAATCCCTCCCCCTCCGCTTAGAAGAGCCGAACCCGCTCCGTGAGCAAGATTCGGCTCGCCTTGACGGGCCGGTCTCCGGACCTACGGGCCTTTGATATTGACGTTCCCCTGCGTCACGTTCGAAAGAACCCCCGTATAGAAGAACAACTTGCACGAAGTTCCCGGCGGAACACCTTCACTGCCGGGCGCGTAGAAATCGTCCACGGGCACGGCCGAGGAGGGATTCCCACCATCCTTGATGCCGAAGTCGACCGCCGAGCCCACGACGAGCCCGAGCAGGTTGGGGACGGGGGTCACGTTCTTGACCACGCCCTTGATCACACCTCGGTCGTACGTGCTCGAGGTGAGCGTGTGAATGTGAACGCAGGTGACGTTGATCGAGTAGCTAACGATCAAGTGCCCGAGCGGATCGGTGAAGGTGACGCTGACATGGCCGAAGTCGCCGTTCGGCCCTTCATGCGCCGACAGATCGAAACGCTGGAGGCCGCCGTCCACCTTTCCTGCGCCGACACCGTAGATGTCGGCGCCGGAGCCACCTGACAAAGATTGCGCGTCGGCAGTCAGAACACTGCCGGCCACCGCAAGAGGGCTGTCGGAGGCGACGGCACCGGTTGCCGTCAGCAATAACGCCGCCAACGCGCTGGTTGCGGAAAGCACGAATCGTCTCATTTCTGTTCCTCCCCTCTTGACTCAACGGAGGCACGGTTCCACCCTGGGCCGCCGTCCAGAACTGGAACGTTCATCGGCCCCGAACCGATACGCCAAACGAGGAGTCGCGGCCTTCCTCGGCTCTCTAGCCGCCGGCCATCGCTGCCACCACCCTGAACACGTCGGCTCCGGAGGCGACTTCCTCGGGCAGCGGCTCGTCGGCGGGCTCGAGCGTGACGTCCTGCCCGCATGCGAAAAAGCGGATGAAGTCCCTGCGCTTCGCCGTCCCGTGGTCGCGAATCGTCCCTCTCAGCACCGGGTACGTCGCCTCCAGCGCGTCGAGCACAGATCGCTGCGTCGGCCCCTCCTGGGCGTCGAGCCGGACCTCGCCGTCGACGCCGGCAAGCGTCCGCAGGTGCTGGGGAAGGACGACCCGGATCACGCCAGAGTCTGTGCCTCGACGGCGAGAACCGGAGGAAGGTCGTGCACGATGGCCGACCACCTGTCGCCGCTGTCGGCCGACATGTAGACCTGGCCGCCCGTCGTTCCGAAGTAGACGCCGCCGGGATCCAGGCTGTCGACCGACATGGCGTCTCGGAGCACGTTCACGTAGCAGTGCTCCTGCGGGAGCCCGTTCGTGAGCGCCTCCCACTCGTTGCCGCCGGTCCGGCTGCGGTAGACGCGCAGCTTGCCCTCGGGGGGAACGTGCTCGGAGTCGCTCTCGATCGGCACGACGTAGACGGTGTCCGGCTCGTGCGCGTGGACTTCGATCGGGAAGCCGAAGTCGGACGGCAGGTTCCCGCTGACCTTGTCCCACGACTCGCCGCCGTCGTCGCTGCGCATGACGTGCCAGTGCTTCTGCATGAACAGCGTGTCGGGCCGGGACGGGTTCATCGCGATCCGGTGGACGCAGTGGCCCACCTCCCGCTCCTCGTCCGGCAGCTCACGCGAGCGCAGGCCGCGGTTGCTCGGGCGCCACGTTTCGCCGCCGTCGTCCGTGCGGAACACGCCCGCTGCCGAGATGGCGACGACCATGCGCTGCGGGTCGTCGGGGTGGATCAGGATCGTGTGCAGGCAGAGCCCTCCTGCCCCCGGCTGCCACTGCTCGCCCGTCGGATGATCGCGGAGGCCCGAGAGCTCCTGCCACGTCCGGCCGGCGTCGGTCGAGCGGAAGAGCGCCGCGTCCTCGACGCCGGCGAACACCGTGTCCGGGTCCGTCAGCGAAGGCTCGAGGTGCCAGACCCGCGCGAACTCCCAGGGATGCTGCGTGCCGTCGTACCACTGGTGCGTGCCCGGAACCCCGTCGTACGCGAACTCGTTGCCGACGGGCTCCCAGGTCTTGCCGCCGTCGTCCGAGCGCTGCACGACCTGGCCATGCCAGCCGGTCGACTGCGACGCGTAGAGGCGGTCCGGATCGGCCGGCGATCCGTTCAGATGGTAGATCTCCCAACCCGCGAACAGCGGGCCCTGGACGTCCCAATTGTCACGCGTGCCATCCGACGTCAGGATGAACGCGCCCTTACGCGTGCCTACGAGAAGCCGCACTCCGCTCATCAATTCCTCCTTCTCGTTCGCGAACGATCAGTTGTCTTGAACGACGAACAGGCGGTCCGGTTTTCGACCGCATAGGAAAACAGACCGCGGCGCGCGGCGAAACTCATCGGCGCGGGCGCTAACGCCCGACCCCGCGGTACCCTGGCTCCACCAGGAGAGGTGTCCGAGCGGTCTAAGGAGCGCGACTGGAAATCGCGTATGGGCCGAAAGGTCCGTCGCGGGTTCAAATCCCGCCCTCTCCGCTCCAGGGCCCGGGTGACCGGGCCCTAGTGCTTCTACGAGACGGTGACCTTCTGGTCCATCCCCTGCTGCTTGTGGCCGGGGATGGAGCAATAGAAGTCGTAGCTGCCGCGCTCGAGCTTCACGCTGATGCTGCCGCCGCCACCGGCGGAGATGTCCTGGGTCGCCTCCGTCCCGCCGGGCCCCTTGATCGTCAGGTTGTGCGGGATGTGGCCCTTGTTCTCGACCTCGAACGTGTACTTCCCCGGCGCGAAGGTCGTCTTCGGGAGCTGGATCTTGTACTCGACCTCGCCCACCGAGACCTTCTGGCCCTCGGCGGCGGCCTCGCCCTCGGAGGACTTGCCGAAGATCTCGACCGCCGCGAGCATCCCGAAGAAGAACACCACCGTCACTGCGAGGAACAGCGGCAGGCCGCGACCCGGGAACTGCGGCCAGCGCCGCGGAATGAGCATCGAGACGACCAGCGCGAAGCCGGCGAAAGCGGCTCCCGCGAGCCCGAGCCCGAGCTTGTGGCCGGTCGACAGCGCCAGCAGGAGCACGCGCGAATGCTATTCGGTGGCCGCGCGGCCCGGAGCGGGCAAGTGGCCGCCCGAGATGCCCGAATGGATCGTTCGAGGGATGCTGGCGCGACGCGTTCCGGCCGACCTACCTGATGTCAACTGCGGAACGAAAGGCGGCCATGTCTGCGGAAATTCTCAAGCGCAAGCTGCGCAACTTCCCCGTTGCGAGCCTGACCGAGCGCATCGCTACCAGCTAGTAAGGCCCTCCCGGGCCTTGCCCGAGCTTCCTCGATCCACTAACTTGGGCCGCCGAGAAGATTCGCGAGTCGGCGCGCCGCGAGGCGGCCGAGCTCGAGCGGCTGGCCGCGGTCGAGGCCGAGCGTGTCAAGAACGAGCTGACCGCGGACGCGCGGACGCTGCGCACCGAGGCCGAGGAGTACGCGCGCGACATGCGTCTCGCCGTCGAGGCCTACGCGACCCAGCACCGGCGCCAGGCCGAGGAGGAGGGGCGCAAGATCGTCGAGGATGCGGAGCGTCAGTCGACGAGCATGCGCCAGGCCGCCGAGCAGATGGTGCGGCAGGTCGAAGGAGACGTCCGCCGGCGCGAGGAGCAGCTGCGCGCGGAGGTGCGGATGCTCGAACAGCGCAGGCGGGAAGCGACCGAGCGGCTGCGAGAGGTCGCGGCGCTCGTGCAGGACGTCCTCCCGTCACGCGAGGAATCGCTGCCGAACGAACTCGAGCAGCGCGCCGCTAGACCTAGCAGGTAAGCAGCGCGGCGCGCGCCTCGACGTTCTTGGCGTAACGCAGCGGCACGACCGGAGCGCGACCTGCGCGCTCGATCGCGGTCGGCCCCGCGTTGTACGCCGCGAGGGCGAGCTCGACGTCGCCGTACCGATTGAGCAGCTGGCGGAGATAGCGCGCACCGGCGAGCACGTTGGCACTCGGGTCGTCGCCGTTTACCCCGAGCTGGCGCGCTGTTTCCGGCATCAGCTGAAGTAGCCCGCGCGCGCCGGCATCCGAGACCGCACCCGGGTCCAGCCGCGACTCCTCGTACGCGGTCGCGACGAGCAGCGAGGCCGGAACGCCCGTCCGGGCCGAAGCGGAGGCGAACGCCGGGCGCAAGGACGCCGGGACCGGGCACGCGGGAGAGAGCGACGGGGCGCTCGGCCGCACCGGCTTGGCCTTCGCGCTGGAGCCGTCGAGCCGGGTCGATTCGGCAACGACTGCGAGGAGAACGAGCGCCAGGATCGCCGCGTAGACGCTTCTCCAGGCCAGCGGGCTGCGCCTCTTCGGCTCGCGCCGGCGGGCCACTGCGCGCCTGAGCGAGCGCCTGAAACGAAGGTCCATCTGGGCGAGGTCGCCCGCCACGGAGCGGGACCCTACCCCCGTCGCCGCGCCGAGAAACTCAGGCGTCTTCCAGCGACCAGCTGAATCTCGTGAGCGTCTGCTCGGGCGCGAGCCCGCTGGGGCGGAGCCCGCCGCGCACGAGCAGGAGCGGAACCGTCGTGCCCTCGACGAGCTCGGCTCGGGCTCGGTCGAGCTCCAGCGCCGGAAGCGACGCGACGATCAGCGAGCCGGGCTGCTCGAGGATCCCGGCCGCGCCCGGCGGAACCAGGACGGGCTCGGCGCTCGTGCCGGCGAATCTCTGGAGGGCGAGCGACGCGCTGGCCAGGAGCCGGCTCGCGTCGCGCCGGTCTTTCAGCGCCTCGGTTCCGAGCAGTGTCAGGGCCAGGTCGTGCGCACGGGCGATCCAGGCCGCGAGCTCGAGCGCGGCCCATTCTTCACGGGCTCCTCCGAACGGGACGACCACCGGCGCGGCCGGCTCGAAGGACAGCTCGGGGCGCGGCGCCACGGCGACGTCGCAGGGCGCCGCGGCGAGGAGGCGCTCGAGCTCGCCGGCTGCGAGCGGTCCGGCGACGAGCAGCTCCGCGTCCTGCTCGGCCGCGAGGCGGGCGAGATCGGCGCCGGGCGCGTTCGAGACGAACGCGGCGGTCCGGCCGTCGGACGCTGCAGCGAGGCCGGCAGCACGCTCGCGGAGCTCCGACGCCTCCGCGACGAGGTCGACGAGCACGAGCTCGTGATCGGTCGCAAGCGGCACGAGCAACGCGGCCAGGCCGGGGACGGCGCACACGATCGAGCCTCGCGCTCGCGGCCGTCCTCGTGGCTCGGCGAGCGCCGACTCCTGCCGGAGGATCGCCCGCTCGAGCTCCTGCAGCGCGGGGCCGGGTTCGATGCCGAGCTCGTCGACGAGCAGCGCCCTGCCGTCTCGGTAACGCGCGAGCGCCTCGGCCTGGCGGCCGCAGCGGTAGAGCGCGACCATCAGCTGGCCGCGAGGCCGCTCGCGCAGGGGTTCCTCCTCGACGAGCGCCTCGAGCTCCGGGACGAGCCGCGCGTGCTCTCCCAGCTCGAGGTCGGCGTCGATCCGCTCCTCCAGCGCATAGAGCCGCAGCTCGGCAAGCCGGCGGCCTGCCGCCTCTGCGAAGGGCTCTTCGCGGAACTCGGCCAGGGCAGGACCGCGCCAGAGGTCGAGCGCCTCCCGCAGGAGCGCGGCCTTGCGTGCAGCCTCGCCCGTGGCCCGCGCCTGATCGGCCAGCTGCTCGAAGCGGCCGAGGTCAGACTCGTCCGCGGTGGCGCGAGCCAGGTAGCCGGGCGCGCGCGTCTCGATCGCGTCGGGCCCGAGCGCCTTGCGCAGCTGGGAGACGTAGACCTGCACGACCTTGTGTGCGCTCGCGGGCGGCTCGCGCCAGAGGTCGTCGACGAGCGTGTCCACTGGGACGACGCGGCCGGGCTCGAGAAGGAGCCTCGCCAGCAACGCGCGCGGCTTGCCGCCCGGGAGCTTCGCCGGCGCCTCTACCGGCCCGAGCAGCCGAAAGCGGATCATGATGCGGCCATGAGCGAGCTCGCCGCTCCGGGGGAGGTGGTCGGCGGGTACCGGCTGGAAGAGCCGCTCGGCGAGGGTGCCGTGGGACTCGTCTTTGCGGCGAGGGACGCGGACGGGCGGCGGGTCGCGCTCAAGCTCCTGCGGAGCGAGCTCGCCGAGGACCAGGTCATGGTCGCGCGCTTCGAGCGGGAAGCGCGGCTCGCGCACGACCTCGGCACGCCGCACGTCGTCCCGATCCTCGAGCTCGGGCGCTCAGAGGGCATCGAGTTCCTGGCGATGCCCTACTACGCGGGCGGCTCGCTCGCGCTGCGGCTGCGCCTGCTCGGGCCGCTCGGTGTAGATGAGACCGTCGACCTCGCCGCGCAGCTCGGCCGCGGGCTGGATGCTCTTCACGCGCGCGGGGTGTTGCACCGGGACGTCAAGCCGTCGAACGTGCTCCTCGACGGCGAGGGGACTGCGGCTCTGGCCGATTTCGGGCTCGCGCGGGGCCCGGACTCGACCCGGTTGACCGCCGAGGGTCAGCTGCTCGGAACGCCGCACTACCTCGCGCCGGAACTGATCGAGGGTCGGGAGGCGAGTCGTGCGAGCGACGTCTACGCGCTCGGCTGCGTGCTGTACGAGTGTCTCGCCGGCGAGCCGCCCTTCGCCGGCCGCGGCGCGGCGGAGATCGGGTTCGCGCACCTGACCGAGCCCCCGCCCGACCCGCGGGCTCGGCGCGTCGAGCTCTCGGAAGGTCTCGCTCACGCGGTCCTCACGGCGCTCGAGAAGGATCCAGCCGCAAGGCCGACGACCGCGACCGCCTTGGCGCGAATGCTCATGATCGGCGGCAGGTCTTCTTAGCCTGTTTGATCCGCCGGCGCACGAGCGCCCGTTGGTCTTTCGGCTCGTTCGGCAGGGCGGCGTTGAAGAGTTGAAGGCTGCGCGTGCAGTTCCCGAGCTTCAGCAGCACGTAGCCCAGATTGAACGTCGCGAAAGCGTGGACCGGATTCTCGCCGCTCGTGTTGCGGTAGGCCTTCTCCGCGATCGGCAAGGCGTCCTTGAAGCGGTGCTCGCGGATCAGGATGAACGAGATGTCGTTCAACGACCTCCCGTCCTTCAGCTGCAGGAACTTGCTCAACTCGAAGCCGGGCTTGGAGACCGTGACGGTGGTCCGGTGCCCTGGGAACGCGACTGACCTGACGCCGAGGGCGATCGCCGCTCCGAGCAGCCCGACCAGCGCCAGCAGGCCGAGCGAAAGTGCGAGCCTGCGCAGATCGACTCGGTGCTCGGCGGCGGCCGCCCGGGCCGCAGCGACCAGCTCGCCCGGAGTCGCGTAGCGGTCTAGCGGCGACTTCGAGAGGGCCTTCTGGACGACGTTTTCGAGCTGGTGCGGCACCCCGGGAGCGGCCTTGCTGAGCCGCGGCGGCGGCGCGTGCAGGTGCGCGTTGAGGACCGCGACCTCGGAGGGGCGGTGGAACGGTGGCGTCCCGGTCAGCGTCTCGTAGAGGACGCACGCGAGGGCGTAGACGTCGGTGCGCGCGTCGACCTCGCCGCCCTCGATCTGCTCGGGAGCGCAGTACTCGATCGTGCCGACGAAGGCGCCCGTGCGGGTCATCCCCGCCGACGCGAGCTCCTTCACGGCGCCGAAGTCGGAGAGGTACGCGCGGTCCTCCGGGCCGACGAGGATGTTCGCGGGCTTCACGTCCCGGTGGACGAGCCCGCGCGCGTGTGCCGCGTCGAGCGCCGACGCGATCTGGCCGAGAATGAAGAGCGTGCGGCGGAGCGGCAGCGCCCCCTCGTCTTTGATCAGCGTCTTGAGATCGGTGCCCTCGACGCAGGCCATCGCGATGTAGAGCAGGCCGTCCTCTTCGCCCGCGTCGTAGACCGGGACGATGCTCGGGTGGTCAAGCGAGGCGGCCAGGCGGGACTCGCGCAGGAAGCGGTCGCTGAAGTCGGCCTCGCCGAGGCCGGGCGAGAGGAGCTTGAGCGCGGCTGGGCGGCCGAGGCGCACGTGCTCGGCGCGGTAGACGACGCTCGTGCCGCCACGGCCGAGCTGCTCGAGGATCCGGTAGCCACCGAGCTCGGTGCCGATGCGCTGGTCCAGCTTCACGCGCACCAGTTCTAGCGTGCGGGCCGCTTCCATGCCTAGCGCGCTATCTGCTGACCGCGAAGGTGGCCGTGACGACCGCATTGACGTCCTTCTCGCGACTCGTCGTGTCGTTGATGCCGTAGTCGCTGACCTGGGTCGAGTCACGCGGGGTGATCTGGTAGACGCCCAGCTGTGTGCGGCGCATCGGGCCGAGCTTGCCGCCAAGCCCGTGCACGAGGATCTCGGCGCGCTTGCGGGCGTCCTCGGTGGCGGCGGCGAGGGCGCGGAGCTTCGCCTCGGTGAGCTCGGTGGAGATGTACGCGGGGGAGTCGGCGGAGACGTCGATTCCCTGCGCGATCAGGCCGCCCACGGTGGTCGCAGTGCGCTCGACGACGTCGAGCTTGCGCGTGCTCACGTCCAGGCCTTGCGAGACGCGGTAGCTGATCTTGCGACGGTGGTGGCCGAGCGAGACGACCTGTTCCTGGCTGGAGACGACGCGGGGCGCGATCGCGTTGGACGGGACGCCCTGTGCTTCGAGGAAGTGGCGGACTGCGGCGACGTCGCCGCGCAGGCGCTTCGCGGCGGCGGCCGCGGTGGGCGCTTGGCGGCTGACGGTCAGCGACCAGCGGACGAGGTCGGAGCTGATCGGCTTCCGCGCGGAACCGGTGACGCTGAGCGTGTCGCGGATGTGGCGCGCGTCGTGAATCGTGCCGGAGACGATCCTGGCGGTCAGGACGACCGCGATGCCGATCGACAGAACCGGACGATGCGCCGACCCGGTAAAGCGGCGGTTCATCGCAGGTAGATCCAGCGGCAGCCACTCGCGCGGACGTGTCACGCGAACGCCACAAAAGTGTGTCCACGCATCGGTGGCTCCAACAATCGGGTGGCAGCCACCGTCACCGAAGTGTGTACCGTCGACACGTAACTCACACCGGCCTCATCCTCCCGAACTACGGGCCCGCGCTCGAGGTCGAGCGCCTCGCGGGCGCCGCGGTCGCGGCCGAGGAGGCCGGGTTCGACTCGGGCTGGGTGACCGACCACCTGATCGTCCCCGACGAGCATGCGCCCATCTACGGCTCGATCGCCGAGGCGCTCGTGTCGCTCGGCTTCCTCGCCGGCCGGACGAGCCGCCTCCAGCTCGGCGTGTCCGCGCTCATCGTCCCCCAGCGCAACCCGTTCGTGGCGCTCAAGCAGTTGACGACGCTCGACTTCCTCTCCGGCGGCCGGATCGTGACCGCCGTCGCCGCTGGCTGGATGGAAGGCGAGTTCGAGACGCTCGGCGGGCCGTTCGCGCGGCGCGGGCGGCTTCTCGACGAGTGGCTCGACCTCGCCGCGTCCGTATTCGCCCAGATGCCCGGCCGCGTCTACTACGAGGGCGAGCTCCTCTCCTTGGACGGCTGGCTCGCCCCCGCGCTCGTCCGGCCTGGCGGCCCCGAGCTCTGGGTCGCAGGCGTCTCCCGCGCCACGATTCGCCGCGCCAGGAAGACCGGCGTCTGGCACCCGGTCGCCCTCGCCCCCGACGAGCTGTGCAAGCTCAAAGAAGGCTTCGACGGCCGCACGGTCCTCCGGATCAACACGTACTTCGCCGAGGAGCCGAGAGCCGGCGAGGACGAACGCGGCCGCCACGCGATCGAAGGTCCGCCGGAATGGATCGCCGAACGACTACACGAATACCTCGACGCCGGCTGCGACGGCTTCGTGGTCAACCTCGATCACGAACGCGATGGGCTGGAGGACCGGATCCGCCGCTTCGGCGCCGAGGTCCTGCCCCTCCTATCGAGCCAGTCGACGAGCTCGCGGTAGCTGACGCAGCGCACGTCCGGTAGGCGGCACGTCTCGAGCAGGAACCGGGCCAGCGCGCGGTTGTACGCCCAGTGGTTCCACGTCTCGAAGTGGCTGGCGTAGACGAACGGCGCCCGGTTGCCGCGGTAGAGTCGGCGAAACGCCCCGCGCAGCGTCAGGTAGGTCTCGCGCTCGATCCGCGGCTCGAGCGACGCGGGCCCGCTGACCCCGCCCGTCTGGTTCGCGAACAGGTTGTAGTCCATCGAGACGACCCGGAACGAGTGGCCC
>WNGI01023312.1_pt1 | contig 13152 bp, 12 predicted proteins | sample 5400621 | NCBI WGS metagenome assembly WNGI01 (sample SAMN13153374, study PRJNA577476) | soil metagenome | isolation source: 20 cm soil or saprolite under Garry oak tree replicate 1 | place: USA:California | collected 2016-06-15
CCGGGCTGCCGATCACGTTCTGGACCTTCCTGATCGGCACGCTCTCCATCAGCGGGTTCCCGTTGCTGGCCGGGTTCTTCAGTAAGGACGAGATCATCCGGTCGGCATTGAACGCGGCCGGCAGCGAATTCTGGCTTGGTGTGCTGGCGTTGATCACCGCCGGGCTCACCGCCTACTACATGTTCCGCCTCTTCTTTATCGCCTTCGGCTGGGAGTGGTTGTCCCGTGACGAGCGCCACCTGCACGAGGCGCCACCCATTCAGACCGTCCCGGTCGTCATCCTTGCCACCGGCGGCGTGGTGGCCGGCTACATCCCGGTGGCGAATTTCCTGTCGCCGATTTTCGGCAACCCGGTCGAGGTGAACATCGCGGCTGTCCTTACGCTTGCCGGGCTCTCCGTGCTGGTGGCGCTGGCCGGCTTCGGCATTGCCTATCTGCTCCACGCGCGCCGGCCGGAGCTCGCGGTCGCCTGGCGGACGCGACTCGGTCCGCTGCACACCCTGGTCGAGCACAAGTACTACATCGACGAGCTCTACGACCTGGTGTTTGTCCGCCCGGGGTTCGCGCTCGCCCGCTTGTTGAACGATCGAATCGAGCCGCGGGTGATCGACGCCGCGGTCAACGGCGTGGCCGAGTTCTTTCTGGTGGAGGCGAAAGAGTTTCGGCTCATCCAGACCGGTCGCGTCCGCAGCTATGCCCTGTGGACCCTGGGTGGCGCCATCGGTGTCGTGCTGGTGGTCGCCGCGTTCCTCGGCTACCTGCCGGTGAGGCTCGGCTGATGAGCTGGTACGCGCTCCCCGCCAACGTCCCCTGGTTGACGCTGGCCGTCGTCATCCCGCTGTCCGGTGCGCTTCTGGTTGCGCTCACGCCGGCGGTGGCCCGACGCGTCATCAAGCAGCTCGGCGTTCTCGCTTCCGTGATCACCCTTGCGCTGGTGCTGGTGATCATCGGCGGGTTCCAGCAGGGCGTCGGCAATCTTCACCTTCAGTTCGAGGAACTCCGTCAGTGGGTGCCGGCGGTCGGCATCAGCTACCACCTCGGAGTCGATGGGTTGAGCCTCTTCCTCCTCGGACTGAACGCATTGCTGTTTCTGATCGCCGTCCTGGTAACCAGCTCGGCCGCCCCGCGGTTGAAGCAGTTCATCTTGCTGTTGCTGATCCTCGAGGCCGCCACTGCCGGCATCCTGTTGTCGCTCGATCTCATCCTCTTCTATGTCTTCTGGGAGGCGATGCTGGTTCCCCTCTACTTCTTGATCGGGGTCTGGGGTGAGGGCCAGCGCGTCTACGCCGCCTTCAAGTTCCTGATCTACACCGTCTTCGGCAGCTTTGCCATGCTCGTCGCCATCCTGGCCGTCGCCGCGATCACCTTCGCGCAGACCGGCCAGCTGAGCTTCGACTGGACGGTGCTCGTTCAGCATCCGGCATCAGGCGTGTGGCACCTGCCGTTGAACCTCGGCGAGATCGGCATTCCGCAGCTACTGTTCCTGGGCTTCGCCCTGGCGTTTGCCATCAAGATGCCGCTCTTTCCACTGCACACCTGGCTGCCGGCCGCCTACACGGCCTCGCCGATCCCGGTCGTGATCGTGCTTGCCGGGCTGGTGTCGAAGCTCGGCGCTTACGGTTTCCTGCGATTCAATCTGTCGCTTTTCCCGGACGCGGCGCACAGCCTGGGGCCGGCCCTTGCCGTGCTGGCGACCACCGGCATCCTCTACGGCGCATTCATGGCACTGGTGCAGACTGACTTGAAACGGCTGGTCGCCTACGCGTCGATGAGTCATCTCGGCTTCATCGGGCTGGGGATCTTCGCCGGCAATCTGCTCGGTATCGAGGGCGCCCTGGTGCAGATGGTCAACCACGGCGTCATCATCGCCGCCCTCTTCCTGATCGTGGGGATGATCGAGCGGAGAAGCGGTACCCGCGACCGGGCTCAGCTGCGTGGACTCGGTGCCAGCGCGCCAGCGTTTGCCGCACTGTTTCTGGTGATCTCGCTGGCGGCGCTGGGTCTTCCCGGGCTGAACGGATTTACCGGCGAGTTCCTGATCATGCTTGGCGCCTGGACGGCGTTCGTCCCGATGGCCGTCGGCGCCGGCATCGGCGTCATCCTGGCGGCGTGGTACGTCCTGCGCTTCTACCAGGGCAGCTTCCAGGAGGCGCCGCCGCAGCCGGCCGGCTTCGGCGAGATGCGGGTCGCCGACGCCGGGGTGCTGGCGCCCCTGCTGGCTTTGATGATCGTGATCGGGGTCAGTCCCGCTTTCTTCCCGGCGGCCGTGGAGGCGACCGTGAAAGCGCTTCCGGTGCTGCTTCGATGACGATCAACCTGAACGGCATCGGGATCGACTATGGCGCCATCCTGCCGGAGCTGATCGTGACCGGGACGGCCATCGTCGTCCTCTTTCTCGACCTCATCATTCCCGCGAGGCGGCGTGGCTGGCTGGCGGCGGTGAGCATTGCCGGACTGCTCGCCGCCCTGGTTGCCAGCATCCCGCTGTGGGGCCAGAGCCGGGCCGCCTTCGGCGACACCGTCGTGGCCGACAGCCTGGCCGCCTTCTTCAACGTGCTCTTGATCGTGATCAGCATCCTGACCGTGCTGATCTCGCCGCGCTTCCTGCGTGCCCTCGACCTCGACTACGGCGAGTACTACATCCTCGTGCTGGGCGCAACGGCGGGGATGATGTTGCTGGCGGCCGCCACCAGCCTGATGACGATCTTCCTCGGGATCGAACTGTTATCGATCTCGCTCTACGTCCTCTCCGGCTTCGCCCGCACTGCGCTCCGTTCCCAGGAGTCGGCGATGAAGTACTTGCTGCTGGGCGGCTTTGCCACCGGCTTCTTGCTCTACGGTATGGCGCTGATCTACGGCGCGACCGGAAGCACCACCCTTCGGGGGATTGCGGCCTTCACGACCGCGAGCGGTTTGGGTGCATCGAGCAACGTCCTGCTCCTGCTCGGGATCGGGTTCCTCTCCGTTGGGCTGGCGTTCAAGGCGTCGGCGGCGCCCTTCCACATGTGGACGCCGGACGTGTACGAAGGGGCACCGACGTTGGTCACCACCTTCATGTCGGTGGCGACCAAGTCGGCTGCATTTGCGGCGATCGGGCGGGTATTCATCGCGACCTTTCCCTCGATTGCCAGCCGCTGGTATTTCCCGCTGGCGCTGATCGCGATCTTCTCGCTGTTCATCGGCAACCTGGTGGCGATCACGCAAGACAACCTGAAACGGATGCTGGCCTACTCCGGGATCGCGCACGCCGGCTACATCCTGCTCGGCATCCTGCCGGGAACCGCGGAGGGCTTTTCCGCCACGCTCTTCTATATCGCCGCCTACGCCGTGATGAATTTCGGCGCCTTCGCCGTGGTCACCGCCCTGGGCGCGGGCGGGGACCGGACCGCCGACCTCAGTTACTGGCGCGGCCTGTTCTACCGGCGCCCGTTCCTGGCCACGGTGATGACCATCTTCATGCTCTCCCTGGCCGGCATTCCGCCAACCGTTGGGTTTTTCGCCAAGCTGTTCGTCTTCCGAGCGCTCGTCGACGCCCAGATCTGGGCGCCGCTGATTGTCGCGGTGATCATGACGATCGTCTCCTTCTACTACTACCTGCGCGTCATCGTGGTCATGCTGGCGGCGCCCGATGAGTCGGCCGTCGAAAAGGAGCGGGTTGGAATCTCAACCGGCACGGTGATTGGTGCGGCCGCCGCCGCCACCATCATTCTCGGCATCTTCCCCGCGGTCGTCCTGAACTGGGCAACCCACGCCGCCTCCGTACACTTCTAAGCGACGATGACGGTTGGAGGTCCCGGGCGGTGATCGCGCCGTCTCCCGTTCGCCCGGCGGCACCATCCGCGGCGAGCCGCCGCGTATCCGTGCCGATCCGGGTGCTCGCCCGCGCCTGGCGCGAGCTCCGCAAAATGCGCACCGCCATCATCCTGCTCGCCATCCTGGCGCTGCTGGCCATCGTCGGCACATTCCTGCCGCAGCTGCCGCAGAACCCGCAGGGTGTCATGGGTTACGTGCTGCGGCATCCGGTCACCGCGCCGTGGTTTGCTCGGCTCGGACTCTTCGACATCTTCAGTTCCTGGCCGTTCATCGTCACCGCCGTCCTGATGTACACGTCGATCGGAGCGAGCATGTTCATCCGGCTGCCCGCCGCGTGGCGGCGCGCCATCGATCCGGCGCAGCGCAACCGGGCGCTGGGGGCCGAGGTGGCGAGCATTATCTTCCACGCCAGCTTCTTCATCCTGCTGGTCGGCGTGATCTATGGCAAGGCCGCCGGATTTGTCGGCAACGCGGCGGTGGTGGAGGGGGATAGCTTTACGGAGGCTCGCGCGAACTATGACAACCTGAGCGAAGGCCGGCTCGCCACCGAGCATGCGGGTTTCGAGGTGAAGGTCGACAGTTTCAGCGCCAGCTACTGGGCCAGCGGCTCACCCAGGGACTTCACCTCCCGGGTCCGCATCTACGAGGGCGGACGGCTGGTGGAGAGCGCAAACATCCAGGTCAACCACTATGTCGACTACAAGGGCGTCAAGATCTACCAGGCCGGATATGGCTGGGCCCCGACGCTGAAGATCGAGACGCCCGACGGCCGGGTGGTCAAGGACGGCCCGACCATCTTCGTCGGCGACCCACAATTCGCGAATGGCGTGTTCAAGGCGCCCAATCCGATCCTGCTGGTGCGGCTCTACCGGGGCGATCTCCACCTGACCCAGTCGCAGAATGTCTACTCGATCGACACCAGCAACATGGATCTGCGCTGGCGTGGTGCGCTGCGGGTGGGCGACAGCGTGACGACCCCCGACGGTTACCGACTGAGTTTCACCGGGCTGAAGCCGTACACGGACCTGACCATCAACAAGGATCCCGGCATCCCGATCGTGCTGGCAGCGTTCATCATCGGGCTTTCGGCGCTCCTCCTCAGCCTCTACCTGCCGCTGATGGGTCCGGAGCAGCGCCTTGCCCCGCCCAAGGAACTCACCGGCTAAAGATAACGACGGCCGTAACGTTTTTGTCGTCGTATGGCCATGGTGAATGGTCCCAACGGCGGAGACTGCAGGAGGGTCGGCGAGGGCATCCTAGAGACCGACATGCGGTGCCACCGTCTTTCACGTTCCCGCGGACAGGCGATCGTCGAGACCGCCCTCCTGCTGCCCATCCTGATGTTGCTCGTGATGGGCACTGCCGACCTGGGCCGCGTCTTCTATTACTCGATCGCGGTCACCAACGCGGCGCGTGAGGCAGCGCGCCAGGGGACGTACTTTGACCCCATCTCCAACAGCAACGCCTATGACACATACGACCTGGTGTTGGCTGCCGCGCGTAACGAGGTGCCGGCGGACGTCACGCTCGACTATCCGACGGGCAGTCCCTCACACTGCCTGACCGGCTCGCCCTCGAGCTGGCGGGTCTATTACCCGACCCAACCGAACGCGGGCTACGTCTATATCTGCTTCGACGGTAACGATAGTCAGTCCTCGCCGGCGCAGCAGACGATCCAGGTCAACATCCTGTACAACTTCTCGCCGGTCACGCCGCTCGCCGGCGTCGTCGGCGCCGACCTGGTTCAGGTCGTCGCCTCCACCACGATGCAGGTGCAAGCCCAGCAATGAAGCGCAAGCGCGGCCAGTCGATGGTTGAGATGGCGTTGATCTCGCCCTTCCTCGTCATGACACTCTTGATGGTGATCGACTGCGGTCGGGCCGCCTACGACTACGCCACCCTGGCCGGCGCCGCCCGGGAGGGTGCCCGCGCCGCGATCACCACCGGCAGCAACCGGCCGGACAACAACCGCGTGCTTGGGGCCGTCCAGCTGAACGCCATCGGGCTGCAGCTCAACCCGGGCAGCTGTGTCAACGACGCACCACCAGCGAGCCCAACCATGTCAGCCAACACCGGCCTGATCTATGTTGGCGCCGGCAGTGGGAATACCACGTCGAACGCGCCGTCCGGGCAACCGTCGTCCGCCGGAGGAACATGCGGTGCCGTGGTTCCGAGCTATGCCGGCCACTACCCACTGGCAGTCACGCTCAAGTACAACTTCAAGCCGCTGACCCCGTTCGGCTCGCAGTTTTTCCCCAGCGGGATCGTCATGACTGTTACCAGCACCATGAGTACGGAGTATTGATGCAGGCAGCCTGGTTGCGAAAGCAGTCGGGCCAGGCGGTTGTCCTCGTTGCCGTCGCCGTACTGGTTCTGACCGCCATCCTGGCACTGGCGCTGGACGGCGGCGCCATCTACCTCGACAAGCGGCAGCTGCAGAACGCGGCCGACTCGGCAGCGCTGGCCGGGGCGGAGCTGCTGATGGCCGTGCCGCCGAGCTATACCGCGATCCACAACCAGGCGATGCTGAATTTGCTGCAAAACCTTCCGGGCACCAGCAAAGCCGGAACCGCCTGCAGCGCATCGTGCCCGAATCTGAAGACGATCGGCATACCGGTGGCTGGCGTCGGTACCCTCAACCTCAGCGCCGGCTATTTCGTGGAGCTCTCGGCGCCGACCTCGTATACCTACCAGGTCAGTGTCTGGCATACGCACCCGGTCGCGGTGGCGCCGATCCACGGTTTCCAATCGACGATCACCTTGGCGGCTCGAGCGACGGCGCAGAATGCGAACCTGCCCTACGCCGTGGTCCTGCTGCAGGACAAGCCGGCCTACGCGCAGTGGTCAAACTTCAGCATCAACGGGACGCCGGGATCGATCACGATGCAGGGCGGCGGCGGGGCCGGGAACCGGGGTGGCATGTTCTCCAATGCCAGCATCGCGCCGGGCAATGGCGCGCCGTCGATCATCTTCAGCCCGGGTACCAATCAGGGCGACCTCTGGGCGGTCAATGAAAGCGCTGCGGACCGAGCGGCGCTTAACGGTGCCGGCGTGGTCCAGGGCCAGCACACCCTGAGCCCGATTCCACTGGCCGGCACGCACCTCGATTTTCCGAACTACCCGGAGCCGGAAGCGCCGGCGGTGAGCTACGCGGGCAAGACGGTGGTCAGTGGAACGGACTGCCTCTCACCGGGGCAATACACGAACGCCATCAAGGTGCAGAACGGCGCGGAGGCGGTCATGCTGCCCGGTGTCTACCAGATCGAGGCCAACGGCGCCGACATTCAGGGCACGCTGCGCACCGTGAGGCCGTCCGAACTCCCCTACGTCAGCGCCTGCGGCACCGTGCCGGTCGGGGCGGACCTGGGCGTCATCATCGAGATCACGCCGGCGAACACCTCGGGCACGACCACCTGCAGCAAGCACATCTTCTCGGCCGCGTCGACCTCCACCATCGAGCTCACCCCCTCGCCCAGGTACTTCAACATCAGCATCTTTATCGAGCCGATGCCGAACTGGCAGACCACCTGTACGAGCGCGCCGCTGGGAACCAACGTGCTGAAATTCTCCGGCGGTTCCTGCTACACGATCCTGGGCGCCATCTATGGGCCGGCGGACAACATGACCCTGACCGGGAGCGCCTGCGGGGGCGGTGTCGGTCAGATCGTGGCCTGGACGCTGACCGTCAACGGCAACGGCAACGTCAACGAGACGTTCGATCCCAGCAAGCTGCCCTATATGAAGGGCCTGACCCAGTAAGGGGGAGCGGGGCGCCGGCGAAACGATGTCGTAACAACCACGCGCGCCGGTTGGGGACGCCGGGCGCGTAAGCCTCGACGTAGCAGAGCGGCCGTAACCTCTTGGCTGTGCTCAATCGTCCGCAGAACAAGCGCGGCCAGGCGCTGGTGGAGATGGCGCTGATGGCGCCGGTTCTCTTCCTCATGGTGCTCGGCGCCTCCGACCTGTCCCGCCTCTTTTACTACTCGACGGGGATCACCAACGCGGCCCGCGAAGGCGCCCGCCACGGCGCCTATTTCGACCCGACGCTACCGGGCAACACTTACGCCACCAACGACGCGATCTACGCCGCCGTCAACAGCGAAGGCACGTATCTCAGTCTCTCCGAGCCCTGCCACCCGAACACGAGCTGCGCGGGAGGCCTGACCAACTGCCCGACCTATCCCTTTGCCGACACGCTGTATCCGCCGACGAGCGGCGCGAACACCGGCTACGTCTTCATCTGCTTCAACAACTCCACGACGGCCACCACCGCCACGGTCGGCCAGCCGATCCGGGTCACGATCCTCTACAGCTTCCAACCGGTCGCGCCGATCCTGAGCTCCATGGTGCACGCGGCGGCGAGCACCGAGATCCTCACCCAGGGGAATAGCTGATGCGCGGTAAAGGCAAGTCGGCGCAGGCGATGATCGAGATGGCCATGCTGGCCCCGATGATCTTCATGCTGCTGATCTTCGTCTTCGACCTGGCGCGCGCCGCCGCCACCTGGGCGGCCATCTCGGAAGCGGCGCGGGAGGGTTCACGCAACTCGGTGCTGATCGGCACGGGGACGGCCGCCACCGACAACAGCATCGTCGGCAGCACCAAGCTGTTCGGTGTCAACCTGAGCATCAACTCGGTCGCCGGGTGTATCCACGGAAACACGCCGGCCACCAATCCAGGCACGCCCGCCCCAGCCGCAGCAAATACCGGCTATATCTACATCATCCCCGGCGGAACGCCGAGCGCCACGACGCCCAACGCGCCCCAGGGTCAGGGGGCCGAGGCCAACAACGCCGGCTGCAATCCCGCCGTCGTGGCCGGGCTGGGCACCTACCCCATCAAGATCGTGATCGCGTACAACTTCCAGCCCTTCACGCCGTTTGCGTCGCAGTTCATGCCGGGAGGCATCACGATGACCGCGAGCAGCACGATGAATACGGAGTTCTGAAATGATGACCAGCTATCGGCGCCGCAAACTCGCAGGCCAGGCCGTCATCATCTTCGTGCTGTCGATCATGGCGATGACCGGACTGCTGGTCATCGCCGTCGACGGCGGCTCGATCTATCTCGACAAGCGACGCCTGCAGAACGCCGCCGATGCGGGCGCCCTTGCCGGCGGCGACGCGGCGGAGAACCTTCCGCTGCAGACCTATTACACGGCACATCAGGTTGCCCTCAACGAGATCTATCACAACCTCTTCCCCGGGACGACAGTGCCGACCGTGCCCGCCGGCGCCGCGGCGACCTACACCACCACGGCCTTCTCGGGCACCTACCAGTTCGTGCTGACGGCGAACGTCGCCAATCTTGCTCAGGACACGTACACGGCGGTCGTCAACCACGCCTACACGTTCTTCGCCGCGCAGGCGCTCGGCTTCTCTTCGTCGACCTGCACGCTGGCCGGGACGACCACGACCAACGCCATCTGCCTGCAGTCGCGCGCCAGGGCCCTGACCGCCACCTACCCGTTCGCACTGATCCTGCTCGATGACCAGAACACGCAGTACGAGAACCTCCAGATGAGCGGGTCGAACGGCAAGCTGATCCTTCACGATGGTGGCACCAAGGGTGGGGCCTTCTCCAACGAGAGTATGACCGCCGGCAACGGCAGCATCTATTTCAATCCCTGTGGTCAGTCGGGCGACCTGTGGGCGGTGAATGAAAGCCTGGGCGGGACCGCGAACATTCCAACTCACACCTGGGGCTACCAGGGTGACAGCCTCGGCACCTATCCGTTGTGCACGATCGCGACCCTTCACACGCCGTATCCGAAGCCGACCGTCCACATCCCCTTCCCGAGCTATCCGGAACCGGCGGTGACCGGGCCCACATATACGCTGCCCTTGACGGCCTCGGGCGGCACCTACTACCTGTGTCCGGGAACCTACTCGGGAACTCTGAGCGAGAGCTCCGGAGGATCGACGGTCATCATGTACCCGGGCGTCTACCGGTTCACCGCGCCGATCGCCATGTCACTGTCGGGCGGCACGCTGAAGAACGCCACCGCGTTCGACTACCCGCCTCCGGGAGCGGCGGTTCTTATCAACTGCACCGGCTACAGCTTCAGCCCGGTACCGACCGACCTCGGCCTGATCATCGAGATGCACCCGCCGGACTGCACGACGAACGGCTTCAAGGTCTCCGGGACGAGCAATCTCAACTTCCGGCCGTCGCCCAAGTACAACAACATCAGCTTCTACATCGAGACGGCCGGGGCGTACCCGGGATTCGGATGCTCGAGCAGCATTCCGGCGGGAACCCATGAAGTCAACTTCACCGGCCAGGCCAACCTGAACATCTACGGCGCCTTCTACGGGCCGGGGGACAACATGTTCTTCTGCGGAAACGGGGCGGGCTATGGAGTCGGGCAGATCGTCGCCTGGACCATGCAGATCTGCGGTAATGGCACGATCGACGAGCACTACAACCCTGCCTCGTAAGAGTCGGCGTAGGAATGCGTCACTAAGGTGATGGCTGTGCTGAAGGGAGTCGACTCCCGGCGCTCGTGCATGGGCTCGGGCCAATCGCTGGTGGAGTTTGCTCTCATCTTGCCGATCATGGCTCTCCTTTTCCTGGGAGCCGTCGATCTGACCCGGGCCTTCTACTACTACATTGCCCTGGAAAATGCCAGCCGCGAAGCGGCCCGGGTCTTGATCGACTTTCCCTACGAGTACGACGATTCGGTCGGGTGCGCCGCCGGCAACCAGGAAGGTTTGCCCTGGGTCAACGTGAGCTGCGCCGCGGGAACCCTGACGATCAGTCCAGCCGCAAACACCGGGGCAAACCCGCCCCGCCGGGTGCCTGGCCGCAAGGCGATCACCGTGTTCGCCACCGCGAACTTTACGCCCATCACGCCGCTGATTCAGCAGTTCACCGGCGGGACCATCACGCTGCGAGCCCAAACCACAATGCTGACCTGGTACTGACATGCTGCTCACCATTCGCGCGCATTCCCGGCGCCGCCTCGGCCAGTCCGCGGTCGAGTTTGCCCTCATGGCCCCGGTATTCTTTCTTCTCCTCGTCGGAACCCTCGATTTCGGTCGCGCCGGCTTTTACTATGTCGTGACCTCTGACCTGGCCCGAACGAGCGCCCGGGTCGCCGCGGCGTACGACACCGGGAACGGCCAGACCGATGCCAGCATCACGTCCCTACTGCAGCAGCAGGCGCGCTCGATGACCTTTTCCACCCTGACTCAACCTGCCGCGTGTGGCACGTCGACGCCTCCGAGCCCTCTGACGTCCTGCTACCAGCCCACTACCGGCAGCGGCTTCATCTTCATCGACCGGTCCGGATTCGCCTCGTTCCCGAAGTACGTCAAGGTCTCGATCGTGTACCACTTCGAGGCGACCACCCCGATGGTCCGCGCCCTGATGTCGACGAACTACTTCGTGGCCACGGCCACCATGGTGACGGAATTTTGATCATCTCAACGCGTGAGCACCTCCGGGGCCAGATCGCGGTCACCTTTGCTCTGGCGTGCGTGGCGATCTTCGCCGTGGTCGCCTTGGCGATCGACGGCGCCCGTGTCCTCGTCGAGCAGCGGGGGTTGCAAAATGGTCTCGACGGCGCCGCCCTCACCGGGGCGCTGGACCTCGGGCCAGGCGCCACATCTGTGCAGACCTCGTGGGCGCTGGACGACACCGTCTATGCCGTCGAACGAACGCTTGGCATCAACTTCTCGAACAACTACGCGACCGGACACCGGCTGTTAAGCGGCCCCTGCTCGCCAAACGCCTGCACCTCCCAGACCGGACCGATAAACATCGGCCCGTACAACCCGAGCAACGCCGCCTCCCCCTGCTGCAACAACTGGGTCGATGCGAGCGGCGCGTATACGCTCACGATCACCACGCCATACAACTACAAGAACAGCGGGGAAGACGAAGCCTTCATCTACCTCAAGCTGACCCACCAGCTGCCCCTGGTCTTTACGGCGGCGCTCTTTCCGAGCATCGGCGTCACTGTCACGTCGATCGGTCGCAACCACGCCATTCCCTACGCCATCTTCGCTTTCAAACACAACGACGACCACGACATCAGCACCAACGGGTCAACCGGGATCACGGCGAACAAGCGAGTGGGCGACAACGGTAGCGTCACGATGCCGAACCAATCCATGACGTTCGTCTGCAACCCGCAATTCGGCGGGGACCTCTGGGAGTACACGCCCGCATCCTTGGCCGCCATCAACGACTCATCGCACACGGAGAACTTCTGCCCGGGCGGGGCCAAATCGGGCAACCCTGGCCTTGGTAGCTATGTCTTCCCCCCCAACGTCAACCTGCCTCCGGATCCGGGATCCGGGGCCCTGGCGGCGGCCATTACCGTAAACAACGCCACGACCCAGATGCTGATTCCGACCCGTAGTCTCGACCCCACGCAGCCGATTGGACCCCGCTACAGCAACGTGATCGTTAAGGGAACGCTGGTGCTCCAACCGGGTGTCTATTTCTTCGAGGGTACCGCCAATGGTTCCGGTCTGAATATCTCCTCCGGTGGCACGGTTGAGACCGGCGACTGCTACCTGCAGGTGCTGCCAACCTGCGACCCTGTCGTAGCCAAGACCAACGCCTGTGGTGGCACTAACGGCGTTGGTGCTCCGAACAATACCGTGGTTATCACCCCCGCCGTCGCCGGCTATGGCAATACATTCCGCTGCACGAGCGATTTCGACTTCGGGGTGCTTCTGGTCTTCTGGCCGGCTGACTCCGGTGACAAATCGGCCAAGTGCACCAACCAGAACCCGGCGGCCAGCGGCAACTACTTCTGCACCGCTGGTGGTGGTGGCTCGGGCGGTACCTACAACACCCTTTCGGTGCAGGGTGGTGCCAACCTGTACCTGACTTCAACCCCCAAGTTCCACGACGTCTCGTTGTTCGTCGATCCCAACCGCGCAACCTCATCCTGGAACTTCACGGCCCAGGCCAGCCTGCCTGCAAGCTGTAATACCCAGGTCTGCGCCAAGGAGCTCGGCCTCGGGAGCGAGGTCATCTCCGTCGGCGGTGGCGGCAACATCAGCGTCAACGGGGCGATGCTCGCCCCCCAGGACAACGTGTCCATCGGTGGATCGAGCACCGGGAAGGGCTATGGACAGATCCTCGCGTACACCATCAGCCTGAACGGGAACGTCGGCGTCGTGGAGAACTACAACCCGATCGCGCTCGCCTACGTTCCGGTCCTCGTCCAGTAGTTACGTCCCGTTTCTAGAATGGCTGCGTGCGTGCGCCGGTCGGCAATCGACGTGCGACCGGGGTGGCACTCGTCATCGGCTCGGCATGTTGCTTCGGCACGCTGGGCGTCTTCGGCAAGCTCGCCTATCGTCTCGGGCTGAGCACGCC
>WNGI01003973.1_pt1 | contig 13150 bp, 12 predicted proteins | sample 5400621 | NCBI WGS metagenome assembly WNGI01 (sample SAMN13153374, study PRJNA577476) | soil metagenome | isolation source: 20 cm soil or saprolite under Garry oak tree replicate 1 | place: USA:California | collected 2016-06-15
GACTGATTTTCCGCCTCCGCTTCGCCCAATAATCACCAGCGTTTCACCAACCGCGACATCAAGCTCGACTCCGCGCAAAATTTCTTCCCCGCCGATCGCCTTGCGCAAATCGCGCACCGCGATCATCGCACCATTGCTCAAGGATGATTGAGGGACATTTGCCATTCAGCTTTCAATCAACCATCAACCATCAACCTTCAACCATCTTCGCGAACGGACGAAGTGGTCGTAGCGACGACCTTCCGATCTCGCCTAACTGCCGGACAAGCGATGTTGTAGCTGCCGCCGTCACTGGCGGCAGAGCCGCTTTCTTTTCCCTTCATGCGTGGTCAATCTCCACAATTTCGCCTTGGAATACCCAATCTTCGCGCTGATTGACCAAACCCCCTCGCAAGGGATTGTCGCGCACGTACTCCCATTTATGCGAATAGCTCTCGCTATTCCGAATCAGGTGATCAAAGAACCCGCGTTGCCATAATCCGCCCCTGCCGCCAGCGATGGCGGCAGCTACAACTCGTTTCAGCCCGCCAATCCAACGACCAAGATCAAATTTCGGATCTCCTTGCACAAATAAGTGAATGTGATCCGGCATGATGACGTAGCGACCCAGTGCAATATTTTGATCAAGGGCGATTCGGCCATATGCGATCAAAGCGCGATGGACACGATCATTCGCCAAAACGGTTCGTCGTCTTGCAGTACAGAAGGTAATAAAAAACAACGGCGGATCGTATGTTTGGAATATTCGATCTAAACGCGGAGGTTTTCCAAGAGCCATGACTATGCGTTCTGCCGCCAGCGACGGCGGCAGCTACAACAGCTGTGGCAACTGCAATTGTTCATGGTGGCATCGTAATCGTCGCCATTTTTTCCATCGACCATCAACCTGCCCCGTTATTGATACCCCGCCGGATAAACAATGTTCAGCGCCATCGTCAGGAAGAAATTCGAAATCAGAACCGCAAGCGACGAAACCACTACCGCTTCCGTTGTCGCCCGCCCTACCCCCACCGCCCCTTCGCGCGTGGTCAACCCTTTGTGACAGCAGATGAAAACGATCAGGATACCGAAGACGAAGGCTTTCGATGTTCCCATGATGAGATCGCGCATCCGGGTCCAGCGAACCATGTTGTCGAGGTAATATGTCCCGTTAATGTCCAGGACGACGATGGCGATGAGATAGCTCGCGATAATTCCGAAGCCAATGCATTCCGCTGTCAGCAATGGCATCGAAATCATCATCGCTAGCACACGCGGCACGACCAGATAATCGACCGGATACACCGCGAGAGCACGCAGCGCATCGATTTGCTCAGTCACTTTCATCGTTCCGATTTCCGCGGACATGGCCGCGCCGACCCGCCCGCTCACCATTAAGGCCGAGAGAACGGGCGCGAGTTCACGACAAATCGCGACGGAGACAACAGCGCCAGTGGCCGAGCCCATCCCGATCTTGTTGAATTGAAAATAGGTTTGGGCGGCGAAGACCGCGCCAGTGAAACCACCGGTTACGATCACAACGACTTGCGATAACAAACCGATCTCGACAATTTGCTGGAGAAACAAGCGCCAGCGCAATCGGTGAGTAAAAGCAGAACGAAAGGTGTCGGCGGCGAGCAGGACAAGCTCGCCCAGATAGCGGACGAAAGCGACGAGGGGCGCGCCGATGGCAATGAAAAAACGCGCGATCATTTTCGCCCCGGCCTCATCTTCCAGGCTCCGAGATCAGGAAGCGAGCGGTTGCGTCTTTGATTTTGCGCGCAACTCATCCGGTACCGCGCCGATGAAACGGGGTTCGAGTCCAATTTTCCGAAACATCGCGCGCAACTCGCGCAGCGTAATCCCGGCCTCTTCCATTTCCAGATAAACGAGATCGTGATTGCGATCCACTTTGTAGCGCAACCCTGGAATGGTCTCGAGTTGGTGATCGAGTTCGAGGATTTTGTCGATGTTGCGCAAGCCCGCCGCGTAAACTTCAAGCTCGATCATTTCCAAATTTACGAAGGCGCCCGCGAAAGCAAAAGCTTAAAACGACGTTGCGTTCATGCCCCGGCTGGTTAACACATTCTGCCAGATGACCCGTCGCCGTCGTTCGCTCGGACTTCTCCTCCCGTTCTTGCTTCTGGCCGGCTGCGAAACCGCGCCTCCAGGCATCCAAGCGGCGAAAGTGGCGATGGCGCAAAAATATGCCGCGGAGATGCCGGGCGATTATTTTATCGGACGCCGCTATTACAAACCGGATTTCAAGTTCTGGGGTTATATCCGCCGCCCGGGCCAACCGTGGAGTGAATCGCAGCTCGTGATGCTGAATGAAAAACAAAAACTCGCCCCTGACCGCGAGAAACTCGACTTCGGCAGCGACAACAATTACGAATACAAACTCTATGGTTACTTCAGTGGCGACAAGGTTTACGAGCCCGCCAGCAACACGATTTATCCTGAATTCGTTCTGAAAAATTACGAACTGATATCGACGAATCCGCCGCCGATCTTTTCCAGCCAGCTTTCCGGGCGCGCCCAAGCCGAGGTGAATCGTTATCTCGTCGAAAAACCGCAACTGTAGGGAATGACGCCTCTTGCTCACGCGCCGGCGACCCGTGATTCCCTAGCCGAGGAGTTTCTGCGATATCTGGCGGTTGAGCGCAACGCTTCCCCACGAACATTGAAAGCGTATGCGAGTGCCCTCGCTAAAATTCGGGAACAGTTGAAGACGAAGCCGTGGTTGAAATGCCAGGCCGACGATTTTCGCGAATATCTTTTTCATCTCTCGAAAGAAAAAGCGGCCCGCAGCTACATCCGGCTCCAGTTTTCGGCCCTGCGCACCTTTTACAAATTCTTGCGTGCCCGAAAAAAACTGGCGCACGATCCCAGTGCCGAAGTGCAATTGCCAAAGCTGCAAAAGCAATTGCCGATCGTGCTTACGCGGCAACAAATGGAGGAGCTTCTTTCTGCCCCACTCTGTGTGAAAAAACAATCCGCCGCTCCGGTCTGGATGCCGTTGCGCGATGCCGCGGTTCTGGAACTATTTTACAGTAGCGGTCTGCGATTGAGTGAATTGGCCGCACTCGATGTCGCGGATGCCGATCTTTACACCGAGTCGGTCCGCGTTTTCGGGAAAGGCAAAAAGGAACGGGTTTGCCCGGTAGGATTGCCGGCGCTCGAGGCAATCCAGCGTTATCGCGCATCGGCGAAAGTCCATGGCGGCCCGCTTTTCATTAACAAAGCCCGGCGGCGAATCTCTACCCGTTCCATTTGGTTGATCGTGCGACGTTATTTGCGTTTCACCAGCATTCCGATCTCAATCAGTCCCCACAAATTGCGACACAGTTTCGCCACTCACATGCTCGATCGCGGCGCCGATTTACGCAGCGTCCAGGCCTTGTTAGGCCACGCCAGTCTTTCGACCACGCAAATTTACACCCACGTCACGGTCGAACGGCTGAAGAAAGCTTACGCCGAGGCACATCCGCGCGCCTAGACTCGTCATCCCGAGCGAAAACGCCAGTCCGGCTCGGACCGAGGGATCCCGTTGCGAAACCTTAAGGTGACATGGCGGGATCCTTCGACAGCGCTCAGGATGACGGCATTCGCCGTTAGCTCGCGCTCGCCGCCTCGCTCCCAGCCGGAGCAGCAGCCGTAAAGACAAGTCTGCCGTTGTTCACGCCAACGTGAACGACGTCGCCGCCTTTGACATTTCCGCGCAGCAACTCTTCCGCGAACGGATCTTCCAAGTAACGCTCCACCGCCCGGCGCATCGGGCGCGCCCCATACTGCGGATCGTAACCTTTCTCGATCAGAAACTCCTTGGCCGATTGCTCGAGCTCGATGTGTACTTCTTTCGCTTTTACCCGCCGCAAGACTTTCGCCACTTCCAACTCCACAATTTGCATCAGGTCCGCCTTGGTCAGCTGATGGAAGACGATGATGTCGTCGAGCCGGTTAATAAATTCGGGCTTGAACACTTTCTTCGCTTCTTCGAGCAACCGGTCGCGCATCGCTTCGAACTCGTGCTCGCCCAGCGGCTTGGTTGCGGCAAAACCCATCGTCGTTTGTCGCCGCAAGATATCCGCGCCGACGTTCGACGTCATAATGATGATGGTATTGCGGAAATCGATCTTCCTTCCAAGCGAATCGGTGATTTTCCCGTCTTCCAGAATTTGCAGAAGCAAATGCATCACGTCCGGATGCGCCTTTTCGATTTCATCGAACAGGACCACGGAGTAGGGGCGGCGCCGGACTGCTTCCGAAAGCTGGCCGCCCTCTTCGTAGCCGACATAACCAGGAGGCGACCCAATCAACCGCGAAGCGGTGAATTTTTCCATGTACTCCGACATGTCGATCTGAATCAACGCGTCGCGGTCGCCGAACATGAATTCGGCCAGAGTTTGCGCGAGAAAGGTTTTACCGACGCCGGTCGGCCCAAGAAAAATAAATGAGCCAATCGGCCGGCGCGGATCTTTCAAATCGGCCCGCGAACGGCGCAGCGCTTTCGAAATCGCGACCACCGCTTCATCCTGCCCGATTACTTTGTGTCTCAGCTCCTCTTCCATCTTGAGAAGCTTTTCCGTTTCTTTCTGCTCCATCCGCTGAAGCGGAACGCCGGTGACTTTCGAGACGATGTGCATCATGTCGTCTCCAGTCACCGTCACTTGCCTTTCTTCCCGCTCCTCCCGCCATCGCGCCAAAATCGTGTCGAGTTTTTCCTTGGTTTGCTTTTCCTTGTCCCGCAGCCCAGCTGCTTTCTCGAAATCCTGCGCCTTGATCGCTTCTTCTTTTTCGATGCGGATTACTTCGATCTCCTTTTCGATTTCTTTCACGTCGGGTGGCCGCGTCATCGCATTAATGCGTGCGCGCGCCCCCGCCTCGTCCATCACATCAATCGCTTTATCCGGCAAAAATCGTCCGGTGATGTAACGTTCGGAAAGTTTCACCGCGATCTCGAGCGCTTCGTCGGTCAGCTTCGCTTTGTGATGCGCCTCGTATTTCGGCCGCAACCCCTTTAAAATCTGAATCGCTTCCTCGACCGTCGGCGCTTCCACTTTCACGGTCTGGAAACGTCGCTCCAGGGCCGCGTCTTTCTCGATGTACTTCCGATATTCATTCAAGGTGGTTGCACCCACACATTGCAACTCGCCGCGACTCAACGCCGGCTTGATGATGTTGCTCGCGTCCATCGCCCCCTCGGCCGAACCGGCCCCGACAATGGTATGCAGCTCGTCGATGAACAGGATCACGTTTTTGCTGCGACGAATTTCGTCCATCACCGCCTTGATTCGTTCCTCGAACTGGCCGCGATATTTTGTCCCCGCCACCATTAGCGCCAGATCGAGCGTGATGACTTTTTTGTCGCGCAAAAGCTCCGGCACGTTTCCGGTCGCGATTTCCTGCGCCAGTCCCTCAACGATCGCGGTTTTGCCCACACCCGCTTCACCGAGCAACACCGGATTATTTTTCGTGCGCCGGCAGAGGACTTGAATGACGCGCTCGATTTCATTTTTCCGGCCAATCACCGGATCGAGCTCGCTCTTTTTCGCCAAATCAGTCAGATCGCGCCCGAACGCACGCAAGGCCGGCGTTTTTACATCTTTTTTTCCGCCACTCGCGGCGCCGGCGGTTTCATCCGCTTCTCCTTCCGGCGGCGTGAAATTCGGATCGAGTTCCTTCAAAATTTCGTTACGTGTCCGCTCGATATCAATCTCGAGACTTTTCAACACCCGCGCCGCAACGCCCTCCCCTTCGCGCAGTAATCCCAGCAAAATGTGTTCGGTCCCAACGTAGGAATGATTCAGCGCCTTGGCTTCCTTGCCGGCCAGCGCGAGCACTTTTTTCACCCGCGGGGTGTAAGGAATGTTGCCGACCATTTTTGTCTCCGGACCGGACCCGACCTGTTTCTCCACTTCCATCCGCACCGTCTCGAGATCGAGCCCCATCTTTTGCAAAACGTTCACCGCCACGCCCTGGCCGAGCTTGATCAAGCCGAGCAAAAGATGCTCGGTGCCGACGTAATTGTGATTGAAGCGATCTGCTTCTTTACGCGCAAGTTGCAGGACTTGCTGGGCGCGCGGGGTGAAATTATTCATTTTTCTCCGGCTCGGAATTACCTGTTCTACCCGTCGTCTCCGGCTCCCGCGCCACTTTACTAATATCAGGCTTGGGGAACGATTTCAAACGCTCGCGGATAATTTGCGCGCGAAAATGATCGCGCTCTTCCGCGTTCAACTTCTGCTGCGTGCTCTTTTGCAAATGAGCGGGCTGCGTTTCGATGAAGAGTTGGTCAATGGCCAGGCGCTTGTCTTCCGGGAACGCACCCAGATCGATGCCGAGTTTCACCACGGAGAGCAAGTTAAGGGCTTCTTTCGAGGTCATGGCATGAGCATAAGTGAGCAAGCCGTAGGCCCGACCGATCTGGTCCCACAATGTATTTGGCCGTTTCTGGATCAAAACCTGACGCGCGTCCTGTTCTTTTTCTATGATGGTCTCGATCACCTTGTTTAAGCGCGAGATGATCTCGTCCTCTTTTTCGCCAAGCGTGGTTTGATTCGAAATCTGAAACAGATTTCCCATCGCTTCAGTGCCTTCGCCATACAATCCGCGCACCGCCAGTCCAATCTTGTTCACCGCCTGAATCACCTGATTGATCAGCTCACTCAGCACCAGCCCGGGCAAATGCAGCATCGCCGAAGCGCGCATTCCCGTTCCGACATTGGTCGGGCAAGCGGTCAGGTAGCCGAGCTTCGCGTCGTAAGCGAAATCGAGTTTGCCCTCCAGCGCACTATCCACTTTATCCACCAGCTTGAATGCCTGCCGCAGCTGCAACCCGGAGCGAATCGATTGCATCCGCAAATGATCCTCTTCGTTAACCATTACGCTGAGGGTTTGCTTGCGATTCATGATAATGGCGCTGCCAACACTTTTGGCCGCATGTTCGCGACTAATGAGATGGCGTTCCACTAGCACTTGCTTTTCGAGCGCGGACAAGTCCTGGAGCAATTCGGAAAATGGCTCCTGCATTTCGGACAGCTCTTCCACTCGCGGCTTGATCAACTCCAGAACCATGGTGCGCTCGGCTTTTTTCGCCCACCCCGGAAAAGCGCGATTCCGTAAATTCCGCGCCAACCGCACCCGGCTGCTTACCACCACCTGGTGATGGGGCCCTTCCCCGCGCAACCATTCGCCGGTGCTCGCCATCAAATTCTGAAATTTCATTTGGACTCCGTCAGTTGACTCTCCAACTGTTTGATCTCGTCACGCAACGCCGCCGCCGTTTCGTAATTTTCTTCCTGCACCGCTTTGCGCAGATTTTCCGTCAGCGTTTTCATGCGATCGCTCAACGCCAGCGTCTTTTGCGCGCGCGCCGGCAGTTTGCCCACATGCGCAGTACCTTTGTGCATCGCTTTCAAAAGCGAATTCAACCCTTCGGCAAATGCGACATAGCAACTGCTGCAGCCGAGCCGTCCCGTTTTCTTGAAATCGGCCTGGGTGAATCCGCAAACCGGACAGCGCGTGTTCGAGCCGCCCTTTTCAATCTCTTCCGCCGCACCGATACCGAGTAGCAAATCCGCCAGCGCAAAACCGGTCGGATCCTGCACCCCTTTTTCCTTCGAGCAGCCTTCGCAAAGATTCACCTTCTGCATTTTCCCGTCCACAATCTGCGTCAGGAAAACCGCCGCATCATTACATTTGCAAACGTCGCACAACATTTTTACTTAATTAGACCTTCGCCCGGTCTAAACATTCAACCCGTAACTTGCTTAGCATCTCGCGCGCCGAATGGCCGTGGGAATCGTCAGGAATAAATCGGCGTGCCGCCTTCACGCGTGATCTCTCGGAAGCGGGCGATCATCCGCAAGCTGATCGGCCCCGGTTTTCCCGTCCCGATCACCCGTCCATCCGCCTTGATCACCGGAATTACTTCCGCCGCCGTGCCACTGAGAAGGCATTCGTCGGCAATGAAAACGTCGTGCCGGCTGATATCAGTCTCGGAAACTCTTATTCCAAGCTCCGCCGCGATTTCGAATACGACCGATCGGGTGATTCCGCGTAATGCGCCTGCCGTTATTGGCGGCGTAAAAATTTCGCCGCGCTTGATCACAAAAATATTATCGGCGGTGCATTCCGCGATGCAGCCTTGGTCGTTTAACATCAGCGCCTCGTCTGCTCCGGCTAGGTTCGCTTCAATCCGCGCCATCACGTTGTTCAAATAATTGAGCGATTTTACTGCCGGATTAAGCGCGCCGGGCCCGGTTCGCCGTGTCGCAACAGTCACCACCGTGAGACCTCTCTGATACATCTCGGCCGGATAAAGGGCGATCGTCGTCGCGATGATGATCACGCTCGGCTGCTTACATTGCGCCGGATTCAATCCCAGATTGCCGACGCCGCGGGTAACGATCAGGCGAATGTAGCCATCGCGCAGATCATTTTTGCGGATCGTTTCCAGCAACGCTTCCGTCATTTCGCTGCGCGACATCGGAACCTCCAGGCAAATCGAGCGCGCCGAGTCCCACAGCCGTTCCAGGTGTTCTTCCAACCGGAAAACGCCGCCGTTGTAAAAACGAATTCCCTCGAAAATTCCGTCGCCATACAGCAGCCCATGATCGAAGACCGAAACTTTCGCGTCTCCTTCGGGCACGAATTCTCCATCGAGAAAAATCGTCAAAGACTTGGCCGCCTTCGCGGGACCTGATTCGTTCGCCGGTTTACCCGTGCGAGTGGTTTTGCGCGGCTCTTCCATTAAAGTTGTCCCATCCCCATCAGCTGTAGTTTTTGTAAGCACAAAAAAAATCTCCGATGTTCCCGCCGCAATTCAAGGGGGGAAGGTTAAATTGTTAAAATGGAAAACATTCCCTTTTTAACATTTTAACCCTTTTAACAAGTTAACGTCTACTCCAAGACTCCGTCCACCATGTGCAGCTGCCGATCCCCCAGCGCGGCTAGCCGCGGATCGTGCGTTACCACCAACAAGGTCTTCTTTCGCTCCCCCGCCAATGACAACAGCAAATCCATGATCGCGTCGCCCGTCTTGGAATCGAGATTACCCGTCGGTTCATCGGCAAAAACAATCGCCGGATCATTCACCAGCGCGCGCGCGATCGCCACGCGTTGTTGCTCGCCGCCGGAAAGTTCCGCCGGCAAATGTTGCAGCCGTTCGCCTAAACCAACTGCGCGCAAACTTTCTTCCGCCGCGCTTTCTCGAACGCTGCCTCCAATCATTCCGGGCAGCATCACATTTTCCAACGCTGTCAGCTCCGGCAGCAGAAAGTAACTCTGGAACACGAAGCCCATTTGGGTGTTCCGAATCTGCGCCTGTGCTTGCGAGCTCCCGGTGTAAAGCCGCTGCCCTTCGAAATCGACCGTCCCTTCCTCCGGCCGTTCCAGTCCGGCCAACGTATATAGTAAGGTGGTTTTGCCCGCCCCCGATGCGCCGACAAGAAAGACCGCTTCGCTGCGCCGCACTTCCATCGAAATGCCGCGTAATACTTCAATCCGACGCGGTCCCATTCGAAAAGAGCGCCGCAGGTTGCGCGCGATAAGCTGCGGAGCTGGCGTCTGCATTGCTGAATGAATTCTAGAGTCCTCGCGGCCGTGAATAAAATGGAGAGCGGTCGTGCTCGTGCAGTAAAGGGTCCCAACCAGGCTTCACCACGAACCGATCAATAGAACCGTAAACAGTAGATTGAATAAATACCAACCACTGTAGCAGTAAGGAGCACAGCTGCCAGTACTCGTCGGGCTACCACCAAAACCGATTCTTTGCTACTCAGCAACTCCGACTGTTCTGGTTGATTCTCGGTCGCGCACTTGTCCCTCAGAACGTAGGCTGCGCCCAGTACGCCGGCGACGAGTGTCATATAAATCGCGATGAGCAGATAATGCCGCGGCAAGAGGTGAAAATGCTGAATACCTTTTGCCGGCAAGAACCGCTGATCGGCAAACAGCACACAAAATATCCCCTCCAACGCGATTGCGACTAAAGCGAAAAAGGCGAACGAAGGCGGTCCTCTTCTAATGCAGTAAGCCCACAATGCCAGGGCAAGAGCATGATACACCAGCATTATGTGCAATTGGAATGCCCACTCTTTGCGATACACAAGGGCAACCAAAAGCGTTGGCAATAGATATATAGATAAAGCGATGCTTCCCGAGTACCTTCGACCCAGGACTTGAATACCGCCGATCAGCACAAGTGGTGCTGCAATGACGCCCAACGCGCAGGGAGCGCTAAACCGCTGCAACGCAAAAATAGTCAAGGCAATTTTGCCCATTGCCGCTGCAAGACCACCAGAAAGCTGCCAAGACAGAAAAATTGGCCAGGGAAAAAAGCTTTTTGCAATGTTGCGTAGAGGAAGGAAGGCCAGGCTCTGCCAGGAATGGGTTCGGTAAAATTTTCGAGCAATCTGCTGGACCGGCTCAGACTGCGCCTGAGTCAACCCGGCGTCATAAATATAATAGTAGAATAAGGGTTGCTTTGAGCCAACTACCTTCACGATTACAAACCATGTGCCGATCAAAAGCGCTGTTATAACGCCAAAGTAACCTACCTCACGCAAACTGGATTGAACGCCGCCAATTGGGCGATATAGCCGAACGATATGGAGAAGGCCAAAACCGAGGAGGAATGGCAGCATCGAACCGTGCAAGTAGTAGCTCGTCGCGCAAAGTAGCGCCTGCAATATCGGGGACTTGCCTCGTGCGAAAAGCAGTACTGCCAGCAAAAAAGGATAAGCCGCCGCAAACTTTACCCAACTGCCAGTCATGGTCAGAAATACGAAGCCACCAAGGGCTGTGGCGGCTACCGCCAGCAAAGCGGTTCTTTCTCCGAATAATTTTCGAAAGAGCGGTGCAATTCCCAGTAAATAACAGTCATTCAGCAACCACCAAAAGCAGTGATAGAACCGTAATGAAGATGGCGGATACACGAAGTTGCTTTCACTCAATCGAAAGTGAAATAGCCGAAAAATGAACAGCGTGGCGTAACCGCCCAGATGCGGCCGGTCATACAAGTCCATATCCCCATAAAAGGGATCCTGCGGATAGTTGCGGTGGAGATCAACGAACATCGCTTGATGCCAGGCAAACATCTGATCCGGTGGCGGCGTGCCGGTGAGATTAAACAGGGTCCAAACTTCGTGGGGTCCGGGATTGATTCGAGCGAACAGCGCATAAAGCGTGATCTGCATTGCGTAAACGCATAACAATGAGAGTACGGTGAATCTGGCGAGCACTGAACTCCGCCTGAAAACATCGCGCGCGCGCGTCGTGAAAACGTGGCGAGCAGACCAGCCAATACATAAAAGCGCGATTATCGAGATTAGCCATGGCGCACGAGTGTGGGAGGCGACATACGCCATTAGCCCGCACGTACCAATCCCGATTGCCGGGAAAAAGTACAAACAGTCACCGGAAATAGACTCGCGAAAAAAGGTGTTGCAGACAACACAGCCTATTACCGAGATAATAATTACGGCAACAATCGCAAGTACTTCCATCGCGCTCCCAACGTGAGGCTCCTTCCTTTATAGAGCCGACTTGAATTTTGCCAGTCAAGACTATCTCACATCGCACGGCGATGACCTTCTGACTCGGCTTCTCTGCCTGAGGCACGTCCCATTTGCGGTTTCGAGACTGCAAAAGTCCTCGACCGGTTTCTGTCTTACACGCTCGTCAACGCGTCGTAGTATCGCCGTTGATTCTGAAAATCAGCTAAGGCCGATTATTCGGCAAGTATTCCCTAGCGGGCTGTTGCAAAGCCGTGATCAGATTAGGCAAATGGTCGCTCGTCCGAGGTTGGCCGCACGGCGCGCTAGAGGACCGCTGCCACGGGCTAATAGATAAACCCAAGCGCAACCAGCGTCGGCCGATCGATCGCGCCGGTCACCGGCAATCCGTTATCGACCTGATAATCCTCGATCGCCTGCCGCGTTACCCAGCCCAACACGCCATCAACCGCTTCGCTGTAATAACCGAGCTGTTGCAACGCGTACTGCACATTGGCGATGATCTGGTCCGGCGGCAGACCATCATACCCATAGATCGGCCCATCGTAAGCGTAGTTCGAATAATAGGAATCGTAACCGTAAGCTGGATACCAATACCCCAGGTCCCAGGCGTAAAACCCGCCACCGATCAAAATGATGGTATGGCAATGATTCCGCCACCAATCCCGATCATGATGATCTCGATGCCGACGGCAGGCATCCGTGAAATTCACGGTGTTTGCATTGTTGAAATTGAGCACCGGTTTGCCGCCGCGCGGTCGCGTGTTCGTAGCCGGGATCGCGCCATTATGCGAGCCAGTCGCTTGTGCGCCGCTGGTCGCATTTTGCGAATTATTTTCCCCATCGCGATGATGCCGCTTCGGAATAAGGCCTTGGCTGGGAACATCGGTTGAGACTTGTCCGCCGGCGCGGACTTGGCCAGTGTTAGCGGTATTTGGGTCGGTTCCGTGAGCCGTGGCAGGATTCACCCGGCTCCGATTGAAGTACGCCGCTTGGCGGGCTAACAGCTCTGAGCGATCCAACGGACGTTGGACGCGCCAGTTCGCGGGGAGATTGGGCTGCACACCCTTTTGCACATTAACATTAGTCGGGTAAGAGCGGGCTACTGGGGCACCTCCACTTCGATTAGAAGGCGCTACCGCACCCTGTTGCACAGCACCGCTCCCACTGGAACGCGCGCTTCCGCTTGAATGCGCACTTCCTGTTGTTGCCGGAGGACTACTACTTTGATCGCTCTTCCCATTTGTGCCGTCCGCGCGCGCGCTTCCCGCCGCCGCCAGAATCATTACCAGACCGACCACGAGAATCTTTGTCATTTTAACCTTTCTAATAAGACAACATCGTCCTGTCATTTATTCAACACCGCTCCCGGCGATTCCGCTCGACCATTTTCCAGTGTAGGGCAAGCGCCCCGAACTCCGACCCGATGAATTGTAGTCGCGGTCGCTGACTGCGGGCCGGCATCATCGATGCCGGCTACAACGCCCTCCCAGCTAAACCCTCGGGAGCACCCAGGTTAATTTTGTGCCGAGATGAATGAGCGCGCGATTCGTGCCGCGTCACTGCGACAACGCCAAAAAAAACCGCGCGGCAGATTCGATCCACCGCGCGGTTCCAAGAATCACCGCCACTCCCTGTCCGCCAACGGACGG
>WNGI01040742.1_pt1 | contig 13145 bp, 11 predicted proteins | sample 5400621 | NCBI WGS metagenome assembly WNGI01 (sample SAMN13153374, study PRJNA577476) | soil metagenome | isolation source: 20 cm soil or saprolite under Garry oak tree replicate 1 | place: USA:California | collected 2016-06-15
CCCCGCCGAAGCTAGTCCTTCGTTTTTAGGTTCGCTCACTGTTCCGTCACTTGACGCTGCGCCGGGACCTTCATCGCGATGAAACCCCGCCGCCTTGAGCAGCCGGCTGCAGAGCATAGGCGTCAAGCTCAACGACACAAATCCCGACACCAGAATTGCGACGCTGATCGTCACCGCAAATTCACGAAACAGTCTTCCCAGTATCCCTCCCAAAAACAGCACAGGAATAAAGACGGCCACCAATGACACGGTCATCGACACGATTGTGAATCCGATCTCTCGCGAGCCGTTCAGCGCCGCTTCCATTACGGCCTCGCCGAGCTCGATGCGCCGCACAATGTTTTCCAGCATCACAACCGCGTCATCAACTACGAAGCCGACTGACAACGTCAGCGCCATCAATGAGAGGTTGTCGAGACTGAAGCCCAGCATGTACATCACCGCGAAAGTGAAGACAATCGACGTGGGCAGCGCAAGAGTGGGAATGATTGTGGCGCGCACATTGCGGAGAAACAGAAAGATTACGAGCACGACCAAAGCGATTGCGAGAAGCAAGGAAAACTGCACGTCATTGACAGACTCGCGTATCGAGCTCGAACGATCGTACAGCACGTCGAGGCTGACCGAAGCAGGCAGCTGTTGTCGAAACGTCGGCAGCAAACTTCTGATCGCATCGACTACAGCGACTGTGTTTGTGCCCGGCTGACGCTGAATCGTTAGCGTTACAACCTGCTGTCCGTTGTAACGACTTGCCAGCCGATTATTCTCGACACTATCGACCACGTCCCCAAGATCTTTAAGGAGTACGGCGGCGCCATTGCGATAGGCGACAATGAGCGAGCGGTACGATCCCGCATCCATTAACTGTCCGTTCGCTTGCACGGTCAGATTCTGATGCAGTCCATAAAGCGTGCCGACGGGTAAATTCGTGTTGCCGCGTTGCAAGGCGGTGGCAACATCGTCGATCCCGATATCGCGGCTCGCTAGTGCCGAAGGATCAAGCTGAACACGCACAGCATATTTTTGTTCGCCGGTGACCAGCACCTGCGCGACTCCGCTAATCGTCGAAAGACGTTGCGCAATCAATGTGTCGGCAAACTCATTGACTCTGGAAAGCGGCAGCGTCGGCGAGGCGACCCGCAGGTACATGATGGGCTGGTCTGCGGGATTGACTTTCTTTAGCGTCGGGGGATTCGGCATTCCTGTCGGCAACTGCCGCGCGGAAGCGGCAATCGCTGTTTGCACGTCCTGCGCAGCTGCATCGATGTTGCGACTGAGATCGAATTGGAGCGTTATTTGAGTGTTGCCGAGTGTGCTGGTCGAGCTGACCGTATTGAGGCCGGCAATCGTCGAGAATTGTCTCTCCAGTGGCGTCGCGACCGATGACGCCATGGTCTCGGGATTCGCACCAGGTAGACTAGCCGTCACTTGGATCGTGGGAAAGTCCACGTTTGGCAGATCGCTAACCGGCAGAGCTCTGTATCCGATCAACCCGAACAGGACTATTCCCACCATAATCAGCGTGGTGGTGATGGGCCGCCGAATGAAAAGCTCTGACATTCCCTACGGCCCTCGTTTGCCGCTGCCGCCGTAGCCTTGCTTGTCTGAAGGAGTCGCAGCCCCGGGGTTACTCCCTGAGACCGAGCTGGCATCCGAATTCGTATTTCCCGCAGGTCGGTTGATAGCGCCTGCGCGCTGCTGACCAGATTTAGGCTGAGCGGTCTTAGGCTGAACGGTCACGCCTGGTACGAGTTTGAGTTGGCCATCGGTTACTACCTGCTCCCCCGGATTGATTCCTTCTTCGATTACCGTCATGTTATTGAAGCTGGTTCCCGTTTTCACGTTTCTGACTTCGGCGGTCATATCGGGCTTGACTACGTAGACATACGAATTATCTTGTCCGATCTGAACTGCTTGAGAAGGAATCACGACCGCCTCGCGCTGCAAGCCCAGGGTGAGCACCACATTAACGAACAAGCCCGGATAGAGTTTTCGCTCTTTGTTTTCAAGGGTCGCTTTCAAACGAATTGTTCCGGTCGTCGTATCAACTGTATTGTCAACCAGCGACAGCTTGCCTTGTTGAGGCGCATTGGCTTCGTCTCCTGGAATCGACACCTCAGTTTTAAAATCGCCCGAATTGGCATACTGTCGTATGCGCAACAAGTCCTGCTCAGGAACACTGAACGTCACATAAACGGGCGCTGCCTCAGTGATGGTTACCATCGGCGTGGTGTCGTTAGCTCGTATCAAGTTGCCGGCTGTTGTAACCAGATTTCCAGTCTTGCCACTGAGAGGTGAGCGAATACTCGTGTAGCTCAGTTGGACCCTGGCGTTGTTAACGTTTGCCTGCTCGGCCTGTGCCGCCGCTTCGAGAGTAGATACAGAAGACTGATCGGCACGCACGGTCGCTTCATCAGCCTGCGCCTTTGCTACGGCGTTGTCGTACTCTTGCGCGTCGCGTTTAACGATTATTCTGGAATTCGTTGCTGTCGCCTGGTCCCTGGCTACAACGTTCTTGCCCTGGCTGACAGCGGCCATCGCTTTGGCCAGATTAGCGACAGCCTGACTGAGTGCTGCCTGCAAAGGTCGCGGATCGATCACAAAGAGAAGATCGCCTTTCTTCACCTCCTGGCCAGGTGTAAAGCGAACTGACTGCAGTGTTCCTTCTATCTGAGATCTCACAGCGATAGTTGAGAGCGGCTCGATGTTACCAATGCTTTTGATTTGAACGGGCACATCCATTTGCGTCGCCGCGGCCATTTCAACTGGAACTACTTCCCTAAGCGGACGGTTTGCAGCCTTGTTGGATTTGTCGCCGAAAAAATGCCAAAGCAGCACTATTACGATCACGAGGCCAAGGAGACTAACGCCCTGCACGACACGCGCTCGAATCTTGTCTTTGCTGCTTGGAGCAACTTCCGCTCTCCCCGATGGCGTTGCCTTGTTCAACTCGCCCACGGGCGCATCTGGCAATGGCTTTGAAGCACTCTCACTCATTGCATGCTCGTTTCGTGAATGGCCACACTATTCGAGGCTGGTAACCTAGCCTTGGTCTGTTAGGTAAAACAGTTCGGTGACTGTGTGGCAATTTGCCACCGAGACGCGGGGGATTAGCTATTGTGGGCCGTGGTCGCGGATTGAATTGTAAAGATTCGGTCAAGAAAGGTAAATTTTTGTAATGAAAGTGTCTCGTCAAACAAGAACCACGGGCCACTAGTGTCCTGTCTCTAAAGTTCGCGTACAAAGATTGCCTAATGGCCGGGCCGCAGAGCGGCCAAATGTTCATAGCTGACGTTGCCGAAATTGCGTCCGGCGCTCCGTAGGAGCGCAATATTCTCTCGAGCAAGCCCAATATCTCGCTCGGCTGGAGCGAAGAGTTTTTTTTTGGGCAGAACTCGTCTAGAAAAGGTAACCAAACCTCCTTCCCATGTGTCTAAACCTTCAGCTAGGACGTAATAGCAACCAATTTATGAGCATCGTGGGTCACAAGCGCGTAATGTCTCCTAGTCTTTGTATACTTAAGGTGAGAGTGTTTGAGGGTTCCTCGCGGAACGCGTGCGTCGCTGCGGTGAGTAGTCTGGCCGAGTGGGGGTAAACAAAGCGTGCACGTCACTGGACGACTCAAGCAACGATACATCGCTTCCCGAATTTCTCACGATCATTCTCGAGCCGTCTCGAAATTCGTTACCATAGAAGGTGCGCGCCTGCACTTTGTTACCAGAGGCACAGGCCCGCCTGTCGTTTTGATTCATGGCAATCCGGGATCCTATCAGGATTGGTCGCGGCTGTACGACCCAATCGCTTCACGCTATCGAGCCATTGCCTTCGATCGGCCTGGCCACGGTCACAGTGAAAGGTCAAATCATCAGGACGCCACCGTTGAAGTCCAAGCGCGTATGCTGCACTCCGCGCTTGCAGAACTGCAGGTTGAAAGTCCTATTATAGTTGGGCATTCATGGGGCGGTGCCCTGGCGCTCATTTACGCGCTAATCTATCCAACGGCACTGTCAGGTGCTGTGCTTCTTGCTCCAGCAGTCTACGAAAGTGAAGACGGCGTTTCCTTCCTCACGAAGCTTCCGGCCCTACCCATAGTCGGCGATCTAATTAATTTTCTGTTTACGCCTCTTTTGGGTGCCCGTGTAGTCCGACAGGATCTGGCAAAAGCCTTCGCGCCCGACCCAGTACCGAACGGCTATTTGCGGGTCGTGCTCTCGGAATGGACCAGACCCCAGAAGGTTAAGTGGTACTCAGTTGATGACAGTCTGCTTAATATTGGATTGCGAAATTTCAGCCCACGCTACGCCAATCTGCAGATCCCTGTAGCAATCGTAACCGGCGATTCGGATCTAATCGTTCCGCTAAACGAAAACTCTCGTCGCCTGCATCAGGAATTGCCCCAGTCCAAGCTCGTAATTCTCGAAAACACAGGTCATCAAATCCCTTTGACACGTCCCGACGCGGTTGTTGAAGCAATACATCGCGTAGGAATACTAGCTGGAATCCAAAATAACGGGACAAACACTCGGACTTCGCCGAGTTCAACTTCGGGAGCGTAGGGCGGTTTCTCAGCTAATGTTGTTGTTTAGTCTTTGGGCTCCACGCCTTTAAGACGCGCTCGTCGGTGCGCTTCGGCGAACAAAGTCTCATCATCGATGGACGCGAGCGAGGCGTTACTCTCTGCCGGAATTTCCGTGGGCTTTTTTGCTTGCTCCTGGCCTTTGTCTTCCGGCTCGTCCAATCCCTCTTTGAAAGAGCGTTTGCTTTGTCCCAGCGCCTTTGCAAGCTGCGGCAACTTGCTGCCGCCGAAAAGCAGAAAGATCACTCCGACAATAAGAAGCCATATCATTGGACTCTCGGGCAGAAATATTATGAACATAACCAATTCATCCTCATGAAAAATGATAATTGACCGTTTGCCTATCAGATCGCGGACCACTTGCGTCACCAATACCAGGAATTGTAACTCGATCTCGCGACAAACCAACACGAGTCTGCGCCTGATAACATCATCACAATCCTGGGGTCCATCTTCGACGCTTGATTCTACTTTACGCGATGCTTTGCAGAAGCGTGAGATCAAGAAGTGTGCTAGGAGTCTTGGTCGTCCCCGCCGTTATTCCTCGAAGTCAGTCAAACTTTTGACAAAAAAGAGGTATAGCGTATCCGTACGCAATGAAGAGAAAATCGGGAATCCCGGTATCGCGAGGGAAACGCGTAGATAAGAACATGTCGCAGGCCCGAATTTTCTGGAATGGCGTAGCCGCCGTGATCTCGTTGGCTTTGTCGGCGTTAACTAGTGGGTTAATTGTGGAAGCAAGAATAGCTTCTCAGAACCCCATTGCACAGGGCACAACTACTCCGAGCACACTGCAAGTCGGGCAATTAGGTACTGTACAAGGCAGTCGACCCTCACAACAGACGATCCAACAAACAGGTGCGGTCGGAACACCATCAGTTCCGGGAGCCGCGAAGATCAGCCCTGCGCCGGCTACCTTGAGTTTGGCGGATGCGATCGATTTGGCACTCCAGAACAATCTCGCAACGCTGCTTGCCCGGGAGCGGAAGCGTGAGGCGCGTGGCTTTGAGAAGGAATCGCTTGCAGGGTTGCTACCAAATGTCTCGGCCGCCACCTACCAGGCGAACCTCACCTTGAATTTGGCGGCGCTAGGTCTTCAGCCAGGAACGTTTCCCGGAATCAATTCTCCTTTTGTCGGGCCTTTCAATAACTTTGACGCGCGCGCACGCTTGCAGCAAACGATATTTAGCTTGAGTGCGATCAGAACTTACCAGGCTGGGCGCGCCGGCGTTCATGTGGCCGAGATGCAAGAGCGCTACTTGTCCTCGCCAGGGATCAGCATACTGCCGGCGTCGCGACGGGCGTCGACGTAACGCGCGCAGAGACAAGATTGGCCCAGCAACAGTTCCGGCTGGCGCAGTCGCAAACAGCTTTGGAGGAAGCGCGGCTCCAATTGCAGAGAGTAGTTGGCCTGCCCCTGGGGAGCAAGTTAACGCTCAGCGATGAACTGCGGTTCGTTGATGAAGTTCTACCTCCGATTGATTCAGCCGTAACCCAGGCGGAGCAGGATCGCCCCGAGGTGCGCATCGCCGCGGCGCAAGTAGCTCAACTTGACTACCAAAGGCGGGCCGCCCGCGCAGAGTTGCTGCCTAATGTCGAATTCATGGGCGACTACGGCGTCAGCGGTATCACTCCCGGTAACACAGATTTGCCCACCCGACGCGCGGCAGTTCAGTTGAATGTGCCCATCTTCAACGGTGGTTTGACGAAGGGTCGGATAGCGGTGGCAGCAAGTCAGAAGCGGCAAAGTGAACTCGAACTGGATAGCACGCGCGGGCAAATCGAGGAAGATGTGCGGCTTGCTTTTGCTGCTTTGCACACAAACGCAGACGGGGTTCGGGCAGCAAACAAACTGCTGGAGTTGGCGCAACGGGAATTGGATATGGCGCGTGATCGTTTTCGCGCGGGTGTGGCAGACAATTTGGAAGTCATTAGTGCGCAGACAGCTTTGGCAGAGGCCAGGGCAGCGCAAGTCGCGGCACTGGCGCAATACAATGCGACGCGACTAAATCTGGCTGCGGCGCTGGGCCGCGCGCAGTCGTTCCGATGGTGAGACCTGATTGAGAAGTTCTCGCTTGTTGGGTGGAACAAAAAGAGATCGAGGGCTATGCCGGAAACTGCGGACATTCATGGAGAGCCGGAAGGAACTAACGCCGACGCTGCGAAGAGAGGCGAAAGCGATCCCAACGCTGGAAAGCGCGACCCGAAAGAGACGGCAGCACCTGTCGGTGATGAGGGCCGACCGTTGATCTCCGAAGACAACGCCAACGGACATCAACATTTTGGAAAGCGACCCGTCTACAAGCGTCCGGCATTCTTGATCGGAGCCGCCATCGTGCTGCTGCTCGCGGCGCTCTTCGGTATACGCTATTGGCTCTATGCGCGCTCCCATGAGACTACGGACGACGCGTTTATTGATGGACACATCATTCAAGTAAGCCCGAAAGCTTCAGGCTACGTCGCCCGGATTTATGTCACCGACAATCAACAGGTGAATGCGGGTGATCTGCTTGTTGAGTTGGATGCGCGCGACTACGAAGTGAGGGTGGCCCAGGCAAAAGCCGCATTGGATGCCGGCCTAGCGCAACAGCATCAGGCTCAAACGCAAGTTACCCTAACTCGTGCGAACACGCGCTCCAATGTGCAGCAAGCGACTGCCGGGGTACGCCAGGCGCGCTCAGGAGTGCAGGGAGCGCAGGCAAACGCTTCCGCCGAGCGAAGTCGAATCAGCCAGGCTGCGTCCGGCGTATCGAGCGCGCTGGCAAATGTCGATCAATCTCGAGCCCAACTTGCTGCAACCTTGGCGGAGGCCGCGCGTGCCAACGCAGACGTGCTCCGTTATCAAGAGCTTTACACCAAAGATGAGATCTCGCGGCAACAACTCGATGCTGCTATTGCCGCCGCACGCACAGCCGATGCGCAGGTACAAGCAGCGCGTCAAAAAGTTGCAGCTGATGAGGCACAGGTCAGCATAGCGCGTTCAGCGGAATCGGCTCAGGCACATACGGCCCAGCGTGCGCAGACCCAGATCGCCGGGTCGCAGGCTCAGGTAAGCGAAGCTCAAGGACGATTGGCCCAGGCAAATACGGCACCGCAGCAAGTTGCTGTTAGTGAAGCGCAGGCACAAACGGCTGGCGCGAACCTCGAAAGTCTGAGGGCGGCATTGGACGCAGCTGAACTTGAACTTTCATACACAAAAATCTATGCGCCGGAAACTGGGCGGGTAACCCGTAAGGCAGTGGAAATAGGCGCGCTGGTCCAGGTGGGTCAACCCTTGATGGCGGTAGTCCCTGGAGAGGTTTGGGTGACGGCAAATTTCAAAGAGAGTCAGATAGGGAAAATTAGACCGGGACAGTCCGCCGAAATAAAAGTCGATGCCTACTCCGATAAAACCTTCAAAGCGCACGTGGATAGCATTCAAGCTGGTACTGGCGCTCGCTTCAGTCTCCTACCCGCGGAGAACGCTACGGGCAATTACGTCAAAGTGGTCCAACGCATTCCCGTCAAGATAGTTTTCGATGAGGCTCCAGATCCTCAACATCTGTTGGCACCTGGTATGTCGGTAGTGCCGGAGGTGAAAGTTAAATGAGCATTTCTGAAGTGTGTCGCGGCGCAACGTTTAGGTAGAGAACGCGGCGTTGGCTGGCGCGCCGAAAAAGGTCAAGGTAAAGAAAGTGACATGAGCAGTCTGGCAGAACGATTTCGTGTTGCAGCAAGAAAGCGGCCTGCCGGGGCCTCGGGAGAGTGGGCTCCAAGCTTCAATCCCTGGCTGATTGCGGCCTCGGTAATGCTGGCAACCTTCATGGAAGTGCTGGATACGTCAGTTGCAAACGTCGCCTTGCCGCACATCGCCGGTAATCTTTCTGCCACGCCAGAAGAATCAACCTGGGTATTGACCAGTTATCTTGTTTCAAACGCGATCATTTTACCCGCAACCAACTGGCTGGGGCGTTATTTCGGTCGCAAGAACTTCTTGATCGTTTGCATTTTGATCTTCACCGCTTCCTCGGCTTTGTGTGGCGCGGCTGGGAGCCTCGGCATGTTGATTGTTGCTCGCATCCTGCAAGGGGCAGGTGGAGGTGCGTTGCAACCGATCGCACAGGCTGTGCTCCTGGAAAGTTTTCCGCCCGAAAAGCGAGGTTCGGCGATGGCTGTATTCGGTATGGGTATTGTCGTTGCACCGATCATTGGACCAACACTCGGTGGCTGGATTACCGACAATTACTCCTGGCGCTGGATCTTTTACATTAATGTGCCGGTCGGAATACTTGCAGTCTTGATGGCCAGGAGTTTTATCGAAGACCCGCCCTATATCAAACAGCAGCGTCCGGGCCGCATCGACTATATTGGTTTCAGTCTGATGGCGCTCGCGCTGGGAACGCTGCAACTGGTATTAGATAAAGGACAGGAGGAAGACTGGTTTTCATCGTCTCTAATTACCTTTGGCGCCGTGTTTTCGGCCCTAATGTTCATTTCGTTCATAATTTGGGAGCTACGTTCGAAAGAGCCGATTGTCAACTTACGTATTCTGGCTAATCGAAATTTTGCGGTCGGGACGGCGCTGATGACTGTGCTCGGTATAGTGCTGTATGGAACGATCGCCCTGTTGCCCCTCTTCTTACAGACGTTGCTGGGTTACCCGGCGCTGCAAAGCGGCCTTGCCGTTAGCCCAAGGGGGATTGGCTCAATCGCTTCGATGGTCATTGTCGGCAGACTAATCGGTAAGATAAACGGTCGCTATCTGCTGTTGTTTGGCTTTAGCCTGTTGGCGTTCTCGACCTATTTATTTAGCGACATTAATCTGCAAATCTCTATGGGCAGCATTGTCTGGCCTGGCGTCATGAGCGGCTTTGCGATGGGTTTTGTTTTTGTCCCGTTGACAACGATGGCGATGGGTACACTTGCGAATGAGCAGATGGGCAACGCTTCAGGAGTTTTCAATCTGATGCGCAATACGGGCGGTAGTCTTGGTATCGCAGCGGTTACTACGATGCTCGCGCGTGGCGTTCAAGTTCATCAGGCAGCGATGGTTTCGCACCTTACGCCTTACGATCCTGCGTTTCAACAGCGCATGCAGGACCTAACAGGTACGCTGTCAAGCCAGAGTGGATCGCCCGCATCGCAACAGGCCTACGGTGCCATCTATGGAACGCTCGTGCGTCAGGCTAGCGTAATGTCGTACATTGATAACTTCAGGTTGCTAGCGTTTTTATGCGTGATATGCATTCCCGCGGTCTTCCTGTTTGCCCGCGTGAAACAACGTAAGGCGCCCGTGCCAATGCACTAAGACAGAACCCTGAACAGTAGCGACGGGATCCTGACACTCAACATTGAGTCTATGATCCGGTCGCTACCGCTCGCGGTTCTGTTCATGGCCACGCATTTGGGCTTGAAGTACGTTGACCGCGAAGTGCTTCACTTGGCGGCGGAAGAGTTTGGGTGCGATGACGAGGCCATAGCTTCAAGGGCGGAAAGGGTCTCATCTTTTTGGGAACGAATTCTCGAAGGTTTGACGTTTGGCACCCCTGATTCGCATTACAACCCGCCGCCACTCAGAACATTTTCGGATAAGCAGCTATTTGAAAAACAGACCGAGATACTTCGACGAATTGCGAGCAAGCACGACTGTGTCGTAGCGGGGTGGGCCGGCGTGTATGTGCTGCCGCGGCATCCGGGAACGTTCAATATTTACTGCCATGCGCCGCTGAGATTTCGTATCAGGCGGGTGATGGATCTCTATAAGGATTTGAATGCGACAAAGGCCGGCGCGCTAATCAAAGAGTCGGACGAGATGCGAGAGAGATATTTTGCAGAGATGACTAACCACGAATGGACCTGCGCCAATAACTACCATCTCTCAATTGATACGAGTCTTATGCCACTCGACGAGATTGCGCAGACTATTATGACGATTATGAAACGGAAGGGATTGTTCGGTAAATTGGAGAACGATTGAGGCCTCTCTCCTACTATCAGGCTGATCTTGGTTGACAATGCAAACCTCACATCCTCGGAAAGGGCCTCTATAGGCAAATAGAAGAAGGGGTAAGTTTATGCAGCTTGTTGCGCGCTTCGGCGAGCTTGCGCACTCACTAAGCCCCTGGATTTCGTGCGTGCTAGTAGTACGCAAACATAGATGCATGTTAGGATTTCATGCGAGTTCACGGACTTTTGATTTTGAATTCTGGAGGTGAAGAGCGATGCAAGTGAAAGAGGTTATGACTGCCGACCCAACATGTTGTATTTCAGAAACGGGATTACAAGAGGTCGCACAAATGATGGTGGATCACGACTGTGGCGAGATACCTGTTGTAGAAAACAAGCAAACAAAAATCCCGATAGGAGTTATTACTGACCGCGATATCGTCTGCCGTACGGTTGCGCGAGGACTTAATCCGCTCGATCTAACCGTCGCCGATTATATGAGCAAACCCTGTGTGACTGTAACGCCAGAGATGTCAATCGAGGAATGCAGCAGAATCCTGGAAGAGAATAAGATTCGCCGTGTTCCGGTAGTGGATGCTGATGGCTCTTGCTGCGGCATCGTTGCATTAGCCGACATCGCGTTACATGACAAGAGAAGCGCGGCGGCGGAAATCGTCAAAGAGGTGTCAGAGCCAACTTCGGCAGCATCAGCCGCTGGAAGCTAATTCGCTGGTTATCGGAAGGAATGAATATGACTACGCGCGCACAGCTAAGTGAAAGAGCAAAGCTTCAAGGTGGTCACACCGACCTAATGCGTGCGGCTCTTGAAGGACGAACCGAGACGGTAAAAACATTACTCGAGAGCGGAGTAGACGTGAATGGAAAAGACGATGAGGGCCGGACAGCTCTGATGTTTGCGGTTACCAACATGCACACCGACACTGCGAAAATATTGCTAGAGCATGGTGCTGATGTGAATGTGACGGCTAATGATGGTTCCACCGCATTGATACTGGCGGCATCTTCTGGTGCCAGCGAAATTGTCCGGGACTTGTTGAGCAAAGGCGCCGACGTGTCAGCAAGATTGACTCAGACCGGAAAAACGTCCCTCATGCTTGCGAAAGAGAAGGGGTATACCGAAATTGTCGAATCACTTGAGGCAGCCGGAGCTAAATAATAAGAGCTATCATGCCGAAAAAGAAGTACCGCACACCTGCGCGTTCGGGATAGGACCTTCCGCTTGCCATGTTCCTGTTAGCGGGTTGTTGACACAGCGCTTACTGACTCTTCGTCAATCCGAAACTGCGTGCTTGGCCCAACCACTTTGCAACACGAACACAATAAAGTATTGATGAAAGGTAATTGACAGCCGTGTGCGCATCGTTTTATATTCAATCAGTGGTTGAACATCAGGGTTCGCTCGACGGAGTTTTATAGTGCGATTGCCGTTCCGAACTCGCAGCGCGATTCTTAAAGCGTTTCGGCAGGAATTCGGTACGGGGCCACAGACATCGCGAAGAATTTTCCGATATCGCTGAATGCGATTTCAAAGCACTTGATGTACCAGTGGAACTACTTTCATTGAGGCTTCGGACTTACACTTCCCAATAACTTAGTGATAAATCGAGCGCGCATCTTCTGAAGACGCTAGCCCGAAGGGGATTTGTCTGACTACTCTGAGACGAAAGAAGCTGGTCTGATTGTCTGAGGGGTCATTCGTGCTCAGCCATTAAGGTAGATTAGCCCAGGGAGACGGTAGAGGTGGGCCAATACTTCGTACCGACTTCGTTTAGACATATGTTTAGGTTAGCCTGCAGTTAGGTTAGCCCAGACTACGCTCCAGTCCTGTACCCGACAAGCTTTCCAATAAGTAATACTCGACAAGAACAAAATCTTGGGATGAAGTTATGCCTACTGCATGCATTTATCAAATCCACTCTACGTCCAGAAAGAGTTTCGATGACAATGATTCGATGGCCATACTTTGCAAGAACCTTCCTTTTCACTTGCCTCCTGTTGCTCGCGGCACAAGCGGCTTCTGCGAAAACCTACAACTTCAACGGTCCTGGTAGCTGGACGGATCCAGCGCTCTGGAGTCCAAGCTATCCGGGAACGACGATTAATTCTGGGGACACGGTCAACATCAATGCAGGCAGCGATTGTGCGATTGCACTGGATACTGCCGTGTCCGTTAACCCAGGCGCCACGCTTGAGATCATCTCCAGCGCCAACTTGACCAATGCTGGCTCGCTTTTCATTGGCGGCGCATTGATCTTAAAAGGCTCCCTGTACCATGGTGGCGACCTGCTGACCATTCGGGGCCCGCTCAATAACTATGACAGCCTGAGCGGCAGCGGTCGACTAGCGATCAGCCCGGAAGGCAGCGCGCAACTGGTGACCAACAGCCCCCTAAACAATGGGGGACCCGCACCAAGTGCGACCTCCAGCGGTCAAAAAAAACTGCTGTTCATCCGAGCCAATTTTCCTGATGATCCTGCCGGGGCTTTACCTACAAGTAGCAACTTGTATTCAAACGCAAGCATAGCGAACGCTGACTTTCTGATAGCCTCGTTTGGCCTTTTTTCGTTGAATTGGACCATAGGCCCAACGATCATGCTGCCGCATACGACGGCTTATTACAACG
>WNGI01005229.1_pt1 | contig 13143 bp, 10 predicted proteins | sample 5400621 | NCBI WGS metagenome assembly WNGI01 (sample SAMN13153374, study PRJNA577476) | soil metagenome | isolation source: 20 cm soil or saprolite under Garry oak tree replicate 1 | place: USA:California | collected 2016-06-15
CGGAGATGTTGTCCAGGACCTCGGCGAGGTTTCCTCCGACCCGGATGTGCAGCAGGATCGCCGTCACGATGAACTCGAGGTCGGGGCTGTTGATGCGGAGGAGCAGGGCGGACAGCGCATCCTCGACCGAGGTGCCAAGCGTGATCTCGGTGGTCACCCGCTCGAACTCTGTCGAAACCGGCGGCTGCGATTTCGTGGCGACCGTTTCCAGCGCGCGATCGATCGCGTAGCCGGTCTTCAACGAGTTGGACAGCAGCTGCAGCATGCTCGCGAGCTGCTCGTTGAACTGCTGCTGCCGCCTTCGCTGCAGGTACGCGATCACGAGCGGTGGGATGAGGAAGCCGACCACGCCGAGGATGACCGGGCCGAGGGTGAAGCCGAAGCGGAACAGGCCGATCAAGGCGCCCAACGCGACGGCCCCGATGCGGACCAGGAGGTACTCGGGCGCGGTGACGTTCAGGCCGGCGCGTGCGAGGTCCTCGGTCAGGGTCGGCTTGCCGGCCACCCTTCGGCGCTGGCTGAGGTTTTCGGCCGCCGGCTTGAGGAGGCGGTCGACCAGCTCGCGCGGCGTCGCGCGGGCCGCCTGCACATCGGTCGACCGCACCCTGCGTTCCTTGCGCACCCGGTCCAGGGCCCAGAAGAAAACCATGATCGCCGCGGCCATCGGCAACGCGACGATCGTCTCCTGCGGCAGCACCATGGAGGCCTAGAAGAGGCCTGGGTAGGCGGCCTGGATGGTCTTGAGGGTCACGCCCTGGGCGGAGCCGACGTTCGGACACTTCGGGTCGGGCGCTTGCTCACCCGGCGAGTAGTCGTGGTACGACTCGAGCGAGTATTTGAGCGCCGCGTAGGTCAGGAACCAGGTGATGATCTCCGCCTGGCACTGGGTGATGATGACCGTCAGGCTGGTCGCGCTCGCCCCGGACGTCGAGGTCTGGGTCCCGACCTTGATCACGTGGAGCTGGGTGAAGATGGTTTTGGAGGCCACCTTGCCCGCGGTGGAGACTGTCGCGATCACGGAGATGTAGTCACCGCCCTGGATGTAGTCGGCGACGCCCTGCTGTTCGCTGGTCGGGATGGTGAGCGCGACGTAGCCGGTCGGAATCGCCAGGTACTCGGACTGCGAGCCGAGGGCCTGGTTGGCCCGCGCCACCTCGTTGGCTGTGATGACCTGGCCTGACGCGATCGTGACCAGCGGCACCATGCCCAGGAGCTGGTTTCGACTCGTGAAGTAGTTTGCCCAGGCGCCGGTGGGGATGCGCTGCATGGAGAGGGCGTCCGCGGTGATCGGGACGCGGGGCTGCAGGTCCTTGCTCGCCACCACCACCGTTTGCTGGGCCGTCGCGTTGGCGGTGCTTGCGTTGAGGGCGACGAGCACGAAGGCGACGATGACGAGCAGTGCCAGGAGGATGCCCAGGATGGTGAATGGTCGGCGCGAAGTAATTGCGCTAAAGGTCCGCAAGGCCGACCCATCATAGGCAAGATATCCCGGTGCCGAGCCCCCTTACGTGATACTCAGAAAGCCAGATTTTGACCAGCGTGGGCAGTCGTTAGTCGAGTTCGCCGTGTCCTCGGTGGTCCTTCTTCTGCTGGTCGGCGGGCTGGTCGACATAGGCCGCTCGATCTATGTAGGCGCTTTCCAACGCGGCCCGTGAGGGCGCCAGACAGGGCGCCTTTTTCGATGCGCCAAATCTCTCGCACCCGTATCTCTACGACGCGCAGATCAAGGCTGCGGTGGACGCCGAGCTGGCCTCGATCAATTTGCCCGCGTCGGTGCTCAAGAACCCGGGCACCACATGTCCTTCGGTCACCGACGGGAACGGCCTCCACAACCCGCCGTTCGTCTCGTCCTCTTATCCCGCGACCGCGAATCAGCCGTGGCTTTACGTCTGCTACAACAACACGCCTGGCCTCGACTTCACTTCCCCGGCCACCAACCAGGGCCAGCTCGACCTCAATGTGATCGTGCTCTACACCTACGGGCCGCTTACGCCGCTGGTCAAGTCGCAGTTCGGGCTGTTTCAGGTTGCGGCAAATGTCCACATGACGGTGCAGGGAAGTTGATGCGCTCCCGGCGCCCCCCCGGCCCTTCGGGCCACCTCCCCATAAATGGGGAGGTCCCCCGGCGCCCCTCCGGCCCTTCGGGCCACCTCCCCATGAATGGGGAGGAGTTGAGGAGCGGACTGTCACGGCAACGCTCGCAGGCGTTGATCGAGTTCGCTCTCGTCTCGCCGGTCCTCCTGCTCCTGCTGTTCGGAGTCATCGACCTCGGCAGGGCGATCTTCTACTACGACACCATCAACCACGCCGCGCGGGAAGGCGCCCGCGTGGCGGTCCGAGCGTCGAACTCGTTACCCACCAACACCGACGTCCTGAACGCCGTCGCCGGACAGATGCAGGGCGCGCCGGTGACCGCGCCATGTCCGCAGGGCCCCGTGAGCGCGGCCACGCCTGCCCCCAACTCGGCCTGGATGTACATCACCGAGCCCAATGCGCCAGGCTCGGTCGAGACCACCCCACCGCCCAACGCGCCAGGGGGCGAGTACCCGGCGACCGCCGGTGGAGGCTGCAGCGCGGTCAATCCCGCGGTCGGCAACGATCAGCTGCAAGTCACGATTCGTTTCAACCTGGTGTTGATCACGCCGATCGTCGCGCAAGCGACCGCCAATCACATCGTGATGTCGGCGGCGGCGGTGTTCAGAACGGAGTACTAGCGGTGGCCATGCCAGGTCACCCTCCCCACTTGCTGGGGAGGGCCGGCGAGGGGACAAGACACCCGCACCAGTCGGGTCAAGCGATCGTGCTCATCGCGCTGATGCTCACAGTCCTGATCGGCATGGTCGCGATCGCCATCGACGGATCGCGCGCTTACACCGTGCGCCGCGACCTCCAGGCCGCCACCGACGCCGCCGCGCTGGCGGCGGCGGACAAGATGCAGCAGACCGGAAGCTACGTCACCGCCGAGCAATCCGCCACCAGCATCTTCGGCACGAACCTGCACGTCTACTCCGCGCCCTCGTGCACCGGATACGGAACCCCGGGGGCGTCGCCCTGGACCGTCACGTGCACCTTCTCCGACGGCACGGTCCTGACTGACATCGCGCGCGTGATGGGTTCCCAGGGGAGCCGGTTTCAGCTCACGGCGACCAAAACGCTCCAGCTGCAGTTCGGCCGGGTCCTGACCAATGGCACCAGCCCCACGCTCGGCGCGGGCGCGCACGGCAGCGTCAACAACCTCCTCTACACGCCAACGGTGGCGGCGCTGGATGGCGCAGGTTGCGGCGGCACCGGTGGAAATGCGATCAGCATCAATGGCAGCGGCACGCTGAACGTCGTCGGAGACGTCGTCTCGAACGGCGCGGTTTCGGTCGCGGCGGGGAGCCTTCGCGTCGCGGGCGACATCTATTCCCGCTGCCAGTCAACGGTTGCGGGATCGGTTACGAACGCCTGCTATCCAAGCGGCGCCGGCAGCCCTTGCACCTACCCCGACATCATCGGCGCAACCCGTTCGGGCAACCATCTGGCGGATCCGAACTTTCCGGCCCCTTCTCTGCTCGGAGGTAGCCAGGGCCTTCCCTCAAGCAATGTTGTCGTGCTGCCCGGGATCTACTCGGCCTTACCCGTGCTCAACGGAAACAGGTGTTGGTTCCTGGCGGGTGGCGTCTACACCTTCCAGGCCGGTGCGATCAACACAGGCGACTTCGTCAGCAACGAGCTCAAGCCGCCCGACGAGCCCGACGCGTCGAACAACCAGGTCCGGGCAACCAACCAGTTCTGGAGGTCGAGCGGGGCCCAGTGTGACGGTGCGTTCGACGTGACCAAACAAACCGGGCCCCGCGATCTGCCCACCGGCCAGTGGTCGTTTGTGCTCACCTCCGTGCGTACCGACACCTACAACGGGGTTAGCTATTCGCGCGAGAGCGCACCTTCGATGTGCCGCTTCGTGAACCTGAACAACCACTTTGACGATGTCCAGATCTTGATCAGCAACGTGCCCGGCGCCACATCATTCAACGTGTACGCCGCTCCGCCCAGCAGCAACAGCTGCAGCGGCCCCTTCGGCCTGGCGACCAACATCCCTGTCGTGGGTTCCGTCACCAACGTGAATCTCTCCCCATGTCCGAACGTCAACGGCAACGGGTGCACGCTCGGCAACGAGTCTGCAAGCCTTTCGTCGGTGCTGGATTCCCCGTTCGCGCCCAACGCCGGCGCCGCGCCAGGGACGAGCGGCGCCTACCCCCCTGACTCTGAGACTGCGCCATTCGCCGCGGGACTGCCCAACCAGAACCCAGGGCGTGGCGCAGTCGCGGCGGGTGACCGCGCCAACGAGAACAACTGCAAATCCGTCGCCAACGCTTACGTGACGTGTCCCGGGCCGATCACACCTGGCGCGGTCGAGCTGAGCTTCCCGGCCGGCGGATGCCTCACCACCGGCAACGGCGCCGACACATACCTGTTCAGCGGCTATCAATACAACTGGGTGAGCATCTACGAGCCCGCGGCCAACACGTGCTCCAACACGCTTGGCGCCATGAGCAACAGTGCCTTCATCGGCCTGGTCTACTGCCCTTCGGCTTCGATCAGCGTCACATCCCAATATGTGTCCGAGGCTCGGACCGGTGGCATGATCGCCAACACGATCAGCTTCACCGGATCGTTGCCGGCCATGTCGTTCAGCGCGAACTACGCGCCCGTGCCTCCGGCCAGCCGGATCACAAGCTAGCTCTAGCTAAGAAGTAGCGAGCTCGACCTCTGTCCCGGCGGTGATGTCGGCCGGGGCTGCGCCGTTGCCGTCGTGCGATTCGTGCCTCGTCTCGAGATGAGCGATCCGGCGGTGCATGGCACTCGCCAACTTGGTTTCGCCGAGCTCGTCGTAGCGCTCGATCGCGCCCTTCCATGCCGCCTTGGCGTCTTCGATCCGCCCCAGGCCCCACAACGCTTGGGCGCGGCGGTCGAGTGCTTCTGCGCGCTCGCGCGTCCTGTCGGGCGGCAGCAGCTGGAGAGTCGAGTCGATGAGGCGCAGCACCTCTTCAAAAGCGCCGACGGCAAGCGCGTTCGACGCCGCGTGGCCGAGAAAGCCCGCGGTGCGGAACGGCTCGGCTGCCGTGCCTGCCTGATAGAGGTGGTAACCGATCTCGGCCGCATGGTCACCAGACGACTTGCCGTAGACCCGCTCGAGTGTGTCGGCCACGGCAAGGTGGTAGGCCTGCAATCGCGGCAGCGGCAGCACCGCGAGCACGCGCTGGCGTACGAGGTCGTGGGCAAAGCGGTAGGTCGCCCCCACCGCGGCGACCACGAAGTGGCCACGCGTCGCTTCGTCGAGGGCGTCCCGCAGCTCGTGACCTGACAGCTCGCCGAACGCTTCCAGCAGCGCAACGTCAAAATCCCGCCCGATCACCGCGGCCGCGACGAGCATCCTCTGCGCCGGCTCGCTGAGGCGTTCGATGCGCCGGCTGATCAGGCCGCGCACGCTCAGCGCCAACTCGAGATCCTCTTCGGTGAAGCTCGTCTGCGAGTGCGCGCCGAGCATGTTTTCGGATTCGGCCATGTAAAGCAATGAGTGCTCGACGAAAAGCGGGTTGCCCTCTGTGGCGGCCTGGATGCCAAGAAGCTGGACGGGGGTCAGCGGTGTTTCGGCGATGCCGGCGACGATCCGCTCCACGTCGTGGTCCGTGAGGCGGCTGAGATTGATGCGCTGCGCGCGCCGCCGTCTCAGGAGTCGCGACAGCGCGGTCGCGAAGGGCTTTGCCGAGTCGAGCTCCGAATCCCAGTACGTGCCGAGGACGACCATCCTGCTTCCGCCAAGGCGCTCGGCAAGGTCGCGCAGCAGGAGCACGCTCCCTTCGTCTGCCCACTGCAGGTCTTCCAGGACGATGAGGAGCGGTTTGTTGCCCTGCACCGCCGCCAGCAACGAGTGAACCGACTTGTAGAGCTGCTCGCGGACCTTGTCGGCCGCGACCTCGTGAGCGGCGGACATCCCGCGCACCTTCTGACGCAAGCCAGGCACGAGCGTTGCAAGCAGCGGCCCATGATTGCCCGCACCTTCTTGAAGCGCCTTCGCCGTCGAGCTTGCCACCGCAGCGCCAAGCACTTCGCGAAACGGCGCGTATGGCGCGCCGTCCTTTTCGAGGCTGCGGCCGCTCAGCACAAGCCAACCCTTGGCGGACGCGTCCGCCGCGACCTCCGACGCCAGCCTGGACGTTCCAATCCCAGGAGCGCCGGTGAGCAAGACGAGCGAACCGCTTCCCGTGGCGGCGCGGTCGAGCACCATCCGCATGTCGAGGCGTTCCTGGTCGCGGCCTACAAAACCTTCGGCTGAGGCGAGCAGGCGCGGCGACTCCTTCACCTCACCTGGCGTCACCTGGTGCAAGCGCCAGCGGTCCGGGAATCCTTTCAGCTTGTAGCGGCCGCGAAAGTCGAACTTCATCTCGGAGATGGGTCCGACCAGCTGACGGACGATCTCGGAGACCAGGATCTCGCCGCCTTTGGCCTTGCCCGCGACCCGTGCCGCGACGTTCACGGCGGCGCCGAAGATATCGCCCGCCTCCTCGACGACCTCGCCCGTGTTGAGGCCGATGCGGATCCGGAGCTTGCGTTCCGGATTCTCCTTGCTGTAGGTGGCGATGGCCTGCTGAATGTCGAGCGCGCACTCGACGCCGTGGCGGGTCGAGCCGAAGCTGATCATGAAGCCATCGCCGAGACCCTTGATGCGCCGGCCCGCATGCTGCGCGACCTTCTCGTCGATGATCGTCTCGTACGCCTTCATGATCTCGTGGGATGCGGTGAATCCCCGCGTCGAAAGCAGGCGCGTCGACTCCTCGACGTCAGTGAACATGATGGTCACCGTCCCTTCGGTCTGGCCGACGGCAAGGCTCCCGATGATCGTCTCCGCGGTCAGCGGCGATGTAGCGTTGATCGGCTGACCGAGCCCTTCCGCGATCTCGCGGAGCAACCCCTGCGACGCCCGGTACCCGGCCTCGCCCTGCGGATAGCGAACCGCTTGCAGCAGACCCGATTCCACCGCCAGCCGCAGCTCCCGTCCGCCGGAATCCTTGCTGATCTTGACCTCCGTGGCGTAGTCGGTGGCCTTCAGCTCGGCGCCCTCGAATGCTTGCGTCAATGCCCCCGCGAGGCGAAGGCTCAGTCCGCGCCTCGTGATGATGCTTTCGATCACCGCGTGGATGCGGCGGGAGGCCCCCGCCGGCCCCGGCGCGCCTTCGGTCGTGCGGACGGTTGGCAGCATGCCGGTGAATCCGCTCGAGGCGGCCGCCAGCTGCCCCAACGCGGTCGTGGCGCGAGCCATCGCGGTGGCGGCCTCCAGCGCCTGTCCGGCGTGGAGGTCGGCGGTCGGGTTGTAAAAATACTGCTGCGGCGCGGAGAACACCTCCGGGCTCCCCGACGCCGGCGGGGCCGCATAGACGACCGGTGCGACAGGCGCTGGCCCAGGAGGCGGCTGGGGTACCCGTGTTGCCGAAGGTGCATACGCAGTCTCGGCCGGCGCCGCCGGCGCGGCGGCTTGCAGGTCGGCGACCGCCGACCGCGCCGCGTCGATGAGCTTGCGCATCTCTTCCTGCATCTCGGGCGTCTGCGCGGGTGGCTGCCCGGCCGCCGCGGCGGTCCGAGCCGCGGCCTCCCCCGGGCGGTCGGAGCTGAAGGGAACCACCACCACCTGGCGGACCATGTTCTCGCTCTTGCCCTGACCCGACATGAGGGGATCCTTGACGACCGGCATCATGCTGTCCGAGCCGGCGGGCACGTACCGCGACTTGACCGGGTCGAACAGGTCCTGGTTCACCTGCACGCCGTAGAACGCCGCTTTGTCGAGCGCGGTGGGCACGTACCCGGTCGCGTTGTACTCGAGCCGCAGGTCCGAGCCCATTCCCAGCAGGAAGATGTCGCGCAGTATCGCTCCGTTCGAGTCATAGCCGACGACCTCGGCGATCTGTGCGACCTTGCGCCGGCCGTCGGGCATGCGCGCCTGGTGCACGATCAGGTTGACCGCGGACGCGATCTGCGCGCGCACGGCCTCGAACGGGATGTCGATCGAGGCCATCATCACCATCGTCTCCAGACGCGAGAGAGCATCACGAGCGGAGTTCGAGTGGATGGTCGACATCGAGCCGTCGTGCCCGGTGTTCATCGCCTGCAGCATGTCCAGCGCCTCCGCGCCGCGGACCTCTCCGACGAGAATCCGGTCGGGGCGCATTCGCAGGCTGTTGCGCAGCAGCTGACGGATCGTCAGCTCGCCCTTGCCTTCGACGTTTGGTGGACGGTGTTCGAGGGCGATGACGTGCGGGTGGTCGATCTGCAGCTCCGCCGCGTCCTCGATCGTGATCACGCGCTGGTTGTGCGGTATGAAACGCGCGACCACGTTCAGCGTTGTGGTCTTGCCCGACCCGGTGCCGCCCGAGACAAGGATGTTCATGCGGCCGAGCACCGCCGCCTGCAGGAACTCGGCCATCGCCGGGCTCAAGCTGCCCTCGTGCTTGAGGTCCTCGATGCCGAGCACCGCGTCCTTGAACTTGCGGATCGTCAGGGCGGGGCCGTGGATCGCCGCCGGTCGGATGATCGCGTTGACGCGGCTGCCGTCGGGCAGGCGCGCGTCGACCATGGGGTTGAGACCGTCGATGTGGCGTCCGGTGGTCGCGACCATGCGGCGGATCGTCTCCAGCAGCTGGTTTTCGTCCTCGAAGCGAACGTCCGCCTTGGTCAGCACACCTCGACGCTCGATGAAGATCTGGTCGGGGCCGTTGACCATGATCTCGCTCACCGAGCGGTCGTGGAGGAGGCTGTCGAGCGGGCCGTAGCCGACCGCGGCGCGAAGGATGATGTCGGCGAGCGCCGACTTCTCCTGGGCATTGAGGTTGATGCTGTCCTCGAGCAGGAAGCGATCGAGGTGTGTCCGCACCGCGCGCGAGAACGCGAGGGTGTCGCCGGTGGTGAGACCGACGTCCCGGATGAGGGCGAGCCGGTCGCGGAAGTCGTTCGCGAGCTTGGTCAGGTCGCGTCCCTGGCTTGCCGCGGCTTCGAGGATGTCGGAGCGCCTGCGCCGCGGGGTGCCTGCCGGCGGAACGGCCACGGCTCCGGGCACCGTCCACCTCTCGACGTACTGCGTCTCGAGCAGGGACGGAAACGCCGCGACCGCCGGGATCACCCTCTGCAGCTCGGTCAGCCGGATCTTGATCGCGATGCCGTCGCCGTCCGGCTCCGCCCCCTGGGCGATGTATGCCGCGATCCATTCGCCGTCGCGGAAGCGCAAGACTGCTTTGCGCGCAGTCGTGCTGTCGCCGGGGTCGGGCTCCAGCGCAGGATCGTCGACCGATCCGAATACGACGTACTTGATGTCGCGAGTCGGGACGACGCGCACGTGAGTGGGGTCGGCCGGCGAGTAGATCAGAAAACCCTCGCCTTTGATGACGCGCGATTCCGATTCGCCTTCCTCGAGCCCACCGTCGAGCCGGTGGACGACGACCTTGACGCGCGATGGAGTCTCGCTGCCATCTATGGGGAGACCGGATGGAACGTCGGTCATGACCTCGCTCATCGGGCTCGCGTCGGGTCGGATGCCAGCACTGGTCTGTTGCTCTTCCGCCTGTTTGGAGACGTAATCCTCTTCCTCTTGCTTGTCCCTCGCTCTCGAAAAGAGTCGCATCAGCTGTAGCGCTCCGGGGCGCGACGCCGGTCGAGCACCCACTTCGAACCTGGCATCCGCTTGGCGACGCCCTTCACCTCGGACGCGCGAGCCGCGACGGCGGCGGCGCTGCCGTAGCTGCCCGGCTCGGCTATCACGATGCCAATCGAAACAGACACCATCGGCGTCTTGAGGATGTTGCCGTTGCGCTCCTCGGACTCGATCCAGCCGCGATCGCGGTCGCTGGGGTCGTAGAGCGCGGGGATGGCCTCGTCGAATCGCTTGGTGATCTCCGTCGCGACCGTCTCGGCGAGGCTCGGCTCGGTCAGGATGACGAAGTCGTCGCCGCCGACGTGGCCGGCGAAGTGAAAGCTCGAGTGATTCTCCTCGAGGACCTCGAGGATGATCGTGGCCAGCGTCTTGATCACGTCGTCACCGCGCAGGAAGCCGTAGTGGTCGTTGTAGCTCTTGAAGGAGTCGATGTCGGGATACAGAACTGCGAATCGCTCGTGCTGAGCCAGGCGCCGGCTGATCTCGCGGAGGATATCGCTGTTGCCGCTCATTCCGGTCAACGGGCTCAAGCCTCGAGCCGTCGTCGAGCGGGTCATCACCGCCCGCAGGCGCGCGACCAGCTCCTCCGGGATGAAGGGCTTGGTCACATAGTCGTCGGCTCCGGAAAGCAGGTGCTCGACTTTGTCCTTGAGCGAGTCACGAACCGTGAGAAAGACCACGGGGATGAGGCGCGTCCGAAAGTCGTCGCGGAGCTCGGCCATGATCTGATCGCCGGTCGTGTCGCCGAGCATCAGGTCGAGCAGGATGATGTCCGGTCTCCATTCCACGGCTGTGTCGTGCGCCGCCCGGCCGTCGTTTACCGTCACGCATTCGAAGCCCGCGCGTTCCAGCACACGCTTGACCAGCCGCAGGACCTGCTCGTCGTCGTCGACGATCAGCGCGATATCGCGATGGATCAAGGCGGATTGCGGCCGTTGCGACGCACCTGCCAGCTTGCGGGCAATCGTCATGACGGCTTGGGCTCCGGTCGCGGAAGCTTGTCGGTCAGCACGATGGCACGTTCCGCGGCGGAACGGACTTCCTGGATGTCGGCCTTGATCGCCTCGGGGTCGTTGGCTTCATCGGCGATCAATTCGCTGTAGTTCACGATCACGGCGAGCAGGTTGCGGAACTCGTGGATCAGCGCGCGGCCCTGGTCTTCGGTGTTGTGGTCGCTCACAGCCGCTTCACCAGCCGCCACCGATTGCGGTCGCCGTCCCGCTCATAGCCGAGCTCGTCAAGAAGTGAGCGTGCCATCGCCAGGCCCCGCCCCGCCTCGCTGTCGTGGGCCGGCATCTCGCGTGAAAGGTGCTCGTGCACAGGCGATCCAGAATCGCTGAGCGAGGCGACCACGGTCCCCTCGTCGAGTCGCAGCGCGTAATCGATAGCCGTGGCAGTCCCGGCCGGCCGGCCATGCGTGAGGACGTTGCTGCCGATCTCGCCAAGCGCGGTCTCGAAGAGCATGAGAGGCCTGTCGTCTGAGCGCCGGCCGGTGGCTCGTCGCAGGCGATCGATCGATTGGTGCAGGATGTCGAGCCCTTCGCCAAGCTCGGAAAACGAAGCCCGGAATTCAAACTCGTGGTGCCCAGCTCTCATCGGCCTAAAAGCCGGCGAGGGCTTCCTCGACAGTCGCGTAGTAGGGGAAGACCCGATCCAGGGTGGTGAGCTCCAGCACGAGACGAGCCTGCTGGTTGGGCGCCGCCAGGCGCAGCTCGCCCTGGCTGCCGCGGACCTGCTTCAACGCCGAGATCACAGAGCCGAGGCCGGTCGAGTCGACGAAGCTCACGCCTTCCATGTCGATGACGATCCTCGGCGGGCCGTTCTTGACCACCTCCGAGATCGCCTCCTTGAGCGCCGGCGCGCCGGCTACGTCAAGCCGGCCCGTGGGCGCGACGACGGTTATCCCGTTACCGGAGGTGCGTGTCTCGACTTCGAGCGCCATAGACGGAAGAGCATATGGCAGAAAGTCGGGACTTTAGCCACCCTACACTCCTTGTCCGTGGCCGCCTCCGAAGCTACCCAGCGCGTCCTCGTCGTGGAAGACGAGGAGCCCCTGGCGAAGGTGATGGCCCGGACCCTCCGCAGCCGAGGCTTCGAGTGCGACGTGGCGCTCAGCGGAGCGGAGGCGAGGGCGCTGATCGAGAAGAAGGACTACGCGGTCGCGCTGCTCGATGTTCGGCTGCCGGACGAGTCAGGCTACGGGCTGCTCAAGGAGCTCCGGTCGACGCGTCCGGACACCGCGGTGGTGATGATCTCGGGAGTCGACGATCCCGAGCTCGGAGCCGCCGCGCTCGAGAACGGCGCATACGCGTACCACGTCAAGCCGGTGGGCGCGACCCAGCTCTATCTGCTCGTGGTGAACAACCTGCAGCGCCGCAGCCTCGAGATCGAGCACCGCGCAAGCCTCAACCGCCTCGAGGCTATGCTCGCCGACAGCACCGAGCAGATGCGCCGCGCCGCCGAGCTCCAGGCGGGCATGCTCCCCTCGTCGCCTTTCCGGGAGGCCGGGCTCGAGATCGCGGCTCATTTCTCGGCGGCTCGCGAGATCAGCGGAGATTTCTACGACTGGTACCGGTCGGCCGGTGGTCTGATCGCGCTGACCCTGGGCGACGTCATGGGCAAAGGGCTGCCCGCATCGCTAATGATGGCGACCGCCCGCGCCGCATTGCGCGGGGCCGCGGATGTCGTGCCTTTGGAGGCCGGTATCAAACAGGCGGCCTCGGTCATGTCGGCCGCGCTCGAGGCCAACCACGCGTACATCACCCTGTTCCACTGCACGTTCGACGTCCGCTCGGGTGATCTCGAATACGTCGACGCGGGACACGGCCATGCCCGGCTGCTACGCGGAGTCACGTCGCAGGAGGTGCTCGGGGAGCGAAGCGCACCCATCGGCATCTTCCCGGAGACCAAGTTCTCGACCGGCAAGGCAACTCTCGGACGTGGCGATTCGCTCGTGGTTTTCTCGGACGGCCTCCTCGACCTCCGGCCTGACCTGGCCACGAAGGATGTCCAGCTCCCGCATGAGGTCCGCCGAGCCGCGACCGCGCAGGAGATGGTTGACATCCTGGCCCACGGAGCTCGTGACAAGGCGCTCAAGGACGATGTGACGGTGGTCGCCCTGCGACGGATCTGATCTCGGCGGCGGGGGCCGCCAACCTACCTTTCGTTGCCTGGCGGCAGTGCCTGCAACGGAGGGTCCCGCGGGGAGGCCTGCCTTCCCCCGCGCTGATAGAGCTGGGGATGCAGGCCGGATTTACTCCGGCCGTCCCCAGGCGCGTGCCTCCAGCCGCCACCCAAACGTGGCATGCAGCGGAGGGGGTTTCGCGGGGGAGGCCCGCCTCACCCGCGATCTCTTAAGGCGGCTGAAGCGCTCGGGTCCGCCGATAGACTTTGCGTCCTGCGCACCTTCCATCCCGCCAGGGGGGGCGAGGCATCTGGGGTAGGGCCGGGGACCGAAACGC
>WNGI01003979.1_pt1 | contig 13141 bp, 11 predicted proteins | sample 5400621 | NCBI WGS metagenome assembly WNGI01 (sample SAMN13153374, study PRJNA577476) | soil metagenome | isolation source: 20 cm soil or saprolite under Garry oak tree replicate 1 | place: USA:California | collected 2016-06-15
TTCGGCGCCTGGCTGGATCCGATGGCCGACAAGCTGCTGCTCGTGACGACGTTCATCGTGCTGACGCTGCCGCAGATCGATCTGACCAATCACGTCCCGCTCTGGCTCACCATCCTCGTCATCAGCCGCGACATCGTCATCGTCGGTGTCGTCGCGATCGTGAACCTCGCCGTCGGCCCGCGCACGTTCAAGCCGTCGCTGCTCGGCAAGCTTGCCACCGCGACGTTCATCCTCACGAACGTCGTCATCATGTATTTCAACTGGCGGATGGAGAAGTCGCCGCTGGTGGATGCGGCAATCTGGCTCGCGCTTGGCCTGACGGTTCTTTCTGCGGCGGATTATTTCCTGCACTTGCGCCGGTTGATTAACACGCCGCAGCCGCACTGATGCGGTCGGTGAAACGAGACTGCCGCGGGTTGGTGAAAGGACCCTTCCGCGGGTTGGTGGAAACGCACTGTCGCGGGTCGGTGAAAGGCACTTCCGCGCGTCAGTGAAACGACGCTTCGCCGGGTCGGTGTAAGGGGCACCGCCGCAGGTCGGTGGAAGCACGCGGCGCGAAGCCAACGTCCACTATCGTGCAGTAATCATTACACCGACGACCGGCATTGCTTCCTCGCACCGACCGACGGCAGTGCTCCTTGCACTGACCACCGGCAGTGCTCATTACACCAACCCGCGCAGTGCTCCTTCCACTGACCTGCGGTAGTGTTCCTTTCGCCGACCATCGGCAGTGCTCGTTCCACTGACCCGCGGTAGTGCTCGTTTCACCAACTCGCGGTAGTGCTCATTTCACCGACCGACGGCAGTTGCTCATTTCACTGACCGAGAAGACTGCGCGATCTTGTTCTTGAAGTAATCGACCGTCTTCAGGAGTCCTTCCTCGAGACCGACCTTCGGTTCCCACTTGAGGAGCGTGCGGGCGCGGGTGATATCGGGGCGGCGCTGCTTCGGGTCGTCGACTGGCAGCGGACGGTGGACCAGTGTGCTCTTCGAGCCGACGAGCCTGACGATCGTCCGCGCGATCTCTTCGATGGTGACCTCGTGCGGGTTGCCGATGTTGACGGGATCGTTGGTGTCCGACTCCATCAGACGCAGGATGCCGTCGACCAGGTCGCTGACGTAGGTGAAGCTGCGTGTCTGGGTGCCGTCGCCGAAAATGGTGACGTCCTCGCCTGTGAGCGCCTGCGACATGAATGCCGGCACCGCACGGCCATCGCGCAGCCGCATCCGCGGGCCATAGGTGTTGAAGATGCGGACGATCTTGGTATCCACCCGGTGATACCGGTGATAGGCGAGCGTCATCGCTTCCGCGAAACGCTTCGCCTCGTCGTAGACCCCGCGCGGCCCGATCGGGTTGACGTTCCCCCAATAGGTTTCCTTCTGTGGATGCTCGAGCGGATCGCCGTAGACCTCGGAGGTCGAGGCCAGCACGAAGCGGGCCTTCTTGTGCATCGCGAGCCCGAGCGCGTTGTGCGTGCCGAGCGAGCCGACCTTCAGCGTTTGAATCGGCAGCTCGAGGTAGTCGATCGGGCTCGCGGGGCTCGCCCAGTGCAGGACGAAATCAACAGGGCCGTCGATGTCGATGTGGCGCGTGACGTCGTGGCGGATGAATTCGAAGTCGCGATGGCGCAGGTGGGCGATGTTGGCGAGATCCCCCGTGAGCAGGTTGTCGATGCCGACGACGGAATGTCCGCGATCGAGGAGCGTTTCGCTGAGATGGGATCCAATGAAACCGGCCGCGCCGGTGACGACGGTTCTCACACGCGTTGGAAGAGGCCGCGGAAGACGGTCATCCACATGATCTTGAGGTCGAGTGTCACCGACCAGTTCTCGATGTAGTACAGGTCGTACTCGATGCGTTTTTCAAGCGATGTGTTGCCGCGCCAGCCGTTGACCTGCGCCCAACCGGTAATGCCTGCCTTCACTTTGTGCCGCAGCATGTATTGCGGGATGCGGTGCTTGAACTGCTCGACGAAGAACGGCCGCTCCGGCCGCGGGCCGACAATCGACATGTCGCCGCGCAGCACGTTCCAGAATTGCGGCAGCTCGTCGAGATCGAGCTGCCGCAGCCAGCGGCCCACCGGCGTCGCGCGCGGATCGTCCTCGGGCGCCCACACCGGCCCGCTGTCCGATTCCGCGTTCTCCCACATCGACCGGAATTTGTAGACGGTGAAGCCACGGCCGTCGAGCCCCATCCGCTCCTGCGCGTAGAAGACACGGCCGCGCGATGTCAGCTTCACGAGCGCCGCGATGATCGCGAAGGGAATGGCGAGCACCAGCAGCGCCATCGACGAGAGCACGACGTCAATGACGCGCTTCAGCCAGGCATTGAAGCCCTGCAGCGGCACGTCGTTGATGTTGATCATCGGCAGGCCGTCAAGGTCTTCGAGCGTGGCGCGCAGCGTGATGAACTGCAGGACGTCGGGGACGACCTTGACGTCGATGCATTCACGGCTGGCGACCTCCACCAGGTCGAGCAGCTTCGTGTGCTCTTCGAGCGGCAGCGCGACATACAGGTGATCGACCCGCTCGCGCTGCGCGATTTCGCGGACCTCCGTCAGCGTCCCGAGCAGTGGAATGCCGCGATAGCCGATGTGATCGCCGCCGGCACGGTCGTCCACGAAGCCGACCACCTGGAAGCCGAATTCCCGGTGCTGCAGCACACGGTCGGCCACCATGCGCCCGAGGTCGCCGGCGCCCGCGATGAGAATGCGCTTGAGTCCGACCCCGGCGCGCCATCGCCGCTCCAGCGTCTCGCGGACGATCTCGCGCGACAGATACGTGAACGCGACGTTGAGGACGAGGAAGATGCCCCAGACGATCTGCGACACCTCATACGCACCGCGCGCCTTCTCTTCTTCGGAGGCGTAATACACCGAGATGTACAGCGTGCAGACCACGCCGAAGACGACGGCGAGGATGCTGCCGATGAGGACGGCGAAGAAATCGTCGACGCGGGAGCGGCCGCGCCGCAGGCGGTAGATGCCCTGCAGCTGAAACGCCAGCGGGATCACCAGCGCGACGATCGGCGCCACCTTCAGGTACTGCTCGATCGGCGGATACCCACGCGTGACCGGAATCAATCCGCTCTCGAAGCGGATGCCGTAGGCGAGGACGAATGCCCACATGGCGAGCAGCGCGTCGGTGACGATGTAGAACGCGACGAGCAGCCGGTTGTAGCGTCTTACCACGTCGTTCCCGCCGGCCGCTGCAGCGTCTGGTCGATGACGGTGTGCATCGCCTCTTCGTGATGCTCGCGCGAGAAGCGCTCCGCGTTGGCGCGCAGGCGTTGGGGATCGAAACGCGTTGCCGCCACCTGCTGCAGCGCGTGTGCCATCGAGTCGGCGGTCAGCTCGCCGAAGAAGATGCCGGTCTCTCCAGCGACGACCGTTTCCAGCGCGCCGCCGCGCGCGAGGGCGACGACCGGGCGGCCGCACGCCTGCGCCTCGACGGGCACGATGCCGAAGTCTTCCTCACCCGGCAGCAGCACCGCGAGCGCGCGCCGATATTCGTCGCGAATCTCATCGTCGGTGGCGTGGCCGATGAAGTCCACGTGACCGTTGGCCAGTTGTTCGAGATGCGTGCGGTCCGGGCCGGTGCCGATGATCCGCAGGCGCGCACCGACGCGGCGGCATGCCTCGATGGCGATCTCGATCCGCTTGTAGGGGACCAGCGCCGACACAACCAGAAAATGCTGACCGGGTGGCGTCGTATCCGGATGGTAGAACGCCGTATCGACAGGTGGATACACGATTGCCGCTTCGCGATTGTAGTATCGGCGGATCCGGCCTGCAATGTTGCCGGAGTTGGCGATGAAGCGTCCCACGCGCGAGGCGGTCGCCGCATCCCACCGCGCCAGGTGCCTGAGGATGGGTCCGTACACCCACCGGCTCTTGAACGGCCCGACGCGCTCGGGGCCGAAGTACGCATCGAACTGATCCCACGCGTAGCGCATCGGCGCATTGCAGTAGCAGATGTGCCGCGCGCGGCCGGGGACGACGACCGACTTCGCCGCGCACGTGCTGATGCTCAACACCAGGTCGTAGCCATCGAGGTCGAATTGCTCGATCGCCGTGGGGTAGAGCGGCAGGTAGCTGCGGTACTTCGTCTTCGCGAACGGCAGCTTCTGCAGGCTCGACGTGGTGATGCGGTGCCGCTCGATGGTCGGCGAGATCGAGCCGGGCACATGGAACAGCGTGAAGATGTCGGCGTCCGGGTAGCGCTCGCACAGCAGCTCGAGCACCTTCTCGCCGCCGCGCATGCCGGTCAGCCAGTCGTGGACGAGCGCAACCCTCATCTCAATTCCAGCCGGCGACGAGGCGATAGATCTCGTGCGTGCGCGCGACGGACCGCTCCCACGAGAAGTCGCGCGCGCGGACAAGCCCCTTGCGGCGCATCTCGTTGGCAAGCATCGGGTCGCTGAGCACGCGGCGCATCCCCTCGACGATCTCGCCGACGTCGTACGGATTGACCAGGACCGCCGCATCGCCGGCGACTTCCGGCAGCGATGACACGTTCGACGTGACCACCGGTGTGCCGCTCGCCATCGCTTCGAGTGGCGGCAGCCCGAAGCCTTCGTAGAGCGATGGGAAGACGAACACCGACGCGAGCCGATACAGCGCCGCGAGCGTGTCGTCCGGCAGAAAGCCGAGGAACCGGACGTGCTTGTGCAGCTTGTGGCTGTGCACGGCGCGGCGCAGCGCCGGCAGCTTGGAGATTTCGTCGCCGATGATGAGGAGCTTCAGCTCCTCGAACTCGCCCTTGCGCAGCTCGGCGAACGCCTCGATCAGCCGCACGAGGTTCTTATGCGGCTTGATCGTGCCCGCGTAGAGGACGAACCGCTGATCGAGCTGAAACCGCTCGCGGACACGCTCGATGTCCTCGGCCGCCGGCTCCACCCAGAAGCGCTCGTCGATGGCGTTGTAGACGACGGAGATCTTCTCCGGCGGCACGTTGAAGAAATGCAGGATGTCGCGCTTCGACGCCTCGGACACCGTGAGAATGCGATCCGAGTGCCTGGCCGCGCTCCACATCGCGCCGCGCGCGTAGGCGTAGGCCGCGCGGTTCCGCAGGTACTGCGGAAACATCAGATGGATGCAGTCGTGAATCGTCACGACCGATCGGCAGCGGACGGCGACGGGCAGCACGTAGTGCGGCGCGTGATAGACGTCCGGCTTCTCGCGCAGCAGCACCCACGGCACGTGAATCTGTTCGCTCAGCGAGTAGTTGTCGGCGGGCTCGAGCACGGAGCGGAAGTTGTCGCCGAGCGTGCCGGCGATGCCCATGTCGGGCTCCTGGCAGAGGAGAACGTACTCGGTCTCGCGATCGATCCGCGCCAGATGCCTGAGGAGGTTCCGGATGTAAGTGCCGATGCCGAAGTCGTGGAGCTTTCGGGCATCGATCGCGACTCTCACTGCTGGAATCTTAGTTCCAGCCGGACCAGTCCATGCGGTACTTCTGTCGGATCTCGCGCATCGTGCCGGGGAAGACACCCTGGCGGCGCGCGGCCTCGCCGGCCTCGTCCATCTTCTCCTTCATGTCGCTGGCGTTCTGTTTCATGTTGTCGAGCCAGCCGGGGCAGTCATACCGATTGCTCAGCGCCATCTTGACGCCGTCGGCCATCAGCAGCGCGAACCATGGATGGTCGCTCGACGTCGGCGTCGCGGTGGCGACGCACAGCTTCGCGTTGCGCTGCCAGCTCGCGTCGATCTGGCTGCTGTTGCGGGCCGCCCAGTCGACCGCCTCCGCGTACGCCTCCGCGCCCTTGTCGCGTGCGGTGTCCGCTTCCGACGGTCCCCCAATCGCCTGCCTCAAGCTCGCCAGCGGCGTCGTCGTCGACACATCGGGATGGCCGTTCATCAGCGACACCGCATGATCGACGGCAATGGCGAAGCCGAGGCCCTGACCCTTGCTGATGACCATCGAGTTGATGCCGATGACCGTGCCGCTGCGATCGAGCAACGGTCCACCGCTGTTGCCCGGATTGATGGCCGCATCGGTCTGAATCAGCGTCACGTTGTTCTGGGTCTCGCGTACGGCGCTAACGATGCCGCGGGTGACGGTATTGGAGAGCGCGCCGAGCGCGTAGCCGATCGCAATCACTTCCTCGCCCGGACGCGCGCTCGCGGCCGTGCCGAGGCGTAGTGTCGGCTGCTGCGGGTTCGCGTTGTACACCTGCAGCAGTGCGAGGTCGATGGCCGGGGAGGCCGACATCACGCGCGCCGTGTACTTGTTGCCGCCCGCCTGCAGCGTCACGGTGTTCTGCCCCTCGATGACGTGGTTGTTCGTGACGACGAGATCGGGCCGGACGAAGAAGCCGCTGCCACGGCTGTTGCCCGCATCAATGGACGCAACCGCCGGCAGGGCTTTGCTGACGATGTCCTCGATCGATCCGGTCGGCGTCGGCGCAACGACAGCATTCGTCGCGGGTTCCGTCGGCGGTCTCAGAGTGATGGTGCCGGTGAAGGGCGCCACGAAGCCGTCGACTGGCGCGTCCTGTTCAGTGGGGCTCGATGTCTGCGGCGCGACGTTCTCCGTCTGCTGCTGCGGAGCCGGCTGTTGACTCTTGTTCGATTGAACGATGTAGACGGCGATGCCGAGGCCGATTGCCGCGCCCAGAATGACCAGCAGCGACGCTGCCGGACCGCTGCGTGCGGGTGCGAATGCGGGTGCGGCCGCGGGCATCTCTGTGACGACCGCCGGCGGCAAGTCGTCTTTCTTGAAGCCGCACCGGCATTCCTCGAATCGCGTCGGTACACGGCGCCCGCACGATAGGCATACCCAGGAGAAATGATCGCCGCCCTGTTCAGTCATGGCTTATTCGTTTATCGGGCAGTTTTCCCTTTGCCTTCAGGTACCTGCGGAGCCAGGGCATCCAGCCCGGGTGGTGCTTTTCATAGAAGGCGAGCTGGCTGCGGCGATAGGCCTGTTCCGTGGCCGCGGACGCGGTTGCACGCGATTGCCCACGGAGGTGGACGACCTCGGCGGTGGGTGTGAAGAGCACCTTCCATCCACGCCCGCGCACGGCCGCGCAGAAGTCTACGTCCTCCAGATACATGAAATAGCGCTCGTCCAGCAGGCCGACTTCTTCGGCGGGATCACGCCGAACGAGCAGGCACGCGCCGGATACCCAGTCCACTTCGCGTTCCCGCCGTGACAGCGATTCCGCGGAGCGCTTCATCAGCTTCTGACGAAACTCCGCGAATGGCGACACCATGTTTCCCCACGAAAGTTCCACCCGCCCGTCAGCATCGACGAGACGTGGGCCGACGACGCCGACGTCAGGCCGGCGATCGATCGCGCCAACGAGCGCGTCAACGGCTCCGGGGGCCACCTTCGTATCGGGATTCAGCAGCAGGACGAGCGCACCGAATGACTGCCGGATGCCGAGATTGTTCGCGCCCGCAAAGCCGAGGTTCTCACCGGCATCGATGACGCGCACCGCGGTCCATCGCGCGCGGATGGCGCTGGCGGTCCCGTCCTTCGACGCGTTGTCCACGACGAGAATCTCGTGCTCGACCTTCGGCCGCTGTTCGACCAGCGAACGCAGGCACGCGTCGATATGCCCGGCGGAGTTGTAGGTGACGATGATGATCGAGAGGCGCGGCATGGCGAGGTCAGCCATTGGCTGCCTCGACGAGGATGTGCAGCACGCGGCGTGCGCATTCCGTCCACGAATAGCGGGGCAGGAGAGCACTCGCCGCGCCCAGGATCCGCTCGCGTTCGGCGTTGTTGAACAGCAGCGACTCCAGCGCCTGCTCGATGAGCGCCGGGTCGGCGCGCTTCACATACAACGCGGCGTCGCCGCAGATCTCGCGCGCGACCGGCGTGTCCAGCAGCAGGGCTGGAATTCCTGCGGCGAGCGCTTCGAGCGGCGTCAGGCCAAACCCTTCGTACTCCGACAGGAACGCGAACGCCGCGCTCCCGGCATAGAGCCGCCGCAGCTCCTCCTCCGACACATAGGAGCGGACGTTGACGCCTTCGTGCGACGTCAGCGCAATGTGCGGAGAGGTGCGGTTGTCGCCGACGATTTCGAGGCGGATACCGGGATGCCTGCGTGCGAGACGCGCGAAGCCTTCGATCAGCTCGGGGACATGGCGCCTGTTGAAGATGGAGCCTACGAAGAGCACGGTAGTGTAGGGGCGGGTCTTAAGACCCGCCCCTACACCCAATGAGGAAACGCCCGGATAGACGACCTCCACCTTCGAATCATCGATGCCCAGATGCGAGACGATCTCGCGTTTCGAGAATTCTGAAATCGTGATGACGCGCGTCGCGGCGCGCGCCGCGAGCCGGGTGATCGTCCGCCGCCGGGCGCCCTCGCGCCACGAGAACCACTCCGGATGCGCGGCAAACGACACATCGTGAATGGCGATCACCATGGGCACCGGCGGCCGGAGCGGTCCCGTGTAGCCGGGCGAGAAGAGCACGTCGGCCTGCGCGCGGCGAACGAGCCCCGGCAGATCGAGCTGCTCCCAGAGCGTGCCGCGATCGACCCCTCCGGGCGTCAGCTGGATGAACTCGTGCGCCTGCGCCTCGGGCAGCGTCTGCCAGGCGGTCAGGATCTCCGCCAGCAGACGGCCGACGCCGGTCGGCTGGCCCTGCAGCTCGCGCGTGTCGGACGCGATTCTCATCGCCGCGCGAGCGCCTCTTCGTACGCGCGCCGCAGCGTGCGCGCCGCATCGTCCCAGGTAAACGTCCGCGCACGGGCCAGGCCTGCTTCCGCGGCGTGCAGCGCCCACGTGCGATCGCCGACGGCGCGCTCCATCGCATCTGCAAGCTGCGCCGCATCGGTTGGATCGATCAGCGCGCCCGCATCGCCGACGACTTCCGGCAGCGAGCCACGAGACGAGGCAATCACGGGGATTCCGGCCGACATGGCCTCGAGCGCCGGCAGCCCGAAGCCTTCGTCGAGCGACGGCATGACGAGCAGCCGCGCCGATCGATAGAGCGCCTCGCGCGCGTCATCGGCGACGTAGCCAAGGTACTCCACGCGGCCGGACAGCGGTGCCTCGCGCATGCGCTGCAGCCACGACGCCGCGAGCGGCGTGGCGCGCCCGGCGACGACGAGCCGCGGCACGTCGGCGCGGCGGGCGAGCAGTTGCGCGTACGCATCGAGGACCACTCCGAGGTTTTTGCGCGGCTCGAGCGTGCCCAGAAACAGGATGCAGCCATCCTCCGGCAGGTGCGGACCGCCGCCGAGTGTCTGCCACGCCGGCGCGCCGGGCCGGCAGACATAGACGCGAGCGGGGTCGACGCCCAGCTGCTCGACGACCAGCTGCTTGCCGTGCTGTGTCGAGGTGACGATCGCATGTGCCCGCCGCGCGTGGCCAGGCGCGAGTCTGGCGTAGTCGCGGCGGACTTCGGCGACGGTCTGGCCAGGCTGCGCGAGGAAGAACAGATCGTGGATGGTCACCACCTGCGCTCCGCGCCGGGTCGGCGTGAGCAGCGGGTGCGGCGAGTGCGCTACGTCGATGCGGCCGGCGAGCGCCTCGACGGGTGGCCATTCGAGACGATGCCACAGATAATTGAGCAGACGGACCGGCACCCGCCGATCGACGACGTGCGCGCCGGTCTCGGCCTCGACACCTGCCGAAGGCCGATCCTTCCACGAGCTCGTGAAGACGACGACCTCGTCGCGGCTGGTACGCGTGTAGGCGCGTACGAGTTGATGGATGTAGCCGCCGACCCCCGTTCGCTCCCGCAGGGCGGGCCGGTAGTCGACGAGGATGCGCACGACGGCAGGGTACAATCACAGCCTAAGAGACACAAAACGGATGAAAATCGCGGTCATCGGTACTGGGTACGTCGGCCTTGTGGCGGGTGCGTGCTTTGCGGAAAGCGGCAACGACGTGTTCTGCGTCGACAAGGATGAAGCCAAGGTTCGCATGCTGCGCGCGGGCAAAATACCCATCTACGAGCCCGGGCTCGAAGAGCTCGTGCGCCGCAACCGCCACGAGAACCGCCTGACGTTTACGACCGTCCTGCCGAAAGCGGTGCGGGCGGCGACAATCATCTTCATCGCCGTCGGCACGCCGCAGGGCCAGGATGGCTCCGCCGACCTGCAGTACGTGCTCGACGTCGCGCGCGACATCGCCAAGGCGATGAACGGCTACAAGGTGATCGTCGACAAGAGCACGGTGCCGGTCGGGACCTCCGTGAAGGTGCGCGAGGTGGTCCGCCGCGAGACGACGCATCCGTTCAGCGTGGTGAGCAATCCGGAGTTCCTGAAGCAGGGCGCCGCGATAGACGATTTCATGAAGCCCGATCGCGTGGTCATCGGCGCCGAGGATCCGCGCGCGCGCGAGATCATGCAGGAGCTCTACGCGCCGTTCACGCGCACCGGCGCCCCGATCATGATGATGGATTGCGCCAGCGCGGAGCTGTCGAAGTACGCGGCCAACGCCATGCTGGCAACGCGCATCTCGTTCATGAACGAGGTGGCCAACGTCTGCGAGGCGGTTGGCGCGGACGTCGACGAGGTGCGGCGCGCCGTCGGCTCGGATCGGCGCATCGGCTCGTCGTTTCTCTTCCCGGGCGTCGGCTACGGCGGCAGCTGCTTTCCGAAGGACGTGAAGGCGATGATTCACTTCGCCTCCGAGAAGAGCTACGACTTCAAGATCCTCAAGGCCGTCGAAGACGTGAACGCGGCGCAGAAGACGCGCCTGGTGACGAAGATGCGCGCGCATTTCGGCACGCTCAAGGGGAAGACGGTGGCCGTCTGGGGGCTGGCGTTCAAGCCGCGCACCGACGACATGCGCGAGGCGCCCTCCATTCCGCTGATCAAGGCGCTGCTGGCGGAAGGCGTCACCGTGCAGGCCTACGATCCGGAAGCGACGAAGATCGCCAAGGCGATCTTCGGCAGCAAGGTGGCGTTCGCGGCGAAGAACTACGACGCGCTGAAGGGGGCGGACGGGCTGGCCATCGTCACCGAGTGGAGCGAGTTCAGGCGCCCCGATTTCGAGAAGATGCGCAAGGTGATGCGATCGCCAGTCATCTTCGACGGCCGCAATCTGTTTACCCCGGAGCAGATGAAGCAGAGCGGATTCACCTACTACTCCATTGGCCGGCGCTAATGGATACGGCCTGCCCAACGTATGACTGCGGTGTGTCAAGGGCTGTCGTGCGTGATGGAACCACCAGTTGACACCCTCCAGTAGGACGGTGCTCGTGACGGGCGGCGCCGGCTACATCGGCAGCCATGCCAGCAAGGCGCTGCGCCAGGCCGGCTATCACGTGGTCATCTACGACAGTCTGTCCGCCGGACATCGGGAGGCCGCGCTCGGCGCGCCGCTCGTCGAAGGCGACATCCGCGACGTCGATGCGGTGCGCAGCGCGCTGCGCGAGAGCGGCGCATCGGCGGTGATGCATTTCGCCGCGTGGCTGGTCGTCTCCGATTCGGTCGGCGATCCGGTCGGCTACTACAGAAACAACGTGGGGGGTGCGCTGGCGACGCTCGAGGCGATGGCGGCGGAGGAGTGCCGGCAGTTCATCTTCTCCTCGACATGCGCCGTCTACGGCGAGCCCATCGAAACGCCGATTCGCGAGACGCATCCGACCGCGCCCATCAACGCCTACGGCCAGACGAAGCTGGCCGTCGAGCACGCGCTGCCGCATTTCGAGCGGGCGTACGGCATCCGCTCGATCCGGCTCCGCTACTTCAACGCGGCGGGCGCCGATCCCGATGGCGTGCTCGGTGAGGATCACTCGCCTGAAGTCCACGTGATTCCGCGCGCCTTCGAGGCGGCGAGCGGCGGCGCGCCATTCCAGATCTTCGGCGAGGACTACCCGACGCCCGACGGTACCTGCCTGCGCGACTACATCCACGTCGTCGATCTCGCGGATGCGCACGTGCGTGCGCTGCGGCGGCTCGAGGCCGGTGGTGCGTCCGCCAGCTACAACGTCGGCACCGAGCGTCCGTCATCCGTGCGCGATGTCATTGCCTCGGTCGAGCGCGTCACTGGCCGGAAGGTCGCGCGCACGTCGGCGCCGCGCCGCCCGGGAGATCCGGCGGTGCTGTATGCATCGGCCGAACGCATTCGCGCGGATCTCGGCTGGACGCCGACGCGGCCCGACCTCGACACGATCGTCGCGGACGCGTGGAAGTGGCACTCGACGCATCCGCGCGGCTTCCGGACGGTGTCGGCAGCAGACTGATGTCGAGGCTGCGCGGCAAGCTCGCCGATCCGCTGCTCTCGGTCGTGATGCCGGCGTACAACGAGGCCGCCACGATCGAGGAGATCATCCGCCGCGTCCTCGCCGTAGCGCTTCGCACCCAGCTGATCGTCGTCGACGACTGTTCGACCGACGGGACGCGCGACATCCTCACGAGGCTGCAGAAGGAGCTTGGGTTCACGCTGCTGCTGCAGCCGGAGAATCGCGGCAAGGGCGCGGCGCTGCGCACCGGCTTCGGATCCGTGCGCGGCGATGTCGTGGTGATTCAGGACGCCGACCTCGAGTACTCGCCCGAAGAGTTGCCGATGCTCATCGAGCTGATTTGCGAGGGGCGCGCGGATGTCGTCTACGGCTCGCGGTTCCTCGGCCGCCATCGCGTCTTCCTCTTCACGCATTACCTGGGCAACCGGGTGCTCACATTTCTGACCAACGTCCTCTACAACACGATGCTCACCGACATGGAGACCTGCTACAAGGTGATGCGGACGGACGTGCTGCGGTCGATGACGCTGCGGTCCGACGGGTTCGGCATCGAGCCCGAGCTGACGGCAAAGATTTTCAAGCGCGGCTACCGCGTCTACGAGGTTCCGATCACGTACGATGGCCGTGGCTACGAGGAAGGGAAGAAGATCGGGTGGCGCGACGGGGTCGTCGCGCTGTGGGTGCTGCTGAAGTACCGGTTCAGCGAGTGAACGCGTTCCTGCGGTTGATCGCCTTCGCGCGGCCCTATCGCGGCCGCCTTGCCGCCGCGGCGGTGGCGATGATCGCGTACGGCGCCGCATCCGCAGGTGTTGCCACGCTGATTCAGCCGATTCTCGACCGCGTGCTCCCGCGCCACGAGGAGCTCGGGCAGATCATCGCCGCCATCCTCGTTCTCTATCTGATCAAGGGCGTCGGCGCGTATCTCTCCGGCTACTGGATGACCGACGTCGGCCAGCGCGTCGTCCGCGACATCCGCAACCTGCTG
>WNGI01003980.1_pt1 | contig 13140 bp, 15 predicted proteins | sample 5400621 | NCBI WGS metagenome assembly WNGI01 (sample SAMN13153374, study PRJNA577476) | soil metagenome | isolation source: 20 cm soil or saprolite under Garry oak tree replicate 1 | place: USA:California | collected 2016-06-15
GCCGCCAGTTAATGTACTAGGCTCTTTATAGAAAATGAGTGACAAACAGGAATGGGCAACCACAGCTCTACGTTCCTTTCGACATTTGCTCTTCTCTCGAGTGTCCCCTAAGTTTTCTCGTATCCTGGAAAGCTATGCGTCCTCGGGCTAGTGTTTTCTTGCCATGTGCTAGGAGTGTTTTATCGTTGAGTCAACGCGGCACCAGGCGGACGGAAACGGTCAAGCTTACAAAAAATAGAAACTGCGGCCGTCGCCTAGCTGGCATGCCCAGCTACTAAGGCGCAAAGCCAGTGTTGGGACCGTTGGTTGTCTTGATCGACATAAGCATGGTCGAGACTCGATGAGGTCCTGCATACCAGCTTGTCGACATTAGAGGGAGCGGGATCCATCAGGAAAACGCCAAACTGAGAATTAGATATAATTAGACGAAGGGCATATTACTGTCTGTTAAAATGTCTAGGTACACATAGCATGAGTTAAATACATGAATTATGGTAAATTATGAAGAGTTACAAAGGGTGCTATTTAGGACCGTGAAATAACAAGTAGGTATGAGAGTCTGTAAAAGAGTTAACGAGGAATGTATTACAGTTGTTTAGGATGGTGTTACTATTCCAGTCACGAGGTATCGTTCTTCCGGGGAGAGGTGATAGATGGATACTTTGCCGAATACTTGTTACGGGAATGATGCTCGCGACACGCGCATTATGCCGTAGCATGCGCGACACCTTGTAGAGCCCCGTTTTTGACTCCGGGTTTCTTTGGAATGGCGTGAACCACTCCACGTATGCTAGATGTTCTGGTGGGTGCTTGTGCTGGCCAAACAAGAGCTGGCGTGCCCTTGGATTGATACTGAATATGACACGGATCTGGGCAACGTAATATGCTAGAGTGACACCATAATGTAAATCATTATGGTAAAGTTGACACTGAACACTCGACGTACCTTGGAATCCCGCTGCTGCCTCATCAACCTTGCCAGAGTAAATGAGGCCGGTGTCAAACCGGCCTGCGATCGTCTGGCCTTTCCTATCCTTCTTATGAGGCCGTATACGGACTGAATCAACCACGGGCCCATCAATGGTATCTTCCCTGAACCTGATGTAGTGATATACGGAAATGTGGGTAAAGGGGATGTGGATGTCTAGAATATCTTGTTCCAGCCGAGCAGGCATAATTTGTTGATTTTTTTGTTGATGCCGCCAAAGAACGGCATACCTTGCAAAGGCCCCATAGAAGAACTCGGCGCTATATTGGGTTATAACATCTTCAATGGATATGGTCTGGACATTTGGATATTTTGTCATCATGATGTATCGGTGGGACGGTGCCAACCTAAGAAGGGGGGATTGAGATGGGGTTTGTAGGTTAGAGTCAGGGCAAAGATCCCGCCATGTAATATATTCTGTATGACGCTCAACCTTTTCATGCCGCTCAACGCAATTCGTCATCTGCGGAAGTTCGTCTCGCATGTTTGTGCCACGGTAGGGATCCTTTGCCAGATTTCTATGTAGGCGCTTGGTGTACTGCGTATCATAGTTGTCTGTAGTACCGAAAAGCTGCATAGAGTGGGCATAGTGTAATAATGCGTGCAACTTTGGAATGTTGAACTTGTCACGGATGCCTAGATCGACAAATATCTGCTTGTTTTTATGGAAGGTGTCGAGAGCCTGTTCCATAATGGCAAGATGTCGCGTTGAGATGATAGGAAGTTGGGCAATAAATAAAAAATCCAGAAGTGCGCAAACGGCCCATAAAAGTCGCGCCGAATCAAAGCCATTTGGCAGGCTCATGTCGGCAATAACACCAAGTATAATGTGCCCCATCATACTGTGTTCCTTCCCTGTAACCCGAGAAAGCCAACTTATCCCTCCTTTGAAAATACGAATATGGTGGTTTGGCACAAGCCGCTGACAGCGTGCATCAATCTTGGCACTGCCATACGCTTTCACCAACCATTTGATGACGTGTTTGAGGACACCTTGAAGAAGTTGATGTAATATGTCTGGGGTGATCGCTTGAAAGATATCGATAAATGGTAGTTGGGCCCAGAATGGGTCGGGAATTGGTTTGAAACGTAGTCCCTTGCATGCGCGCACATAGTCTTGATAATTCACTTGGCGTTTTGATAGTAAATCATGGACGGCATGTATGTCTCGTAAATTTGACGGTGCCTGTGGGTTGCCCAGCTCTTTGAAAGAAACATTGCACTTGGGGCAATCCCCGCTCTTCACACCTGTCACCAGAACCTGCTCAGGATAATCCCCAACGAAGGCGGCGAATAGTGGATGGACACGGCGAACAACCCCGAGGCCATCAGACATGGCCTTTCCATGCTTTCCAGCATCAACGAGAGGTGCCAGGATGTGGCATAGACAGAAATGAAATAAGTTTGTAATCATACACGATCGAGCTGCCTTATTAGTAACTTGCTGTAGTTTAGTTGTTGGTAAGTACGCCAGTAATATCTGGCCACCGCATGATGGCTTGCGTCGAATTGCCTTGGGCAAATTCCCTATTGTTAGGTAGACTGGATAGGCAGTCTTTGAGCCAAATAAGGTGACTTGTGTGCGGTCCGATGAGATGATGACCGGTATAATTGATGCGCCTGGTTTCCATGCTTCGAGCAATGTCTAGATGTGCATAAAGTTTGTAAGAAAAAGATATGTGGAAGGACACAGGCACAGACCTGAATGCTCCACCACCATTGACCGGTGTGCATATCGTGAAAGACTTGAACGCGCCTGCCCCCAATTTGTGCATAGTGGCGCTCTGGCTTGTGTATAAGATGTCCCGCAAACTCAGGCTTGCTGTATATGTATTCAATACATTGTAAAACATCTCGCGAATGTAATTCCACTGTTTCATCACCAATCTGAATCTGCTGGCAGTGGAAATGGGGGTGCCCAGGCAGCTTCTGGTCAATAAGACAGTTTAGCTCCCGGATATTCTTGAATGAGAGTCCCAGCGCTTCTGCATACTTTAAAATCATTAATACCGACTGGCACCTTTTATAGTAAACGACTTACCCCTTCAATTCGAAGTAACTCATCCAACGCGGATGATGAGGGTCCACAAAGTTTGGCCCATCTTGCCACTTCCCAATCTAATTTTGATGCAAACGGGGCATAAACACTTTCCCTGTTCAGCCGCTCCTGGTATTTGGTATAGGTAGATTTGCGAGCAGTTGGCGTCACCTTGGGCGCACCAGCTTCCATACCCGGAAAGTCCTTGATTTCATGCCCTTCTACCATTGGTTGATGCGGCGCAATACCTGCGTCATCCTCTGCAAGATGTAACTCCTCCAATAGTTCATCTAATCCATCGGAATCATTGGAACTATTGGATTCACTGTCAAGTGCAGAAAACCCGTCCACAATCCCATCAAACTCATCCTCAATCCCATCAAAAAGCTGTTCAAAGGCAACATCCTCGTCCTCCAAGCCTGGCCCAGTGTTAATGTCTTGAGCAACTTCAGCATCATTTGCACATAAAGCATTAACTTCTTTTAGATGGATCGTGCGGCATACCAAGTTTATGGGGCGGATGATGTGCAATTTATAACCAGATGAGGTGAAACCCCGGTTACAGCCTTTGCACTGGACCATAATTGTTGATGTTGTTGAACGTCACAAGTGTATGCGAGCTTCAGTTGTAGAATGTGAACTGAAGGCTGAAGCACGAGCGTATGCGAGTATGAAATGAACTGCGGTAGCTTCGGTTGTCGAACGTGAACTGAAGGCTGAAGTATGAGCGTATGCGAGTATGCAATAAATTTGGTAGCTTCAGTTGTCGAATGTGAAGGCTGAAGCACGATATGAAATGAACTGCAGTAGCTTCGGTTGTTGAACGTGAACTGAAGGCTGAAGCACGAGCGTATACAAGTATCCAATGGACTGCAGTAGCTTCGGTTGTTGAACGTGAACTGAAGGCTGAGCACAAGCGTATGCAAGTAGAACGTGAACTGAAGGCCGAAGCAGGAGCGTACGCAATGAACTGCGGTAGCTTCAGTTGTCAGTTGTCAAACGTAAACTGAAGGCAGTATGCGCGTAGGCGAGTAGAACGTGAACTGAAGGCCAAAGCAGGAGCATACGCAATGAACTGCGGTAGCTTCGGTTGTCGTAAACTGTGGATGCAAGTACTATGCAATAAATTGCGGTAGCTGCGGTTGTCGAATGTGAACTGAAGGCTGTATGCGACTTCAGTTGTCAAATGCAAACTGAAGGTTGAACCACATACACTGTGAGCGTATGCAAGTATGCAATGGATTGTGGTAGCTTCGGCTTTCAAGTGTGAACTCAAGGTTGAATGTGTTGTGGGCTCCTGAGCGCACGTAATTCAAGCACGTAAGTGATTGAATTGGGGTAGCTTTGAGTGTGAAAAAGGCACCAGCGTGGATTCAAGCACGTACGCAATGAATTGAGGTAGCTTCGAGTATGCACAGGTTCCGGTATGCACTCAAATGCATATGCGATAAATTGGGGTAGCGTGCACATGTACGCAACAAATCGGGACAACATTAGAAATCTGGAGCGGCAACGAGCGTGAGCGCTCCATTCCAGGCACAGCGCAACTGATAAAATGGAGAAATTATCCTTAAAGTCTATTAGTTTAACAGTCTGGGATTGCAGGAGGCCACATTGATCTAACCTTTTATTGTTATCTCTCCCCCTCTCAACTGCTACTCCTTGCCCTGTTTCTCCCCTTGCCCTGGTCCCATAGCCATATAAAGTATGGGGTGCTGACCAGCTTTTTGACAGTTTGCAACGGCAGCTGTATAAAGTATAGGGAAGCTGACCGGCATTTTGACAATTTGCAATGGCATACTCACAAAGCAATAAACCTGAGGATTTGTAATGAGAGAGGCAGCGGGATTGGCTGTCCAGCGTTTCGTAAGTTCACAGTGGCAAGGCTACCCTGTTGGCGACGTTGAGAGGGGGACCCCTTTCCTGTCGGCAGTCACCAGGGTATTAGCTATAAAAGCAAACCAGTTAGCCATGCTACCCATCCTCATCCAATTCACCAAACTTACCTCTCAAATGCACTCATTATATCTCTCAAACCTACTCCATTCATTTGTTCTTTATACCATGCCTCGTGCTTGCGATGATGCACCGGCTGCATCTGCTGATCAGCAAGAAGGGCTAGGACCACGACGCGCAAAGGCAGATGCCTTGAATAATGCAGGTCAGTATTCATCAACTGCTTCCAGCTAGAAGACTCACCGTCTGAAACAGTCTGGAAGCAATTCGCGCCTGGTCGCAAGAGGCAGGCATCACCAGCCGCAAAGGCAGTGCAGAAACGCAAGAAGTCTAAATCTAGTAAGCACGTGCCTTTGTTGATCGTCTCATGGCTTCTCACGCACGGTTCAGGCAAACGTGTTGAAAAAGAGAATTCTGGTAAGTTCACACCGTCTTTTCCCATGTTTACTCTGACCCCCATGTTTACTCTTACCGCTGTACTCGCCATTGCTAGTCCCCAATGATCCGGAGACAGACGAGGAGGATTTCGTCTCTATCCATGTCTCTGCGGCTCCCAAGAAGCGTTCTCGACCCGTCGAGGCCACCAATTCGCGTCCTAGCCAGTCATCCAAGGGGAACGGCTGAAAGGGTATGTGCCACCTTCTCATTTGATCCCCAACCTAATACCATCCATAGCCTTCAACACTCAGGATGATGATGATGGCGCCGAGTCATCTGCGACTGAGCCTGATGTATCTACTGAACCCGATGAGTCCGAGTCTGCGACTGAGTCAGATTCTTCGTGGATTCAAGTTGACAGCGATAGTGACAATGGAGATGTCGATGATGGCAAGGCAATTGCCAAAAATCGATATGCTAACGAGGTATGTAATATTCGTTTGCCAGTTTTAGTACTGACTTTCACCCGTCCAACACCCAGAATCCTGTTCTATCCGACAATGGGCCCGAGAAACCCGGTGCAGGCACCAGCTGTAAAAACATCATTCGCAGAGCGCCGGCTATAGAGATTCCGGATGACGACCGTGACTCGGCCAACGAGTCATCACCTAAAATGGTAGTCAAGAAAAGTAAGCGTTAACCTTACTACTTAATCTCTCTCTAATGTTCTGCTAGAACCTCTCCAACCATCAAAAGTTTTGAATACCAAGCACTGGCCGTGGTTTATGGACATTATAAAAGGTCACAAAGGGGACTTATCACTCAATTTCCAAATGTATGAACTACGGCTCATTGTTCGCAAGGCAATTCGCCTGCTAGAAGAGAAGGTTCGATTTGAACATGGGTTCCCAAGTGTAGTCCAGCGTGATGGATGGGCCCGTACCTGCCTTCAGAAGGCGTGCGAGAATATCACAGAGTGGTCTGATGGTGAAGTGAAATATAGGTACAAGAAGTTTCACAAGCGTTTGACTGCCGATGACAAATATGTTGGTGAGATCTCAACACTTGTAAGTTTCATTATCCATCGTAAACTTAGGCTGACTCCACCATTATGAGCTCGACCCTCGCATTAGCCTATTGCGAGGTAGCACCAAGGCTGCTGCTATCATCAATGCCCGCAACGCTTACGGTCTTGACACGGGAAATGCCCAGGAACGGATACAGGAACTGGTACAAAGTAAACACTACATCTACCCTCCCATGCCGAACGTTAGTATCTTTAGTCTGGTTCTAGTACATGACTTACCAATCATGAAGGGCCAAGGCTACCAACGAGAGAAGCCATTTGAACATAACGCGATTATCGGAACGCTTCGCGATGATCTTTTCGGAGGTGCTAATACAATTGTCCACTTGTTTCCGGACCGCTACAAGTTGGGCGAACAAGCCTCGTATGCGTTGACACCTGCCATGGTTGCGCTTGCGGCTACCGCGGTGTGTGTGGTACTATATTATCTGTAAAACTTACTTAGCTTCTTGCAGGTATACGCAGCAATCAAAGAATGGGAGACTGGACGCTATGTTTCTGCCCATTTCACTGCGAATATCTTTGCAGACATATATCGTAATCATGTGACACACCTGTTGGAGATTCAGGCGAGAAATGAACCTGCATATGAATCGCTCATGCGCCGCTTATTCCGATTGGCTTCATACGTGCTTGGTTGGATTTGAGTAATACATGAACTAATCCCATGATAGCAACACAGGTTTTGGTCCTGAAGTTGTCCACAGCTCCATCACGGATATCGAGAACATGCCAATTGATGCATGATAGTCACGGTCGTTTGAGTCTTGAGTATATATGTATCTATCCCCAATACCCGCACATACACAGCTACAAAAACGTCGCCCAAAAAATTTGATAATTACATAAGCCAAAAAAAGTTATGTTGTCTACCGTATACACTATTTAATGAATATACATAGTTGATTCATTGTAAAAAAGCCTGGCTATGCCTTGATAAGATGAATAAGTCAGAAGCATGGTTGCCTTATTTCACCATAATTTGCATAAATTTACCTGTAAATTAAGGGTAGCAGTTAAGGACTACCACGAGCAAAGTGCAAGATAATTTGCACGTAATTATGGGTATTTAGAGGTAATTTCCGTTAATTCACAGTTTGGGGTTTTCCTGATGTACTTCTGGACTCGAGCACGTGATGAAACACGTTCTAGGCCACCGCGCGACGCGTGGTATAATTATGCTTCGTGGCTTCCTTTTCTTATCTTCAAACCACCACCATGCCAGAGTCTAATCGCTCAAAGTTTGGCGTCTCAGATGCCCTCATTATTGCCGCTCTCCGCCACGCCGGCTACAACTTCAAATCCTCGTCCGTCGAAGATCTCGAGAACGACGAGACCGCTCTCGCTCTCTGGAACGATAAAAAGACCGTCAAGCGCGATATCTATCGCTTCTGGCCTCGCGATCCCAATGGTGACAATATCCTTCCCGGCAACAGCTTCCTTGGAAAAATGACTTCGAACAAGATCCAATTCTGGGGAGCTACGCTTTGGGACTTTTTCTGGACTAATCGATTACCTAAAGTGCCTAATGTGCGTACGGGGTCTACTGGCAGCAAGCTCTCAAAATGGATGATCGAGCATAATGAGACTCAACATGCCGCTCCTGAATTAGAGTGGGCAAAAGTTGAGGCTGATCCTCGTCAGATCTTTCCTTATCCTATCGCGGATGTCATCGAAGCGCAGGAAATGCGCATTCGTCTTGGACTTTGTGGCAAATCGATGCCGTGCGGCGCAGGTAAGGTCAAGGATCAAGAAACGAGCGACGAAAAAGAACAAGGTAGCGACGGCGAGGCTCTAGATCAGGAGATGGCAGTTGATGAAGGTGACAACGAGGACGAGGGGAGCAACGGAAAAGAAGATCAAGGTAGCGACAAGGAGGCTTCCAATCAGGGGTCATCTGAAATGACAGTTGATAAACCGGATGACGAAGTCAAGAAGGACGAAAGCGACGAAAACGAAGATGAAGATCGCGACAAGGAGGCCTCACATCAGGGCCCGCCCAAAATGGCGGTTGATAACTCAGATGGTGAACGCGACAACAAAGGAGAGGGAATCGATGAAAAAGAAGATCAAGCTAGTGAAGAACCATCTCGCGAATCCGATAAGAAAGATCAGGAACCCGCTATGGTTCGTCGTACACGATTTTCAAGTTGTCGCCCTACTGATTTCTGCGAATGTCGTCAGTCCTTTCCCATCGCCTGCCCTCTTAACTCTTCTGGCTACGAGACTCCCGGGATTGAACATATACGACAAACCCTACCTCTTCACATGCTGCCGAAGCGAGAACGATCTCGCGAATCCGATAAAGATCGGGAACCTGTTATGGTTCGTCGCACTTTGTCCGATTTCCAAGTTGTCGCCCTGCTGATTTTTGCGAATGTCGTCAGTTCAAGGATTATCCTGCGCCCTGGCCTCTTATCCCTTTTAGCTACGAGGCTCCCAAGCTTGAACAACGCCTACCTCTTCACATGCTGCCGAAGCGCCTGATCGTCCATGATCCATGGGATCTCCTCTCAATTGATTATCGAGGCTATCGGAAAGCCGAGGGGACTTATGACTGGACTGTGACCGAGGACAAGACGTATGTCTATAACTTATCGTTGGGTCCTAGAGGCAAAAAGCGCATAGAAGAGGAACTGGCAGCTCTCAAAGAAACGAAAGAGAAAGAACACGTACTAGAAAGATTAAAGCAAAAAGATGCGACCAGGGATCAATTTCCCGACAGGCATGACGGGATGTTACTCTGCCCCAGTACGACTACTCCTGGTCCTGCCGAGCCGCCTATTCTTGCTGTTTTTCCCGTTGCTCCTGATCCTAAACCAGTCGAAGAAGCGCATCTTTACATCACACCGGACAAAATCGCCGGCGAAGGCAACCATTCGCTCGCCTTGCATGCTGAATGGGAAATTCCCAGATCTTTACTAGTTCCTGACATGCTGTGCAACGAATGCCTTCTCGAGGATGTGCAAAAGACTATAATCGAATGCGACGGTGAAGACGGATCGCGCAAACTTCCTAGGCTTAAGGAAAAATCAGGCCGCTGGAGGGCCGTCGAGTATTGTAAACCCGAAGTCGCCCTGGACATGGTCTTTGATTCATCTTGTTCTGCCGTCAATGGATCATACCTCCATGACCTGGGCTCTCGCAGGACGGTGTTCGAGTACGAGGGTCCTGTCCGGCATATCGTGACGAACGTCAAATGGCAGAGCGCCGATAAAGGGCCTTACTGCCCTCACTTCCTGAAGCGCGTTCACATGGATCAGAAAGACAAGTTAAACGATGACCATGTTCCTGGCCCTCATCCGCCTACCGCCAAACTCTCTCTCATCGCAAAGTTGTCTACAGGCGACAACCATCTTGGTATCGAAGCAAAGAACTATGAAAAGTTCCCGCAACACTTTTTTGAACACTGGAATGGGTACAACATCGTCGATCCTATGCATAAACCCGTTCCTGTGAACGCAGTCGTTCCTCAGTATTACGGATATTACTTGCCAGAAAAGGATAAACGCACGACTCCTATCCTGTTGATGGAGGATGGCGGGCGACAGATAAACGTAGAAGGCCTGTGTATGGACGATAGGTGAGTCTTCTACTGGTGCCACTCGTTCGACACTCGCTTCAACCGGCGCCCCGCAGGCATGAATGCGCAGCGCTGTTTTACAAGTTCCACCATGCGGGTTACTTGCACGGGTCTGCGTATCCCCGGAACGTGCTATGCCAAAGGGGACCGCTTAATCGGCCACGGTACCAGCGAGGAACTGGCCAATATACGGAAGACGGGAGGAAGTACACGTTTCGGTTGATTGACTTTGGCCGGTCCCGAAAGTTTGAGAAGGGGACAGAGAGGGCGTTGGAGGAGTCGACTGTGGCGCAACTTTTCAAGATATTCCACTACGGTGTTTTGTAACGTGTTTTTGTAACGTGGTATTATTAATAATAAAAGTAGCACGCTACGCGCGGTCACGTGAAGTTTGAACATCGGAGCGGAGCGTTATACTTACGGTCGACGCGCTACCCATATACTCTTCTTCCGTTTTCCCTTCTCTCTTTCTCCCTTCTTTTCCAATGTCCTCCTTCCTCGACCTATACGATCCACTTGACATCATTGGAAATGGGTCTTTCGGCATCATACGCAAAGTCAGGCGGAAAACGGACGGAATGGTATTTCCTTTCAACCCAAGCCACCGCAATCCTCTATCGACCTTGTTCTCCCCGATTCCAGATTTTTGCACGCAAAGAGCTCATATTTGAAAAAATGAGTGAACGAGATCGAAAACAAATAGTTGCGGAAGTGTAAGTCCGACCGTGCCTTATTTAACTCCATCCTTCCCTAACCGCGTCCTGGTCAGAAACATCCTCAAAGACCTTCACCACGAACACATTGTACGATACATCGACCGATACGTCGACAGGGATGCGGGCATTCTCTACATCCTCATGGAATACTGTGGAGGTGGTGACCTGTCCACCGTCATCAAACAGGCTGCGAAACATAACAGACCGATACCGGAAGACACCATCTGGAGCTATTTTATGCAGATTTTGCTCGCGTTACAGCTATGTCACCACCCTAATGGACAACTTCACGCGAAGAGTAACAGTAGTAGTGGAGGTGGGAGTAGCTCGGTGAACGATGGGGGAGATGGAAGTTCGGGAGGAGGTAAAAAGGTGCAGATTCTACATAGAGATTTGAAACCTGATAATGGTGCGGTCTGCTTCTACTTTTTTTTCTTTCGCAAGCTGACGGTTATACCGACAGTATTTCTGGACGAGAATAATATTGTAAAGCTCGGTGATTTCGGTCTATCCAAGGCTCTGGCACAGGCCAGTTTTGCCAACACATATGTCGGAGTGAGTCGTCTTGATCCTTGATCAGCGAGCCGAGCCAACCTCCATCCCAGACGCCATATTACATGTCCCCAGAGCTGATGCAAGAAAAAGCTTACGACTCAAAGTCTGACATTTGGTCACTTGGCTGTTTAATTTACGAACTATGCGCACTGAAACCCCCTTTCCACGAAGCTAAAACTCATGCTGAACTTAGTATATGTATACGGTGTGTCCTCTTCTTTTTAGTCGCCGATCGAATTGACGGTTTTCTCCGGTAGAAACGGACGAATACCCCCATTACCACGGGGTTACTCTCAAGCCTTATCTAACGTGATAAAAGCCATGCTCAGCTTAAACGTAGGGCCGTTTTTACGATCGTTGTGGTGTGATTTCTGATTGGAGGTGAAACAGCCTGCGATGCGACCGTCGGCAGCACAGCTACTACAACACGAGCGATTAGAGCTAGTGTTCAAAGTGTCCGAAACGGAAAAGATGTACGTTTAGTCGCTCCTCTTCATGCAACACCTCTCAAAGGTTGTTTATCGCCAGGTTAATGACTGTAAAAGTGCACAAGAACGCAATGATGAACAAGGAGCGCGATATCTTGGCTCGGGAGGCTGCTTTGTTGGAAAAGGAGCGACATCTTTCTGCGGTGCTTGCCAGGAAAGATGCCGAAGTTTCCACTTTGCAAAAACACGTTGCTCAAATCCAACAACGTACCGGTGCACTGTACACCCAGCAAGAAGTGGAAATGGCCGTACGGACCGCTGTAGCGAGAAGAGAAGAAGAGTTACGCATTGCTGTGATGCAGCGGGAGAAGGAAGTTCAGACAGCTATGACGAAGAGAGAAGAAGAGATCGCGGAGGCCGTTCGGAAGCGGGAGCAGGAGCTTTGCGAGGCTTGGGCGAGGAGAGAGGCAGAAATCTTGGAGCACAGGGTGGATGCGATAAAGAAGAAGGAAGAAGAGCTCAAGGCAGAGGAGGTACGGCTAAGCTGCATACGGGAAGAATTGGAAGAAAAGGTGTCCAAGGGGGACCACGAGTTGGGGAAAGGTATGCTAATCCCGCACTTTTGTCACGCATATAACGAATTTGGGTGCAATCCAGCGCGGAAAGAGAAGACACCATTAGAGGAAGTAATGAATCTTTTGACGCCTTTGGCTCAAGTTCCGCGGGGAACAGCAAAAGACCGGCGTGCATCCATTGATGCGACTCCAACCCCCAAAACTGCATTTATATCCAACCCCTTGCCAATCGAGACACCAGGGTCAAGGGCCATGTTTAGCGATTTCGCACCGTCCGCTATGAAAGGTGTCATCCTCACCTCTACCGGCGAGGTGCTGGAAACCCCGACACCTACAGAGTTTGTCAACATATTCAAACGCACACCCAAGGTTGGACTCAACTTTGCCACGATATTCGACTTTAGCGCCGATGATATCAAGGGGCTTGACATCTCTGGCAGCGAAAGCGAGACCGTCAGCTTACCGCCAAGCCCGAGCTCAGGGAAAGGGAAAGAACGCGTACTCAGACGTGGCAAGAGTGATATTTCAAGCTCGGGTTCGTCCAGTTCGTCAGGTACTTCGGTGTCTGGACCGTCCACTGCGCAGCCTCCAAGTAAAATACGCAAGGCGTCTATAAAGGGGGCGCCTGGACGGACGTCGCTTACGAGAACGGCGACGGCACCTGTGTTTGGAGCGACAAAGAAGACGGGTACCGCTAAATCGGGTCGAAAATCTCAATCGGGGACGAGGTCAGTAGCTGCGCCTCCCGCCGAACCGTTCCAATGGTCCAAGTCCGCATCTGTGCCTCTATATGATATTGAGGACGAAGTGAACTTGCCGAGTCCTTTTTTGAAACG
>WNGI01003981.1_pt1 | contig 13140 bp, 12 predicted proteins | sample 5400621 | NCBI WGS metagenome assembly WNGI01 (sample SAMN13153374, study PRJNA577476) | soil metagenome | isolation source: 20 cm soil or saprolite under Garry oak tree replicate 1 | place: USA:California | collected 2016-06-15
GGACAGTCCTAGGGAAGACCGGCGACGACGTCGCCGACGCTCTTGCGCCGCCCGGTGTAGAACGGCACCTCCTCGCGGACGTGCCTCCGCGCGGCAGACCCACGCAGGTGCCGCATCAGATCGACGATCCGGTGCAGCTCGTCGGCCTCGAACGCGAGCACCCACTCGTAGTCGCCGAGCGCGAACGCCGACACGGTGTTGGCCCGCACGTCCGGGAAACCCCGCGCCATCTTGCCGTGCTCGGACAGCATGGCGCGGCGTTCCTGGTCGGGCAGCAGGTACCACTCGTACGACCGGACGAACGGGTACACGCAAACGTACCCGCGCGGCTCCTCGTCGGCGAGGAACGCCGGCACGTGGCCCTTGTTGAACTCGGCCGGCCGGTGCAGGGCGAACACCGACCACACCGGCTCCACCGCCCGCCCCAGCCGGGTCCGCCGGAACCGCTGGTACGCCTCCTGCAGGTCGTCCGGCGAGGGCGCGTGCCACCACACCATGAGGTCCGCGTCCGCCCGCAGCGCCGCCACGTCGTACACCCCGCGCGTCACCACGTCCTTCGCCGCGAGCTGCTCGAGCAGCGCCTCGACCTCACCGGCCACCGCGTCCCGCCCGGCCTCGGGCAACCGCTCGGCATCGGTCCGGGCCCGGAACACCGACCACGCGGTGTACCGGATCACGTCGTTGATCTCGTTTGCGCGCGCGCGGTCGACCATCCCGCCATTGTCCTCCGACCGCCCGCTCAGCGGACCGCGGTCTCCGCGAGATGCGCGACGACCCGACTGGCGGCCGCGTACCCGGACCGGATGCAGGCCGGCACGCCCACCCCGGCGTAGGCCGCCCCGCACACGGCCAGACCCGGCACCAAGCCTACGTCGGCCTCGATCCGGCGCACCCGGTCCAGGTGCCCGACCGCGTACTGCGGCAGCGCCCCGCCCCACCGGGTCACCCGTGCCGCCACCGGGGGCACGTCGATGCCGGTGAGCTCGGTCAGCTCGGCGGTGACCAGGGCGACCAGGTCGGCGTCGTCGCGGTGCAGCACCCGCTCCTCCCCGTGCCGCCCGACCGAGGCGCGCAGCACCGTCACGTCCCGGTCGGTCAGGTGTGCCCACTTCGCCGACGAGTAGGTCACCGCCTTGACCGCCCGCCCCTCGGTCGCGGGCACCAGCAGGCCACTGCCGACCAGCCGGTGGGCCACCGCCGCCGGGTAGGCCAGCGTGACGATCGCGACGCTGGCGTACCCGATCGCGGCCAGCTCGGCGGCGGCCGCCGGCGCCACCCCGGCCAGCATCGGCCCGGCCTTGGCCGCCGGGACTGCCACCACCACCGCGTCCGCGGACACCACCGTCGGGCTCGGCGCCGGCCCGGCGATCACCCGGAAGCCGGCGGCGGTGCGCTCGACCCGGCGCACCGGCACCCCCAGCCGGACGTCCGCGGCGGCGGCCCGGGCCACCGCCTCGGGCAGCGCGCCGAGCCCGGCACGGAGCGCCATGAACACCGGCCCGGCGCCGCCGGCCGCCTCGGCCACCACCGCGCGGGCCGCCGCCAGCAGCGACTCCCCGCCGGTCGCCGCTCCGGCGTCGAGCCGCTGGGCGAGCGCCGGCATCGTGGCCCGCAGCGAGAGCAGCTCGGACCGACCCGCGTAGACCCCACCGAGCAGCGGGTCGACCAGCCGGTGCACCACCTCCCGACCGAGCCGCCGGGCGACGTACTCCCCCACCGCGACGTCGCCGTCCAGCGGCTCCGGCGGCCGGCCCTGCTCTGCCTGCACCTCGGCCAGGCCGGCGGCGCTGAGCACCCCCGCGGCGCGCAGCGCGCCGAGGTCGGCCGGCACGCCGAGCACCGTGCCGGCGGGCAGCGGCCGGGCGACTCCGTCCACCAGCACGGCCGCGGCGGTGCTGGCCGGTGAGACCAGCTCGCCGGCCAGGCCGACCGCGCCGGCCAGCTCGATCCCCTCCGGGACCCGGGCCAGCAGCATCTCGGCGCCCTCGTCCACCGGTATCCCGGCCACAGTGGACACCCGCAGCTTCCCGCCGAGCACCGGCGCGCCGTCCAGCAGCAGGATCGCGGTGCCGGGTGGCGCCTGCCCGCGCACCGCGTAGGCCGCGGCCAGGCCGGCGATGCCGCCGCCCACGACGACGACCTGCCGGCCGGCCGGAGCTGGATCCGCTGCCACCGGCCCATCGTGCCCCGAGACCGGATCGTGATCCGGAGGTACCCCCGCGCCGGGAATCAGCCACCCGGGCGCCGGCGTCGCAGCGTCACCCAGGCGACCGAGGAGGCTCCCCATGGCGACCGAGCGCGGCAGCGCCGCACCACCCCACCGCACCCGCCGCATCGGCCGCATCCGCCGGCGCCGCGCGGCCGGCGGCGGGGGTGGCACTGGCCGCGGTGCTGCTCGCGCTCGCCGTCGGCTGCTCGGCCGGCGGATCCAACACCAGCTCCTCCGGTGGATCCGGTGGATCGCCCGGCAGTGCCGCGGACCGGCCGGCCACCCCGGCGGGCGCCGCCAGCCCACCGCCTGAGCAGGTCAGCCGGTGGGCTCGGCGTGCACCAGCTCGACCACCCGGGTCAGCACGTCCGGCTCGGTGTCCGGCAGCACGCCGTGGCCGAGGTTGAAGATGTGGCCGGGGGCGGCGCGGCCCTCGGCCAGGATCCGCCGGACCTCGGTGCGGACCACCGGCCAGTCGGCCAGCAGCAGCGCCGGGTCCAGGTTGCCCTGCAGGGCGCGATCCGGACCGACCCGGCGCGCCGCCTCGTCCAGCGGCACCCGCCAGTCCACCCCGACCACGTCGGCGCCGGCGTCCCCCATCAGCCCGAGCAGCTCGCCGGTGCCGACGCCGAAGTGGATCCGCGGCACCTCCAGGTCGGACAGTCCGGTCAGGACGGACGCGCTGTGCGGCAGCACCGAACGCCGGTAGTCGGCCGCCGACAGGGCACCGGCCCAGGAGTCGAACAGCTGCACCGCGCTCGCCCCGGCAGCGACCTGCACCCGCAGGAACGCCGACGCGATCTCGGCCAGCCGACCGAGCAGGCCCGACCACAGCGCCGGGTCGCCGTGCAGTAGCGCCTTGGTCCGGGCGTGGTCCCGGGACGGGCCGCCCTCGACCAGGTAACTGGCCAGCGTGAACGGCGCGCCGGCGAAGCCGATCAGCGGCGTGCCGCCCAGCTCGGCGCGCAGCGCCCGGATCGCCGTCTCGACGTACCCGACGTCGGACGGGTCCAGCGGGCGGAGCCGGTCCAGGTCGGCGGCGGTCCGGAACGGGGCCGCCAGCACCGGACCGACCCCGGGCACGATGTCCACGTCCACGCCGACCGCCACCAGCGGCACCACGATGTCGGAGAACAGGATGGCGGCGTCCACCCCGTGCCGGCGCACCGGCTGCAGGGTGATCTCGGTGATCAGGTCCGGCGTCGTGCAGGCCTCGAGCATGCCGACCCGCTCGCGCAGCGCCCGGTACTCCGGGAGCGAGCGGCCGGCCTGCCGCATGAACCAGACCGGCCGGTGCGGCACCGGCAGCCGGCGGGCCGCCCGGACCAGGGCCGAGGCGGCGGGGTCGGCGCCGGCGCCGGTCGCGGTCGCCGTGTCAGCTTCGGTCATCGCGCACCATCGTGCCACCCGGATGGCCGCTGCCCGCGGCCGGAGCCGCGCCGTTCCGGGAGGGTGCCCGCGCAGTATCCCGCGCCGGTGGCGACACGCCGGGTCGGATCCCCCGCTCGGCTCGCGGGTCGTGGCACGGTCGGGACGTCCACGCTTCCTGGCGTACGGCGGGGCGACGTCCCGCCGTACGGTGCGCGAGGAGGACCGATGCCGACCGAGCTCCGGACCTGCCCGTCCTGCGGCGACCAGCGGCCGTTCGAGGCCCCGCCGTGCCAGGACGGGCACGGTGCCGACTGCCCCGAGCTGGCCTGCGTCGACTGCGGCACCGCGGTGCTGCTGGGCCTGCCGGTCCCGGTGCGCCGGTCGCGCCCGCCGGGGCACGCCAGACCGGACGGCGCCCGCATGAGCCACGCCGCCTGAGCGCCGGAGCCGTGTCGTGACCGCGGGCGCCTCCGGCCGCGGTGTGTCCCGGCCGCGCGAGCCGGCCACCGTCCCCGCCGAGTTCGCCGAGGCGGTGCGCAGCCTGCGGGACGCCGCGGTGCGGGCGGAGGTGGCGGTCGCCGAGATGCGGCCGCCGCAGCGGCTGGCGCCGTGGAGCCACGCGGTGTCCCTGGACGTGCTGCACGGTGGGAGCGAGGTCGCCACCGGCCGGCTGGTGCTGCTGCACGACCCGGCCGGCTACGAGGCGTGGGATGGGACGCTGCGGCTGGTCGGGTACGGCAACGCTGAGCTCGACCCGGACATGGCTGGTGACCCGCTGCTGCCGGAGGTCGGCTGGAGCTGGCTGCTGGACGCGCTGGCCGAGCAGGGCGCCCGGTACACCGCCGCGGGCGGCACCGTCACCCAGACCGCCTCCACCCGGTTCGGCGACATCGCCGGCCCGCGCCGTGCCTGCGAGCTGGAGCTGCGGGTCTCCTGGACCCCGCTCGGGCTCGACCTGTCCGGCCACCTCCGCGCCTGGGCGGACCTGCTCTGCACCGCCGCGGGCCTGCCCCCGCCCGGGGTGGCGGTGCTGCCACCCCGGGAGCCCGGCCGGCCGTAGCCAAAGCACGCTCTGGGTCAGCGCACCGTCAGCGCGCTGTCCCGCGGGGTGAACGGCAGTCGGAGGGTGAGGGTGGTGCCGGCGCCGGGCGAGCTTTCCACGTCGAGCGACCCGCCGGCGAGCCGGACCCGCTCGCGGAGCAGCCTGAGGCCCACGTGCCGGCCGGCCACCACCTGCACCGTGTCCGGCACGAACCCCGGACCCTTGTCCCGCACCACCGCGACCAGCCGGTCCCCGTCGATCTCCAGCGCCGCCTCCGCCTCCTCGACGTCGGTGTGCTTGACGACGTTGAGCAGCCCCTCCTGGAAGAAGCGGTAGAGGGTCACCGCGGAGACCAGCGGGAGCGGGTGCGGCTGCTCGGGCCAGGTCAGCCGGACGGTGAACAGGTACCGGGCGGCGAACTCGCGGCGCAGCGCCACCACCGCGGAGGCCAGGTCGCCGTCGCGCAGCTCGGCCGGGCGGGCTCGGGCCATCACCGCCCGGACCTGCTCCTCGGCGTCCTCGACCAGCTCCCGGGCCCGGCCGAAGGTCACCGTGGCCCGCGGGTCGGCGAGCGCGACCGCGCGCCGGAGTTCCTCCTCGCCGAGCACCGACAGGGCCGCGGCCAGCGTCTGCGCGACCGTGTCGTGCAGTTCGGCGGACAGCTGCCCGCGGGTCGCCTCCTCGGCGGCGACCAGCCCGGAGAGCAGCTCGAAGACGCCGGCCGAGGCCTGCTCGGCGCTGCGCCATGCCTGGTCGGCGACCTCGTCGGCCACCCGCGCCCGCAGCTGCAGCGCGTCCAGCACCCGGGCCAGGTCGGCCAGCTCGGTGCTGCCGCGGACCAGGTCGCGCCGGCCGCTGTCGTCGATCCGGATGCTCGGGTCGCGGAGCCGGCGGACCGCATCCGCGTGCAGGTCGCGCAGGCCGGAGGTGACCCGGCTGGCCCACCCGACGGCGGCGGCGCCGAGCAGCAGGCCGACGCCCAGGCCGATGCCGAGCGCCACCGACTCGACCGGACGTAGACCGCCTTCGAACAGGACGAGTGTGGCGGAGCCGATCGCGGCCACGACGGTCGTGGTGGCGGCGACCGCTACCCAGGCCGCCAGCGGGAGGGTCGGCCTGTGCCGGCTCACTGGCCGACGGCGTCCTCGAGCCGGCCGGTCGTCGTCCACTCCGTCGCGGCCTTACGTCCGGTCGGGGCCGACTCCCCGGCTGGAGGCTGGCCGTTCAGCTGTGCCCGGCGTGGCTCGCTGGCCAGCGCGATCGCGCCGAGCAGGGAGGCCACCGCGCGCTCGACGGCGTGCAGCTCGGCCACGATGTCGCTGACCGCGTCCGGGCCTTGGAACGACGACGCCAGCCGGGACAGCCGCATGGTCGACTCGCGCAGCACGGCCAGCGCCGGCACGGTCTCCGCGCCGAGGTCGCCGAGCACCCGGCTGGCCGCGCCGTACGCCTCCGCCCGGCCGACCGCAAGCTCGTGCTGCGCGGTCAGCTCGGCCACCGACAGCCAGGACTCGGCCTGCCGGGCCAGCACCTCGGCGAGCTGGGCGTCGGCCCTGGTGAACCCGCCGGCCCGAGCCGGCCGGCGGGCGATCAGTACCGCGAGCGGATGGTCGCGGTCGCCCAGCACGACCGAGCAGTACGGCCGGTCGCCGTCGTGACCGGTGAGCACACCGCGTTCGGCCAGCGCTCGGAGCACCCAGGGGGCGTCGAACGCGTCCGCGTCGGCGCGCAACCGGGCGTTCACCCCGTGCTCGTCGCCGACGTACCGCACCGGCCCGTCCGGGTGCCGGAGCAGCAGCTCGACCTCGGCCCCGCCGAACAACCGAGCCGCCGCGGTGGTCACCACCTGGGCCGACGCGTCGACCGTGCCACCGGCCGCCTTCTCCTGGCCCTGGGCCAGCTCGGCGAACAGCCTGGCCTCCGCGGCCCGCCGGGTCTGCTGCTGGTAGGACCACCACAGCATGCCGACCGGGACGACCAGTCCGAGCAGCCCGAGCGGAGCGTGGATCGCCAGCCAGGCGGCGAGCAGGCCCACGGATGCGTTGCCGGCGTTGTGGATGAGGCCGAGCGGGCCGATGGCGACCAGGACCTTGTGGTACGGCACGCCGGAGGTGGCCGAGATCGGGATGGCGACGGCCAGATGGTTCGCCGCCGCGAAGGCGGCCAGGCCCGCGCAGGCGCCGAACACCCCGCCGCCGGCGACCTGGGTGACCAGCGCCGCCAGCGCCGCGGTCCAGAACTGCAACACCAGGTTGAACGACAGCTTCGTCCAGGGCAGCCGGCCGACCTTGGCCAGCAGGTAACCCCCGGCCACGCCGACCGCCAGCCAGGCGCCAGGGGCGAGCACGAGCGCGACCGCGAGCACGGCATCGCCGAGCGCGAAGTCCGCGCCCTGCCGGCCCAGCACGATCCGGACCGACAGCCGCGAGGTGGCGAGAATGGTCAGCGCAAGCGCCGGCAGAGCCCACCACGCCGAGGACCCCCAGCCAGCCCAGTAGGCAGCCGCGAGCCCCAGGCAGGCGAGCACCACCCGCGTGGCCGCGATTGTCCGGCCAGGCGCCATTGCCACCCCGTTCCCCAGTTCGTGCGCTTACGTCCAGGTAATCTCGTCTGTCGTGCTCGGCACTGCTGGTGCTTCGCTGCCGAACGCGCCGGCGGCCGACGCGGCACCGACAGCTCCGGCGACCGCGATGACCAGGAAGATCAGCGCGCGCACCACTCGCTTGCGCATGGACCCACTCCCCTTGATACCGGCCACCCCCCACTGGATACGTGGCACTCTATTGAACTTGCGCACGCATTCTGCAGGCACGAGCAAGCTCTCGTGTCACGTCCCGTGAGAATACCCCGAAGGGAGTAGCGTGAGGAGTACTCGACACGGCACGCTGTCGTGCGAGTGGCTCACCGGCGTGCGGCTCGGTCGGGGCGTGGGGGAAGGACCGGCTGTTGCGGTCCGTGCCGGCGGCAGATGCGCGGGAGGGTCGAATACATGGGAGACGGCGCGAAAGGGGCGGACGTGACCGCAATGCAGGCCGCGGCGGAGGGCGCGGTGGGGCCGACGACGGTGGAGCGGTTCACCGCGCTGGTGGTGGACGACCACCCGTTACTGCGGGAGTCGATCGTGTCCAAGCTGCGCGCGATGGGGGCGTCCGAGGTCTACGAGGCGGCCAGCGCCTCCGAGGCGCGGGCTCGGGCGCACGCGAGCGGCCCCTGCGACCTGTGCGTCCTCGATCTCGGCCTGCCCGACGGGAACGGGCTGGACCTGCTCGGCGAGCTGCGCAACGCGGGCTGGCCGCGGCTGGTGGTGCTCTCCGCCGCCGACGATCCGTACTCGGTGCGCGCCGCGTTCGTCGCCGGCGCCCAGGGGTACCTGTTGAAGTCGGCATCCCCGTCGGTGGTCTCCGACGGGGTCCGCCGGGTGTTGGACGGCGGGGTGTACGCCGACCCGTCGGTCGCCTCGCTGCTCGCGGCAGGGCTGCGCGGCGGGCCGAGCGACAGCGGCGTGGCCGACCTGTCCGCCCGCGAGATCGAGGTGCTCCGGCTCGTCGCCGACGGCAAGTCCAACAAGGAGATCGGCGAGACGCTCAACCTGTCCGCGCTGACCGTGAAGAGCCACCTGGCCCGGATCGCGCGCAAGCTCGGCACCGGTGACCGCGCACAGATGGTGGCGCAGGTGATGCGCGCCGGCATCATCCGGTGACCCGATACCCCACCTGTTCCTGCCCGCCGCCGCCGCGCGCCCACGAGATGGTGCGGCGCACGTCGGCGTAGTGTCGGTTGCCGTGACCGACAGCGCGCCTGACCAGCGCGTCGGCGCGCGCCCCGTTCCCCTGCTCGAGCCTCGCGACGGCGTACCCGACCCGGTCTCGACACCGACCGGCCTGGCCGCGGCCGTCGCCCGGCTGGCTGCCGGCACCGGCCCGGTGGCGGTGGACGCCGAACGGGCCTCCGGCTACCGGTACGGCCAGCGGGCGTACCTGGTGCAGCTCCGTCGCCGCGGCGCCGGCACCGTGATGATCGACCCGGTGCCGCTGCCCGACCTTTCTCCGATCGGGGCGGCCATCGCGGACACCGAATGGGTGCTGCACGCCGCCAGCCAGGATCTGCCCTGCCTGGCCGACGTCGGGCTGCGGCCGAACCGGATCTTCGACACCGAGCTGGCCGGGCGGCTGCTCGGCTACCAGCGGGTCGGGCTGGCCACCATGGTCGAGCACCACCTCGGGTACGTCCTGGAGAAGGGCCACTCCGCCGCGGACTGGAGCACCCGGCCGCTGCCGAGGGCCTGGCTGGCGTACGCCGCCCTCGACGTCGAGGTGCTGGTCGAGCTCAGGGACGTGCTGGAACGGGAGCTGGTGGAGAGCGGGAAGCTGGACTGGGCGCGGGAGGAGTTCGCCGCGATCGTCGCCGCCCCACCGGCGCCGCCGCGGGCCGAGCCATGGCGCCGCACCTCGGGCATCCACCGCATCCGCGGGCGACGGCAGCTGGCCGTGCTGCGGGCGCTGTGGGAGTCCCGGGACGCGCTGGCCCGGGACCGCGACCTCGCGCCGGGCCGGCTGCTGCCGGATGCGGCGATCATCGAGGCCTCGCTCGCCGACCCTAAGTCGCCTGCCGAGCTGCTGGCGGTGTCGGTCTTCGGCGGGCGGCAGCAGAAGCGGCTGGTGGCGCGGTGGTACGCGGCGATCGCCGCCGGCCGGGCGATGCCGGAGCCGGAGCTGCCGCTGCTCGCGCTGCCCTCGGACGCGCCGCCGCCACCCAACCGCTGGGCCGACCGCGATCCGGAGGCGGCGGCCCGGCTGGCGGCGGCCCGGGCCGCGATGACCGACCTTGCCGACCGGCACGCGATCCCGGTGGAGAACCTGCTGGCTCCGGACCTGCTCCGGCGGCTGGCCTGGGAGCCGCCGACCGAGCGCAGCCCGGATGCGCTGGCGGCCGTGCTGAGCTCCGCCGGCGCGCGCCACTGGCAGGTGGCGCTCACCGCCGGACCGCTCGCCGAGGCGCTGAACGCGCGCATCGGCACCGGCGCCGCCTCGGGTGCCGCCCCCGAGACCGGCTCTTGATACAGTCGACGTTACTCGTCAGTAACTGAACAGGAGCGGACCCATGCTGGCTGCCCGCACCCTGCGCGACGTCGTCTTCGTCGAGGGCGTGCGCACCCCGTTCGGCAAGGCCGGCCCGCAGGGGCTGTACGCGGAGACCCGGGCCGACGACATGGTGGTGGCGGTGATCCGGGAGCTGCTCCGCCGGCACCCGGAACTGCCGCCGGAGCGGGTGGACGAGGTGGCCATCGCGGCCACCACCCAGATCGGCGACCAGGGCCTGACCATCGGCCGGACCGCCGCGCTGCTGGCCGGCCTGCCCAGGTCGGTGCCCGGGTTCGCCATCGACCGGATGTGCGCCGGCGCGATGACCGCGGTGACGACGGTCGGCAGCGGGATCGCCTTCGGCGCGTACGACGTGGCGATCGCCGGCGGGGTCGAGCACATGGGCCACCACCCGATGGGCGAGGGCGTCGACCCGAACCCGAGGGTCCTGGCCGAGCGGCTGGTCGACCCGTCGGCGCTGGTGATGGGGCAGACGGCGGAGAACCTGCACGACCGGTTCCCCGGGATCGGCAGGGACCGGTGCGACGCCTTCGCCGCCGCCAGCCAGGCCAGGCTGGCCAAGGCCTACGCCGACGACCGGGTCCAGCCGGACCTGGTTCCGGTCGGCACCCGGTCCGCCGAGCAGGGTTGGGGGCTGGCGGTGCGGGACGAGCCGCCCCGGCCCGGCACCACCGTGGCGGCGCTGGCCACCCTGAAGACGCCGTTCCGTCCACACGGGAAGGTCACGGCCGGGAACGCGGCCGGGCTGAACGACGGTGCCACCGGCTGCATCGTCGCCGCCGAGCAGACCGCCGCCGAGCTCGGCCTGCCGGCCCGGATGCGGTTGGTCGGCTACGCGTTCGCCGGCGTCGAGCCGGAGTACATGGGGGTCGGCCCGATCCCGGCCACCGAGCGGGTGCTGCGCACCACCGGACTGTCCATCGAGGACATCGGTCTGTTCGAGCTGAACGAGGCGTTCGCGGTGCAGGTGCTGGCGTTCCTGGACCACTTCGGCATCGCCGACGACGACCCCCGGGTGAACCCGTACGGCGGTGCCATCGCGGTCGGCCACCCGCTCGCCTCGTCCGGCGTGCGGCTGATGACGCAGCTGGCCCGCCAGTTCGGCGAGTGGCCGGAGGTCCGGTACGGGCTCACCGCGATGTGCGTGGGCATCGGCATGGGCGGTGCGGTGCTCTGGGAGAATCCACTCTGGACCGGAGGCGAGCGGTGACCGCGACCGTGCGGCAGTCGGCGCCGGGGTTCCCGGACGAGGTGGTCACCCGGGCGCTCGCGCGGTACGTCGAGGTGCCCGGGCTGTCGGGCGAGCTGGCCCTGCTCACGCTGGACAACGGGCGCGACCACACCCGGCCGGCCACGTTCGGCCCGGCTGGACTGTCCAGCCTGGACGCCGCGCTGGACGCGATCGAGGCCCGGGCGCCCCGGGTCACGGCGATCGCGGTCACCGGCGCGCAGTTCGTATTCGCGGTCGGTGCCGACCTGTCCGGCGTACCGCGTATCGTCGACCGGGCCGACGCGCTGGCGATCGGCCGGCTCGGCCACCGGGTGTTCCGCCGGCTGCGGGACTCGACCGTGCCGACGTTCGCCTTCGTCAACGGCGCCGCGCTCGGCGGCGGGCTGGAGCTGGCCCTGCACTGCCACTACCGGACTCTGTCGGCCGGGGTCACCGCGCTCGGCCTGCCGGAGTGCTTCCTCGGGATGGTGCCCGGCTGGGGCGGCACCCAGCTGCTGCCGAACCTGGTCGGCGCGGACGCGGCGGTCACCGTCGTGCTGGAGAACGCGCTGAACAGCAACCGGCTGCTGACCGCGGCCACGGCGGCCGAGTTGGGCATCGCCGACGTGCTGCTCGGTGGGGCCGACTTCGTCGCCGAGTCGCTGCGCTGGGCGGCCCGGGTGGTCCGCGGCGAGCAGGCCGTGCCGCGCCGCGAGGTCGACCGCGGCGCGGCCTGGGACGCGGCGCTGGCCCGCGGCCGGGCGCTGGCCGATGCCAAGGTGCACGGCGCCGCCCCGGCGCCGTACCGGGCGCTGGAGCTGCTGGCGACGGCCCGCACCGGGTCCCTGGCGGAGGGCTTCGCGGCCGAGGACGAGGCGCTCGCCGACCTGCTGATGACCGAGGAGCTGCGAACCGGGCTGTACGCCTTCGACCTCGTGCAGAAGCGGGCGAAGCGGCCGGTGGGCGCCCCGGACCCGGCGCTGGCCCGGCCGGTGACGAAGGTCGGCGTGGTCGGCGCCGGGCTGATGGCGGGCCAGCTCGGCCTGCTCTTCGCCCGCCGGCTGCAGGTGCCGGTGGTGCTCACCGACCTGGACCAGAATCGGCTGGACCGCGGCCTGGCCTACGTGCACGGCGAGATCGACACGCTGCTGCGCAAGAAGCGGGTGACCGCGGACGGGGCGAACCGGTTGCGCGGCCTGGTCACCGGCTCGCTGGGCAAGGAGGCGTTCGCCGACACGGACCTGGTGGTCGAGGCGGTGTTCGAGGACCTGGCGGTGAAGCGGCAGGTGCTCGCCGAAGTGGAGGCGGTGGTCCCAGCCACGTGCGTGCTGGCCACGAACACGTCCTCGCTGTCGCTCACCGCGATGGCCGACGGGCTGAAGCACCCGGAGCGGGTGGTCGGCCTGCACTTCTTCAACCCGGTCGCGATGATGCCGCTGCTGGAGGTGGTCCGCGGCGAGCAGACCGACGACCCGAGCCTGGCCACCGGGTTCGCGGTCGGGCGCCAGTTGAAGAAGTCCTGCGTGCTGGTGGCGGACGCGACCGCGTTCGTGGTGAACCGGCTGCTCACCCGGTTCCTCGGCGAGGTGATCGCCGCGGTCGACGAGGGCACCCCGGTCGAGGTGGCCGACCGCGCGCTCGCCCCGCTCGGGCTGCCGATGTCGCCGTTCGTGCTGCTGGCGCTCGTCGGACCGGCGATCAGCCTGCACGTCACCGAGACGCTGCAGGCTGCCTTCCCGGACCGGTTCCGGGTCAGCGACAACCTGCGCAGGCTGGTCGAGGCCGGCAAGCCGGGGATCTACACCTGGACCACGGGAGTGCCGGAGGTCGACCCGGAGGTCCAGGCACTGTTCACGGTGGGCGACACGGCGGGCACCGAGGAACAGGTGCGGGACCGGGCACTGGACGCGCTGGCCACCGAGATCCGGCTGCTGCTGGACGAGGGCGTGGTGGCCGAGCCGCAGGACGTGGACCTGTGCCTGCTGCTCGGCGCCGGCTGGCCGTTCCACCTGGGCGGCATCACCCCGTACCTGGACCGCACTGGCGTCTCCGAGCGGGCCACCGGCCGCCGGTTCCTCCCCCGCGGCGTGGCCGGCCTCCCGTAGCCGGGGCGCTCGGCCGCCCGGCGCCGACCTCGCGCCGCGGGTGAGGACTTCGCGCCGCGGGTGAGGACTTCGCGCCGCGGGTGAGGACTTCGCGCCGCGGG
>WNGI01003982.1_pt1 | contig 13139 bp, 16 predicted proteins | sample 5400621 | NCBI WGS metagenome assembly WNGI01 (sample SAMN13153374, study PRJNA577476) | soil metagenome | isolation source: 20 cm soil or saprolite under Garry oak tree replicate 1 | place: USA:California | collected 2016-06-15
CGCACTCCCGAGCGAGGAGGCCGTCAGCCGTGCGCGTGCCTCGAGGGCCCGTTCCTCGCGCACGCGCGCCGCCAGTGCTTCGGCGAGGCTCGCGAGCTTCGCCCTGCCGGTCTGCGCGTCCGTGGTCGCATTCGCCCCCTGCCGGGCGCTTTGCTCGAGGTCGTTCAGCCGCGTGACGGCATCGTCCAGGGAGCTCGAGGCGAGCAAGATCGCAATCGCGTTGGGCTCGCCTTGCTCGTAAAGCGTTCGCAGGTGGGCGCCCAGGACGTGCTGCGATACGCGCAGGTTCCCGGCGACGATCGTCAATTCCGCCCGGACCCGCTGCTGCTCGGCCTGAAGATCCGACACGCGCGCGTGAATGCGAGCGAGCTCGGTGCGGGCCTGAGCGAGCCGTGAGTCGAGGGCGTACAGCCCGAGCAGCGCGGTGTGCGATCTCGTCGCGAGGACGCGTTGATGGCTCTGCAATGTGGCCGCGTTCTGCGCTCCCGCCAGCGATGCGCCGAGCAAAAGTGCCGAGGCGAGCGCGAGGCCGAGCGCGAGGCGGCTCTCCCTCCCACCACGCACGAGGGGGGACACTAGCAACCCGATCCTCTTGTGTCCCTGGGCACAAAAGAGAATGTTTTGGCGATGTTTAGGCCTGGAATCCGCCGAAAACGACGACTTTGTGCGGTCGTCACACATGGGAGGATAGGGCAGTTTTCGGCTCGGAAAGCGGTTGCAGACATCCGAAGTCATTGCTAGGGTGCCGAACTTGTGCGGACCGGCCCCCTCCGGCACGCGCCCGTCGACCCCCATCTTCCCCAGCTGGTGAGCGTGGGTAGGAGACAGGCGCAGGCATTCGTGATCGGCGTAGTCGCGCTGTGCGCGGCGGCCTCGGCGAGCGCGGATCCCGGCAGCGTCGCGGCGAAGCAGGCACAGGCCCAGCAGGTCCTGGGGCAGATCGCCCAGATCGACCAGAGTCTCGGCGCGGCGGTCGAGCAGTACAACCTCGCGAACGTGCGCCTGCAGAAGATCGAGGGCGACCTCCGCGAGAACCGCAAGCAGCTCACCCTCGCGCGCGCAAATCTCAAGATCGCGCAGAAGTCGCTCGCCGCGCGCCTCGTGACGGCGTACACCTCGACGCAGGACAACTCGACGCTGTCGCTCCTGTTGGGCTCGACGAGCTTCGAGGATCTGCTCAACCGTGTCGAGACGGTCAACTCGACGTCGAGCCAGGACGCGAACATCGTCCAGCAGGTGGCCTCGTCAAAGGCAGCGATCCAGCGGAATCGCAACGCGCTCCGTAACGCCCATTCCGAGCAGCAGCACGTCGTCGCGCAGAAGGCCGCGCAGAGGCAGCACATCGAGTCTCAGCTCGCGGCCCGCCGGCACCTCCTGTCGTCCATCAAGGGCGAGATCCAGCGGATCAAGGCGGCCGAGGCTGCGCAACAGCGGCAGCTGGCGGCCGCGGCCCAGTCGCGGCTCGCGACGGCGCAGACGACTCCCCCGGTCAGCGGCATCGGTGTCGGTGCCTCAACGCCCGAAGGCTCGACGATCGCACCGCCGAACGTCCACGGGGGTGTCGTCGGAGTCGCGATGCGCTACCTCGGCGTTCCGTATGTCTGGGGCGGCTCGACGCCGCGCGGCTTCGACTGCTCCGGCCTCGTGATGTACGCCTTCGCGGCGATCGGCATCTCGCTGCCGCACAGCTCCTACGCTCAGTTCAACATGGGCACGCCGGTGTCGATCGGGCAGCTTCAGGCGGGCGATCTCGTCTTCTTCTCCGGCGCGAGTCACGTCGGCATCTACATCGGCGGGGGTCAGTTCATCCACGCGCCGCACACGGGCGACGTTGTGAAAATCTCGTCGCTGAGCGGGTACTACTCGTCGGCGTGGGCCGGCGGCCGCCGGATCTAGCCCGCAACTCTCCGCAGCGACAGCCACAGCACGGCCGCAACGGCGAGCGGCAGCACCCACCAGGCCGGCGCCGACGTGGTCGCGAGCAGGGCGGTCAGCCCGAAGGCGACCGCGATTCCCGCTGCGACGCGCCAGTCGTCGCCGACGACGAAGTCCCACCAGAAACGCGCGAAGCGCTTCACGCCGTCGCCAATCTGCGTCGTCGCAACGCCGTGACGTAGCCGAGCGACACGAGCACCACGAACGCGAGCACGACGGGGAGCGATGCGTCGCCACCCGGCCAGTCGACGCCGGCTCCTTCCGCCCCCCAGAAGGTGCCGAACGTCGTCAGCATCACGCCGACTGCGAACGCGAGCGTGTTCTCCGGGACGCGGCTGAGTGGGCCGCGCACCACGATCCCCGCGACGATGACGAGCACGACCGCGGCGGCAGCGCCGACGGCCGCGAGCGGGATGCTGCCCTGCGTGCTCCCGAACGTGAGCACGATGAACGCGACCTCGAGGCCTTCGAGGAGCACGCCCTTGAACGAGATCGTGAAGCCGTACCAGTCGAGCCCGGCGTGCTCTTCATGGGCGGCCGTCTTCGCGGCAGCGGTCTCGCGGGCGAAGACCGAGTCCTCGTCACGCAGTGCGCGCCAGCCGCTCGCGCGCAGGATCGCCTTGCGCAGCCACTGCAGGCCGAAAACGAGCAGCAGCGCGCCGACGACGAGCCGCAGGACCTCGATCGGGATCACGGTCAACGCCGGCCCGAGCGCGGTCACGATCGCGGCCAGAGCGAAGACCGCGGCGACGGCGCCGGCGAGCGCGGCGCGCCAGCCGCGCGTCACGCCCATCGCGAGCACGATCGTGAGCGCCTCCACCATCTCGACCGCGCTTGCGAGGAACGCGGACGCAACCAGAAAGACGTCGGTCAGGAGTAGAGCGCCTCGATCTCGGCCGCGAAGTGCTCCTGGCAGACGCGGCGCTTCAGCTTCAGCGTCGGCGTGATCTCGCCTTCCTCCGCGGTGAAGTCACGCGGCAGGATCGCGTAGCGCTTGATCTGCTCGAAGCGCGAGAGGTCGCGGTTGACGTCGTCGACGACCTGCTGCATCTCCGCTTCGGCCTGGTCGTGCGGAACCCCCTCGGCGAGCGTGATCAGGGCGGCCACGTAGGGCCGGCGATCGCCGACGACGAGCGCATGCGAGACGAGCGGATGCATCTTGAGGGCGTTCTCGAGGTTCTGCGGCGCGACGTTCTTGCCACCGGCGGTGACGAGAATGTCCTTCTTGCGGTCGGTGATGGTGAGAAAGCCGTCTTCGTCGAGGCGACCGAGGTCGCCGGAGCGCAGCCAGCCGTCCCCCGGCAGGACTTCCTGGGTCGCATCCTCGTCTTTGAAGTAGCCGGCGAAGTTCGTTTCGCTGCTGATCAGCACCTCGCCGTCGTCCGCAATCCGCACCTCGGTGCCCGGGAGCGCCGGGCCGACCGTACCGAACCGGAAGAGCGAGGGTCGGTTGACGGTGGCTGCCGTCGTGCACTCCGTCAGGCCGTACCCCTCGAGAATGAGGATGTCGAGGGTGTGAAAGAACTCGATGATCTCCTTCGCGAGCGGCGCGCCGCCCGAAACTCCGATGCGCAGGCGTCCGCCGAGCCGGTCCTTGATCTTCGAGTAGACGAGTCGATCCGCGAGTCGATGACGCACCGCGAGCAGCGCGGGCACGGGCCGGTCGGCTTGGCGGAGCTCGCTGACCTCTTTGCCGATGCGCAGCGCCCAGTCGATCAGGCGCCGCTTGACGCCCGACGCCTCCGCAAACTTGCTCGTGACGCCGGTGTGCACCTTCTCGAACACGCGCGGCACACTCGGGAAGACCGTCGGCCTGACGGCGGGTAACGCTTCCGCAACGGCGTACGGATCCGGACAGAACGCGATCGTGTAGCCGATGTGCGCGCCGAGGAGCGTCATGCAGCGGCCGAAGTTGTGCGCGAGCGGGAGGTAGAGGAGCATCGTGTCGTCTTCCACCGTGAAGTCGTCCACCTGCTTCACCTCGTCGACCATCGCGAAGTAGTTGCGGTGGCGGATCATGCAGGCCTTCGGCGGCCCGGTCGTTCCCGAGGTGTAGATGTAGGTGAACAGATCCTCCTCGCTGATCTCCGCCGCGGCGCGCGCCACTGCATCGGGCTCCTCGCTCGCATGCTCACGTCCTCGCGCTCGTAGCTCGTCCAGGTCATCGAAGGTCAGCACGTGTTCGAGGGTGAGCCCGTCGACCTTGGCGCGCTGTTCGTCGTTCTCGCACAGGATCCCGATCGCCTCGGAGTGTTCGACCACGTACGCGGCGTCACGACCGGAGCTATTCGCGTAGATCGGCGCGGTCACGCCGCCGACCAGGGCGAGCGCGAAGTCGAACAGCACCCACTCCAGGCGTGTCGAAGCGAGGATCGCGAACGCGTCCCCCTTGCGGACCCCGAGCGCGAGCAGGCCGTGGGCCAGCTCGTCGACGGCGCGCGAGGCATCGGCCCAGGAGACTGCGCGCCACCCGTCGGCCTCTTCGACCAGGTAGGCCGTCGCCGTGGCGTCACGGGTGACGGCGTCCTGCCAGAGGCGGGCGATTGTGCGCGTCCCGGTCGCCGTGGTGGTTGCCACGGTCGCATGGTAGTCCGGTGCGGTTTCCCGAACGCCGGCGATGGTGACGCTCGCTTCACCTGCGAGGTGAGATGCCGAACCCGCTACGTCTGGCGGTCATCGCGAAGCATCACGTCGACGATGGGGCCTCCACTGCGCAGGGCCTGGGCTATCGGCAGGTCTACGAGGCGGCGGGAGAGGCCGCTGTCGCCTAGGCAGGAAACCCCGCGCAGAACGGCGAATGGGGCCGGTCCGTAGAAGACAAGAACGGCGGTGCCAGGCTGAACCCTGGCACCGCGCTACCATTCAGAGGCGGCCCCATGCGCACAATCTGGAACGGATCCATCTCTTTCGGCCTGGTCAACATCCCTGTTGGCCTGGCTCTCGCGACGACGCCGAAGGCGAAGCAGTCGGACGTGAGCTTCCGCACGCTCCATCGCGAGTGCAAGACGCCGATTCGCCAGAAGCGCTGGTGTCCGACGCATGAGCGTGAGGTCGGCCCGGATGAGATCGTCAAGGGCTGGGAGGTGGCGAAGGGCGAGTTCGTGATCGTCGAGGACGCCGACCTCGAGGCGATCGCCCAGCACGACGACTCGCGCTCGATCGACATCGCCCGGTTCGTCGACCTCGAGGAGGTCGACCCTGTCTACCTCGACCGGACCTACTACCTCGCACCTGCGACGGCGGCTGCGCAGCGCCGTCCCTACGTGCTGCTGCTCGAGGCGATGAAGCAGGCGGGCATGGGCGGCATCGGCCGCTTCGTCCTGCGCGGCGCCGAGTACTTCTGCCTCATCCGCCCGAAGGGCGACGCGCTCGTGCTCGAGACCCTGTTTCTTGCCGAGGATGTGCGCTCGCAGGCCGAGATCGAAGAGGCGGTCGCCGGTACGGAGGTCAAGGACGCGGAGCTGAAGCTCGCCCAGCAGGTGATGGAGAGCCTTGTTGCCGAGTTCGATCCGGCCGACCTGAAGAGCCAGTACCGCAGCGACCTGCGGCAGATGCTCGAGGCGAAGCTCGACGGCCAGGAGATCGCGAAGCCCGAGCCGGTTCCCGAGACGCCGGTGGTCGACCTGATGGAGGCGCTCAAGCGGAGCGTCGAAGAGGTGCAGGGACGCAAGGCGGCGAAGACGTCGGCGGCCAAGAAGAAAGCCGCCCCGAAGAGCGGCTCTCGGCGCCAGCCGGCACGCAAGTCTGCGTAGTCATCCCACTCGACTGGCGCCTTCGCGCCAGCCGGCGCGAATCTGCTTCAAGCGTTTAGTGCTTCTGGAGCACCCCTAGCGCCTCGAGCTGCGCTTGGAACAGTGTCTTGTCGATCTTGCCCTGGTAGATGGGCACGCCTTCCTCGACGCAGACGCGGATGACCTCCTGGCGGTCGATCCCCAGTTCCTTCGACAACTCCTCGGGCGTGAGGTGGTTCGCCATAGACGCTCCTCTCCGTGTACGAAAAAGCCCGCTTGCGCAACGGCGCTCAGCGGGCTAGCTCGAACCTCCAGATTTTGGTGCCGGATTCAAAGGGCCGGCCCTCCAAATTCATTCATCCTCCCGAAGGATAATCGCCGGTCGTGACGGACGCAAAGCTGCCCGGCCTGGAGGAGCGTTTTGCCGAGGCCAAGGGCGTCAGGATGCGCTATTTCGTGGGCGGCCAGGGCCCGCCGCTGGTCCTCGTCCACGGCCTCGGCGGTGCGGCCTCGAACTGGACGGAGCTGACGCCGCTCCTCGCGGCCCGCCACCGGCTGCTCGTTCCCGACCTGCCCGGGCATGGCGGGTCGACGGCGCTGCCCGCCGTCTCAGGGCTCGAGCCGTTCGCAGATCGCGTGGCTCTCGTCGCCGAGCTCGAGGGAATGCTGCCGGCGCCTGTCGTAGGTCACTCCCTCGGCGGCCTGGTCGTGTTGAGACTTGCGCTGCGGCGGCCCGACGACGTGCAGGCGCTCGTGCTCGCCGGTGCCGCGGGCCTCAGCGTCGGCAACGTCTGGGGACGGCAGCTGCTCTCGATCTTCACGTCCGTTCGTCCGGGACGACTCGCGGGGCGCTATCGAGGGTGGGTCTCGCGCTCGCCACTGTTGCGGCGGGTCGTCTTCGGCGTCGTCTCCGTCGCCGATCCCGTCGGCTTGACGGACGAGGCCGTCGAGGGCTTCCTGGCCGCGCACCTCTTGCACACCGACGTCGACAGTGCCTGGCAGGCGCTGCGCGCCGACGATCCGCGGCAGGAGCTGGAAGCGATCCGGTGCCCCGTCCTCGTCCTGTGGGGAGCGGAGGACGCTCAGCTGCCGCTCGACGACGCGTTCGAATACACACGCCGCCTGCGCGCGCGCCTCCGCGTCATTCCCGGTTGCGGACATCTCCTGATCGGCGAGCGTCCGGAGCCATGCGCGGACGCGCTCGAACGCTTCCTAAGCGACGGCGGCTTCGAAGGGCACCACCTCCGCGCCTGACTCGGCAGGCCGGGGCCCGAGAAACTCGATGCGGTAGGCGACGACCTCGATGCGGCTTCTCTTCTCGTCGCCCTCCTCCCACGTGTGGTAGCGGAGCCTGCCTTCGACGCCGACCTTCCTTCCCTTGGCGAGGTAGTCGGCGCACAGCTGCGCCTGCTGGTCCCAGGCGGCGACACGGAAGAAGTCGGCCTCGTCGTTCTTCCCCACCCGGTCGACCGCGAGGAGGAACGTCGCGAGCTTCTTGTCCTCGCCGAACTCCCGCAATTCCACGTCGGTGGCCAGATTCCCCGTCAAGGTGACGCTGTTCATCCGCTCTGCCTCCTCGTTGTCGATAGGGACAACGTAGCCGGGAACCTGTGACCGGTCTGTGACGAAAGCGGCTACTCTTCGTGCCGCTTCGGGGTGTGGCGCAGCCTGGTAGCGCGCTCCGTTCGGGTCGGAGAGGTCCCCAGTTCGAATCTGGGCACCCCGATGGGAGCGCGGGGGAACCAGTAGTTCCCCCGCGCGATTCCTCAGGCGGCTGGGGCTGTGTGCAAGCGCTCTCGGCGGCGGAGCACGTTCACCGTCACGAACGAGATCGACGCGGCTGCTGCGACAACGCCCAGCGCCCACCACGCGCCGCTGATGTTGTCGTCCCAGCCGAGCGCGCGATCGACCGAGAAGCGACCCGGGCCGGTGCCGGCAACCGCGATCGCCACGGTCAGCAGCAACAGGTTGAACTCGTAGCCGCCGGCCGAGTTCCAGAAGCCCTTGGACCAGTGGACGACGCCGATTGCCGTCAGCATCACGACCGCGATTCCGAGCGATGCGAGCGGTGTGAAGAAGCCGGCGGCGAACAGCAGGCCGCCCGTCTCACCGAGGCCGGCTAGGACCGCCATCGCGACTGGGGCCCGGAAGCCGACGCTGCCGAAGAAGCCGGCCGTGCCGCGGATCCCCCCGCCGCCGAACCAGCCGAAGAGCTTCTGCGCTCCGTGTCCGAACATCGTCCCTCCGGCCACGAGACGCAGGAGCAAGAGCCCGTAGGCCATCGTTCCCTCCTGACTTTCGCTTTTGAAGCTTTACAAAAGTGTTCCTACCGCGAGGCCTGCTACGCAAACCGGTCCTAGTCGACGGCACGGATCCGCCGGTCGCTGAGCCCGAGCAGGAAGAGGAGGGCGCAGAACGCGGAGCTTGCCGCGATCAGCGTGCCGGGAGCGGCCAGCCCGGAGAGCGCTGCCCAGATGCCGAGCCCGGCCGGCAGGAGCCCGATGGAGCCGAACCAGTCCATGCTGATCACGCGCGACAACATGTGCTGCGGCACACGCTGCATCAGCATCGTGTCCCAGAGCGTGATGCCGAAGCCGATGCAGAAGCCCCGTCCCACCTGCAGCGCGGCCGCGCCGGCGAACCAGGGCGACAGGCCGAGCAGCGTGCCGAAGACGCTGTTGACGAAGAAGAGCGAGTAGATCGTCGTTCCTCGGCGTCGCGTCGGTGCCAGCTGCGCGAGCACGACCGACCCGAGCACCATGCCGAATCCCTGAAGCGTGAAGAGGAGGCCGTACGAGCCGACCCCGCCGTGCCACTCCTGCTCCACGAGCTTCGGCAGGAGGACCTGGAAGGCGGCGAAGCCCACCATGAGGATCAAGGAGAAGGTCCCGATCGTGATCCAGAGCCACGGCACCCGCACGACATAGCGGAGGCCTGCGGTGAGCTCCCGCCTGAGGCCTTCCGCCGGCGCACGTTCGTACACGCGCGGCCGCGCAAACGCCAGGATCGCGGCAGAGACGACGAACGACGCCGCGTCGACCGCGAAGATCGCACTCGACCCGGCCAGGCCGTAGATCGCCCCAGCGATCCCCGGGCCGACGACGAACGCGAACTGGCGTGTGACACCGATCAGCGCGTTGGCCGAGCCGAGGCTCGACTCTGCGACGAGGAGCGGCAGGATGCCGCCGAAGGCCGGCTGGAAGAGGCCGCTGCCGAGTCCGTGCAGCGCGACGAGTGCGACGAGGACGCCGAAGCTGAGATGTCCGGTCGCGTCGAGGACTGCCAGCCCTCCGATCACCAGCGCCCGAGCGCCGTCGGAGCCGATCATCAGCAGCTTGCGCGAGTAGCGATCCGCGAGCACGCCTCCGATCAGCAGTGTCGCGACGAGTCCGAGCGCCTCGACCATCAGCACGATCCCGAGCGAGCTCGCCTTGTTCGTGAGCGTGAACGCGCGCCACGCGAGCGCCACGATGAACGCTGCGTCGCCGATCTGAGAAACGGCCTGTCCGGCCCAGAGCAGGCGGAAGTCGCGGTGCCGGAGCGCCTCGAGGACGCGAAGCCGCGGCGGGACGCTCACCGGCGCGAGGCTATCCTGCGCCCATGCCGGATCGAATCCGCGTTGCGTGCGTGCAGATGACGAGTCGGGCCGACAAGGCCGTGAACCTCGAGACGGCCGAGCGTCTCGTCGCACAAGCGGCGGCGACGGGCGCCGACGTCGTCGTCCTTCCGGAGAAGTGGAACGGGATCGGCGACGCGGCCTTCTACCACTCGACGGCGGAACCGCTCGACGGCGGAGAATCCGTCATCGCGATGTCCGGTTGGGCTCGCACGCACGGGATCACGCTTGTCGGCGGGTCGATCGTCGAGCTGCGCGAGGGTCGGGACAAGCGCTCGAACACGAGCCTCGTCTTCGCCTCGGACGGGGAGATCGTCGCGACCTACCGCAAGATCCACCTCTTCGACGTCGAGGTCGGTGGGGTCGTCTACCGCGAATCAGAATCGGAAGAGGCGGGCGACGAGGCGGTCGTGGCCGAGGTCGAGGACTGGAAGCTCGGACTGACGGTTTGCTACGACGTGCGCTTTCCGGAGCTGTACCGCATCCTCGCGCTCGAGGGCGCGGAGCTCGTCACGGTCCCGGCGCATTTCACGACGCCCACGGGCAAGGATCACTGGCATGTTCTGTTACGCGCGCGCGCGATCGAAAACCAGCTGTACGTCGCGGCGGCAGCACAGATCGGCGAGACGCTGCCCGGCAAACCGGCCTACGGCCGTTCACTGATCGTCGACCCGTGGGGTCTCGTGCTCGCGCAGGCGCCCGACGAGGAGACGGTCATTTCCGCGGAGCTCGACCGCGCGCACCTCGAAGACATCCGGACGAAGCTGCCGTCGCTCGCGAATCGCCAGGCGAACGCCTACCGGTGGCCGACGCCGGTCTGACGTCCGACGCCTGGCTCGAGCGCGTTCCGCTGGTTGCTCGAGGCACGGAGATGAACCTCCGAGCCGTCCTCTTCGACGTCGACTTCACGCTCTGCCGTCCGGGGCCGGAGCTGTCGGCCGAGCGCTACGCGCGCATCGCGGCACGCCACGGCGTGACGCTCGACGCGATGCGGTACGAGCAGGCGCGCGAGGCAGCGGCTCTGAACCTCAAGCGGCATCCCGAGCTGCTGCACGACGACACCATCTGGCATCGCTTCACCGAGGAGATCTTCCTCGGCATGGGCGGGCCGGCCGAGATCGCGTCGGAGTGCGCGACCGAGATCGAGCAGGGCTGGGAGGTGTCGGCGAACTTCGAGCTCTACGAGGATGCGCTGCCGGTGCTCGAGGAGCTTCGCCGCGCCGACCTCGGCATCGGGCTCGTCTCCAACGGCATCCGCGACCTGAACGAGTTCGTGGCGCACCATCGCCTCGATGTCGACGCGGTCGTCGGTTCACGGGCACACGGCCGCGTGAAGCCTCACCCGACGATCTTCCAAGCCGCGCTCGAGCAACTTGACGTCGAGCCATCGGAGGCCGTCATGGTCGGTGATTCGCTCGCCGAGGACATCGAAGGCGCCCGTGCGCTGGGCATGCGCGCCATCCTGATCGACCGCGACGAGCGCCACCCTGAGGTCGAGGAGCGACTGACGGACCTCTATGGCCTGCCGGCTGCGCTCGGGCTCAGCAGGCCCGGCTAACGGCGTACGATCACATCGTGCCTGCCTGGCTGATCTGGGCGCTCGCCGCCGTTCTGCTGGCGGTGGGCGAGATCGTCACGCCCGGCCTGTTCTTCCTCGGCCCGGTCGCCCTCGCAGCGATCGTTGCGGGAGTTGCGGCTGCGGTCGGCCTCGGCGTCGTCATTCAGCTGCTGCTCTTCATCGCGGGCTCGATCGCGAGCCTGTTGTTCCTCCGCCCGATCGCGCGCCGGCACCTGCAGATGCCGGCCGCACTCCGGACCGGCACGGCCGCGCTCGAAGGCTCGAAGGCGGTCGTCCTCCAGCGCGTCGACGTCAACGGGGGCCGCGTGCGCATCGGCGGCGAGGAATGGTCGGCGCGCGCGTACATGGAAGACCAGGTGCTCGAGCCCGGCGCGCGCGTCGAAGTCGTCAAGATCGAGGGTGCTACGGCGCTCGTCTACGAGTAAGGAGAAGACATGACAGCTGGACTGATCGTCCTCCTCGTCGTCGTGGGGCTCGTGCTGCTGACACTCGCGCGGACGATCCGGATCATCCCGCAGGCTCGCGCCGGCGTCGTCGAGCGCCTCGGGCGCTACTCGAGGACGCTCACGCCCGGCTTGACGCTCGTCGTGCCGTTCGTCGACCGCATCCGCGACATCATCGACCTCCGCGAGCAGGTCGTCTCGTTCGATCCGCAGCCCGTGATCACCGAGGACAACCTCGTGGTCAGCATCGACACGGTCATCTACTTCCAGGTCACGGACCCGAAGTCTGCGACGTACGAGATCGCCAACTACATCCAGGGCATCGAGCAGCTGACCGTGACGACACTGCGAAACGTGATCGGCGGCAAGGAGCTCGAGGAGACGCTGACTTCCCGCGACGACATCAACGCTCAGCTTCGCGGCGTGCTGGACGAGGCGACGGGCAAGTGGGGCATCCGCGTCAATCGCGTCGAGCTGAAGGCGATCGATCCGCCCGCCACGATCAAGGACTCGATGGAGAAGCAGATGCGCGCGGAGCGGGACAAGCGCGCGACGATCCTCAACGCCGAGGGCGTGAAGCAGTCGCAGATCCTCACAGCAGAAGGCGAGAAGCAGAGTGCGATCCTGCGCGCGGAGGGGCAGCGGACTGCGGCGATCCTGCAGGCTGAAGGGCAGGCCAAGGCGATCGACACCGTCTTCCGGGCGATCCACGAGGGAGACGCCGACCCGAAGCTGCTCGCCTATCAGTACCTGCAGGTGCTGCCGCAGATCGCGCAGGGGGAGTCGAACAAGCTCTGGATCATCCCGAGCGAGGTGACGCAAGCGCTCGGACAGCTGACCTCCGCCCTGCCGGGCGGGAAGCGGGACGACGCGGCCGGCGCCTAGCCGCCGAGCAGCGCAGCGGCGTCGAGCACCTGGCTCGAGGCCGGCGGACGCACGTCCACCTTGATGCCGAACGCGTAGAGCTCCTCGGTCATCGACATCGTGAACGCCCCGCCCATCGGGGTGTTGAACGACATGTCGATCTTCAGGCGCCGCACGCGGCCCTGGTCGTCGATCCAGGCCTCCGCGGGATAGGACGTGATGCCCGTCACCTTGCGCACCATGTCCAGCGCCTTGCGGAGCTCTTTGCTGTCTTTCGCCAGCCGCTCGAGATCGATGTTGAGCTTGTAGTGCGTCGTGAACACTCCTCGCACGTGGTCGTAGCCGATCGGATGCGCATCGGTCGACGCCATCAGCATGTGCAACGTTTGGGAGGGATCGGCCTGGTTCGCGTTCATCAGGCTGCTCAGGTCGAGACCCTGTTTCTTCGCGAGCTTCTCCATGTCGAGCTTCAGCCACTTGTCGGCCGGGATCGTCTTGAAGAGCGGTGAGCGCATGTACATGACCAGGCCGTGGCGGCCGTCCATGATCATCTGCATCGAGGGGTCCGCGCCGCCGAGTTGGGCCTGCGCCTCCGCCGGGAGCGTGAACCGCATGTTCAGCGCGCCCGAGCGTGAGCGGCCGTCGAAAACGCCGCTGCCGCTGAACGCCATGCCGCCGACACCGTCGATGTTCATGGTCGCCGTGAACTCGACGCGCGAGGACGTGGTCCCGACCGTCTTGCTCGCGGCGCTGGCGACTGGATCGAAGGCGAACGTGTCGCCGCCGCAACCGACCAGTCCGGTCGTGCACGCGGCCAGGCACAGCAGCGAGAGGACGCGGCGCGCGCTCATGCCTCTCAAAATCGTCCCGGTGCGAGCGCTCGCCTATCCCCCGAACGAGGCACGCCACTGCTCGGTGTGCTCACCGAGCGTGGGCGGGGCGGCGGAGACATGCTGTTTGCCGAGCCATTC
>WNGI01025701.1_pt1 | contig 13138 bp, 14 predicted proteins | sample 5400621 | NCBI WGS metagenome assembly WNGI01 (sample SAMN13153374, study PRJNA577476) | soil metagenome | isolation source: 20 cm soil or saprolite under Garry oak tree replicate 1 | place: USA:California | collected 2016-06-15
GGCCCGGGGCAACGCCCCGCAACCTGCTATTGAAGCAATGGTCCGCTCGGTTTTTCGAACGCAGCGTCGCTGACCATTATCCGCGGATCGGGATCAGGCGTTCTCGAATCATCCACACGCTGCACTTTCGATGCAAGAGTCGCGTCCTCTGGTTGCGTAGTGGCGATGTTCACCGGAGTCCCGATTCTTACGAGCGCGAAAAATTTTGGCGCTGCTTCGCCGTGCAGTCGAATGCAACCGTGTGTGCGGGGAGTCGGATGCACAAAGCCCTGGTGAAAGCCGTAGGCAGGAGCGAATTCGCACCAATAACCCATCGGGTATCCGACATACCGGCCTCCTCCTCCGCCAGTTGAAGGAATTATGCGATCGCCTTGCACGCTAAAGCCGTACGATCCCGAACGTTTGTGCTCCTGTTTGGAGTAGACCTTGAAATTTCCTTTCGGCGTCGGTTTCGCGGCAGTCCCAACCGAACATGCCACGGCCATCAGGCAACGGTCGCCCTCCATGACATAAATGTTTTCTTTTGAAAGCGAAACGAGCACTCGCACGGCGGAGGGATTGTTCGGACGATATGCGGTTACGTGATAGGGGCCGCCTGCTACGCGCCCTGTTTGACAACTAGTCAGCAGCAGAAGCGAACCGCCAGCACACAGCAAGAGTAATCGGGAGATATGTCGCATATGTGGATACTGGATATGATTGGGCGGCTTTTTGTCAACCTTGCGAGTTAGATTGGTTCCACCACCACCCCAGCCAGAGCAATTGCCAATCCGTAGGTATGTTGGCGTCAGCGACCCCGGCTAGAGTGTCATGCGGTGAAGATTGTGAGGAACGCGACTTCGATCGCCAGTGCTTCGTGAATATTGCGATTCAAGTGATCGCGCAATTCTTCAAGACACCGGATGCGCTTCAAGATTTCGGCTGTGCTGAATCGGCTTGCCAGAGCAGCGGTTTCTTTTCCCGCACCAGGAAGACTACGTTGCGCCACACCGTTACTGGAGCGCAGAACGTCAGACCACCAGGCGAACAATGTCTCGATCAATTCTGCGCGCTGTTGCAGGTAAAGACTTTCGGCACGGGCTTTGTAGTATTGTTCGCGTTCCTCCAGCCACGCGCCATCGGTCGCATCCCTGTAACGTATTTGTTCCTGCCTCAGTGCTTCATCTGTTTCGCGCTTAACCTCTTCACGAACAGAGCGGAGCAAACTCTGAAATTCCTGAGCCAGTCGGTAGGCAAACTGAATGGTCCAGCTTTGTTCATGGGACACCTGTAATAATTTCACGAGCTTCTTTTCTTCGCCGCTCGGCTGTCCCTGGCCGTCTCTTGCAAGGGGAAGCGCAATGCACCGCGAAAGAATCGTCTCCGGTAGCGCTTCCGGCAAAGCACTCAGCAGAAGCAGCAAAGAATCTTTGGGCGGTTCCTCCAATGTTTTGAGAAACGCGTTTGCAGCCTGCGGTTGTAACCTATCGGCGTCGGAAATGATCGCCACCTTGCGCCGTGAATTACTTGCGCGCATTTGCAGCGCGTGCTCAAGGCGACGAATTTGCTCGATAACAATTCGGCGCGATTTCGATTCCGGCCGGGCAACAAAAATTTCACGGGCCTTGGCGGAAAAAACGTCACCGACAGGGGTGCCATTCACAAGACTGGCCAGGTCTGCGGCGAGCTGCTGCTTGGAATCGGCGAAGCCGCCGTTTCCCTGTCTCGCAATTGCTCTGTTTTGTGGCGATTCATAGACGACGCGGCGAATTTTTGATCAGCCACTCATCGGGTTTGTCGATCATCTTAACGAGCTGGCCGATACTTTTGCGTAGGCGTCATCGACGCTCAGAAACTCATTGTGCGAAAGATATCTGTGGTGAAATGCGAATTCCAAATGAACCTGCGTTTCCGCGGCTTCACTTTCTGCATCGCTAAGTTTTGCGATGAACGCTGCTTCGTAGCGACGCTTCCGCCACGCTTCGGCAATATTTGCACAAACTGAGCGCGATGATCGACGCGCTTGATCAGTCAGCGCGTAGCGTTCTTCGATTGGAAATCGCTTCGTTAACTCGTAAACACGTAGGCCAGCCACGAGGGCATTCTGGTACACGTCCAAATCGCGGAAATGCCGACTCGGTTTTCTCGCCGTTTCGTCCGTCATTGTCAGTGGCGAGTGTTTAGGTGTGGGAAGCGCGTGCAGAGCGTCTCCCAGATTTCCTTCTCGACCTCGTCCGCGTCGCGCCAACCGTTGATTAACACGACGCGATTCGGGTCGCGCGTGGCCAGTTCGCGATACGCTTCCCGAACGCTCTCGTAAAACTCCTCAGGCTCCTGCTCCATCCGATCTCGTCGGCGCGGTTTCTGCATTCGCGACTTCGCGGTAGCCGCATCGATATCGAGAACAAAAGTAACGTTTGGGATGCAATCGCCGACCGCAAATACATTCAAACGTTCGACCGTCTCACGATCTAATTTTCGTGCCGCGCCTTGATAAACGGTTGTGGAATCAAAGAAACGATCGGCAATCACGCAAATGCCACGTTCAAGCGCTGGCTTGATAATCTCCCGCACGAGCTGGCTGCGACTCGCCTCAAAGAGAAGCAGCTCCGCTTCCGGGGTCATACTCGAATTGTGCGAAGCAAATTGCAGAAGTTCACGAATGGTTTCGCCGATCGGCGTGCCGCCGGGTTCGCGGGTGACCAGATGTGGCACCCCGGAACGCTCCAGTCGCGCGGCCAATCTCTGCACCTGCGTCGATTTTCCACTGCCCTCTGATCCTTCGAACGTGATGAATGGCAGCCGGCGCATGATGTCGATTGTGAAACAAGCCGGCGTGATTGTCGAACGCGCGCAGTTGGAGGGGCGAGCTTCGCGAGCCCAAGTCCTTCTGGCGTCGCCGGAGCTCCGCCCTCCAGCACAGCCGGGAAGTTTGCCCCACACAAGTTAATTGGATTAGTTTCGGCATATGAAAAATTTCTGGCTCGTGAAACAGGAGCCATCCTCATATTCGTGGTCGGACTTTGTCGCGGAAGGCCAAACCAGTTGGACCGGCGTACGCAATTACTCTGCCCGAAACAATCTTCGTAGAATGCAGAACGGCGATGAAGTTCTTTTCTATCATACCGGCGACGACAAAGCGGTCGTGGGGATCGCGAAAGTAATTCGAACCGCATATCGAGATTCGACCGCAAAGGAAGGCGACTGGTCCACTGTTGATCTTGCTCCGGTCAAACCGCTGCACCGGCCAGTTACACTTCGCGAGATCAAAAGCCATCCGCCGCTGAAAGGAATAGCTTTAGTTAGGCAATCACGTCTGTCCGTTATGCCGTTGGCGGAATCGGAATTTCGCGAAATTGTAAAGATGGCTTCGCCACGTTAAATCGTTTGGCTTCGCCACGTTAAATCGTTGAACGCCTAGAGGGTCGGCAATTCGCTACGGCGTAACGATGGAACGTTTTAATGAGTCACGATATCGATTTGCCTTGTTCAAAGCTGTGTCGAGGCCGAAAATTCCCCAATGAGTACAATTGCGGCAACGGACTTTCTTCCCCTTGTCGCAACCGGCGCTGCCACAAGGGATTTCATGGTCGTATCTTTGCATGACGTCGCCCCCTCCACTCAGCAGATCGCAAACACAATCATTTCAGAACTGGCTCGGCGCGGGGTGAGCGTTTGTTCTCTCCTTGTCGTCCCGGATTATCATCATCAGGGGCTGTTCGCGAGAAATCAACAATTTGTGTCCTGGCTACGGGGCTTGGAAGCGGACGGTCACGAAATCGTTATTCACGGATATTTTCATGAGCGCCCTTGCGGTGCCAAAGCGTATGCGATGCCGGGATGGAATATACCACGCGGTTACACAAGGTGTGCGATCTCCGGGCGGGCAATGAGTTCGCCGCGCGATCGATTGTCTACAGTGTTCGAAGGAACTGGCGGCGCGGAATTAGCCGAATCTGCAATGCCACTCTCTTTCGATATCTACAGGGAAGGCCACTTTTGCGCATTAGCATTCATCCACCCGATTATTCGCACCCGGCGATTTGGCGCCAAGTCACGAGTATGATCGAAAGGGCGATGGGGTCGCGGACAGCTACGACCTATCAGGACTGGATCGCGCAACAAAGATTGAGACGGGGGATGTAGCTGTGAGCAGGTGCGATCTTCATATTCATTCGCGCTACAGTGCGCGCTCGGAAGAATGGCTCTTTCGCCGTTTCGATTTCCCCGACAGCTATTCCGATCCGAAACAACTGTATGAAAAATTGCTCGAGCGAGGAATGGACTACGTCACCATTACCGATCACGATAGCATCGAGGGCTGCCTGCAAATCATTGATCGGCCTCGCACGTTTATCAGCGAACAAGTCACCACCTATTTTCCCAACGACGCGTGCAAGGTGCACGTACTTGTTTGGGGAATTTCAGAGAATCAGCATCGCGAGATCGATGCGATACGCGATAATATTTTTGAGCTGCAACGCCACTTGCAGGCAGCGCACATCGCGCACGCGGTTGCGCATCCCCTTTATAGCATCAACGGCAAACTCGATTCGCATCATCTTGAGCTGCTCATGCTTCTCTTCAAGCATTTCGAGGGCATCAACGGTTTGCGCGATGCCCTTCTGAGCGATCTGGCCCAGACACTGTTCAAACAACTGACGCCGGAAAAGATCGATGTGCTCGCAAATCGCCACAATCTGGCGCCCACCCACACAGAGCCCTGGAAGAAAATTCTTGTTGGGGGCTCGGACGATCACGGTGGGCAATTCGCTGCTTCGGCTTTTACGGAAACTCCGGCGGCGAAATCGGCGGAAAAATTCCTCGAACGCGTTCGCAACGGCGAGTGCAGCGCGCATGGCCACGGCGGCACCCCGCTGGTCCTTTCCCACGGTTTTTATAACACGGTCGCCTGTTTCATCCAGGATCGTTTCAATGAAAAACTCGGACCGGGCGCCGCGCTGCTCGAGAAAATGTTTTCGCGGTTCATGGAAGGCCGCGCCCCGACTGAATTCACTCTCAAAGAAAAAATGGAATTTATCGTGCAGGGCGTTTTGTCGGGAAAAATTTTCGACTTCGTCAAGCCTGCGAACGTGTCGCTGTGGAAAGAACTTTCCGGTTATTTCGCGCAGCCTGGGGTGAAAGCGAAACTGGCCGCGCAATTAGAGGGAGTCCACGAACCGGAGCGCCGCACATTTCTCATGGCAAACATGGTGGCCGAGCAGCTCACGTTTCGGTTTTTCCACAAATTCGTTCAGCAAATCGGCAGCGGCAACATGGTCGAGAGCATGCAAGCTCTTAGCGCGATCGTGCCGATCCTGGTCGTTCTTACGCCGTACATCTACGGGTTTCACAGCCAGGCGCCTTCCCGGAAATGGCTGCGGGCTATCTTCTTGGAATTGACCGGAGAAATTCCGATCGAATTGCAAAACCGCAAACGCGCCTGGTTCACCGATACGCTCGACGACGTCAATGGCGTGGCTACTACGATTCGCAAGATGACTGCCGCCGGGGCCGCCGCCGGCAACGAACTGACTGTCGTAACTTCGCACAGCAATCTCCAAACGTACAAGATCCCAATTAAAAACTTCCCGCCCATCGGCGAATTCGAATTGCCCGAGTATGAACTCCAAAAATTAAGTTTCCCGCCGATTCTGCAGATGCTCGATTACATACAACGGGAAAAATTCACCGAGATTATCATCAGCACGCCTGGGCCAGTCGGGCTGACTGCGCTCCTCGCGGCCAAAATGCTCAACCTGCAAACGAGCGGCATTTACCATACGGATTTCCCGCAATACGTCCGGATTCTCACCGAGGATAGCTTCCTGGAAAGCATGGCGTGGCGCTACATGCATTGGTTCTATGGCCAGCTCGACACCGTTTTCGTTAATTCTGAAGAGTATCGACAAAGCTGGATCAAGCACGGATTTGATCCCGCAAAACTTAAAATTCTTCCGCGCGGTCTCGATACCGAGCTGTTCACTCCGGCGCGGCGCGAGTCCGCTTTTTGGGAAAAATTTGGCGCCACTAACGGTCAGGTTCGCCTGCTTTACGTTGGCCGGATATCGCGGGAGAAAGATCTCGATGTTTTGGCAGATGCCTACCGCCGATTGCGCGATGAGGGCCTTGCGGTGCAGCTTTTTGTCGTCGGTCACGGCCCGTACTCGGAAGCATTTGCTCAATCAGTGCCAGAGGCATTTTTTACCGGCTACCTTAGAGGGAAAGAGTTAGCCACCGCGTATGCGTCAGCCGACATTTTCGTGTTCCCGAGCACCACCGACACATTCGGCAATGTCATCCTGGAAGCGCAGGCTTGTGGGGTGCCGGTCATTGTTTCCGATTCCGGCGGGCCCAAGGAATTAGTGGAAGACAGGACGAACGGTTTGATCACTCGATCACGTGATGTGAATGATTTCACTCAAGCCATCCGCTCACTGGTTGCCGATCCAGCGTTGCGGGAACGCATGGGCAACGCCGCCAGAAAGAGTGTCACCGACCGGAGCTGGCCAAACGCGTTTCGTAAATTCTGGTCCACGACTGATATCTAGGCGAATCGTATTCCGCAGGGTGCGCATCGTTGACTCTCGGTTTCACCTGCTTGGCACAGCCAGATACTGCGAGTTCGAAAGGCAGCAATGCGCCTTACAACGAAGGGCCCGTTTGGACTCTGACGATGGTAAAAACCAAGACCGGTTTGGGCGATGAATACCTCAAACAGATCACCGGCACCGTGAAGCCTGTGTATGACGAGGAGAAAAAGCAAAAGGTCATCCTCGACTACAAAATCCTGAATGGAGAGGCTTCCGGTCCTCAGGATTTCAACATTCTAATTCTGGTTGAATATCCTAACTGGGCAGCATTCGATAATCTTCGTGACAAGATGGATCCCGTTGTCGAGAAGATCATGGGGACTGAAGACCAGCGCCGCGCCACCGCTGTAAAGCGCCTCGACATCCGCGAAATTCTCGGCACAAAAACCATGCGCGAGATTACTCTTAAGTAATCCTTTTACCGGCCGTGACCGCCGTGACCCATGCCACCCGTGCCATGTCCCATACCGCCCACCCGCCCCATCCCATGCGTGCCATGGAATCCCGTATGGGCGGTTCTGAAGCTCGAACCGTGATTGACCCCTTTCACGGTATTCATCTTGCTGCCGTGGCTCTTGCTTATCTTACTGGCACTCTTGCCATGAAGCTTCTGGCTGTGGATGTTTTGGGAATGCGACGTCGCCTTGCTTGAGTGATGCGCGTTGCTCACGACCTTTCCAAGGTTGAGCCCGCTATCGTGCGCAATCTTGCCCCAGCCTTCGCCACTCTTATGCAGTGCTACGATGTCATCGAAGCTCCTGCCGGATTCGTTTGCGAGCAGGTGCGCCTTCTCTAATCCACCCCACCCGAGCCCAGTTGATGCCCTCTCCGCTTGCAACGTAGCAACAGGAACTCCGGTTTCAGTCGAAATCCTGTCTAAGTTCGCCCCGCGTGAGGCAATAGAGCCAAATACGAGAATAAATGCTGCTGTGATAAAACTCAATGCTTTCATAGGTAATTAAACTCCCTTCACGAACAAGGGTTTCGATTTTGATCGAGTTACTGGTTCCCGATAACGCGAAAAATCTCGCTATCCCCAGCCCCTACTCGCCGCCTACACCCATTACAGCCGGTCCATACAACTTCTAGAAATAGTACCCTGCCACCGCAAGACCGATGCCGATAATGATTGACCGAACAACGGTCCGGTTTGCAGCCGACAGGGCTGCCATTACAAATTCCACGGCAATGACTCGAGATCGACATTCCCTCCGGTGAGAATAATTCCGACTCGCTGCCTCTCGACATCGATCTTCCCTTCCTGAATCGCAGCGTCCGGAACAGCCGCTGAGGGCTCGACAATGATTTTCATCGTCTCCCAAATCGTGCGCATGGCAGAGATAATCGCGTCCTCGCTCACGGTCACAATGTCGTCCACATAACGCCTGATGATCGCAAAGTTTGGTTCGCCAACATTTGTCCGCAGTCCGTCTGCAATGGTGAATTTCTTTTCGGTGTGGATCACTCGTCCCGCGCGAAACGATTGCGCGGCATCGTCTGCATTCTCCGGTTCAACCGCGATCACTTTGATATTGGGTCGCATCGATTTCGCAGCGAGGGCTGTGCCGGCTAATAATCCTCCGCCGCCGATCGGACACATCACAAGGTCGAGATCGGGAACGTCTTCGAGAAATTCCACCGCCGCTGTCCCCTGCCCCGCTATCACGTCCAGATTTTCGAAAGAATGAATCAGCGTGGCGCCTGTCTGCGCGATCACATCCGCGCATGTGGTTTCGCGCGCTTGCTCCGTGGGCTCGCAAAATACAACACGCGCTCCGTAGCTTTCCACGGCGCGAACCTTCACCTTTGCTGAGTTCGATGGCATCACGATCTGCGCAGGAATCCCGCGCAGTTTTGCCGCCCGAGCTACTGCGGCCCCATGGTTTCCTGACGAATGCGTCGCCACACCGCGCCGCGCGGTTGCCTCGTCGAGCGAAAAAACGGCGTTCGTAGCGCCACGCGCTTTGAATGCACCAATCTTCTGGAAGTTCTCGCACTTAAAAAAGAGCGAGGCGCCGCTTGCCTGATTTAGCCGCGAGCTAGTCAGCACTGGCGTGCGATGAATGTATGGCTGGATCCGTTCGTGAGCCGCACGGATAGCCGGCAGATCGAGTGTCATATCTACTTTGACCATCCGAAAAAAGCGTCGATGACTCCGAATGTGTCAATAAATCCGTGAGTCAAAATGCAGGCCCAAAGATTCCGGTGCGCAAGCATGTAGGCCGCTCCCAAAATTAAGCCGGCAATCCCGGAATCAATGATTCCCGACGGACCTTTGTAATAATGCCCGTACCCAAACAGAATCGAAACAACCACGATTCCAGCCCAGTAAGCTGTTGTCGATCTCCTTCCAATGTCGGCAGCGCGCATAAGGAGATATCCTCGATACGCGATTTCTTCACCGAACGCGGCAAACGTCCAGACCAATAACAAAGCAAGCAGCGCAATTTTCGCATTGCCGGTGATTTCATTTGCTAACGCTGGCGCAGTCGGCGCCGGCCAGAAAAATCCAGTAACCGGTTCGATGACGAATTGTCCAAGTAGGATGCGCGCGCCTGCCGCCGTCAAAGCGATGACAACAATTCGGCGCCAGGACGCGGGCCGCGTGAATCCCATCGCAGACCATCCACCATCGCGCAGTCGTACCGATACCAGCCCAAGCACACAGAGGACAATGACTTCGTTCGGCACAATACGAAAAACGTTGTGACCGATAACGATGAATGCGCCGAACAAGAGCTCGAACGCGCTGAGCGCTCGTGAGGCAAGTGGATTGGTAGAAGGAAATGGAGTTTCGTGTGCCATTCCGCAGATTTCGAGTTACCTCACATCAGATGTGCCGTGCGCCCGAAATGGATTCGAGAATTTTGAAGTTTTTCTTAGAAGCCAAGCCATCTCTTAAGTACGTTTTGTCATTCTGAGCGGAGCGAGGAATCTTAATCTTTTCTGTTCAGTTGCATCGCTGGTCGAGAAAACTAATCAGAGATGTTTCGCTCCGCTCAACATGACAGGCTTCCTGTATTTCTGGATGGATTCTATCCTGCGGTCGGGCTGTGGAAATGTTCGGGGCGCGGCCCGACGCCGATGAAACGCGCAGGCAGCTGGCGCAGGATTGGAAGCCATTTCAGCAAACGGAACACGAATGGAAGCGAAGTCTTTTTCTCATCGGAGGTTCGACCTGTCACCACTCGACGATGAATAAAGATTTGCATTCCCTGGATCAGACGAGTTGGCCATTCGCGGCGCGCCTGTACTGTTCGCAGGTCGTCGATGTGAACTGGACCGCGCTGGAGCTTTTCCGCGAGCAAGTTTGCGGTCGCGACTGCATCCTGGATGGCAAGATTGATTCCCACACCGCCCGCCGGTGACATCGCGTGTGCAGAATCACCGATGCAAAGCAGTCCTTCGCAGCACCACTCACGCAAACGATTCACCTGCACTGTTAGCAATTTGATTTTCGACCAGTCGTTTAGCTCGGCCACCCGGTCGCGTAAAAAGACGGCGAAGCTGACAATGTCGTTTTGAAATTGCGGTAACCCGCGCTCTTTGATCTCGTCGAATTGCCCCTTGGGAATGACGAAACCGGCTTGCCAATAATCATCGCGGTCGAGTAGCACTAGCAGCTTGCCGTGTTGAAAAAAACCGAACGTTTGTTTCGGGTCACCCTGTTTCTTAGAAATCCGCATCCAAAGCACATCGATCGGCACGCCGAACTGCAATTGCTCAAGACCGGCCGGCGTTTGAGTGATCGAATGACGCCCGTCCGCGCCAATGACAAGGTCCGCGTGCACCTCCAGCTCGCCTTGCGGCGTTTTTGCGCGCACTCCGATCACACGCGAATCCTCCATCAACAAATCGACGACCTCCGTTTCCATGTGCAATTGAAATTCCGGAAAATGTTTGGCGTGACTCGAGAGAAAAGTCAGAAAATCCCATTGCGGCATGAACGCGAGGAATTTGCAACGCGTCGGAAGTTTTCTGAAATCAGCGACCGGCACGACCTGGCCATTAACCACAGCCCGCAACTCGCGCACTTCCTGATGTGGTTGTTTCAAAAACTCGTCGAGCAACCCGAGCTCATGCATCAACTCGAGCGTTGATGGATGAATGGTGTCGCCGCGAAAATCCCGGTTGAAATCGGAATGCTTTTCGAGAACGGCGACGGGCACGCCAGCTCGCGCGAGCAAGTAACCGGCCATCATACCTGCCGGCCCGCCGCCTACGATCACGCAGCGTGTTTGCAGTTTTTCAACCACCGACTACACGGATAGCACGGATAAGGATTCGTAACCACTAATGCACACGAATAGACACGAATTTGGTTCCTTTCATAAGTGTGCATTAGTGTTTATTCGTGGTTAACCAGCCGCTTTTTATCAACGAAGAACAGGTGCGCCAGCACGTGCGGATGGCCGACTTGATTTCCGCGATGGAGAAAGCGCTGATCGATTTCTCCGCCCGCAAGGTGACCCAGCCGGTGCGGTCGGTCATAAAGGTCGATCCGCCGGGAGGATTCCTCGGTGTGATGCCAGCGCTGACTCCGGATGGACTCGGTTTGAAAGCTGTCACCTTCTATCCATCGAACGTGGAGCGCGGGATTCCGACACACATGGCAACGATCTTTCTTGTCGATCCGGAAACGGGCGCACCGCTCGCAATCATGGACGGCCGGCTAATTACCGAAATGAGAACAGCGGCAGTCTCGGCGGCTGGGACGAAACTTCTCGCTCCGACCGAGGCAAAGATCCTCGCGATCCTCGGGAGCGGCGTGCAGGCGCATAGTCATGCGGAAGCGCTGCGACTTGTTAGGCAGTTCGAAGAAATTCGCGTGTGGAGTCCTACACGCGAGCACGCGGAACAATTTGCCACGGAAATTGGCGCGAAGTCGATGCCTGCCGAGGAAGCAGTGCGCGGCGCCGATGTTATTGTGACGGCTACGAGCTCGAAAACACCAGTGCTACACGGTTCGTGGCTAAAGTCCGGTTGTCATGTCAATGCCGTTGGCGCGTCTCGACCCGACTGGCGTGAGATGGATGATGAGGCAATGGCAAATGTCGTGTTTGTCGATTCGCGCGAAGGCGCAATGAAAGAATCTGGGGACGTGATTCTCTCCGGCGCGAAAATTTACGCCGAACTCGGCGAGGCCTTCGCTGGCAAAATTCCTTCGCGCGCAAGCGAAACCACGATCTTCAAGTCGTTAGGGATGGCGGTGGAAGATATTGCTGCGGCGACGTTGGTTTATCGGTCGGCGACGAAAGCAAAATAATCAGGAATGGAGCGAGTGGGACGAGCGACATGCACGGCAAAGCCGTGAGGTAGCGGCATGAGAGCCGGGAGGATCGAATGTGAAAACAGGAAGCCAGGAAAAAAAGTTCTGACAGGATTAGCAGGATGGATTGGATTGTTGATCCTGTTGCGCCGTCTCAATTCCAAAGAAATTCTGCGGGTTCATGAATGGTCAGGGTGAACCTTTCTTTGGCGCGAGGGAGGCGACGAGTTTTTGGAAACGCGGATCGTTTCGAAGCGGATCGAACATCGGATCAAGCCGGAGCAGCGCAGGAGTGAGCGGCACGTTTGCAGCGAGTGCGCCCTCGTACGGAATCGAGAGCAGTTTCTGTAAAGCGGCGATGGCGCGGTCGGGTTCCCCCATGCGCGCCGCCACTCGGGCGAAGATCTCGATCGGAATGGGACCATCCGCCGCGTCTTTCTCGATCGGGGTGACGGCCATGGCGCGCTCGGCCAGAGCCAGCGCGGCGGCTTTGTCACCGAGGCCCATATTGGTCAGCGCGAGAATTCCAATGAGGACGCCAACTTTCCTGGGCGGCGGCATGGTCGCCCGCAACTTCCTGCGCCCAGCCTAAATCGAACCGCAGTGCGCCATAGACGAAACCCAACGCTGGATCAGGCTTGACCAATATTTCCTTTAGCCGAGGGATGATTTGTACAGGGCGGCGCTCCAGGATCGCTTGGTAAACTTGTGTTTCCAAGGCGCTGGCGTCGGCGGCGTTCGGATGCAGCGGCTCGAGGAGCGCAGCAGCACGCGGCAGGTCGCCCTCGGCTTGTGCAATACCCGCCTTTGTCGCGAGGGTATCCACGTCGTCCGGTGTGATATTGAGAATCTGATCAAGTTTTCGCAGGGCTTCGGGAAAACGACGAAGACAGATATAGGAATACGCGTGCTGGGTGAGCAGGTAAACGTTGCGCGGGTCGAGCCGCTCGGCTTCGATGAAGTACGCCTCGCCCCGGTCCCACTGGCCTCGTCTCCGTGCGACATAAGCGAGCGACTCAGGAATCCGGCTGCTATTCGGCAGAAACTGACGTGCTTGCTCAAAGTAACGCACCGCGCTGTCGTAATCTTTTAGGCAAAAGTAGTAGTAAGCTCCCTTGGCCAGTACAGCCTCGCCAAGGTTGGGCTGAAGAGTGAGCGCGGTTTCGGCTGCCTGCCGTGCCTCTTCACGCAGGGCGACCGTTGGTTGAAGACTCTCTGTGAGGTAGCCGCGCGAATCAACATATGACAGCAGCGCCCAACTAAGCGCAAACTTCGGGTCCAACCGCACCGCTTCTCT
>WNGI01010948.1_pt1 | contig 13137 bp, 13 predicted proteins | sample 5400621 | NCBI WGS metagenome assembly WNGI01 (sample SAMN13153374, study PRJNA577476) | soil metagenome | isolation source: 20 cm soil or saprolite under Garry oak tree replicate 1 | place: USA:California | collected 2016-06-15
CCCGAGCCCGAGCCGCTCGGGGATCACGTCAAGCTGCCGAAGAGCGTGAAGGCGATCGCTCGGACGCGACGGAAGGAAGCGGCTCTTCGCACGTGGCGGCAATATCGGAAGAGCAAGATGGGCATGGCCGGGCTTGGGATCTTGATCTTCTTCATCCTGGTGGCCATCTTCGCCCCCGTGCTGGCGAGTAGGTGCGAACTATCTCCGACGTGCGCGTCGGGACCGATCCTTTCGCCACCGTCCTGGCAATACCCGATGGGAACCGACGACCTGGGTCGTTCCGTGCTCGCCCTCGTGATCTGGGGGTCACGCATCTCGATCGTCGTCGGACTGGCCGCGACCCTCATCACCGTGGTCATCGGTACGTCGTTCGGTTTGGCCGCCGGCTACTACGGCGGTTGGCGTGAGTCAGCCCTCATGAGGGTCACCGATTGGTTCCTGGTGATCCCGTTCCTGCCGTTGGCCATCGTGCTGTCCGTGATCTTGGAGCCGTCGCTGACGACCGTGATCCTGGTGATCGGTATCACGTCGTGGGCGAGCACGGCCCGGGTCGTCCGCGCGCAGGTTCTTTCACTCAAGACGCGCACGTACGTGGAACGCTCGCGGGCACTCGGGGCGAGCCACTGGCACCTGATGTCCCGGCACATCTTGCCCAACGTCGGACCCCTCATCTTCGCCAACACGGTGCTGATCGTTGCGGTGGCCATCCTGTCGGAAACGACACTCTCGTTCCTCAACCTGGGTCCCGACCCCGCCACGAACATCTCCTGGGGCACCATCCTTGAATTCGCCTTCGGGGGCGGAGCCGCATTCTCGAACGACTGGTGGTGGATCATTCCTCCCGGACTCGCGGTCGTCCTCGTGGTGCTGGCGTTCACGATGATCGGATACGCCCTCGACGAGATCCTGAACCCCAAGCTGAGGGCTCGATGAGCCTGCTCTCGGTCGATGAACTGCACGTCACGTACCGGACGCAGGGGGGACCCGTACCCGCGGTCCGGGGGGTCGCCTTCGAATTGGCGCGCGGGGAGGTGTTGGGGATCGCCGGTGAATCCGGCTGCGGCAAGTCAACGATCGCCAGCGCGATCCTGCGGCTCTTGCCCAAAGGTACCGACGTTACCGGCCGGGTGCTCCTGGACGACCAGAACGTCCTCGAGCTGAAGCCCGGGAAGCTCCGCGCGGTGCGTTGGACGGAAGCTTCGATCGTGTTCCAAGGGGCGATGCACGCGTTGAATCCCGTGCAGAGGATCGGGGACCAGATCGCCGAACCCATCATCCTGCACGGTCAAGCGGGCGAGCGGGAGGCTCTGGTTCGAGCGGGTTCGCTCCTCGAGCAGGTCGGCCTGCCAGCGAGGCGGTTGCGGGACTATCCGCATGAGCTTTCGGGCGGCCAGCGCCAGCGAGTGATGATCGCGATGGCTCTGGCGTGCAGTCCTCGACTGATCATCGCCGACGAACCCACGACGGCGCTCGACGTCATGGTCCAGGCGCAGGTCTTGCGCTTGCTCAAGGAGCTTCAGCGCGAGCTCGGGCTGGCCATGATCTTCATCACGCACGACCTCTCGGTCCTGGTTGAGACCTGCGATCGACTGGCCGTGATGTATGCCGGAAGGATCATCGAGGAAGGGGCCGCCGATACCGTCTTCCGGCATCCCGCCCACCCGTACACGCGGGCTCTGTCTGCGGCCTTCCCCGAGATCGGGGACGCTCGCTTCCGGATGCACCCTGCCGGTCTCCCGGGCGATCCGCCCTATCCCGCCGACCTTCCCAGCGGCTGCACGTTCCATCCGAGATGCCCCGACGTGTTCGAGCCCTGCTCGACGGTTGATCCGCCACTCTTCGACGTGTCTCCTGGACGTCGAGCCGCCTGCCTCCTCCTCGACGCCGGGCAGGCGTCTCTCCGGACGGCCGCACGGGCCGACGACAACGACGACGATCTGCCTGCCGAGGGGCAAGGGTGAACGATCCCGTCGAGGATCCGACCCCTTCATCGGAGGCGGGGCCTCTCTTGGAGGTTCGGGACCTCCACGTATCCTTCACCGGACGGCTCGGCCTCGGAGCCGGCCTAGTCGGGAAGAAGGCGGCCGTCGCGCGCGCCGTCGATGGGGTAAGCCTGAGTCTCCAGAAGGGCGAGGTTCTCGCGCTCGCCGGCGAGTCCGGTTGCGGCAAGACGACGGCTGCCCGAGCCATCATGGGCCTCGAGCGACCCTATCAGGGGGAGATCCTCTACGAGGATGAACCCATCTGGAAGGATCTCCGTGCCTACCGCCGCAAGGTGCAGATGGTGTTCCAGGATCCAACGGGTGCCCTCAACCCGCGGGAGACCGTCTACGAATCCGTCGCGGAAGGACTCCGGATCCACCGGGTTACCGGTGATGAGCGGACGCAGGTCGCGACGGCCCTGTCGAGCGCCGGGCTGCGGCCCCCCGAACGCTTCTTCCTGAACTACCCGCACGAACTCTCGGGCGGACAACGCCAGCGCGTCGTGATCGCCGGCGCGCTCGTCCTCGAACCGCACATGATCGTCGCCGACGAACCCGTTTCGAACCTGGATGCCTCCGTCCGCGGCGAGATCCTGGCGCTGTTGATGGATCTCCGTCGTCGGCTCGGGTTGACGATCTTGATCGTGACCCATGATCTGGGGCTCGCGTGGATGGTCGCCGACCGGGTCGCCGTGATGTATCTAGGCAGGGTCGTCGAGATCGGGCCGGCCGAGGACGTCCTGGTGCATCCCAAGCATCCATACACGAAAGCGCTGCTCGACGTGGTGCCGGAGGTCGGCGGTGGTGGACGGCCGATCCTGAAGGGAGAACCGCCGGACCCGACCAGGATCCCCGCGGGGTGTCGGTTCCATCCCCGATGCCCGGTCGTCGCGAGCGGGAGGGCCGAGCGGCTCGGCATCCTCGGCCGCTGTACCGGCGAGGATCTGGCGCTCGACCGGATCGCACCGGGTCACGACGTTGCCTGCTACCTGACGGAGCTCGGCGAAGAGCCGTAGCCTTCGGGCTTCAGCCGATCGCGGGCGTTCCGCTCGGCTCAGGCAGCTCGTCCCCGGTCCCGGTCCTCTCGTCCTGGTGATCTTCGGACGCCCCGCCGGGTGGGATACCGCCCGCCTCGGCGTCCTCGCCCTTGAGGACACCGAGGATCGCGGCCATCTCGGCATCGCCGACGGGAGCGTCGGACCTGATGTTGCTGCCGCGCGCGGACGCGAGGAGCGAGCGAAGGTTCGACTCGGCCATCTCGGCCCGGCCCTCGAGCTCGCGTGCGCGCTCCGAGGCCGAACGCGCGCGACGCTCCGCCTCGTCCATCCGCGCCCGAGCGTCGCGGGTCTCCTCGCGGAGCTGCCGCGCCTCGGCGCGGAGCTGCGCGTTCTCCCGGCCGAGCTCGACGACCTTGTCGGCCACCGCCCGGCCCAGATCGGAGTACCCGGGTGAGCCGCCCGCGGCGCGCCCGCCGCGCGGCTTCGCCGCGCCGCGGCCGCGCCGCGGCCGCCGGCCGATCGATTCCTTCTCCGCGGCGTCGACGGGACGGGCGTCCAGCAAGCGGTAGGAGCCGTTGGCCGGCTCCAGCCGGCGGCGGGCGATCAGCGCACGCACGGCCCTGGCCGTGGAGAGGGCGTCGGGGAGCCCGAGCGCGCGCCCGATCTCAGCCGGCGTATCGGTCATCACTTCGCCTACAGCCACACGCTCAACGACTGCAGCAAGGAATGCATTGGCCCGCTGGAGGCTCTCCTGATTCATAGACCCCAATCATCCACGATTGGACAGCCCAAATACCAGTTGTGCGACGACGAACCGGCTAGCAATCAGTTGCGCAATCCAGGTAGATCGGCCCGACGCTCGTGAACCGGCCCAGGTCTCCGTCGGGTCGAGCGGCTTTCGTGGGGGCCCCCCCATGGCCGCTCGCGAGCTGGACCTTGGCGATCAACATCCGGATCGTCGCTCTGAACCCTCCCAGGTCTTGTGACCCGGTGGGAACCGCGCCGATCTCCGAGAATCGAAGGACCAGGCGACCTTCCGACACCGCGCCCGCGACGGCCAGCGTCACGGTTCGGGTTTGCACCTGCGCCACGGGGAAGTCGCAGCCCCAGCCTCGGAGGGCGGCGCGCGCCTGTCCCTCGGCGGAGCCGTCCGGATGGATCGTGACACGTCCCGACGTATGCCAGCGGCTCCGGCAGGAACCCCCGACGTGCAGATCGTGACGCGTCGCACTATCCATCGCCAACGACCATCGCTGGCTCGTCGACGCAGCACTCGTCGGCGTCGGGGGCGTCCGTCGCGACCCCGGATCCGCGACGCCCGGGGGGAACGGGTTCGTGTGCGCCGCGACGAATGCACCCACTCCGGCGCAGACGCCGAACACGCCCAGCCAGAGCGTCCGCTTCACCCAGCGAGGCACGACCGGAGCCTAGCGGCTGCGATGACGGACGTAGTCGCGCAGGACGAACTCGCCGATGTTGCGATCATCCATCAGGAAGACACGCCCGCCGGTTCGCTCGGCGAGCCGCTCCATGAACCGAGCGAGCCCATCGGAGTCCTCGAGCATGAAGATGTTGAGCGTGACGCCGCTTCGGGACAGGCGCACCGCCTCGGCGAGCGTCAGCCGGATCGTCTCGGGCTCGGGGGGCCAGGCGAAGAAGGCCTGCTCGCCCTCGAGGTGAGCCGTCGGTTCCCCGTCCGTCACCATGATCACCTGACGGGCGGCTCGAGGATGCTGCGCCAGCAGCCTCCCGGCCATCAGGAACGCGTGCTGCATGTTGGTGCCGTACGTGCGCTCGAAGCCCGGGGTCGCGAGCTCCTCCGGTTGGAGCCGGCGCGCGAAGTCGCTGAACCCGATCAGGTAGAGCGTGTCGTGGGGGTAGCGGCCTTCGATCAACGCATGCAGCGCCAGGGCCATCTTCTTCGCGTGCACGAGATGGCCGCGCAAGGGCATCGAGAACGACAGGTCCAGCAGCAACGCGGTCGCCGTCTCGGTCCGCTCCTCGGCTTCCACCAGCTCGAAGTCGTCGGGATGGAGCCGGACGACGCCCTCGGATGCCGCGCCCCGCGTCACTGCGTTGAACACCGTCCGCTGCACGTCGATCCGTCCGTGGTCGCCGAAGCGCCACGGTCGTGTCTGGCCGGTCGGCTCGGCGAGCCCGCCGGGGTCCCGCGCCTCGTGCGTCCCCTCCCGGTCGCGCGTCAGCCGCTCGAACACGCGCGTGAGCGCGCGTTCGCCCATCTTCCGCGCTCCACGCGGGGTCAGCTCCAATCGGCCGTGGCGGCGCTGAACCAGGCCGGCCTCCTCGAGCATCTTCTCGATCTGCTCCAGCCGGTGGAGATCGCGAACGGCAGGTTCCCCCATCGTGCGCCGCAGCGCCTCCTCGTCGACGTCCTCGAGCGAGGCTCCGGGGTAGGACCCCTCCAGCGTGCGATCGAGCTCCTCGTAGTCGTGCATCCGCTCGAGCGCGTCCACGGTGGCCGACATCGGCATCGCATCCTCGCCGACCCCCCAGCCCGGCTCGTCCCACCCGGCATCCGGGAAGGCGCCCGAGAGGTTCGCCCCGAGCCGGTCGAGCTCGAACGCCAGGTCCATGTCCTGCATCACCTGGTCGACGAGCTGCTGCAGCTCCGCGCGCTGCTCGTCGGAGAGCGACGCCAGGAGGCGCGACATCGCCGCCATCCGTCGGGCCATCTGCTCGAGCAATTCGTCCAGGGTGCGTGGCCGCTCCGGGAACAGGTCGCCGTACCGTTGCATGAAGTCCACGAACGCCGGCTGGACGTCTTCACCGCGCTCGCGTCGCTCGAGCATCTCGTTCAGCTCGGCGATCATGTCCTTGAACCGAGCGAGTTGCTCGGGATCGATGTTCTGCATGCCCTGCGCGAGCTGCCGGAAGTACGAGCCGAGCACCTGCTCCTTCAGATGCTCCATGAGCTCCTCGAACATGCGCTTCGCGTCGGGATCCACGAACCGGTAGTCCTGGAGCTCGCGGATCTGACCGGGGACGTCGGGCGGGAGGGCGTCCAGCGAAGCCTCACGCATCCGCGCGTCGTCTCCCGGCTCGAACGACAGGCGCGAACGCTCGCGATCCAGGATCTCGTCGAGGCGCCGCCGGAGCTCCTCCAAAGGACCTGCGAGGTTCAACCTCGTCTGCTCCTCGTCGCGCAGCTGCTGGAGCCGGCTGCGGAGCGAGTCGAGACCGCTGAAACGGCCCTGCATGCCGCGCCGCATCAATCGGCGGAGCGCCGCGTCGGGCGAGTCGCCCATCAAGATGTCGTCGGAGAGCTCCTCCAAGACGTCGGACGCAGGCATGTCGTCCGCGAACGGGTCCTGCGAACCGTCCCAGCGGGAGTAGCGGAAGCGAGCCACCCATCCAGGGTACGGCGGTTCACCCGAAGCCGAGCCCGGTCATCAACGCACGGCCGGCGAGCCCGAAGCAGATGAATGCGGCCGCGGTGAACACGACCCACGGCTGCGACAACCGCCCGCCGGGTTCACCGGCGTGGACCTCGCGCGCCATCTGGTGCGCGATCACGAAGACGACGATGGGGCCGAACCCGTAGACGTAGTGGAGCCACGTGTCCGGCCGGTATCCGAGGAGCAACAGGATGAGGCCGATCGCGGCCTGGATGCCCGCGATCGCCTGCGCGACGACCAGCCACGTCCAGAAGCCCCGCCCGGGTTCGCGTCTCCGGATCAGCGCGACCAGCCCCCACACCCAGCCCACCGTGAAGACGGCCTCCACGAGGAACCCGACGTACGTATGGACCTCCGGCATCGGGCGGGGAGTCTACGGTGGGTGACCTTCGAGGGCGCCGTATCCTCGTAGACCGATGCACGCACGGCGCAACGATGTGATCGCGCTCGCGATCCTCGGCCTGTTCCTCGTCCCCATGCTGGCCCTCATGGGCGTTCGGCACACGCCGCCGGTTGACCTCGACGTCTACCTCCGAGCGGGCAGGATGTTCGCGACCGGCGGCGGCTTGTACGGACCGAACTGGGGCGCGCCGCTGGCGCACCCGCTCCCGTACACGTATCCGCCGGTGTGGGCCGCGATCGTCGCTCCCATCGCGTGGTTCCACTGGCGCGCCGTCACGGTCGGCTGGACGATCCTGAACCTCGGCGTGCTGTGCTGGATCGTGCGCCTCTCCTATCGGACGATCCTCGATCGGGTTGACGCCAGCCGCGGGATCGTGCTCGCGGCGCTCGTCGTCGCCGTTGCGATCACGACGCCCCTGGCCAGCGTCTTCTGGTTCGGCCAGGTTGGGATCCTGTTGGTCGGCGCGTGCTTGGCGGACACGATCCCGGCGCGCACCCGCCTGCCTCGCGGCATGCTGGTGGGCTTCGCCTTGGCGGTGAAACTCACCCCCGGGATCTTCATCGTCTATTGGCTGATCACGAAGCGATGGCGTGCCGCCGTGACGGCCGTCGCGACCGCCGTGGGTCTCTGGCTCGCGACCGCGCTCATCCGGCCGGAGCTGTCTCGCGAGTTCTGGACGGACGTCGTGTTCCGCACCGGTCGCGTCGGCGACCCCGGCGTCGTCAGCAACCAATCGATCTACGGATGGCTGCTGCGATCCGGGTGGTCGGATGCGCTGCTCTGGGTGATGCTGGTCGCGGTCGTCCTCGTCGTCGGGATGCAGCGCGCGCGCATCGCCCATGCGTCCGGCGAGGAACTCGTCGCGGTGACCATCGTGGGACTCACGAGTCTCCTCGTGTCACCGGTGTCGTGGATCGATCACGCCGTATGGATCGTTCCCGCCACCGGCGTTCTCCTGGGGGACGCTCGCGACGTCTGGCGACGAGGCGCATGGATCGCGCTCCTCGGCTTGTTCGTGTTGCGGCTTCCCGACTGGGCCGCGGACGGCCGGCTCCCCGTTGGACCCTGGATCGATGCCGTGCTCGAGAACACGTACCTGTTGGCCTACGTCCTGCTGCTCGTCTTCCTGCCGCTTCGGACGTCGTCGCGCGACCCCTACCCGGCGGTCGAGTCCTCGGCTCCCGCGTAACGCGCGATCCCGCCGTCCTCGTCCTTGTTGAGCCGACGGGACAGGTGGAGCCCTTCGAGGGCGAACTCGAGCGCGCTCGCAGCCACGCCGGGACTCTCCTCCTGCACGCCCAGGCGCTCGAGCAGCTTCGCCAGCCCGGGGAGGTCGCCCACCTCGCCCAGGAGATCGGACGCCGGCGTCAGCTCGGACGTGTCGACCGAGAACGACGGATCGTCGAACCGGCCGAGGAGACCCGAGAAGTCATAGCCCGAGAGCCTGCGGCGGAAGACGTTGAGCTCGGCTTGCCGGAGCGCGCGCGCCAAGATGTCGTGTTCGCGTCCCTCCTCGACCGTGTCGAACTCGACGCGACCCTCCGAGGACAACAGCACGGCCGACAGGTCGATCGGGCGCCGAGGACAACAGCACGGCCGACAGGTCGATCGGGCGGGGGACGGCTTCCGGCTCATGGGCGCGCGCCGCCCGACGAACCGCGGCGGCCTGCAGCGTTTCGAGGTTTCCGATCGAGTAGCGCACGCTGATCCCGCTCCGGTGGTTGATCTGGGGAGAACGCCGGAGCTCCTGCGTGAGTGAGGCGACGACCTCCTTCATGAACACCGGGATCCGGACCGGGACGGTCCCGGTCAGCGGCCGCGACTCCTGCTCCATGATGCGGATCTCTTCGGACGGGGTGTCCGGGTAATGCGTCCGGACCTGCGTCCCGAAACGGTCCTTGAGCGGCGAGACGATGCGGCCACGATGCGTGTAGTCGTCGGGGTTCGCGGTCACGACGAGCAGGATGTCCAGCGGCAGTCGGATCCGATAGCCGCGGATCTGCACGTCGCGCTCCTCGAGGATGTTGAACAAGGAGACCTGGATCCGCTCCGGGAGGTCGGGCAGCTCGTTGATCGCGACGATCCCCCGATGGGTGCGCGGGATCATCCCGTAGTGGATCGTGAGCTCATCCGCGAGGTACCGCCCCTCGGCCACCCGGATCGGGTCGACGTCGCCGATCAGATCGGCAACCGACGTGTCCGGGGTCGCGAGCTTCTCGCTGTAGCGCTCGTCCGGCGTGAGCCAGGTGATCGGTGTGGCGTCACCTTCGGCCGCGACCAGATCACGGCAGCGAGCGCAGATCGGACGGAACGGATGATCGTTCACCTCGCAGCCGGTGATGGCCGGGACGGAATCGTCAAGGAGATTGACGATCGCGCGAACCAGCCGGGTCTTCGCCTGGCCGCGCTCGCCCAGGAGGATCAGATCGTGCCCCGCGAGGATGCCCCGTTCGAGACCGGGCAAGACCGTGTCGTCGAACCCGAGGATCCCCGGGAAGAGCTCTTGGCCGAGCTCGAGCCGGTCGAGGAGATTGGCGCGGAGCTCCTGCTTGACGGTGCGGTCCGGATACCCGGAGGCGCGGAGTTCGCCGAGGGTGGTCGCCTGGGTCATGCAGACCAGGGTAGCGGGGTCTGCCGATATGACGACCTCAGCGGCGTGCGAGTGCGGATGCGAGCATCGCGGCGGCGAGCAGCGGCACCGCCAGGGAGAGCAGGCGGAGGGTTCGCTCGGGCGTTCCCCGAAGCCACGCGTTGTCGAGCCGTTCGTCGGTCCCGTCGTCGTAGACGGCTCGACCTTCGATCGCGACCGCGTTCCTCCGGAGCCGCCGGACCGGTGTCGACAGGACACGCTGGGCCGCCGACAGCGTCGCGCACGCCGCGGCCGCCAGCAGCCCCGCCCACGAGAGCCGGCCGGTCTGCGCGAACGCGCCGGTGAGCGCCGGGAAGGCACCCCAGCCGAGCGCGAACCACAGGTCCGAGTGGAAGGCGCCGTGGAACCATTCGAGGTTGTACGCGAGCGCGATGAAGGCCCCGACGAAGATGAACGCGAGCATCCACGAGGACACGAGGACCACGCCGTAGACGCCGAGCACGACCGCGCCGCTCAACCCGACGAACGCGATCGCGACGAGGACGGGTGACGGGATCGCCGTCCCGAGCGGACGTCCGTTCAGCTCGTCGAGGGCGTGCGCGCCCAGACCGACAGCCCCGAAGAACGCAAGCACGGACCACGCGAGGTACCCGAGGTTGACGTCGGCGACCGTGCAGGCGCCGATCACGACGTACGAGAGGTGCCACAACGTGTACGGCGGGTGGAGCAGGGTCAGGTAGTCGCGCCATCCGCCGGACGGGAGGGCGTAGAAGGCCGGTCGTTCCCCCTCCGGCCTCATCGCTTCAATCCCCAGGTCACGATCGCGGCGCCGTTGGAAATCGTTCGCGTGTGGACCCCTCCGATCTCGGCTGCATCCCACCAGCTGAGCTGTTCCTGGAGCGGGTGGACGCGCCAGTGCTCCTCGATCGACCGGCTCAGGAAGCGCCCGGTGCTCGCCCATGCCGGTGAGACGATCGATCCGACGAGGGGCATCACGTGACGGGTGTACGGCCGCCACGCCGACCGGGCCCACCGGGCTCCCGGGACGTGGAACTCGAGCGACGCGATCAGCCCGCCGGGCGTGACCACCCTCGCGAGCTCCCTCATCGTGGCGGCGGGATCGTCGACGTAGCGCAGCAGGTAGGTGAAGGTCAGCGCGGCGAACCCGGCATCGCCGAACGGCAGCGACTGGGCCAACGCGGCCACTCGAGGTCCGGCCGCCTCCCCCGAACGGAGCATCGGCTCACTGGCGTCGATCCCGGTGACCCGGTAGCCGCGGGCGGCGAGCGCTCGGGCGACCAGCCCGGTCCCGGTCGCGACGTCGAGCACGGACGCGCCGCGAGGCGCATCGACGCGACTCACGAGGAAGCGGCGCCAACGGGGGTCCTGGCCGAACGACAACACGCCGCCCATCCACTCGTACTCCGGGGCGATCCCGGCGAAGAGCGCTTGGGCGTGTCGTGTTCGCGTGGTCATCGAACGCCTCGGAGCCAGTCGGGCACGTCGGCGAGGGAGTCAAGCACGACGTCGGGCGACCCCTTCGCGAGGTCAGCCTCTCGGAACTTGCCGGTCCGGACGAGCACGCCGGTCATGCCGGCGGCCCGCGCCCCCTCGATGTCGTTCGTCACGTCGTCGCCGACCATGGCGGCGCGGGCCGCCGGCACACCGAGGAGCGCCAGCGCCGCTTCGAAGTACGTGCGAGCCGGTTTGCCGCAGATCACGGCTCTGGTCCCGGTGGCTTCCTCGAGGCCGGCGACGTACGCCCCGCCATCGAGCTCCCAGCCCTGCGAGGTCTTCCAGTACAGATTCCGATGCATCCCGACGAGTGGGACGCCCTCCATCAGCCGACGGAAGATCCCGTTCACCGTCTGGTACGTGAAGGCGTCGCTCGCTCCGCCGATCACGATGACATCGGCCTCTTGCGGTGCTCCTGCGATCGGCACGCCGGTGAGGTCCTCGCCGGGCGCGCCGTCGGTGAGAACGAACGCACGACGTCCAGCATGATGCTCCCGCAGATAGGAGGAGGTCGCCGTGACGGCCGTCACGATCTCATCCGCGTCAACCTCGAAGCCGGCCTCGCGCAGGGTTGCCGCAAGGTCGCGTCGTGTGTGGGTCGTGGTGTTCGTGATCAGACGGAACGGGACGCCGTCGGCTCGCAGTGACGCCATCGCCTGCACCGCACCGGGCAACGGCTCCCACGACACCGCGAGGACGCCATCGATATCCAGCAGCAAGCCCTCGATGTCGCTCACCCGCGCGGCCTCGCGGGGCGCAGGGTCGGGGTTCGCCGACCCTGCCGGACCCAGTCGTTGTACGGCTCGATGTACCGGTACTTGGCCGGGAGCAGGGGACGTGCCGTGCGCATCACTGCGAACGTCGAACGAAGCGCAGCCTCTTTCGCCCCGTTCCAGCGGATGCCGTACATCTCGCGCAGGTGCGGGGAAAGCGTGCCGAACGCGAGTCGAGCCACCTGCGGAAGGATCGGTCGCCATTCGGCGTCACGCGGCGGATCCATGAACAGTCCGGCGACCCGGCGGGCCCCATCGGTCACGGCGAGCTCGCCGCGATCCTCCACATCGGCGAGCCACGCACGCAGCGCGGGAACCGTCGGGGGGATGGACTCCTTCGGGATCCGTACCAGCTCCGCCGCGAGCATCTGCTCTTCGTGGAACCGTTGACGGCCTTCGTCATCGAGCCGGCCGATCGTGAGCTCCTCGTAGAGCAAGGCCGAGTCCACGAGCGTCGCGTGGACGTACAGGAGCAGGTGCGGATCCAAGGCGTCGTACGACGTGCCGGTGACCGGATCGATCCCGTTGATCCGGGCATGGACCTCGTTGATCCGCTCCGCCGCGGCGTGAGCCTCGGCCTTCGTGCCGAACGTGATCGTGTACGTCAGCATCAGCGTTCGCTGCAGCCGCTTCCACGGGCTCCGGTCGTACATCTGGGTCTGATTCACGCCGGCGACGACGAGCGGGTGCGCGGCTTGCATCAACAAGGCTCGGGCGCCGCCGAACAGGACGGTGACCTCCCGATCCACCTGCCAGCTGACGCTTCCGGGCCCGAAGTACCCGAGATCCGCGTCTGACCCGTCCATCTCCTCAAGCGTACCGACGTTCGTTCGGATCACGTAGCGTGACGTGGACGACGCGGCAGGGCACGATACGCGCATGTCCCCGATCCTGGCGGTGATCGGCCTCGCGATCCTCGCCGGCCTGATCGCCGGTGGGAGCCTCCGAAACTTCGAGCGCCTCCACGTGCACTGGTGGGCGCTCGTGTTCATCGGCCTCGCCCTCCAGATCGTGGCCGTCCCTCGCTTCGGCTCGGTACCCGTCTGGGCGATCGGGGCGGGACTACTCGTCGCCTCCTACGTTCTGCTGTTGGCGTTCCTCACGGTCAACCGGTGGATCCCCGGTGCCGCGGTCATGGCGGTCGGACTGCTGATGAATCTCACCGTCGTGGTGGCCAACGGCGGGATGCCCGTGAGCGCCGCTGCGGTCGAGACCGCCGGCGGGACGGCGGCGGCCTTGGCCACGGACGCCGGGGCCAAGCATCACCTCATGAGCGACCGAGACCTCTTCGGTCCGCTGGGCGACCTCATCCCGATCCCACCGCCGGCGGCCGTGGTCCTGTCGATCGGCGACGTCCTGCTCTACGCCGGCATGGCGTGGTTCGTGTTCCAGGTCATGCGGGGACGGAATCGCGAGAGCCCTCGGCCGATCGCGATGTGGTTCCTGACGTATCGGGGGAA
>WNGI01018844.1_pt1 | contig 13137 bp, 9 predicted proteins | sample 5400621 | NCBI WGS metagenome assembly WNGI01 (sample SAMN13153374, study PRJNA577476) | soil metagenome | isolation source: 20 cm soil or saprolite under Garry oak tree replicate 1 | place: USA:California | collected 2016-06-15
GCACGTTGGCATGGGTCAGGTCAGCATCTACACCGCGTCCAAGCATGCAGTCGAAGGCTTGACCAAGGCTCTCGCGCTGGAGTTCGCCAAACAAAATATCCGTATTAACGCAGTGGCCCCCGCCGGTGTCGCAACCGACATGGTCGATCGCTTTGCCGGAAAAGAAGGCGAGATGCGCGATTACCTCACGTCTCTTCATCCGGTCGGGCGCATTGGCGCGAGCGAAGAAATCGCCGCGGCGGTTCTCTATCTCTGTTCCGACGACGCGAAATTTACCACCGGCACTTCCCTCGTGGTGGATGGAGGAATGCTGGCCCAATAAAGAACACATGTAGAAATCGAAATATTATGCATCGAATTGTAGAAGCGAATTTTCTTCCACCGCGCGTTGAAGAGGCCGAAGAAAAACCGCGCATCTTAGTCATCGATAATAACCGCGATTTTACTGACTCGGCCAAACTTGGGCTGGAGAGGACCGGGCGTTACTCCGTTTGGGAAGAGAACGAACCAGCCAGAGCTCACCAAACAGCGCAACGCGTCAAGCCCGACCTTATCCTTCTTGATATTGCGATGCCGGAAACCGATGGCGGCGAAGTCGCCGCACGGATTGAATCCGATCCGGCATTGCACCGAACACCGATTGTCTTTCTGACGGCTCTGGTCACAAAAGCTGAGGCAAGATCGGGCCTGCAGATTCAAGGGCATCCATTTCTCGCCAAACCGATCAGCATTCCGGAGTTGGTCGCAGGCATTGAACAAAATCTGCCTGCGCACGCAGCGTCCAACTAACTACACATCGCTTTATGACGACCAAAGAGAAATCAATTGGCAAACTTGAAGGAAAAATTGCACTCATCACTGGTGGCAATAGCGGTATCGGCCTGGCGACCGCGAAGCAGTTTGTGAATGAAGGTGCCTACGTCTTCATCACCGGGCGTCGGGAGCCGGAGTTAGCCGGGGCGGTAAAGGAAATCGGAAAAAATGTAACCGGCGTCCAAGGAGACGTGGCGAACCTTGGCGATCTTGATCGCCTCTACGCCCAAATCAAGCGGGAGAAAGGCAAGCTCGATGTTGTCTTCGCGAATGCCGGCGTCGCGAAATACGCGCCCTTCGGCACAATCACCGAGGAGCACTATGACTCGATCTTCGACATCAATGTCAAAGGCCTGCTTTTCACGGTGCAGAAGGCGCTTCCACTGCTGTCGGATGGCGCCTCGATCATCCTGAATGCATCCATCGTCGCCAGCAAAGGATTTTCGTCGAACAGTGTTTATAGCGCCACCAAAGCCGCCGTGCGTTCATTCGCTCGGACATGGACAACGGACCTAAAGGAGCGCCGCATTCGCGTGAATGCAGTGAGCCCAGGGCCGATCGAGACGCCCGGTCTGAATGACCTGGTGGCTTCCACAGGAGCGGGCGAGGAACGCTTGAAAATGCTTTCCAACAGTGTTCCGCTCGGCCGGCTCGGCACACCCGATGAGATCGCCAAGGCGGTGGTGTTTCTCGCATCCGACGACAGCAGCTACGTCACGGGAACGGAATTGTTCGTCGATGGGGGTATCGCCCAAGTGTAGGCCATGAATACCGGAGCAGTTTTCTTATGCGGCAGTTGCAACTCGTAGCTCACGGCGAACCTTCAGAAGTCATTGAGCTCAACACGGTCTCCGAACCGGTGCTCGGCCCGGAGGATGTTCTCATCTCGATGGAAGCGGCCCCGCTCAATCCATCGGACTTTTTGTTCGTCCGTGGCCTCTATGGCGTCCGACCGGCCTTCCCATCTCCGGTAGGTGCGGAGGGCGTTGGCCGAGTCACCAAGATTGGATCGAAGGTCGATGTCACGCTGCAAGGCAAGCGCGTTCTGATTCTTCCGACATACGAGCAGGGCACATGGGCAGACCAAGTTGTCGTCCCGGTGCGAAACGTCGTGCCAATGAGTGATGAGGCCGACGCGCTGCAACTCTCGATGATCGGGATTAACCCTGTTACCGCCTATCTCTTGCTCAACCGATACGTTTCCCTGATGCCCGGTGACTGGATCGGTCAAACCGCAGCCAACGCGGCCATGGGACAGTACATCATCGCGCTCGCGAAGCTCGCGGGAGTCAAGACGCTGAATATCGTCCGCCGGGAAGAAGCTGCGGAACGGGTACGGCAGTGGGGAGGTGACCGCGTAGTTCTTCAAGGCGACAACTTACACGAGGACATTGAGAAAGCTCTCGACGGGAAGAGACTGAGTCTCGTCCTCGATACAGTGGGTGGAACTTCCGTGGGCGAGTTGGCCAAGTCGCTCAAAACTGGCGGCTCGATTGTCGTCTACGCTCTTCTAAGCGGGCAGTTCCCGGCCATTCCGCCCGGAGAGTTCATCTACCGTGGCCTTAGCCTGCACGGATTCTGGCTCATCAATTGGATACGCAACGCGCCTCGCAGAGAGATCCAGGAGATTTACCAGAAGCTGGGCGACCTCGTAGCTGATGGATCGCTCTCCGCCGCAGTGGAGCATGTCTACCCGCTCGACCAGTTCAAGGAAGCGTTCGAGCAATCTCTGAAATCGAATCGCAGCGGCAAGATCTTGTTCAAGTTTGGCGCCCACGGATCGTGAGCACATGGGAGCAAAGGAGGCGAAATGTCAGAAGCAGCGATTCTTGTGACTGGGCACTAGGTGCCGCTCTTCCTACTCGAAAGCGGCTTTCGGGTACAAGCTTTTGCACGCGCCGGTAGATTTCTTCGCTGCCTTCTAAGCCGCAGCTGGGAGGGCGAGATCCGTCGGTCGGTCCTTTTGATTCAGCGCGCGGCGCAATTTCGAGAGCGCGACGTTTTGCACCTGACGAATGCGCTCCCGCGTGACGCCCAATTTTTTACCAACTTCCTCGAGCGTCCTGGGCTTTCCGCCGTCCAGCCCGAAACGCTGGAAAACGATTTTCTTCTCACGGGCGTCGAGCACTTTGAGCACGTTGTCGACTTCATCGCGCAGGCTTTTGTCGCGCAGCAATTCAAAAGGCGTTTGTGCCTCTTCGTCCGCCACACTTTCGCCAAACTCCGTCGAATCATCGTTGTCACTAACTGGCGCGTCGAGCGAAGCAGGTCGAATCGATACAGTTTTCAATTGCGAAACTTTTCCACTGGCAATGCCGATCTCTTCGCCAAGCTCGTCATCGGTTGGCTCGCGACCGAGCTCTTCGCTCATCTGCAGCGCGACGCGGCGCATCTTCGAGATTTTGTCGCCGAGGTGAACCGGCAATCGGATTGTCTTACCCTGATTAGAAAGGGCGCGCTTGATGGATTGCCTGATCCACCAAGCCGCATAAGTGCTGAGCTTTGCACCTTTCGATGGATCGAACCGATCGACCGCGGTCATCAACCCAATGTTTCCTTCGGAGATGACGTCAAGAAGCGGCAAACCGAAGTTCGCATAGTCCTGTGCGATTGTCACAACGAGGCGTAAATTCGAATTGATCATGCGCGCGCGGGCCTTGCCATCGCCCTTCTTAATCTTGGCTGCGAGCTCGATCTCCTGTTGCCGCGTCAAAAGGGGAGTGCGCCCGATTTCACGCAGATAAATCTTAATTCCGGTTTCGTTATTTTCGGGAGTCATATGAACCTTTCATTAAGTGATTGCTTAAGGCCGAAAGCTATCGCCGCGCTCCTATCAGCCGCCATTGCGCAATCGTGGGATTTTGGAATACCACCTAAGAACTCATAGCGGCTCCCTCTTTTGAGAGAGGTCCCCGCAATCCTACTTGGGCGGATTGGGCCGCGGTGGTTTGGGGCCAAACGCCCGAGCGTGTCGCGCGTTCGCGTATTCGATAAATCCGATGCGTTGATCGAAACGCACGCATCCCAAAGTGATCGCTGAACAGCGCGATCCAGCAAAGCGGCCGTCCCATAGAACATGCTAAAGGCAGGGCTTCGCTTGTGCTTAATTCGCGAGGAAGTGTCGACGCTTAATTGAGACTCGGCCTAGCGGATTTGGCGCACCACTTCCGTTAAGGTGATGGCTGCCAAGTGCTTTCGAACCGCTTTGTCTGCGCTTCCGGCGACGCGGCTCATGATTCGCTTCATGTTGCAGCTGACCGCACAATGCTTGAAAGCTTTGCGCTCGTTTACGGCAATTACCGGTCGCGGTTCAATTGCGTCATAAACATCGAGCAGCGTGATCTGTCCCGGTTTCCTTTGGAGTTTCGCACCGCCGTGCTTCCCGGCATGGGTCTCGATTAGCCTGGCGCGGCGCAGAGCCAGGAGTAAACGGCGGACGACCACGGGATTGGTGTTCACGCTTGCGGCCAGGGTCTGGGAATCGACTATCTTGTCCCGGGCGAACGCGAGCATAGTCAGGATATGAACGGCAAAAGTAAATTGTTGGTTGACCATGGCCGGAAAACTGTAATTGTATTAGTTACATATTGGCCTAAATTAAGACAAAAGAAAGGTTATTAATCGTATGACTGAGCGCAAAATTGCTCTAATTACCGGCGCGAACAAGGGGATCGGCCTCGAGACCGCCCGCCAGCTCGCGGAACAAAATATCATTGTCCTCATCGGTGCACGCGACCTGAAAAAAGGCGAAGCGGCTGCGAAACAATTGCGCGACGAGGACTTTGAAGCCCATCCCATCCAAATCGACGTCGACGATACCGACAGCATCGGCAAGGCCGCAGCTCAGGTGGAACGAGAGTATGGCCGGCTCGACATCCTTATTAACAACGCGGGGGTCATGCTTGACGATTCAAAAAAGAAAGTGAGCGAACAGTCGCTGGAAATCTGGCGCCAGACTTTCGACACCAATTTGTTTGGTCTGATCGCGACGATAGAGGCGTTTTTGCCGTTACTGCGCAAAAGCGAAGCGGGGCGGATCGTGAACTTGTCCAGCATTCTCGGGTCGATCACCTATCACGCCACTCCCGGCGCGCCGACCTATGACTTTAAGGTTGCGCCCGCTTATGACGTCTCGAAAGCGGCGGTAAACGCCTACACCGTGCACCTCGCCTACGAACTGAAGGATTCGAAAATCAAGGTGAACGCCGCGCACCCTGGGTGGGTGAAAACTGATATGGGCGGCGAAGGCGCAAACATGGAGATCGTTGATGGCGCGAAAACCAGCGTCGCTCTCGCTACGATCGACGAGAACGGACCAAACGGCGCCTACCTCCATATGGGTCAACCGCTTCCGTGGTAGAGGAACACGACAATGATCGCATCTCTTATCTCTGAGGAAAATCGGGATGCCGCCGTCCGCACGCCCCCTGTCGACGCGCCATTCCGAACGCCCGCCCAACCGGCAAGTGGGGATGATCAGCTCCTCGATTCTTATTCAAAAACGATCGCTGCGGTAGCGAACCGCGTTGCGCCGAGCGTGGTTAATATTCGCGTGACGAATGAGCGCGGACATGGCGGCGGGTCCGGGTTCATTATCGCCCGCGATGGTTTCATCCTTACCAACAGCCATGTCGTATTAGGCGCGCGCGAGCTGGAGGTGACGCTTCACGATGCACGCGTTTATCCCGCTCAGCTTATTGGAACCGACCCCGAAACCGATCTCGCGGTCATTCGGATCGACACTCCCGATGTGCAGCACCTCCGCTTGGCCGATTCATCAACCATCCGTGTCGGCCAAATCGCCGTCGCGGTCGGATCGCCCTACGGCTTTCAGCAAACCGTTACGGCTGGAATCGTTAGCGCGCTTGGCCGTTCCATGCGTTCAGAGTCCGGTCGCTTAATGGACGAAATTATCCAAACCGATGCTGCGCTGAATCCCGGAAATTCCGGCGGACCCCTTTTGAATAGCGCTGGCGAAGTGATCGGCGTCAACACAGCCGTCATTCTGCCGGCACAAGGCATTTGCTTTGCCATTTCCAGCAACACCGCGCAGTTCGTGGCCGCCTGGCTGATCAAAGAGGGCCGAGTCCGCCGCAGTTCCATCGGTGTCGCCGGTCAAAACGTGCCATTGCATCCGCGCGTGACGCGCTTTCACAAGCTCGCGACAAATCGGGGAGTTCTGGTCGTTGAGATCGAATCCGGCAGCCCGGCCGCGATCGCGGGCTTGAAAAAGGGCGACACCATTGTCGGATTCAAAGGACGCCCGGTCGCTACAATCGACGATTTGCACAATGAACGAAGCAATTAATATCAATGAAGCCAGTTTTGAAACGGCGGTCATCAAATCGCCAGTTCCGGTGTTGGTCGATTTTTGGGCGCCGTGGTGCGGTCCATGTAAAATGATCGCCCCGGTGCTGAACGAAATTGCGCGCGAAAGCAGCGACCGTTTTCGCATCACCAAGGTAAACATCGACGATAATCCGGAGTTGATGCAGCGTTTCGGCATCCGCGGTGTGCCCTCCCTGTTGTTCTTTAGCGGAGGCGAACTGCGCGATCAGATTGTTGGCTTCGCGGCGAAGAAGGTGATTTTCGACAAGCTTGAGTCTTTGGGCACGGCCGTGCCGGCGATTGCGTCATAGCAAGCAGCAACCATCAACTAACAAATTCTTGGGCGAATTGGGCCGCGGTGGTTTGGGGCCAAACGCCCGAGCGTGTCGCGTTCGCGTATTCGATGAATCCGATGCGTTGATCGAAACGCATCCAAAGGTGATTTCCGAGAGCCGTGTCTCGGCTAAACCGTGGCCCGGGGCTTTGCTTCTCGTTCCAACGCGCGCGACGCCTTGCCGAAATGGGAGGCGCGCAGTTTTTCTGTGCGAGCGACACGGGGATATTGCCAAAGTGGGTCGTCCTGACCACGGACTAGAACCGTCTTCGTTCCAAAACGAATGAACTAGGCGGACGGCACGGTGGCCGCGCCCTCTTGAATTAGCGAATCGAGCTTGGTTAGGTCGATCGGTTTGAAATGTCTTCTTCCATGCCGAAACCCGTTAGGGCAATTCCGAATAGCGACCGGTTCGAGCTAAGCCTTTGCATCAAATCGATTCCGCTGCCATCGGGTAACCCCAAGTCGCTGATCAACACGTCAAATTCCTCCTTCGCGCTTAAATCGAGTGCCCCCTGAAGACTTGCTGCCGACTGCACTTCGTAACCGCGGCGTCGCAAGAGCCTTGTTAAAGACCGATTTGTATCTTCGTGGTCCTCGACGAGCAGAATGCGCATCGTTTGACGCTGCGGTGCCTGCCGTGGCACGGTCGGCACGGATTGATCGTCTGGCTTTTCGCACGTCGGAAACGCCAGACGAAACGTGGTCCCTTTGTTTCGGCCGGCGCTTTCCGCGGCGATTGTTCCCTTGTGCGCCTCAACCAGCGTTTTGCTGATGGCAAGACCGAGACCGAGACCGCCCAGCTGTGTCCTGGTCCCCTGTTCGAAGGCATCGAAGATTTTCGGCAATGATTCAGGCTCAATCCCCAAACCATTATCGGCGATTTCGACATGGAACTGCTCGTCGGAATCGTTGCTGGTGGAAATGGAAATCTGTCCTTCCTCCGGTGTAAACTTCACTGCGTTATTAATCAGATTCCAAAAAATCTGCTGCAGTCGTGCCGGATCGGCTCGCAAATGGACATCTTGTGCGGCCAGGTCAAGCCGGAGGGCGAGATGTTTTCGCTCGATTTCGCTTTGATAAATTTCGAGAGCATTTCGCAACAGACTGTGAGCGTCGACGACTTCGAAATTGAGTTGCACCTTGCCCTTGCTGATGCGCGTCAAATCAAGAAGATCGTCAATGAGCCGCGCTTCCAACTCCACATTGCGCCGGATCATATGCAATGATTCATGGATGTTCTCGGGCAAGGCTCGCTCACCCTCGAGTTCCAAGGCGGATGCAATTACGGGTGTCAGAGGCGTCCGCAGTTCATGGCTGAGCATGGCAAGAAATTGATCCTTCGCGAGGTTCGAACGGGCTTTTTCGTGCAACTCCTGGTTCGTCTTCTGCAGCTCCTCCTGGCGCTTTTGCAGCTCGGTCGCGAGGGATTGCGATTGCTTCAGCAAATTTTCTGTCCGGCTGTTTGCTTCTATCGTGTTAAGAACGATTCCAATACTCTCTGTTAGCTGGTCGAGAAATGCCTGGTGTGTTGAATTGAAGCGATCGAGCGATGAAAGCTCCATGACGGCTTTGATTTCCCCTTCGAACAAGATCGGTAGAACTACGATATTGATCGGACGTGATTCGCCCAGGCCGGAAGTCACCTTCACATAATCCGTGGGCACATCGGTCAGAAGAATCCGCCGCTTTTCAAGCGCGGCCTGCCCGACCATACCCTCACCAAGCTTGAAACGCGGTTTTACTCCTTCACCGTCGGGACCCGCATAACTCGCCAGAAGCTTGAGTTCAGATTCGGTATCGGAGCCGTTCATAATATAGAAGACTCCTTGTTGCGCCGAAACCAGCGGTGCGAGTTCGGATAAAATCAACTTACCGACGGTCAGGAGGTCGCGTTGGCCTTGCAACATGCGCGTAAACCTCGCGAGATTCGTTTTTAGCCAGTCCTGCTCTTCATTCCGCAGTGTGGTGTCTTTCAAATTACGAATCATTTCGTTGATATTGTCCTTCACGAAAGCGACCTCCCCCTGCGCCTCCACCTGGATCGCACGCGTCAGGTCGCCCTTGGTAACGGCGGTGGCCACATCAGCGATCGCCCGAAGCTGCGTCGTCAAATTGGCGGCCAGGCCATTTACGTTGTCTGTCAAATCGCGCCATGTTCCGGCGGCGCCCGGCACGTTGGCCTGACCGCCAAGTTTTCCTTCAACACCCACCTCGCGCGCAACGGTCGTCACCTGCTCCGCGAATGTCGCCAGCGTATCCGTCATGCTGTTGATCGTGTCGGCGAGCTCGGCAATTTCGCCTTTGGTTTCAACCAGTAGTTTTTGCTTCAGATCGCCGTTCGCGACCGCGGTGACGACCTTCGCGATGCCGCGGACCTGGTTGGTCAGGTTGCCGGCCATGAAATTCACGCTGTCAGTCAAATCCTTCCAGGTTCCACCAACACCTTTGACAACGGCCTGGCCCCCGAGCTTTCCTTCCGTGCCTACTTCGCGCGCCATGCGAGTTACTTCAGAAGCAAATGAGTTCAGTTGATCCACCATCGTGTTGACGGTGTTTTTTAATTCCAGAATCTCGCCTTTTACATCGACGGTGATCTTCCTAGACAAATCTCCACTCGCGACGGCCGTGGTGACCGCGGCGATGTTTCGAACCTGCGTCGTTAGATTGGAAGCCATGAAATTCACCGAGTCGGTCAAATCCTTCCACGTCCCGGAAACCCCCTCGACTCGCGCCTGACCGCCGAGTGATCCTTCCGAACCGACCTCGCGAGCGACGCGCGTAACTTCGGAGGCGAAGGAGCGCAGTTGATCCACCATGGTATTGATCGTGTCTTTCAGTTCTAGAATTTCTCCGCGCACATCGACCGTGATTTTTCTCGACAGGTCGCCATTCGCGACGGCGGTTGTGACATCGGCAATATTCCGCACCTGCCCGGTAAGATTACGCGCCATTGAGTTCACCGAATCGGTCAGATCCTTCCAGGTTCCGGCGACACCTTTCACCTCGGCTTGTCCGCCGAGCTCTCCTTCCGAACCCACTTCGCGCGCTACGCGGGTGACCTCCGCGGCAAACGAGCTGAGTTGATCAACCATCGTATTGATCGTGTTTTTCAGCTCCAAAATTTCGCCTTTCACATCGACGGTGATCTTTTTTGACAAATCGCCGCGAGCCACCGCCGTCGTTACCTCCGCGATGTTGCGCACCTGACCGGTCAAGTTGCCGGCCATCGAATTCACGGAATCAGTTAAGTCTTTCCAGGTGCCGGCGACTCCCCGCACGTCCGCCTGGCCGCCCAATTTTCCTTCGCTGCCGACCTCGCGCGCCACGCGCGTGACTTCGGAAGCGAAAGATCGGAGCTGGTCGACCATGGTGTTGATCGTGTCTTTGAGCTGCAAAATCTCTCCGCGCACATCGACGGTGATTTTTTTCGACAAGTCACCGGTTGCCACCGCAGTGGTAACTTCAGCGATGTTACGCACCTGACCGGTGAGATTGCCGGCCATCGAGTTCACCGAATCGGTCAAATCTTTCCAAGTGCCAGCCACTCCGCGCACATCGGCCTGCCCGCCCAGCCGGCCTTCCGTTCCCACCTCGCGAGCCACGCGCGTCACTTCCGCGGCAAACGAGCTGAGTTGGTCCACCATCGTGTTAATCGTGTTTTTCAGCTCCAGAATTTCGCCTTTCACATCCACGGTAATCTTTTTCGACAAGTCACCGGTCGCCACCGCCGTGGTCACTTCCGCGATGTTACGGACCTGGCCGGTGAGGTTACCGGCCATGAAGTTGACACTGTCGGTAAGGTCCTTCCATGTGCCCGCCACTCCATGCACATCAGCTTGTCCGCCGAGTTTGCCTTCGGTGCCGACCTCCCGCGCCACCCGCGTCACTTCGGCGGCAAACGAGCTGAGTTGATCCACCATCGTATTGATGGTGTTCTTGAGCTCCAGGATCTCGCCTTTCACATCGACCGTAATCTGCTTGGACAGATCACCGTTCGCCACCGCGGTAGTAACCTCCGCAATATTGCGCACTTGGCCGGTCAGGTTGCCGGCCATCGAATTGACTGAGTCAGTTAAATCTTTCCAAGTCCCAGCGACGTCCCGCACTTCCGCCTGACCACCGAGTTTTCCTTCGGTTCCCACTTCCCGCGCCACGCGCGTGACTTCGGCGGCAAACGAGCTGAGTTGGTCCACCATCGTGTTGACGGTATTTTTCAGCTCCAAAATTTCACCTTTAACATCGACTGTTATCTTCTTGGACAAGTCGCCGTTTGCGACCGCCGTTGTCACCAACGCGATGTTGCGAACTTGAGCCGTGAGATTGCTCGCCATGAAATTGACAGAGTCAGTCAAATCTTTCCAGGTACCGGAGACACCAACCACCTCCGCCTGACCGCCGAGAATTCCCTCCGAGCCGACCTCGCGCGCCACCCGCGTGACTTCGGAGGCAAATGAACTCAAGCGGTCGACAAGGGTGTTGATCGTGTTCTTCATCTCGAGAATTTCGCCCGCGACATCTACCGTGATTTTCCGCGAAAGATTGCCGTTCGCGATCGCGGTCGTTACCTCTGCAATATTGCGCACCTGCGCCGTCAGGTTACGCGCCATCATGTTGACGTTGTCGGTGAGATCTTTCCACGTGCCGGCCACCCCTTTGACTTCAGCCTGACCACCAAGAATTCCTTCTGAGCCAACCTCTCGCGCCACCCGCGTGACTTCGGAGGCGAATGACCGCAATTGGTCGACCATGGTGTTGATGGTATCTTTTAGTTCCAAGATCTCCCCCCGCACGTCTACCGTGATTTTTTTCGAGAGGTCGCCGTTGGCCACGGCGGTCGTGACTTCAGCGATATTGCGGACTTGCCCTGTTAAGTTGCCGGCCATCGAATTGACCGAGTCGGTCAAATCCTTCCAGGTCCCGGCCACACCCTTGACTTGGGCTTGACCACCGAGTTTTCCCTCGGTGCCGACCTCACGGGCGACACGCGTCACTTCCGCAGCAAACGAGCTGAGTTGGTCCACCATCGTGTTGATCGTGTTCTTCAGCTCGAGAATCTCGCCCTTTACATTCACCGTGATTTTCTTCGACAGGTCACCCGTCGCGACTGCGGTTGTCACCTCGGCAATGTTTCGGACCTGACCGGTGAGATTTCGCGCCATGAAATTGACCGAATCGGTGAGGTCTTTCCATGTGCCGGACACACCTTCCACCCGCGCCTGACCACCAAGAATTCCTTCTGAGCCAACCTCTCGCGCTACCCGCGTGACTTCTGAGGCAAATGACCGCAGCTGATCGACCATCACATTAACGGTGTCCTTCAGCTCGAGAAACTCGCCTTTTACGTCGACCGTGATTTTCTTTGTCAGGTCACCATTGGCCACCGCGGTCGTGACCGTCGCGATATTGCGCACCTGGGCAGTCAAATTACCGGCCATCAGGTTGACATTTTCCGTGAGATCTTTCCACGTCCCGGCAACCCCTTTCACCTTCGCCTGGCCGCCCAGCTTTCCCTCCGTGCTCACTTCGCGGGCGACGCGTGTCACTTCCGAGGCGAAAGCGCCCAGCTGGTCGACCATCGTATTCACGGTTTTCGCGGTCTGCAAAAACGCTCCCTCGAGTTGCCGACCTTCGATGTCTGTGGCCATCGTTTTGGAGAGATCGCCTTTGGCAACAGCGCCAATGACACGCGCCATCTCGCTGGTGGGATGGACCAAATCAGCGATCAGTCCGTTGACCGATCCAATCGCGTCTGCCCAGGAATTCGAAACATCCCCGAGCGACGCACGTTGCATAATGCGCCCCTGCTTACCGACGATACGTCCGATGTGATCAAGTTCTTTTGTCAGCCGCTGATTCTTTTCTATTACGTCGTTGAATGTGTCCGCTATCTTGCCGGCCACCCCTGTCCAGTCATCGGGCAATCGCGCCGAAAAATCGCCGCGCTTAAACGCTATCAAGGCGGTAAGCAGCTGCATGTTATCGCATTCATGATTGGCAGATCGCGAACCGTTTGTCCGTCGCGTCCGCCGCGGGATAGGAGTGTTTTTCTTCATGCGTAATTAGAGGTAAGAAGATTGGAAGAGGTAAAAAGATTGGAGCTCATGCCTTCCGCCCCAACCGAGGGTAGATCGACCAGCCGTAGTCGGTGCCCAAACCAAAGTGCAAACTCATGGCCTCACTTGGTTCCGGCAGCAAGAAATCGGCCGCGCGCAAATGAAAGAATGGCGTGACAGTCGACAATCCGTCTTACAACTTTTGCTCTGATTCCGGTATCAGCTCGAAGTCTCGCCCGATGGAGCAGCGAGGAGATGGCGAGATTGCGAGAGCCTGCAGCGATTGGCGTGTCCAGCAATATAAACAAAGGTGGTGTCGTCAGGCTGCGCGTGGTCGAAAACATCGTGTAGTCCTTGAACGATTGTCTGGCGCTTGGCCGCCATGTCCGCCAAAACGTGGATTTCATCGCGATCGAGGTGCGCTGAGTAATGAGGGGACGATGGCAAGGCGCGACGAAAGGAGCATAGCCGCCGCACTCTGTGACTGAGAAGCAACGCGGCCATCGTCCTGCCATTGCTCAGTCCGAAGGTTGCAACGCACTCGTTCGTATTCATGAGATGGGTTCTAGTGGTCGATCACATCCCAAAGCGTCTCTTGCGAACCAT